>Ga0209230_10000309_pt1 | contig 19053 bp, 20 predicted proteins | sample LakOntMetagenome_FD_187467 | JGI IMG/M metagenome (GOLD analysis project Ga0209230, IMG submission 187467) | Freshwater and sediment microbial communities from Lake Ontario - Sta 18 epilimnion Metagenome (SPAdes) (version 2) | ecosystem: Environmental > Aquatic > Freshwater > Lentic | place... | reverse complement strand
CCTGTAGCTCCTCAGCCCTCGTCGTATGACTCCCAGAGCAAACAGGACGCTTCCTCATCGTATGCCGCGGTGTCAGCACCTGTAGCTCCTCAGCCCTCGTTGTATGACTCCCAGAGCAAAAAGGACGCTTCCTCATCGTATGCCGCGGTGTCAGCACCTGTAGCTCCTCAGCCCTCGTTGTATGACTCCCAAAGCAAAAAGGTAACTTCTTCCTATGCTGTGTTGCCGGCTCCCGTAGCTCCTCAGCCCTCGTCGTATGACTCCCAGAGCAAAAAGGGCGCTTCCTCATCGTATGCCGCGGTGCCAGCTCCTGTAGCTCCTAACCCAGTTGCAAAAAAAGCTACCCCTCAAGTGGACACAAGTTCATATGTTTATTATTCAGATGAAATGGATAGACGGTCGGTCATAGATGCAGTAGATACAAAGTTGAACTATATGACAGTTTTACCTGATAAAAATAAAAACGTCTCGTCGAGAGATCACGAAGGACTACGCATAGTTGATGCTACAACACGAAGAGAAATCCCCTTTAACGCCCTATTCAAAAATGGTGGAAACATCGTTACGTCTTCTGTAGCAACTGGTTAGAACATTCGATCTATTCCTATTTGTGTTAAGAAAGTTGAAGTTGTAGGAAGTATCCTTCCTCAAACAATGCGTCTTTTCTCAGACAGACACAACTGGTTCCTATTCATCATCTTTGAACATAAATTTAGTCTTTGTTGTTTTTGTGTCATCAACTACTCTCAGAACACGTTTTTCACGTACGACCTTATCAGGTATGAGCGTTGGATCAATGCGAGCACCCACAACTTCATCCCAGAAGGCTTGAATCTTTGGACTGACTTCTGCAAACAGCGCCCTGTCCCGTCGCACTCGAATCAGTTGTATATCTTTCAGTCTCCAGTAGTGTATCTTCGTGAGGTGCAACTCGGGTCGTTGTAAATGAAGAGTCTGTGCTCTCTCATTCACCCATTCGATGACATCCTCAGTTTGTTCTAGTTCATCTGGTGAATATTCGTACATTAATTCTGTACTTGCCCCCCATTCATTCACGCCCTTGCCTTCCACGGTAAACTCGAGAACAGCTCCATGATCTACCGCTTCATTCATCGCCCCAATAGATGACACATAGTCTGGTTCATCTCGAAACTCCTCCAGGTAACACTCAACATAGTCACAGTCATCCAAGTTGCACACCTCCAATTGTCCTTGGATCTGGAGACTGTATTGTTCTGGCATCTCACCTACTACTTTTACCCGTCGATAAGGACACTTTAGCTCTACCATCACCCCTAGATCGGTAATACCATCGGGGCTGGCGCCGAACACTTTTAAGTTAGGATGTTGCAACAAGCCAAACTCCTGAACACCAATCCAGTTTTGTCGAGCCCGATAGCAACGTAAACCTACCGCTTCATACATGGTGCCCCATTTTAGAGGCGGCGATGAACCGGATAGGAACGCCCCCCCACCCCCTACTTTTTTCCTTAACAGATCTAATCGTGTCCCAAACTTTCCTTTCCCGAGGCATTGTCCCAGATCACTTGCGGTAAGAAGGGTGGTCCGCATTGCGTGCCATTCTGGAGACCTCTGCTCTAGGACGGGTATTTTGCATAGCTCCAGCATGATAGCTCGTTGATGTTTTCGATGAGCCACGCAGGCAACGCAATCTGCTAATTTCCATATATCCGTGTGAGCTCCAGATCTTGTTTGAAGGTCGTACATGAGCGCTCCTATTTCTTCTGCTGTACTTTCGTCAATGTGTCGAGGTATATGTTTCCATAGTGCAAGAAGAAGAGCTTCCATGCACACTGCTATAGTAACAGAGTAACAATCTTTATATCATTTTTCCATATTTTTATTTTACATAAGAAAGAGTGTTAACAAAATGAATAGAAGAACAAAACCCGCGAGGGGATCTGTTGTTTTAAATTTGTAATTTGTCTAGTCCCGTATTACCATCTTCCATTAAGGTCTTGACCCGTCATCTTGTCCATCTTCCATTGACCCGACGCCTTGGTCATTCGATCCTTGGCAGACATCGTCTCGTCGGCTAGCTTGTACTCTGCCATCTTCTTTTGGACGTACAAGTTGTAGGCGGAGGGAGCACGCTTTTGCTTCTCTTCCCCCGAGGAAGTGTTTCCGTCCTTCTTTCCACGCTTCCCCTTGCTTCCTTTCGCAATGGCTGCTGCCTCGGCAGACATCTTTTCCTTCACAGCCACCTTGAAGGACTCTAAGAATTCCGTAATCTCGCCATGTACCTCGTCGTCAATGTCATACTTGGAGCCGAGGTAGGTGACGGCGTCGTCGACCGTGCGCAGCGTGGTTTCCTCGATGAGGACGGAGAGAGCCTTGTTCACTTTGAGGAGAGCCATGATTCTGTTTTGGATAAATGTGTTAATATCCTTAGATAGATATGAGAACTTGTAGATAGCTGATATTGTAATAATATATGAGCTTTGATTGGTGAAAGAGTTGTAATTAAGTAGTCCGTCAATTTTTACCGACAAAGCCTATTTACCACGACATTTTTTCCCAAGCTCATCCAGTTGTTGATTTCATAAAAATTGATAGATAAGAATAGATAATAGATTACTTTTTTCATAAATGGCACCCATTATTATCAAAGTAAAGGGTTACAGACATCGAAGCAAGATTGCTGCATTCGACTTTGATTGGACCCTGGTGAAGCCAAAAGAAGGCAGACGCTTTCCTAAAAACGTGGAGGACTGGCAATGGCTCTATCCACATATACCAAACGTGTTATGCGATTGGTATTCGAAAGGATGGGGGATCGTTATCTTTACAAACCAGACAAAGCCATGGAAGCTAGATCAAATAAAGGCTGCCCTTAGCAACATAGATATACCTCTGCTAATCGTGGTTGCTATGGATAAAACAGAACACAAACCATCCCGCATCATGTGGGATACTGTCATCGGTGAAAAAAAAGTAACGGTGTCCTCCTCTTTCTTTGTTGGGGATGCTCTAGGCAGACCGGGCGACTGGTCCGATACGGACAAGCTCTTTGCTGAAACAATTGGCGTGAGTTATGAAGGTCCAGAAGAAGCTTTTCCGGTATTGCTTTGAACAAATTATCTACCTACTCGATCGTACTTGTTGGTACTGTAACGAAGCTGAGCATTATAGAACATCTTTCCTAGATGCATGCCTGCGAAGTCTTTTTTCGGTGGTTCCTCGGTGACACAAGGTGACACTGTTCCTGTGCCCATATCATTGCTCTCTGTTTTCTCACTCAACAAGACCGTCCGTCGAATAGATTTATTCTGTACAGCATCCCGTGTTCTTTTTTGAGCACTTTCAAGTAATTTATCCAGCTTTCCTTTGAAGTCCATTTGTCCTACTGCTTTCCTGCTCTGTAAGAATATCAAGTCTATTGGTTAAGTCAATTTTTTTTTAGGGGGACCCTGAGCACCCGGTAACACGCATTGTCATTCTCAGGGAGATCCACGCCATCGTCCCATATCTCAAGCACCTCTACAAACTGACTTTCTCCAAAAGATCTTGACATCCCGACATCTGTAAACCAAATGCGCCCACCCGAGACAGGAGTGATATGTTCCATAACGGTGTGACCCACGACGATGGCTTTGCAATTTAACAAGGTGGTGACTTCAGTAGCCAATGCGCTCATTTCTTCTGGTTTTTGCAGTGCTTCAAAGTACTTTCGTGTCCATAACATGCCTTCCATGCTTATGATGACTTCTTGTAGCACTTCATGATCCATTTGGAAAATAGGGAAACGTCGCAATACTTTATACATGACGATATTCAACATGTCTATTCGTCCATTGATTTTTCTTATATGGTCGGGAAGTAAGCCTGCATGACAAAATACAAAGCTGCCAATGCGAACTACTACGGGTCTTTGAGCAAGCAGGAGAGCAATATCTCCTCCAGGTGCAAACCGAGCTCGTCTCTGCAACTGTCCACCTGTCAACGCCATGCTGGTGGGTGAGACATATTCAAAAGACCCGAATACGTTCATCAATTCATGATTGCCTATAAGAGAAATCACCTTCCCACCATGAACCGCAGCAATACTAGCTAAATGATTCATAAATAGCAGCACATCTATGTCTGGAATCTTTTCCCATGGACTTATATTTCCTCGCAACGCACTGTCAACTTGATCTCCCAACTGAACGACGGTTGTGTCGGGTGGTTGCGCGGTCCATTGCAAATTCTGGTTAATCACCCCCGCCCCACGTAGCGCTTGAATAAGAACCCACAAGTCTCCGTGAACATCCCCTATCACAACAATACGTCTACATGGCGCATAAAAAGTTGTTGGGGGTTTTGCTTCCATCTCTATCGTTAGAAAAGGGAAAAAACAAAGCCAATCGACCGCTCTGGTTTGACCACTAAAAAATTGAAGAGGATATTGTAGATGTCCAAGCACCTAAAAAGAAGAGCATACATTGTAACAAACAAGAATGAACTCTAACACTTACGAGCTGCCCTCCCTCACGCGCATTGAGGTAGCCCTTGACGAAGCCGGGAGAGGTTCTCTTATACATGACGTCGTAGCGGCGGCGGTCATTATGCCTTCCACCTATTTGGATACAGACATCATGTTTAAAAAAATCAAAGACAGTAAGAAATGTACTCCCAAGCGTCGCGAGGAGCTGCGGCACTATATAGAAACGAATGCACTGGCGTGGGGGGTGGGCGTGGCATCTTCAGCAGAGATCGACGAGCGCAACATTTTGCAAGCGACCTATCTTGCTATGCACCGAGCCCTCCAACAGGTTTGGCAGAAGATGCACTTTGACCATATTTGCGTAGACGGAAATGGCTTCAAAGCATGGGGTCCTAAGCATGAGGACGTCGACGGTTGGGTCCCATTCACTTGTATCCCGAAAGGAGACGCCACGCGACTGGACATCGCCGCCGCCAGCATCCTTGCCAAGACACATCGAGATGAAATGATCGTTAAGCTAGCAGAAGACTGCCCCGATCTCGACTTTAAATATGGGATCAAATCGAACAAGGGATATGGTACAGCCAAACATACAGCTGGTATTAAGCAACATGGACTATCCGAGTATCATCGGAAAAGCTTCGTGCTTCACTAGTGGCGAGTCTATTCATTATTCATTACTTATTACTTATTACTTATCGATAAAGCGCTTTTCAATTTGTTTGTATAAATAGAAAAGTATAGCAAGTACAACCGAGCAAGCAATCCCTCCAATAATTAAAAGCACAGTCAGCTTAACAATCCATTTCAATCGATCGACCCCCTTGTTATTGTTTTTGAAACTTTGTGGGTTCATCTCTTGAGCCGTGTTTTCCTTTAATCCATCCATATCTATTTCCTTGTTTACTTCATCAAAGCAAATGGTGTCCGATTTTCCAATGATGTCCAGTGTCTCCTGTTTATTGCAAAACAGCGAGTTGCAAGCTTGCTGCAATATCTTCATTTTTAAGTCCGCCTTGGAATCACTCGCTCCATCAACTCGCATACCGTCTTTCACATCTTCAGGCATATCGCGAACTCGTTGACAAATGGCGTATGCTGTTTGCAATCGACCCTGTTGGTGTAGTGACTGACACGCGTTCTCGTGCTTCTCATCGGTATATATCGCATTTTCCAGCGCCTTTGGATTTTGGCATTGGGCGAATAAGGTGCTGGCTACCGAAGAGATGTTTTCAGGTGTTCGCAGTGTCTGCATATATTTATTTGCGGTGCCCTCCGTGCCACGTTTATATTCTTCATTTAGTTTCTGCTTCCAATCTTCTTTCGTCATCCCAAGACGATGTATCCAGACGATAGGGCAATAGTCCCCTGTGTCTCCATATTTTCCATCGAAAAAGTCAGATTTGGCAACACATTTCGTTAGCTTATCCTTTGCTGTAAAGTTGATACTTTCTCCGTCAATCGGATCTGTTGCATAAAACGGCGTAAACGAAGCCGGACATGGCTTCATGCAATCTTTTGACTCCTCGTCCGCGTAATATCCGTTGCCTAAGTGGTGGTTCGGGACTGTCATCCAATCGTACCATCGATTTGAGCACGACTTCTTCTTGGGCTCACTCGCCTTGACCTTTGGTTTTTTGCATATACCCCCTTGTACCGTAAAGCCCGTAGGACATTCGTAAGGTATACATGTGTCCTGTGTACCTGGCTTTCGAATAAACCCCATTCCACTGGACAATGTGCAGAAGGGGTATGCGGCACCCGTAGTTGATGACTCGGTGCACATTGGGTATGTTCTGTCCCGCCCAGTGTCGCTGTTGTCAATCAGTGGATTCTGTGTTTGCAACTCTTTGGTGAACGACACTTGATCATTTTCCTTAAAGTAATTCTGGTCCTGATAGATGCCGAGTATTTTTGCCTGCTCTATGGTGCATACTTCTCCAGCACTGACTTGATTGTATTTTTTTGACGCATTACATATATTAAACTTGACGTCATTACATTCAGGTTCACTTTGCATGTTCTGGATTTTATCTTTGCTGTAGGGGCACACTACTTATACGGTACACAAAATACTTCAGCAGCGCGGATTGCAAGGTGTTGCGTAGTCCTCAAGATGGTATGGTTCTTTTGGTCGATGAGCACCTTTGAAGGGAGTCTGTTTTTCTTCAATCTTTATACAATTGTCTCCCATATCTCGCCAAAGTTTGACAGGCGTCTTCTTTTCATCATCATACGTTGCGGACGTGCACTTTGGCTTGAAAGACTCATCCTTCTCATCAAGCTCCCATGGTATAAGAACATTCATCGCATCTTGGATGTTTTTGAGCTCAAGTCCCTTCATTTTTAAATAATACATGATCATATCGGGGTGCAGCTTTGACAACTCTGCGATTTTTTCAGGTTGCATTTGCCATTTGATGGGTTCGGGGTTGGTGGTACGCACACACTTTTCTCCGGTTTCCAACCACTGCACATTATCACAGCGCCCACCCTTCATCACTGATCTTGGTATCGTGCTTGCTTCTACCCCACTAAAGGGACTGAGTCGGCGACTAAAATTCTTTAAACTATCCCAAAAACTTTTATCCTTCTTCCCCTTTTTCTTGCCTTTTTTATTTGCCTTTTTCTTTTTCTTGTTTGCTGCACTTAGAGCCACCAGGATGAGGAGCGCTATCACAATGAACAGCGCTATGTATGGAGCCATGTCCTTATACACCGGTGCAATTGCCGCTACCAATGCATGATACACTACCACACACACTTCTACAAATTTTTTCCAGAATGCGCTGAATAGAGAAGCTTTAGCTCCTACTGGGATCCCTGGCGGCGGTGTTCCACCTGATAATGATTGCATACCCTATAACTTGTGTGTAAAAAAAGAACTAAACATTTTGCTTGCGCACTATAGCAGACAACAAGACAACAAGACAAAAATGCCCATCAATATAAATCGTATACTTATTTGCATCCTCGTCACTCTCATCTTCGTATACATTCGGTACTATTACACATATCCTAGCTATGAATCGGTAATGGTAAACCAGACAAACATTGTTAACTTCGACTTCAACCAGCTGCTTGAAAAACATCCACTTGTAATCCATGACCAAATTGTAGATGCAAGAGATCTTTGCAACAGTTGGTTTAAGTGGAACCGATGTCGAACACTACCTATAACTGAGTTGCTTAACCAACCTTGGCTTCGCAATCGATATAAATATTTACTGGTGCATGCATCCAACACCTATGGTGGAGATGTAGATGCAGAGACAGAGGTGTTCATGGCTCATCCTCACCACCCGATGCTTGGCGGGGAGCCAGCGGAGGAGTCCGAACATACGTTAATTGGTGTCCAGTTGAAGGCGCACTCTGTTCTTATTGTACCGATACACTGGAACGTGCATTTTCCAGATCCGGATAAAGTGACGATTATCGGTGTACATGATCTACTGACGTGGATATTGCCCTAAGTCGGTAGGTCAACAAGATAGATATATGTGTGTATAATACAAGTAGAACAGTAAGCAGCAAGCAAATGAAGACGACGGAAAAACAGACACGGTTCTTTCATTATGGTTGTTGGAATCGCGACAATTGTAGCAAAACAGAGCACAAATACGACTATCGTGTAGCCATACTGGATGAACTTGAAAAGACTGCAGCCTCCTATGAATTTGGTGTCATTGCAGGAGACAACATTTACCCTCATGTACAAATAGAAGGGCAAACAAAGGAAAAGAAGTATTACAAAGAGACGCTCAATTATGCTCTGAGTAAGCTGAGGAACATTCAATCCAAGCTCAAGCAACAACCAGGAAGACTCTTTACTGCTCTAGGAAACCACGATGTGGCAAACAAGTCCGTTGCGCAGTACGAGCTAGGCAATGGGTCCCTGTACATGCCAAAAAACAACTACGTAGAGGTCGTTGACAACATCCGCTTAATCGTTATTGATACAAATCTGCTGACAGAGACGCTTCCGAGTATTTATACAGATAAAAGTATGTTGCAGATGCACAGCAATCGCAGCAATCACAGCAACAGCAGCAAGCGGTCTTCGTTTAACGTTACTACTACAGATGGACTATTGGAATGGCTTCGTCGTGCATTAAATGAACCGTATAGTGGGACAACGGTCGTAGTGGGTCACGAGCCCATCATCTCGTGCAAAACAAAGATGAAAGATGGCGAACCTGTTATAAAAAAATCATCTCTGTATCAGTACGAGAAACTACTAGATATACTCACAAGTACACCCAGAGTGATTTACATGTGCGCGGATGTTCACAGTTTTCAAGCATGGAACATACAATGGAAGGGAGCAACTCTGCCTATGATTGTAGCAGGAACAGGAGGGGCAAAACCAGACGATCCCCCATTGGGTTGTAAAGGTGAATATATCTATCAATCTACAAAAATGATACTACTATCAGCAGAAAGCCCGTACGGCTATTGTGATGTAGCTTGCGACGCCAGCCACATGCGAATATCCTACCGTCCCTTGCTAGGATGCTCCACGACGAATGCAGTGGATCTGCAGTGGAACTTCAATGCATCTTCTGGAATGACTTTACTTACATTGCCCTTATCCATGGGGTCTACTATACCTTCCTGTCCGGTAAAGAAGATAGAACCGGTTCTGTGTGCTCTAAACCGAACCGATCTGACAGGTGACGTGCTTCAAGGCGGTGTCTCTTCTGTAAGTAAGTCTGATAAGATCTTATACAATGGCAAAAAATATGTTATTCGAGTAGACAAGACAGACCGTCGTCGTCGTTATATCCAAACGAAGACAGGATTTGTTCCTATATCAGTTGTTAGGAAGGCTCTGCTTTCCTAGGACTAGTCAACCTCATCCACGCGAGGACCAACCTTCTCAACAGGCTCGTCGTCTCCTTGGGTTCCAGCGCCCGCAGCACCGCCGTTCTGATACATCTTGGTCATCAAAGGCATGACCTTTGCTTCCACATCCTTCTTCTTTTCGTTAAAGTCTTCCGTTGAAGCTTGCTCATTTTCCTCTAGCCACTTGATAGTTTCTTCCACCAGCGGCTCCACCTCCTTCCAGGTCTCTTTGGCGACGTCGGTATCTCCGTTCTTCAGACTGTTCTTCAGGCTGTAAACGTAGCCCTCCAGACCGTTCTTTGCCTCTACACGAGACCGGTTCTTCTCATCCTCATCTTTGAAGCGCTCTGCTGCCTTGACCATCTCATCAATCTGCTCCTTGCTGAGGCGCCCCTTGTCATTTGTGATTACAATCTTGTTCGACTTGCCTGTTCCTTTCTCTACAGCGCCGACGTTCAGGATACCATTGGCGTCGATGTCAAAGCTGACTTCAATCTGAGGTATTCCGCGGGGAGCAGGAGGGATGCCATTCAGTTCAAAGTTACCCATTAGGTTATTGTCCTTGGTCATGGATCGCTCCCCCTCGTAAATCTTGATAGTCACCGCGGGTTGATTATCATCGTAGGTAGAGAATATTTGAGACCTCTTTGTGGGAATAGTGGTGTTGCGCTCGATAATTTTTGTCATGACACCCCCTGCAGTCTCAATGCCAAGGGACAGTGGAATGACATCCAGGAGGAGTAAATCTTTGGTAGTTTCGTCACCAGAGCCAGAGAGGATGGCGGCTTGAACAGCAGCTCCATAGGCAATGGCTTCGTCTGGATTAATGGACTTGTTCAGCTCCTTTCCGTTGAAACACTCGGACAGCAGCTGTTGGATCCTAGGGATACGAGTCGATCCGCCGACAAGAACCACTTCATCGATATCCTTCTTGTCCATCTTGGCATCTCGCAGGACCTTCTCAACAGGGTCCAGGGTGCGACGGAAGATGTCCGAGCAGATCTCCTCAAATTTGGCTCGTGTCAGGCTCGAGTAGAAGTCGATGCCCTCGAATAAGCTGTCAATCTCAAGGGGACAAGAGGTAGTCGACGATAGTGTCTTCTTAACCTTCTCACAAGCAGTCTTCAGCCTCTTCACGGCACGCGGGCTGGTAGAAATATCCTTCTTGTTCTTGCGCTTGAACTCGGCAATGAAGTGCTCAACCATGCGGTTGTCGATGTCCTCGCCACCAAGGTGCAGGTCACCGCCGGTTGCTTTCACTTCAAATATACCGCCGTCGATCGTCAGGAGAGACACATCGTGGGTACCACCTCCGCAATCAAAGATGATGACGTTCTTCTCCTTAGTGTCGCCCGTCTTGTCAAGACCATAGGCGATGGCTGCACTAGTGGGCTCGTTAATAATACGCAGCACATCTAGTCCAGCAATCATGCCTGCATCCTTGGTTGCCTGACGCTGGGCGTCACCGAAGTGGGCGGGGACCGTAATGACTGCCTTGGTCACAGGATGACCGAGGTACGCCTCAGCTGTCTCCTTCATCTTGGTCAAAACCATAGCAGACACTTGTTCGGGATATAGCTTTTCCTTCCCATCATTGTGATCTACGACGATGATGGGGCGGTTGTTTCCATCGTTCTTTACTTCAAACGACAGCAGCTTCATGTCTTGCTGAAGAACCTCTTCGTCAAAACGCCTCCCAATAAGACGCTTGGCATCATATATAGTATTGGTTGGATTGGTTGGAGCTTGGTTTTTAGCCGAGTCACCAACTAGCTTCTCCCCTCCCGCGAAGGCGACATACGACGGAGTAATTCTGTTTCCTTGATCATTTGCAATGATCTCGACTCGTCCATTCTTATACACTGCAACACAACTCATTGAAGTACCAAGATCAATACCGATCGCAACATTATCGTGAGGAGCCATTTCTGCTATGAATTGTTATATTATCAATCCGGATTATAACTGTAAGCTTGTTTATTCTTAAATAGTTTTAGGAGGGGTATAGTACACCAAAACCAGGTCGCATATGGGGAGGGAGGTAGGAGGTAGAAGGAGGAAGGGATGGGTACGGAGGGGGAAGGTTGGGGTACGGAGGGGGAAGGTTGGGGTACGGAGGGGGAAGGTTGGGGGGGAGCTCCTAAGTCTCCTTACGATGGAGAAGCAAAGAGTAGAGAGAAGGAAGTTGCTTTCCTCTCATTTTTCGCGCGCGCTCACCTCAACATATCATATGTATTCGTTCCGTACAACTAGACAGATAGATAGTTTATCCAATTAACTCTAAAGCCCTGATATACATTTAGAGGTACGCTAGTTGGGCAAAAGAAAAGAGAGTGCGCATCCATTTTCCTCTTTTTGATGTTTGAGTACTTTGCCCCTTTTAATCCCAATCCACTGTCTATTGTCCATTGTGAGTTCAACGGATATATGTTTTGTTCGATTGATAGCATTGTGTTGAATGCTGAATAAGATAAGCAGAACGAGAGTTGTTTCGAACGCAAAAACTTGTGGAAGAGAGGGAGCAGCAAGCCTTGCTTTTGATTTGCCATTTGTATGCAGTGTGCTGCTTTCTTTTTCCAGCTATTGATTTAGCAAGAGCATCAGTTAGACATGTTTTATAATACGAGTCATTGGGCTGCTGCAAAAGAAAAACGAAGCTATTTTATTCAAAATGAAAAACATAAAACCCAAAACCTCTGTTCCTCATCCATTTTCCTCTTTTTGATGTTTGAGTACTTTGCCCCTTTTAATCCCAATCCACTGTCTATTGTCCATTGTGAGTTCAACGGATATATGTTTTGTTCGATTGATAGCATTGTGTTGAATGCTGAATAAGATAAGCAGAACGAGAGTTGTTTCGAACGCAAAAACTTGTGGAAGAGAGGGAGCAGCAAGCCTTGCTTTTGCTTTGCCATTTGTATGCAGTGTGCTGCTTTCTTTTTCCAGCTATTGATTTAGCAAGAGCATCAGTTAGACATGTTTTATAATACGAGTCATTGGGCTGCTGCAAAAAACGAAGCTATTTTATTCAAAATGAAAAACAGAAAACCCAAAACCTCTCTCCCACCCCTCATCCATCCCTAGTAATTCGCGCTCCCCCAGCTTGATAGAAATGAAAAATTTAGAGGATCGTGATGCGCCTAGAGCCACTGCTGGCAATAAATCTGTGACTCCTTTCCCTGCCAAGCCTGCGCATATCAAAGCCACGATCGCTACCAAGTCCAACAAGTCCTCTACTGGCAAGTCCAACAAGGAGGAGAACAACAAGAACCGCAGCGACGATGACGAGGAGGACGACAACAACAACAACAGCGACAACAACAACAACAGCGACGATGACGAGGAGGACGACAACAACAACAACAACAGCGACGATGACAAGGAGGAGGACAACAACAACAACATCAGCGACGATGACGAGGAGGACGACAACAACAGCGACGATGACGAGGAGAAGAACAGCGTTTATGGAGTAATACGCGAACGAGTCACAAAGGCGATCCAGAAGCAACACGACAAAAACGAAAAGGAGAAGAAGGACATGGTCGCGCTGTACAAGGATATGTGCTCCATCGCAAAGAAGTTTGATTCCATGAAAGACAGCGCAAGAGGTACCGATGTTGTCGAGAAGTTTGATATGTTCGAAAAGGTGGCATTAAACGATGCGCATAAGCGATCCCTTGAAGATTTGAACAAAAGCGCTACTATGGTCGATAACATGAAGAAGCACGTTAAAGATATATTTTCATTCACTTTGAATGGTATGGCTTTCAAGACTTCAACCAACAACACCAAGGTGAGGTCCTCACGAGTTAATGTTAATGGTTGCCCTCTTCTCCTCTCCTCTTTGCTCATTTTCTTCTATCTTCCCCACATGATTTCCCTGCTACACAGAAAACCAGACGCAACGACGAGTCTTCTTATGAACTGTCCGTCAAAAAGCAGAAGAAGGTTGCTACTGGTAGTGACGTGGAGGTCAAGAAGAATCACAAAAAGCCACTGGCGTCCAGCACCATCGTCCGTGCAATTATGACCCGGACCAAGAAGATGTGGACCAACCCGAAAGACGTGAAATTCGATCTGACGATAGAAGAAGAAGTGGAGGGTAAAAAGATCAGGATTCCCGATTTTATCCTCACTGTCAGCAACAGAACGACCGGCAAGGTGATGTACACGATGACAGAGGACAATATCATCAAGCCCTCGTTGGTTGGCATCAAAAAAGTTTCTGATACGGGCAGGAAGTTGTATGGTCTCGATTTGCTCGTATGCTTTGACACAAAGGACAAGACAAACAAAAACAATCTGATGAGCAATGATGGGGAGGTAGTGCACCTGAGAAGCGGCTATGTCCGCTCCATCCTTAACAACATCATCGACGACCAGGAGGATGTATCAGACGAAGATGAAGAGGATTTGAAGAACATTTTATGTGAGCTTAAAAGTTCCCCCCGACGCTAAAATATAATTTGCCTCTGTAATGCATTTGTTTTCACATCATTTGACCCCGTGCAAGTTTCGCCACAAAGTTGGTAATGCGTTTATCCGCTAGTATCTGGCTGTGACCAACTCCGTGAACTTTGATGTTAACATGGCTTGGATAGAGGACCTTATATACTTCCATGCTACTTTGACTGACATACCCGTCTCCATCTTCTGTCTTGATCGTTCTATCCGGGTACATCTTGAGGTGTTTTGTATGGTACGATACTCCAGTTCCTGAGCCACAGCTCAACAAACCGTAGTATTTAACCAGGCTTTTCATACCCAGTGCTTTCTGCCAGGGCTGATAAAGTTCTTTCCATATTTGAAGACCAGGTTCGTTGCTATCATCATACTGGTCGATCGTGATCGTTCTCCCTGTATTGTCCTGGATGAGCACGTCATCACGTTTATAAGACATAAGATTTGGTAGACACATAATCACTCCGCTGTTTGTCTGCAATCCATCCATGAACATGTGACGAAGGAAGGGAAGGTAGTACTCGCCATACAACGTGGTTTTTAGGGCAGCACTAGAGCCTCCAAAAGGCACATTAAGACCCACAATACTATCAATGTACTTGTTCGCCCACGCTGCATCCACAAAACAAGTCAGAAACCAATGCAATAAAAGTCCACCTAGACTATGTGTGACAATGACCACTCTGCGTTCACTATTGGTTGCGTACGCGATATCGATGATACTTTTAAGCAACATCATGGTTTCTTCGCGAACGATTGGATCAAGCAACAGCCTAAAATCATAGGGAAACCCAAACAAGTCGCGGTGAACAGTGTGACCTCCGCTCTCTAGTTCTTTACATATAGGCGAAAAGTACTCATGTGAGAAATGCTCCTGAAAGATGTCCTGATACATCTTTGGCAGCAATTCAAACTCAGGAACCACATTGCACACTCCACGAATACCGCCTACATCATACGGCTTCAATTGGTTGTACTTCAAGTCATACCCAATTACATTACCTGCATCATTACGAAGCAGAGGAATGTTCATATCTTCCTTCCACATATCCATCATCTGCCTGGACATTGGATATATGTTCAGCCAACGATTATGTAGCAGCTTGTGACCAAATATCTGCATCCTTTCTTCACCAGGCTTCACCAAAATAGATCCACCGATTCCCGGTATAAGCAATACTGGTTTTCTAATCATCTGTTTCTCTCCATCTCCCGATAGAGAGGAGATACAGTTAAACTTTACTACATATTTTGGACTTATTCTCATGTTATGGCTTATCTGTCGTTTTTGAAAACATCGTATTCGTATCATAGTAATCGTGTTCGCATGATATTTAGGAACAAAATCATTTTATCTGATACGAATGGAACGGGCTTCCGCATCTCCTTCCACGGGAAGAAGGCGTCTGTGATTCATAGGCGTACATATCTTCATCTGTGCTGTTGTATGCTGTGGTTCTATTTGCTTTTCCTCCATGACTCTGTTTTTTCTCCCTTACTTCTTTCGTTTTACTTGGTTGATACGCAGACTTGCTGTATTGTATAGTCTTAGATGGGACCTCTATCGCAAAGCAATCGTTTAATTCCGTTGAACTCGCAGAAGAATCAAGAGTGGGAATAATATTGAGAAACAAGTCATGTTCGCCATCCAGGTACTTGCTCATACTTTCCCTTCCTCGATCATTCGCCTCGCCCCCACCACCACATCGACCACTTTTTTTCTCAGTCTCCCCCCCTTTCTTTGTTCGCTCATGTTCCTTTACGAAGACATCGTACATATCAAATGCAGCTTTTTGTACCACATCCATCAAACCCAGTTCTTGCCCATCCCACGTGTCCTGTTCGGTTAGCGATGCTACTCGTCCCATTGGCCAACACCCCGCAAAGACCAACCCCATGCGACTCTTAACATTTTGTTTATTGATGTTCCAGGTAAATAATTCGATCCTCTCTTTCAAGTAACCAGTTGTTTCGCCAAAGAATAGACACTGAAAGCTCCAAACGAACCACCACGGCTCGACAGAGGCAGCTCCAGATGCATAGTCTTTTACGGTTCGGCACAGAGGCAGTGAAGTCTTTTTCCGAGACACCCACTCCATCATCAAACGCAGATCAGCATATTTTTTCGATACGCACAAAGTAAGAAAATTAGCACAATAAATATCAGCTTCGTCACTCAGAACAATCTCGGCAAACATCTTCTTGCCGCTATCAGAAAGCCGCGAAGTTTTTGAAAACGGAAGCATTTTCTGCATATCTGTTAGCGTGAGCGCCTGCCCCGGAGTGTTCCAAAATCGCGCCAAGATACACATCTTCGCAATCAGCACAAGCCACGCATCCATATCATCGATTGACTTGGTAAGTAGTCCATGGAGGTACCGCATACAGTCCAGCCACTTTGCTCGATATCCAATAGAAGGTATACCATACTGTGTAGCAAGAACAGCACATACTTCGATCATAACATCTGCCATTTCCGCTGCATGTTCGTCATAAATATATTCTAGTGCACATTGTAATGCTTGTTCTATGTTTGCTGTCAAGATGGCATGATCCATTGATAACTCTATCAAACACGAACTAAATTCATTTTGCGTCCAGGAACGTACAAAATTATATAAGCATGTGTGTATGAAGCAATATTAGAACCTTTGTGACAATGTCTGACTTCTCTCCTCTTCTGTCGACATCGACCAATACATCTATATCGACCAATACATCGACATCTGTGAAGCCAGATTCACTCTTCACCGAAATACGACCATCTATTACGTATATTACGAAACCAGCCATCCAGCGTATTGCGAATTGCGTGGGAGCTAAAAATGTATCCAATCAAGTTTACGACGAAGTGAGGGGAATTCTTCTCACTTTTATAAAGAATCTAATGACAGCTACTACTGCATTTACTGATAGTCGTAACGCAGCAACAATATCCATTGAAGATGTTCAAGACGCAGTCTATACTGTATATGACCAATTGAATATAACCCATGTATTCCCTCAAGGATTAGAAGCACGGCTTGCGTCATGTCACCTTGTATTTGTGAAAGCAAGAAGCACCGAAGCTATTGATGTGATGAATCGACATAAGACGGGAGATACCGTCTACAGACAACCAAAAGAGAAGGATAGGAGAAAGGACGTCAATATCGCACGCGCGGCTTTCAATCGATTGGCGAGGGAGGTTGCACTCGAAATGAAGTATAATTCACGTTTCGAAAAGACTGCATTAGACCTTATTCAACATTTGACCGAGTCGTACCTACTCGACTATATGGAAGATGCACACCGTGCATCGATCCATGCAAATAGGACAACCTTATGGGTAGAGGATATACAACTAGTCCACATGTTCCGCGGGGATAGGCTTTAATCAAGCATGCATGCATCATTTGCCGGATAAACCGATTTTTCTATTATTTAGGCGTTTTTGCGCTTTACGTTCATTTATAAGCTATATTTTTTATTATTTGACGATATACCCATGATCACAAAAACTCTCTTTTTTTGTAAAGCGGGTCCATGGAGTCGTTCTTGACCCTTTTCCCAGAAGCGTATCTAAAACGCCATGTCCTACCAGAGGTTGTTCGCATCTTTTCTGAGAAAGGACTGGATATATCGTCATTGATACATCCGGAAAAATATCAAAATTTTAAAAAACTAACATCCTATGAGTTGCCACAATGGATTATACAACAGGAGCGCCTACTGAAAGTCGCAAATGACAGTCGTAAGGTTAAGAACAAAGGTGGTACCCCCGGTTCTTATGTTTTTAAATATAGAGGATTAGCTTCTCAACTAGTGTATTTAATCATTACCTTTTTCATTGTCTATTTATCTGTCATTGGCAGCCACGATGGGGATTGTCTAAACGATTTCATTGCCGATCCTTCTGCGATCGTAAGAGGACCAGGAACTACGGTCGTGAACGATATTTACTTACAGCTTGTGAACACGACCTTCGATGTAAATGAAAACGTTCCTTACAACAATGTGGCTACCCTTCAGTTGCACAACGCATTTAGTACAGGACGTTCTTTCTTACAGAATCAGTACATAACCCTCTATAATTCGTTGATCCTATCTGGGAGAATAGACCTAGATATAAAAAAGGATGCAGACGGTCTCTTGTACGTGTATCACTCCCCTCCGACTGGGGTTTTGCGAACTGTTATTGAACACTACGATCCGAGTCGAACATCCGTAAGAGAAATATTTGCTGCCACCAGAAACGTATTGATTCATTATCCCAAACACATTGTTTCTATTAATATTGAAAATACCGTTCCGGTCAGCGAAATATATCAGGCGCTATCGTTTGAAGGATTGGACGAGTTTCTGTATAATCATCCTGGGAAAAAATATGCGTGGCCTACCTATAAACAACTTGTCGAGCAAAACAACCGTCTTATCGTCTTCATCGATAATTACAAAGAACAAATTCCTGAAAATCATAGGATAAGAAAGTCTATGCTTTTGACCACCGACTATTTCAATGAAAATGATTACAGGTGTATAGGAAAAACGTTAACAAATGCAGTGGATCATTGCAACGACTTGTCGTACATTCAAAGAGCACGCATGGACCACGGAGAGCGCCACTTGTATCCGGAGAGTCAGATCGTGCTATACAACAGATTCGCTAACACAGCAATAGGCAAACCAATGCCCAAAGACAATCAAGTATCATTAAAAACAAATGCTGTAAAGAATAGAATTCTACAATCGTTGCGACTAGGAACGACACCTCATGGCGTACGGGTTCAAGGGACGCCTGGCTACACTCTTAGTATTGACTTTGCCAACTATATTGATGTGCACAGCAACCTTATATTTAATGCACGTGTACAAAACTTCACTTTTTCGGATGAACAGAATGAGTTTCTAAACCACGGTCTTCGAGCTCATTTCAACAAGAAAGATTACGAAATACGAACTGCGAATATGATCGTTCAAAACTGGTTTCGCACAGATATAATCACAACGACAGTCATTGCAATGATCGCGTGGAGTGTAGTATCCAGTCGAAGAACAAAAGAGGAGTTGATGGAATATTTTCAGACAATATATGACCAGTTGCATATTCCAATGGTTTGTAAGAAGGTATATGTTGACCTTTCGCTTGTGCTTGTTTGTCAATTAAAGAAATACAGATGAATTAAAGAAATACAAAACTACAAGAAAGGAGTAAGCGTTGTAGCGTCTGATGCATCTGGTGGAGGTAAAAAAACAAGAACCCGAAAGTAAACAGGAGACTGTAGTCCAATGCCTTCCCCTTGGCAGACGCTAATTAT
>Ga0209230_10000308_pt1 | contig 19134 bp, 23 predicted proteins | sample LakOntMetagenome_FD_187467 | JGI IMG/M metagenome (GOLD analysis project Ga0209230, IMG submission 187467) | Freshwater and sediment microbial communities from Lake Ontario - Sta 18 epilimnion Metagenome (SPAdes) (version 2) | ecosystem: Environmental > Aquatic > Freshwater > Lentic | place... | reverse complement strand
TGGTTGAATCATACTTATTTATTTCACAAGAATTTGTGTTTTTACTGGTAACTTTGAAGCTGCTAAACGAAGAGCTACTCGAGCCACGCTTTCAGGTACTCCTTTTAATTCGTACAGAACTTTGCCCGGTTTCACGACCGCTACCCAAAATTCAGGAGCTCCTTTCCCAGAACCCATTCGAGTTTCGGCTGGGCGCATTGTTACGGGTTTATCCGGAAACAGACGAATCCAAATCTGCCCACCTCGTCGAACTTGTCGTGTCATGGCACGACGAGCCGCTTCAATTTGGCGCGATGTAATCCAAGAGGCTTCTAAAGCTTGTAATGCGTAATCACCAAACACCACTGTATTGCCGCGAGATGCTTTTCCTCTCATACGACCTCGATGATGTTTGCGATATTTAGTTCGTTTTGGACTTAACATATAATTATTTACTTAGTAGTTTGACTCATACCAAAATGAATCAATTTTGCTTATTTTGGCAAAACCTTAAGATTTTGTCGCCACATTACTTACTCGTGTTAAGCGCTCACCGCGAAACACCCAAATTTTCACACCTAACAACCCAAAAATTGTTTTTGCTGATTTGGAAGAATAATCGATATCTGCGCGCAATGTTTGTAAAGGAACAGGACCTTCACGGACATCTTCTGAACGTGCAATATCTGCACCATTTAAACGACCGGAAACCTGAACTTTAATGCCTTTCACGCCAGCTCGTAATGCTCTTTGAACAGTTTGTCGCATTGCACGTCGAAAAGGTTTTCGTTGTTCTAAATCTTCTACAAGTTTTTCAGCAAGGACTGCGGCATAAGCATCAGGTTCTTGAAGTGGTTTAATAGATAAATTTAAATGAATTTTGCTCGGAGCAACTAAGTTTCTTTTTCGATAAAAAGCTTGTAATTTGGCAACGAGTTCATCTCTTAAACGATCTAAACCTTTTGTATCGCGACCTAGAAAAAGTGCAGGGCGAGCAGCGTAAATTTGTATCCCTAAAGAAGGTGAATCAAGATCTCGTCTTTCAATTTCAATATGTGTTATTCCAGCACCAAGATATGTTTTTGCGAGATAACTTCGTAAAAAACTAGCGTCTTGAATCCATAAAGCGGATTTTTGAGGAGTTGTGCACCAATAACTTTGATGTTTTTGAGTGATTCCGAGACGAAATCCTACTGGATGTACTTTTTGTCCCATAAGCTGTTTATCGTTTTGATTTTTTATCTTTTTTCACATGACCGCGAAACGTACGAGTTGGAGCAAATTCACCTAATTTGTGCCCTACCATTTGATCCGTAATAAAAACTGGAATATGTTCGCGCCCGTTATGGACAGCGATAGTATGGCCAATCATAACCGGAACAATTGTCGATGCACGCGACCATGTTTTAATAACTTTTTTATCACCTTGTGTATTTAATCTTTCAACTTTTTGAAGTAAATGATCTGCCACAAAAGGGGCTTTTTTTAATGATCTTGCCATATCTTTTTACACCACTCCTAATTATTTTCTTCGTTGAAGAATTAGAGCAGCACTAAATTTTTTACGTTTCCGAGTTTTAGCGCCTAACGCAGGTTTTCCCCACGGACTTACTGGTCGAGATCGGCCTATTGGTGCGCGACCTTCACCACCCCCATGCGGGTGATCCACCGGGTTCATTGCTGAACCACGAACATGAGGACGACGTCCGAGCCAACGTTTCCGCCCTGCTTTGCCTAACGTTAAATTGAAAGCATCAACATTTCCAACACGACCAATTGTCGCCCAGCAATTTTGTGAAACTAAACGAACTTCTCCCGAAGGAAGACGAAGAGTAACCCATGTGCCCTCTTTTGCAACAATCTGCGCTACAGTTCCTGCAGCTCTCACCAATTGTCCACCAGCTCCTGGTTGTAATTCAATATTATGAACTTCAGTCCCTAACGGGATTTTCACAAGTGGTAAACAATTTCCGATTGCAATTGTAGCTTCTGGTGAAGCCACAACAGTATCCCCAATTTGTAGCCCAACTGGATGTAAGATATACCGTTTTTCACCATCCTGGTAATTAACTAAAGCGATTCTTGAATTACGATTTGGATCGTACTCAATATGAGTCACTTTTGCTGGGATATTTACTTTTGTTCTTCCAAAATCGATTTCACGGTAGAGTCTTTTATGACCACCACCACGATGCCGACTTGTAATAATTCCTCTATTATTTCGTCCTTTCGAACGAGACCACCAGGTTGTTAAACTTTTTTCAGGCTTCTTTGCAGTTACTTCTGAAAAATCTAATACAGACCCATGTCTGGTACCTGGTGTGGCAGCTTTAAAAAAACGAATAGCCATCTTCTAGGTTGAATGTGTGTTATTTCAATAAAGTCACGTCAGAATCCACTGTGACAATCACTCGTTTGTAACTAGGTTTTGAACCGAGTCGATTTGTTTTTCGTGGCGGTCTGTGTGTGTTTACTGCCAGCACTTTCACATTAAAAAACTCTTCAATGAGTTTTCGAATTTGCGGTTTTGTGATTCTTACGTCTACATCGAAACTTAATTGATTATTTTCAACTAATCGAGTAGCTTTTTCCGTACGAATCACCGGATATTTCACCAAGTCTAGCATCATAAGTACGTTTTTTGTAAGTAATTTCTATAGACAATTCTAGGAAAATTTTGAGCTTTTTTATGCCTTTGACAAACTGCACGCACCAAAAATGCATTTAGATTTTTCAAAATTAAGGAATTTCGGAAGAAAGTGCACGTATTTGCCGAAGCAAAAGCGTCACTTCAAAAAAATGGAACATTTTTTTGAAGACTTGCATTTGACAATAGAAAAGTTGGGGTTTCTAAGATTCTAGATTTTTCAATTTTGAGAACCAATACCAAGAAAATTACCAACTCCCCCCCAAAAAATTATTTGGGGCGTAAAAAAGTTTTTCCAGAGGAAATGATACACTATAAAAAAAGTTTTTTATAGTAGTATAGTTTTTTTTAAAGTTTGAAAATTATTCAATCATGTTATGATACGTTGCAACGGTTGATGGTGAAATTTTGTTTAAAGAACGGAAAATCCAGTATTTAAATACGGTATCTAAGAAAACAGGAAATGTAGCGACAAACAAAGACATAAAGTCTCCGTTTTCGGGCAGGCCAAAATGTCTTAAAAGCCATTCTAGAAAAACTTCCCAACCTCGAGGCGAATGGAATCCCACTAATAAATCTGTCCCCAAAATTAGTAAAAAAGATTTTGTTGTATCACTTAAACTATATAAGGATTCTGATAGAAAAGCTTTTAAAATAATAATTTGAGGTTTAAGAAGCAAAAAGACCACACTTAAACTCAAGAAACTTAAAAAATCAGCGAAAAGATTACTTATAGCTTCAATACTTTCAAGATTATAATTTCTCGCGATTTCAAATGTTTGCTTTTGAAGTTCTTTGGAGAAGTTGAGAGGTTGATCAAAACGTGTTGGATCTACAAAAGATTCAAAATAAAATTTTTCTTCAAACCTATGTAAATCTGACAAAGCACGATTTTCTTGGTAAGAATTCAGAAAAATTTCATTATGATTTTGATTCCAAAGGTATTCAACACCAGGTTTAATAAAAAAAGATTTTGAAACAAGATTTACAAGTAACGGAACAAAAATTAAAGTAATTAAACACCTTACAGAAACAATAACTTGATACCGTGAAATTCTAAATTCTTGAATTACGAGCATTTCTGCGCCCGGAAGCAATTGTTTTCGAAATCGTTCAAAGGTCCGAAGAATTGATCTTGGGATTAATCCAGTTTGTTCGATTGTTCGTCTTCTCATAGAACGTAACCCTCGTGTTTTTTGGTATTTGCCGTAATATAGTGTCCAAAATTGCCTTCGAAAATTGGCCAAAAACGAATTACCATTTAGCCTGCAAATGCATGCTTTTGCGAAACGTTTCTCTCCAATGTCCCATTGGAGGTTTCTCTCCACTTAAAAAGTGGAGGAAAGGGAGACAATTTTGGAAAAACCGCGGGGAATTTTAAAGTTTTTGTTTGCCCAGAATTGGGTAATTTTGGGAGTAATCTCGACTGAATTTTATTATACTAAAGAATAGAAAGTAACCTAAGTTGCCACACCACAAATTTATTTTGGTATAAAACGTTTTGAGGCGTCAAAAAGGAGATTATTTCTTCCTGCAATGCCCTATTAAAGAAGAAACTCCATTTGGAAATCCAAGAAGGACCTTTTCAAGGACGTATCCATTCGAAAAATCAAAGAGGCAGTGATTCTTCCCAAAAACGGGAATCCGTTTTTGGACTAACGCATGTATTTGTGGAAAAGAACCAAAATGCATTTTGGTGGCATCCTGCAAAAACGCGTTTTTGCAGGAGAAAGAGTTTTTTTTAGAGAACCTTGTTGTATTTTTAAATACCCTCCAAAGAAACTTGTAAAAATTTAGCCAATTCTGCGGCTTGAGTTTCAATTTGTTGGATACTTAAAGGCTGTCCGGCTCGTGTTAATGGAATTTCCCGATTTCCACGTAATTTTAAATATATTATGCGTTTGGGGTTGATTCCTTCTTGAATTTCAACTCGAATGCTTTGAATTTCCTGAATTGGATATTGAAGATCTATACGACGGTTTTTCCCGGGAAAACCCCAACGAAAAATACGTACGTATCCAGTTTGTAGATTAAATTCGTTAAAACCTTCACCTAAATTCCAAACAATAATCAACCAAATATAAGCCCCCAAAACTAATCCAAGCACTCCATAAAAACACATCACTAAACCTTGAGGAAAAAATTGAATGTTTGGAGATTTTAAAAGAGAGAAAAAAGGAAACTCAAAATAACTTGAAATTCCAGTAAGTAAAAAACCAAGCCCTCCAAGGCACATCAAAGAACCCCAAACATAATTACCAAAGCGTCGAGCGCCAGGTACTTCATAACGAATAATAGGTTCTTGAGCTGTCATTTTTCTTTTAACTACTAATTTTTTTTATTTCTGAAAGTTTTGTGTTTCAGAATTGCCTGTTACGTTGAAAATCTGAATTCTTAGTATAGTTGAAACTAAAAACTGAGTTAGGCCTAACGTTTTAGGTAAAATAGGGTCACAAAACCCCGGTTTCTTATGTTAACCGCTTATTTGTGACTTGGTGTTTTGAGATCCTTGATTCACCCACATTTCTGGCAATGTTTGGAATTTTTCTTTTAATCTAGTTGCTTTACCTGTTCGATTACGTAAATAATACAATTTCGCACGTGCTACCTGAGCTCGTCGGAGAACTTGAACGTTCGCAACACACGGAGCATAGAGTGGAAAAACTCTCTCCACACCGACGCCCTGTAAACTTTTTCGAACAGTCACTGTCGAATTAGCCCCCGCTTGATGTTTTGCAATTACTGTTCCTTCAAAAGGTTGAATACGTTGTTTATTTCCTTCCTGAATAGAAACACCAATTCGTACTAAGTCTCCGACACGAATATCCGGTAACTCTGTTTTCATAGTTCCAGATTGAATAGTCTGGACAAGTTGTTGAAGTTTGGTCATAAAAGTTACCTTTTCTGCCTTAATTTAAAAATTCTGACTAACGTTTCTATCTCTTAAACTCGAGTTTAAGAGATAGAAACGTCATTACTAATTTTGCCGAAAAAACTTATTCTTTCCGCCCATAATACAATGTATTATGGGCGGAAAGAATAAGTTCAGCACGCTGTTCTTAGATAACAATTTTAGATACTACACCAGCACCTACTGTACGGCCACCTTCACGAATTGCAAAGCGCATGCCGTTTTCAATGGCAATTGGTTGAATAAGTTCCACGATCATTTTAATACGATCACCAGGCATAACCATTTGTGTTGCACTATCATCATCAGCACGGAAAGATTCGATTTTGCCAGTTACGTCTGTTGTACGAACGTAAAATTGTGGACGGTAACCTGGAAAAAATGGAGTATGACGTCCGCCTTCTTCTTTTGTTAGTACGTAAACTTGCGCTTCGAATTTTGTATGAGGAGTAATACTTCCTGGCTTCGCAAGAACCATTCCGCGCTCAATATCAATTTTTTGAACACCACGAAGTAAAATGCCTACATTGTCACCAGCAACACTTTCATCAAGTGTTTTCTGGAACATTTCTAAACCTGTAACTGTTGTTGTTTTCGTGTCACGTAAACCAACAAGTTCTACAGTATCACCGATTTTGATCACACCACGTTCTACACGTCCTGTGGCTACTGTTCCACGACCAGTAATTGAAAAAACATCTTCAATAGCCATTAAAAATGGTTTTTCCGTCTCGCGTTCTGGTGTTGGAATGTACGAATCAACTTGATCCATAAGGTTGTAAATTTTATCAACCCATTTGTTTTCACCAGGTTTTGTTTGTGGATTTTCTGATAATGCTTCTAAAGCTAGAAGAGCTGAACCAGCAATAATAGGAATTTCGTCCCCAGGGAATTCGTATTTATCTAATGTTTCACGAATTTCTAATTCAACAAGTTCTAATAATTCTGCATCATCAACTTGATCTTCTTTGTTTAGAAAAACAACAATGTTTGGAACACCAACCTGTTTTGCTAATAATAAATGCTCTTTTGTTTGAGGCATTGGACCATCAGCGCCAGACACGACAAGAATTCCCCCATCCATTTGTGCAGCGCCAGTAATCATGTTTTTTACATAATCGGCATGGCCTGGACAATCAACGTGAGCATAGTGACGATTTTCAGTTTCATACTCTACGTGAGCAGTATTAATTGTAATACCACGTGCTTTTTCTTCAGGAGCAGAATCGATATCATCGTATTTACGACCTTTTCCACCGCCACGGGCAGCTAAAGCCATCGTGATTGCAGCTGTTAATGTTGTTTTACCATGATCTACGTGACCAATTGTTCCAATATTTACATGTGGTTTGATACGTTGAAATTTTTCACGTGCCATAAAAGCTTTCCTTTAGTGTAATATGTGATTTTGTCTTTGATTTTGAGAAAGAAGATTAAAGGACTTCCAAAAATGGGATCCATTTTTGGAAAGGGATTAATTCGGAGTTAGTTTTTTTAAAAGTAATTCCACTAAAACCGTTTTAAGAGAGCGAAAGAGTGTTTAATCCCAAAAACTAACATCAGTGTTCCCTCTCGATGAGGTCCCTAAATGGATTTAGGGAAGGGAATCATTTAGGTTCCTCTCCAATGTCCCATTGGTTCCAAAATTACATGTAATTTTGGAAGAAGAGAATTCCGATAATTTTTTAAAAACGATATTTTGCAAAAGCTTTATTCGCATCAGCCATTTTATGAACTTCATCTCGTTTTCTTACAGCAAGTCCTGAATTTTTTGCTGCGTCTAATAATTCACTTGTTAATTTGGTAGCCATAGGTCTACCGGATTTATTACGACAAGCAGAAAGAATCCAGCGAATAGCTAAAGCAGTTCCGCGTTCTGGGGCAACTTCCAAAGGAACTTGATAAGTAGAGCCACCAATACGTCGTGCTTTTACTTCTACTAGTGGGGTTGCATTTCTGATAGCTTGTTCAATCACTACAAGAGGATCTTGTTGTGTTGTTTCTGCTACTTGATTCATACTTTCATAACAAATCCGATATGCTAAAGATTTTTTGCCTTCACGCATCAATTGACGAACTAAAAGTTCAACAAGACGACTATCATAAACTGGATCAGGCATTACAATACGTTTTTTTGGGGTGCGTCTACGGGACATAATAAATTTTTAATTTCTGCTTATTTTGGACGTTTAACGCCGTATTTAGAACGACTTTGGCCACGGTCTTTGACCCCTGCAGAGTCTAAGGTGCCTCGAACAATATGGTAACGAACACCCGGTAAATCTTTTACTCGCCCACCACGAACTAAAACCACAGAATGTTCTTGTAAATTGTGGCCAATACCTGGAATATATGCTGTCACCTCAAAACCCGAACTAAGTCGAACACGGGCAACCTTACGTAAGGCAGAATTTGGCTTTTTGGGGGTTGTTGTGTAAACTCGTGTACAAACACCGCGTCTTTGTGGACAACTATTTAACGCAGGAGATTTTGTAGTTTTTGAAAGACGAGTTCGAGCAGATCGAACTAATTGTTGAATTGTAGGCATAGGTAAAATTTGTCACACTTGACTAAAAATTTTTATTCATTTTTTTTTTCCACAACAAGCTTTCAGTAATAAAAAGGCTTGTTACAAATCTCGACCTAAATAAAATCACTGATCTTAGTTTAAATTTTGTGAGTGTCTTGGTGGAATCTAGTACTTTTGGGTACCCCCAAAATACCAAAAGCATTTTGGGGGGAGAGATCAGATTCTTAAAAAGCAGCAATTAATGCATCCGGGAAAAATCTATTAATTTCAATTAAAAGTCCGGCAACCGCAGTTATGCTTACTAAAGCCAAAACCGGTGCTGTTGATAAATATGTAGTAAAATCCTTCATTTCCAAAGTCTCCCTTTTTCTTATTTTTGAAATACCGACAAACTCAGGGTCGAAGTAGTTCCTTCTCTGCTTTGTCAACTCAATTATACGAAACTTTTCGAAAAAATCATCTTCCTTTTCCATTGAATGCCGCATTGGTTCCAAAATTAAATAATTTTGGAACTCCATTTGAAAGTTCAAGAGGAACCCGTTGCTTTTCCAAAAATGACTTCCCAGAATACATTTTGGGAAGTCATTTCAGGCCCAGAAATTTGGGCACTATGAATTTTAGTAAAACAAACACACTGTTTTTGTAACCAATGAGTGAGACACTTGAAAAAAGTTTTCTCTTGTGTACACTAAAGAAAACAATAATTTCTCGGGATGTAGCGCAGTTTGGTAGCGCTCCTGTTTTGGGAACAGGAGGTCGCAGGTTCGAATCCTGTCATCCCGAACGCCTTTAGTTCAGTTGGTAGAACGCAGGTTTCCAAAACCTGATGCCGTGGGTTCAAGTCCTACAAGGCGTGAAAACGTTTCTTTATTTTATTTTCTCAAAAAAAAGTCTGGTTTGGTAGTGTTTTGAGTTTAATTGGTCTAAATTCGATAAGGTGTCTGAAACCACTGACTTCCCAAAATACATTTTGGGAGAACAATGTTTCTGTCACGAAACCCAGTTTAAACCCTAAAAGAAATGCCTGTCTAAAAATTCTTTTTAATTCCAAAATTGTTTATTTTTAGAATTAAAAAGAATTTTTTCCAGCCACTTCATAATTAACAAAAGGCAATAATCCGCCCATCCGCGCACGTTTGATTGCATTTGCCATCACACGCTGCTGTTTGGCTGTTAAACCTGTTGCTCTTCGAGATAAAATTTTGCCTTGCGGACTAATAAATTTTACTAATAATTTTGTATTTTTATAATCGATTGTATAACGAGGAGCCGGTTGTGAAGTGGTAGAGACTGCAGTTTGTCCTTTTTTCAGGATTAGAACAGGAATCACCTTACGGCGATTTTTGAAAGATTTTGTACTTTTTCGTTTTTGCTGAATTCCAGCCATTATGTATTTTTCACCTCCATGTAAAATGCGACAAAAATCTTGTATTTGTCTTTCCAAAATGACGTCATTTTGGAACCAAATAGTTAAAAAACTCAAAGTGTTCTTTAATTTTGAAAATTACTCGTCTTGGGTAATTGGAACTGGGGTCTTATGTGTTTGACTTTCCAAAACTGTTCAATTTGGGAACAACCTTTTTTTCCAATTCAAAAAAGACAAGATATTTTCCAATTAATTTTTAACTAGTAACACTAATTGTTCAAAAGCTTGTTGATCGCGAAGAGCAACTTGACTTAATACTTTTCTGTTAAGTAGAATTCCGGCTTTTTTTAGCGAATGTCGAAATTCATTATAATTTAGTCCATGTGAGCGCGCCGCACCATTAAGACGAGTAATCCATAATCCGCAAAATTCACGTTTTTTCTGTTGACGATCGCGGTATGAATAACTTAAAGCCTTCATTGTTTGTTGCTGGGCTGATCTGAACAGTTTTGATGACGAACCTCGAAAACCAGCTGCCAGACTTAACACTTGTTTTCTACGTTTTCGAGCTACATTACCTCGTTTTACTCGAGTCATATTCAGCAATCCTTTTTAATTAAACTTTTTTTATAAAAAAACAACAGTAAAAAATGTTTTTGAACAAACTTGCCTTTCCAAAATTGATCCAGTTTGGAAAAAGCTTTTCTTTGGTACTTATCAGCATGACCAAAAAGGTCGAACCTTCATAGTTTTAAGAGTATTTTGTCCCTTTCTAAAAATGCCAGGCATTTTTAGACTAAAAATTTTTTAAATTATTGAAACAGCGTTTTTACTTGTTTTCACTCTTTGATCTTAATAAAAAATCAAGACTCGATTGACATTAATAAGAGCCTTGAGACTAGAATTGCAAATATAATCTCCTTATCGATACGGATAATGTTTATCAAAAAGATTACAGTTCAACTCCAAAATTAGTAATTTTTTTCTACCAATTAATAGATTAGTAAATATCATAAAAAAACTTAAGTTTGATCTCTTTCCAAAATTGAATAATTTTGGGACCAAATCTAACTTATGAAATTAAAATTTCTACTTTTGCAATTTGCAGTGCACTATTAAATGGTACATTATCTAACCTATTAACCTTGATAAAAACCTTTTATTTACGGGCTCCAATAAAAAAGAAGGTCAATGGCTTTTTTGTGCCAAAAGAGAATTGTCACGATCTCGAAAAAAATTAATTCTTAATATTAATTAGTTTCATTTTAGTATTTTATAAAAAACTTGTCTACCCCCAGGGGAATTCGAATCCCCGTTTCCTCCGTGAAAGGGAGATGTCCTAGGCCTCTAGACGATGGGGGCCGTGAGTCACTATTTTCCGAATCATTTTAAATAATAAAAGATTTAAAAGATTTTGTCAACTTCTTTTCCCAAAACGGTTTTTGGGACTATCAACAACAAATTTTCAATACTGGAGCGGAGGTAGGATTCGAACCCACGGCCTTAAGGTTATGAGCCTTACGAGCTACCAGACTGCTCTACTCCGCTATAATTTTGGTGTCTTAGAAGAATCTTACTAAATCGAATAGGTTTTGTCAACCCGCTCAAATTTCAAGTAATAAACTCTTTTTCCAATTTTTAGAAATCTTCGAGGCCAAAAATATTCATTGCGCTAACTCGAAAATTATGCTATATTCTTCTGGAACACTAAAAAAGCCTTTTAATAAGAGGTTACCCCTTTTATTTGTAAAAACTAAGTTGTTGGTTCAGGTTCAAGCTCACTCATTACCAAAAAGTAAGTAATTTTTGCGGGTATAGCTCAGTGGTAGAGCGGCACCTTGCCAAGGTGCATGTCGCGCGTTCGAATCGCGTTACCCGCTTTCGTCACAATGTGGCGACAACAAATGAGTTTTTCTCATTTTAGAGCAGGAAAGGTGGCAGAGCGGTTGAATGCATCGGTTTTGAAAACCGACGTAGTTGCGAGACTACCGGGGGTTCGAATCCCCCCCTTTCCGAAAAGATATTAAAGTAAATACCTTCTTTCACAAAAATTTGATTTATAAAAAGTTATAATTAATTAGTAATGGTCGTAGCAGAAACCTATTATGTTAGACATTTAGACTGGAAAACCCCAACTTGTATAATTGTCTGTTTTCGAAACTTTTTTCCTTTTTATTATTTTACGATACAATAGTTAAGAGAAAGAAAAAAATTCTCTTGATAAAAACTCGAAAAAATTGCTTTTCGTTTTTGTCTTGAGACTTCAAAAATCTAGAAATCTGCCGGAAAACCAATCACGTTAGATGCCAAAAAACGTCGTTTTAATGACATTCCAAGTTTCTGTCAATTACTCGAAGAGTATTAATAGTGATATTACAAAAAAGTCTAGTGAAATTTTATTATGCTTTTTTGTCTTAGCTAAACTCAAAAAAATTGGCTCACGTTTTGTTTTTTACGAGAAGTTCATGAATCAACAAGTGCTAAGCGCTGACTAAAAGTAAGGAGAAAATTTACAATGGAAGTCAATATCCTAGGTGTGATTGCAACGGCTTTATTTATTATCATCCCAACATCTTTTCTTTTAATCCTTTACGTAAAAACCGCAAGTCAAGAACAATAAAATTTGCTCAATAATTAAATAGAAAAAAAAGTTGTTGTTTTCCCTCTCCAAAATTAGATGAGTTTAGAAAGGGAAAACAACAACTTTTTTATGTTCATTTTCCTGGTTTTTCGCGCGCTAATTACAACTTGACCGCTTTTTTCCATTTGCAATATTTTTTGGGCCGAGCTGGATTTGAACCAGCGTAGGTGAAACCAAGGGATTTACAATCCCCCCCCATTAACCACTCGGGCATCGACCCTTATTTGAAATAAGAACTTATACTTGTTTTATTTCAACAGTAAAAGTTTTCTTACAGAGTTCTTATTGAACCGTAAAGGCTTAACCTAACTTTCAATTAATTGTCTGTTTTACTCACTTTTTTACGTTACTAATGATTAGTCTACTAAACAGGTAACCAAAAAACAACTCGTGTTTTTTTTTGTTTTTAGTAGAATATAAATTACTTTCCTAATAGAATTTTCGGGGATATGGCGGAATCGGTAGACGCAACGGACTTAAAGGTACAACTTCACTCATTTTTGAGCCTTTACAGGGAAACCTATAAAGTGAATGCTTTCAAATTCAGGGAAACTTTTATGGCAAACACAAAATGTTTGTCAACGAATAATTTTATTATTCGTGAGCAATCCTGAGTCAACTTAAAGTCAATATGACTTAAGAGGTGCAGAGACTCGACGGGAGCTATCCTAACAATTTACCCATGGTAAAGTTTGAGGGTAAAGAGAGAGTCCAGTTTCAAATTCTGAAAATCCGTTGGTTCATTGAACCGTGAGAGTTCAAGTCTCTCTATCCCCAAAAAAAATAAAATTTCTGACAATTTCTTTCTTTCGCTAAATTTATTTAGTCCGCTCCTTCCAAAATTAATTAATTTTGGAAGACCCTATTTTGGACCAGTCGCGTTGTCCCACAAATGTCATCAAAAAATGGTCTCCATTTTTGGAAAAGGACGACGAGACGTTTAACAAAAAAAAGGCCAAGGTTGTTTCTAGTAAAAAAAATTTGGTTGAAAAAGTTTGAAATTTTTCAACCAAATTTTGAAGAAATAAGTTATACTCTTGAAATTATTTAGCTAAAGATTCCCAACTCATAGTTACATCATCAAGAAGAACTGAACTGTTGTAAATTTCAAGGATAATTAAAAGAAATACTGCAAATAAAGCCATAAAAATCGCCATTAATACAGTCGTACCCCAACCTGGAGCAACCTTACCATATTCAGAGTTTAATGGTTTAAGGAGAGTTCCTAATGGAGTAGAAATTCCAGTTTCGTCAGATTTTACTTTCGATGTCGTTCCAGTTGCCATAATGTTGAAATTAAAATGAATATTTTTTACTTTCTGTAAATAAAGAGAAAATGAAGAATTCTTTTTATCGTTAAAAAATCCTAAGACTTTTTCCTCTGTCTAGCACTGTTTCTATTATATAGCAAGTTTTGGATTCACAAAAGATTTAGCTACTTTTTAAATATCTGAAACTTGATTAATAAAAACTTTGTTTTTCTTGCTTTCCAAAAATGGTCCCCATTTTTGGTCCATCCTTGTCTTTTTTTAACAGTAGATAAAAATTGCGGATGTAACTCCTTCTAAAATTCTTTCCGAAATTCACAAATTTTGGATCAAATTTTGGAACCCCTTTCTTTACGCAAATGCCCACATTTGCGTACCAAATGGATCGTCCTTTTTTTGTCTACGTATTGTAGAACTCGAGTCACCCGCATAATTTTCTTAGTTAATCTTGTGGTTTTGTTTGTTTTAGTTATAAGTCTTTTATTAAAAGAAAAGAAACAGTATTTTTTGTTACAATAAGCGTAAAGCTTCTTATAGGATTTTTACTGGCTTACTAGTACGACTAGCTAGAGAAGATTTTTTATTTTAACAAGATCTAAAAGGGTTCATTATGGAAAGTCCAGCTTTTTTCTTTACCATTTTTTTATGGTGTTTATTATTAAGTATAACCGGTTATTCAATCTATGTTGGATTTGGTCCGCCGTCACAACAACTTCGTGATCCTTTTGAAGAACATGAAGATTAGTTCTAGTGCACTTCATTTAGTGAACTTGTGAGTTTTAAAACTCACAAGTTCATTTGAGTTTTTCCATTTATTCCGCAAATGCTTTCCAAAATATTCAAATTTTGGAAAGCATTTGCGAAACGAACACATACTTAAAAATTAAAGGGTTTTGGAAGAAAGACAGAGTTTCCTAAAAAAAGAATTAAAAAACGTCCGTCTTTGAGTATTGTGTAATTTCAAAGTATGTTTCCATTTCCCCTCCAATAGAACATCGGAAGGAGGAAAGGTCGACTGAACTTACTTCACAATGCGTGGAGGTTCTCTGAAGAAAATGGAAAAGAAGATAATACCTAATGTCCCAACTAATAAAAAAGTATAAACTAATGCTTCCATAGAAAAAAAATTTTCGTTTGTTAGTAACGAAGCGTGTGGGGTAATCCACACACGCTTCATAATCTGTATCTTTACCAATAGAGTTAACCAGGATAAAAATTTAATTTTTATCTTTTCAAAATTCGAAAATTTTGGAACCGGTTATGCTAATGATTTAAAGCTGATGTTACACTGATTGTCGACGCGTTGAAGTGTCACCAAGTTTTAAGAATGCACCAAATTCTACTTGTTCATCTAAATCTGCATCAATACCTGCGAATACATCTCGGAAGATTGTACGAGCACCGTGCCAAATATGACCAAAGAAGAAAAGAAGCGCAAAGCATAAATGAGCAAATGTAAACCAACCACGAGGGCTTGAACGGAAAACCCCGTCGGATTGCAGAGTTGCACGATCAAACTCAAAGATTTCCCCTAATTGGGCACGACGAGCATATTTTTTAACTGTTGCAGGATCATTAAATGTTACACCATCTAATTCACCACCGTAAAAAGTTACAGAAACACCTACTTGCTCAATACTGTATTTTGACTCTGAACGACGGAACGGTACATCGGCACGAACAATACCATCTTTATCTACAAGAACTACTGGGAATGTTTCAAAGAATGTTGGCATACGGCGTACAAAAAGCTCGTTTCCTCCTTTGTCATTGAAAATAGCATGACCTAACCAGCCTACTGCAATTCCATCCCCACTATTCATAGCACCAGCACGGAAAAGACCTCCTTTCGCTGGGTTATTTCCAATGTAATCGTAGAAAGCTAATTTTTCAGGAATTTCAGCCCAAGCTTGTGATGAAGATTTACCCTCAGAAAGGCTTGTTTGTACACGACGTTCAATTTCTTGTTGGAAGAAGCCTAAATCCCATTGGTAACGAGTAGGGCCAAAAAGTTCAATCGGTGTTGCCGCAGAACCATACCACATAGTACCCGCTACAACAAAAGCTGCCCAGAATACAGCTGCAATACTACTAGATAGTACTGTTTCAATATTACCCATACGAAGACCATTGTATAATCTTTGTGGTGGACGAACGCAAAGGTGGAATAAGCCAGCTAAAACACCTAAGATTCCCGCAGCAATGTGGTGCGCGGAAATACCACCTGGATTATAAGGATCAAATCCTGTCGCATCCCAAGACGGTGCTACGGCCTGAACAGTTCCTGTAATTCCATAAGGATCAGAAACCCAAATGCCAGGGCCAAATAAACCAGTTACGTGGAAAGCTCCGAAGCCGAAACAAACAAGACCTGATAAAAATAAATGGATACCAAAAATTTTAGGAAGATCTAATGCTGGGTTTGAAGTTCGCGGATCACGGAAAAGCTCAAGATCCCAGTAAACCCAGTGCCAAATAGAGGCAGCAAAAAGTAAACCGGATAAAATAATGTGCGACGCAGCTACACCTTCATAACTCCAAATACCTGGATTTGAAGCTGTCTCGCCACTGATAGTCCAACCACCCCAAGATTGAGTGATACCTAAACGTGTCATAAAAGGTAAAACGAACATACCTTGACGCCACATTGGATTTAAAACTGGATCAGAAGGGTCAAATACTGCAAGCTCATAAAAAGCCATTGAACCAGCCCAACCAGAAACTAATGAAGTGTGCATTAAATGTACAGCAATTAAACGACCTGGATCATTTAAAACTACTGTGTGAACACGATACCAAGGAAGACCCATAGGAAGTGAATTTTTTTAGTGGTTTTTTTACTTTCTTTCTTTTCGAGTGAACTTTTACTCAAATACATTTTGGTTCCTTTCCAAAAAATACTTTTTGGAAGAAGGCCCATTTCCCACACTTCATCGTGGGAGCACGTATAATGGTAAAACTCATACTTAATTTTTCTTAAATTTAGTATACCATAGGTTTCCTTTTTTTCCTTTTCTTTAAAAGAAACCTTTTTTACTTTAATTTTTCAAAAGTTTGGAGTATACTAAATCATAGATCTTTCGTTTTAGTATGGTTTCAAAAACTTAAGGAAAAAAATAAATAATTTAAACAAATAAAAATATGCCAATTGGGGTTCCTAAAGTACCATTTCGCTTGCCTGGTGAGCCAGCAGCACAATGGGTTGATTTATATAACCGTTTATATCGCGAACGTGTTTTATTTCTTTGTCAAGAATTAGATGATGAGTTAGCAAATCAACTTATCGGCATTATGCTCTATTTAAATGCCGAAGAACAGAATAAAGGCCTTTATATTTATATAAACTCACCAGGTGGTTCTGTCACTTGTGGTATTGCTGTCTATGATGCAATGAACTATATTAAATCTGAAGTGACGACCATTTGTGTTGGAACGGCTGCTTCGATGGCCTCTTTTATTTTAGCTGGTGGTGACCGAGGCAAAAGAATTGCTTTGCCGCATTCACGAATTATGATTCACCAACCGGAAGGTGGAAGTCAAGGTCAGGCTTCTGAAGTTCTCTCTGAATCTGAGGAAGTTATGCGAATTCGACGCCAAGTTGGTCGAATTTATGCTGAACGAACAGGCCAAGCACTAAGTAGAATCTCACGCGATATGGATCGAGATCAATTTCTTTCCGCCCGAGAAGCAAAAGACTATGGTCTTGTAGATGAAGTTGCGGTTGATACAAAATGGTCAACTAATTAGAAGTCGTTGTCTTTCCTCCAATGTTCCATTGAAAAGGAACCTCCAATTAGAAATTGGAGAGGAATTAACAATAGAACATTCAAGAGAAAACGTTCCTTTCAAAACAGCATTTTGGACCAAAATACAAAGCCTCTTACAAAAAATGGAGATCTAGTATTGGTCCATGCGACCCAAAAACCCGTTTTTGGAGGGAAAAGTCAAGAGAAAGACAACAAAATTTTCCCATATAATTACATTTTTTTACAGCTGAGCCATTCCTAAAACTTTTGCAATGGTAAGCTTTTCTTAGCCTAATTGTGGTTTACCTAGTTTTCATGCTTTTTCTTTTGAGATTTATCTCAAAAAGCGTGTTTAAAAATCTAGATTTTAATTTATGGGTAAAGTATACGATTGGTTCGAAGAACGTCTTGAAATTCAATCCATTGCTGATGATATTTCAAGTAAATATGTTCCACCACACGTAAACATCTTTTATTGTCTTGGTGGTATTACTTTTACATTATTTTTAGTTCAAGTAGCAACAGGATTCGCGATGACTTTTTATTATCGTCCTACAGTTGCAGAAGCTTTTGCTTCAGTTCAATACCTTATGACTGAAGTGAATTTTGGTTGGTTAATCCGATCTATTCACCGTTGGTCTGCGAGCATGATGGTTCTTATGATGGTCCTTCATGTATGCCGTGTGTATTTAACTGGTGGCTTTAAAAAACCACGTGAACTTACTTGGGTTACTGGTGTAATTATGGCCGTGTGTACTGTTTCATTTGGTGTAACTGGATATTCATTACCTTGGGACCAAATTGGATATTGGGCTGTGAAAATTGTAACAGGTGTACCAGACGCTATTCCAGTTGTTGGGCCAGCACTGGTTGAGATTTTACGTGGTGGTGTTGGCGTAGGCCAATCAACTTTAACACGTTTCTATAGTCTTCATACTTTTGTATTACCGCTTTTAACTGCGGTTTTCATGCTGATGCACTTTTTAATGATTCGTAAACAAGGAATTTCTGGACCTCTTTAAGGAGAGGCCAAAAACAATGTGGTTCTTCCGCAAATGCTTTCCAAAATTCATGAATTTTGGATCACATTTGAGGACTAAATATGTTTTTGGAAGGCTTCCCCTTCCAAAAGTGGCAAAAAAACTCTTTTTTTCGTACTTTTAGACTACATTTTAGGAAAACTCTTGTGAGTGTTTCCACAACTTAATATTCAAATCAATGGAGAATTTTTATGGCAGTTACTAAAAAACCAGATTTATCAGATCCAGTACTACGCGCCAAACTAGCAAAAGGTATGGGTCATAATTATTACGGCGAACCAGCTTGGCCTAATGATTTACTTTATATGTTCCCAGTAGTAATTTTTGGGACTTTTGCTTGCGTTATTGGTTTAGCAGTTTTAGACCCAGCAGCGATTGGTGAACCAGCAAACCCATTTGCAACACCTTTAGAAATTTTACCTGAGTGGTATTTCTATCCAGTTTTTCAAATGTTACGCGTAGTTCCAAACAAACTTTTAGGCGTACTTTTAATGGCAGCTGTTCCAGTAGGTTTAATCACAGTACCTTTTATTGAAAACATTAATAAATTTCAAAATCCTTTCCGTCGTCCAGTAGCAAGTACTGTTTTTTTAATCGGTACTGTTGCAGCGGTTTGGCTAGGAATTGGTGCAGCCTTACCAATTGACATTTCACTTACTTTAGGTTTATTCTAAATAGTTTTTTAGATATCCTTTTCCAGAAGAAAGAGAAAATAGGGAATTTCTTGTTCTTTCCACAAATGCAGGCATTTGTGGAAAGAACAAGAAACATTTATCTCTCACCCCCCAAAAGGGGCTTTTGGAACTGAACCAAGTCGAAAAAAGAAAATTATGATATCATTTTGGTACGAGATTCATCACTCTGTATATATCAACTCAAAATCATGTCAGAACTGAAAAGAAGCAGCATTAACGGTTGGTAATGGTATGAGAGCTGGCTTTTTGTTTACTCAAAAAGTTTGATGAATCTCTTTTTTTACCCCCCCCCCAAAAAAAAAATTTTTCAA
>Ga0209230_10000306_pt1 | contig 19191 bp, 18 predicted proteins | sample LakOntMetagenome_FD_187467 | JGI IMG/M metagenome (GOLD analysis project Ga0209230, IMG submission 187467) | Freshwater and sediment microbial communities from Lake Ontario - Sta 18 epilimnion Metagenome (SPAdes) (version 2) | ecosystem: Environmental > Aquatic > Freshwater > Lentic | place... | reverse complement strand
TCTGCAAATGCATACCTCGATAGTATTATGGTGGAACGCAGAAAAGAATTTGCTTTTGAAGGACAGCGTTTATTTGATTTGAATAGAACACAAACTAGTTATGTAAAAATTAGTTCTGGTGGAAATGCAACTTCAAGACTGATTCAGTATAGCGCTACCACGTCGAATTTTTACAATAGAACGATTTTACCTATTCCGGTTACACAGGTTCAAAATAATCCGAATATGGTTCAAAATGCTGGCTTCTAAATACCTAATTGTAAAGTTCACATGAAAAATTTTAATGTTGTAAGAGCCGCGGCTATACTGTTATTTGTTGTTTTTTCAAATCAATCATTTGCGTTTGAAAAGAAAGATACGGTAAGGGTATTGTTTGTTGGGAATAGTTATGTGTACTATAATAATTTAGCCCAAATGATTGGTTTGATTACAGATAGTATGGATACAAAAATTATTTGTAAGAAATCTACCATTGGTGCAGCAACGCTTGGACAACACTGGAATGGGGCAAGGGGTTTACAGTCAAAGCAAATAATCGCTGCTAATAAATTTGATATTGTAGTAATTCAAGACAACAGTATGTGGCCACTGGAACATAAAGACAGTTTGTTTACCTATGGTCAGCTATTTTGTAATTATATACGAGCAAATGGAGCAAAGCCTTACCTATATAATACATGGGCAAGGGAAAAGACACCAGAAACCCAATCAAAAATTAATGAAGTGTATAATGCATTAGCGGCAGCAGAAAATGCGGTTAATGTACCCGTTGGAACTAGCTTTGATTTGGCAAGAAAAACATTCCCTGGTATGAATTTATTTCATCCCGATGGATCACATCCTTCTGCAGTAGGAACTTTTTTAATCGCATTAAATTTTATTAAAAAAATTACAGGCACATTACCTAAAAAATATGCCACGGTATATAATTATTTCGATAAAGATGGAGAGACTTTTAGAATCATGCAATTAACGGATGCAGAAATTCAGTCTTGTGTAAGTACTGTAAACAGTGTGATTCAGTAGAATCCTTAACCGCGTGATCATGATTAAAAAAATTGTAACCAATTTAACCTTTTGGGTATTATTTGCTATCACATCAGGGATACTTGTAGGACATTTTTTTCCTGCAACCGGTGTGGCTATGCAACCCTTAGGTAAATATTTTATCGACGTCATTAAATTATTTATCAATCCTATTATTTTACTAACCATTGTTACAGGTATTTGTGGAATGGGGGATTTAAAAAAAGTAGGAAAAGTGGGTGGTAAGGCACTTTTGTATTTTGAAATTGTAACTACGATAGCATTATTGATTGGTATTGGCGTAGGCTATTTATTAGAACCTGGCGCTTCTGTAAATACCAGTATTGTTGCAAAAGGAGATATTTCAAAATACAGTGGGGGCAATGTTTCTATTTCTTGGGTTCAGTTTTTTAAAGACAATTTGACCATTCAGGTTTTACTTTTTGCAATTATCTCTGGCATTGTAGTTAGTAAATTAAAAAGCAAAGAAGCGATTTTAACGAAGGTATACTGGATGTCTAAATATGTATTTAGAGGACTTCACCTTGTCATGAAACTCGCACCCATTGGTGCTTTTGGTGGCATGGCCTACACGATTGGTAAATATGGCGTAGCAACATTAGTACCCTTAGGAAAGCTCATGGCATGTGTATACATTACAATGGCTTTGTTTATTTTTCTGATGCTCGGCGCCGTCTTGCGTTATTATAAAATTAGCATTTGGAAATATTTGGGCTTTATTAAAAATGAACTACTCATTGTTTTAGGCACTTCTTCTTCAGAAGCGGCACTACCATCACTAATGGAAAAGTTAGAACATATGGGATGTCACAAATCTGTGGTAGGGTTAGTGGTCCCGGCTGGCTATTCATTTAATTTGGACGGCACTTCTATTTATTTATCGATGGCCATTATATTTTTGGCCCAAGTTTTTCATATCCAACTTGATTTGGAACAAATCATTACCATCATTGGCATTTTAATGGTAACCTCCAAAGGTGCTGCGGGTGTAACAGGCAGTGGGTTTATTATTTTAGCTTCTACCTTAACTGCCACCAAAGTAATTCCAATAGAAGGGCTGGCCTTACTACTAGGCGTAGACCGCTTTATGTCTGAAGCAAGAGCTATTACCAACTTTATTGGCAACGGGGTTGCTGCTATTTTCATTTCCAATAACGAAAAAATGTTTGACCGGTCTAGAATGTATAAAGCCTTTGGTATGCACAAAAACGAACTTTAGTGCCTACTATTTGTTACTTTAGATACCTATGATTGGACATCGTTTTATCAATTTTGTACCTGGCGAAAACTCAAAATCCAAATTTGAGCAGATGCTTGACATCTTTACCCAGCTATTAAATTACACCAGTGGTGATGCTACAGAGGCGTTAGACTGGCTCAATCAACTAGACCGCACCCATAAATTTACTGATGACGAGTATGGCGTGGGTGATTTTATTGAAGACCTGAAGCAAAACGGTTATTTAAAAGAAAATCCACAAGACGGTAAGTTTGCCATCACTGCAAAAACAGAACAAACCATTCGTCAAAAAAGTTTAGAGGAAATTTTTGGGAAGTTAAAAAAAGGCAAACAAGGAAACCATAGCACCACCAAGGCTGGACCTACCGGTGATATCAATTCAGACACCCGCTCTTTTCAGTTTGGTGATTTGATGGAACAAATAGATTTTACGGAGAGCATTAAAAACGCACAAATTAATAGAGGTGTCGATTCTTTTTCGATGCACGAAGATGATTTAGTAATTAGAGAAGCGGATTTTAAAACGCAAACGTCTACGGTGCTGATGATTGATATTTCGCACTCCATGATTTTATATGGTGAAGATAGAATTACGCCCGCAAAAAAAGTAGCGATGGCGCTTTGCGAACTCATCACCAAAAAATATCCAAAAGACACGATCGATATTGTAGTATTTGGTAACGACGCATGGCAGGTAGAAATTAAAGACCTTCCCTATTTACAAGTAGGACCCTACCATACCAATACCGTTGCTGGGCTTGAATTAGCAATGGATATACTACGCAAACGCAAAACGTCTAACAAGCAAATATTTATGATTACGGATGGCAAACCAACATGTTTAAAAATTGGTGGCCGCTATTATAAAAACAGTTTTGGACTAGATCGTAAAGTGGTGAACCGTTGTATTAACCTTGCGGCACAGTGTAAGAAATTAAAAATTCCGATTACAACATTTATGATTGCATCGGATCCGTATTTACAAAAGTTTGTAGAAGAGTTTACAGAAATGAATAATGGTAAAGCCTATTTTGCGTCACTTGACAATTTGGGAAGTTTTATTTTTAATGATTTTGAAAGTGGCAAAAGAAAAACATTGTATTAATTATGAGTAAGAAAATCGATATTAAAAAAATTGTAACACTTGGTGATTTAAAAAAATCGGGATACAAGCCTAAATCAATTAAGGATGAAGTGCGCGATAATTTAATTGCCAGTATTAAAAATAAAGAAAATGCTTTTGAAGGTATTTTAGGTTACGAAGACACGGTAATTCCAGATGTAGAGCGCGCCCTTTTAAGCCGTCATAATATTTTGTTTTTAGGGCTTCGTGGCCAGGCAAAAACTAGGATGGCGCGTCAAATGGTGGACTTACTTGATGAGTATATCCCTACTATTGCCGGTTCTGAGGTAAATGACGATCCTTTACAACCCCTAAGCCGCTTTGCTGTAGACCTAATAGCAGAGCATGGCGACGAAACCCCCATACACTGGGTACATAAAAGCGCCCGTTACGGTGAAAAACTAGCTACACCCGATGTAAGCGTTTCAGATTTAATTGGCGACATTGACCCTATTAAAGCGGCTAATTTAAAACTCAGCTTTGCGGACGAAAAAGTCATTCATTACGGTATTATCCCTAGAAGCAACCGCTGCATATTTGTGATCAATGAGCTTCCTGACTTGCAAGCAAGAATTCAGGTTTCTTTATTTAATATTTTACAAGAAGGCGATATACAAATTAGAGGTTTTAAACTTCGTATGCCACTTGATATTTTATTTGTGTTTACAGCAAACCCCGAAGACTATACCAACAGAGGAAGTATTGTTACACCATTAAAAGATAGAATAGAAAGTCAGATACTTACACACTATCCAAAAACGATTGAAACATCACTTGCTATTACCGAGCAAGAAGCCAATATTTTACCCGCACAAAAAGATAAAGTAGAAGTGAGTGATTTAATAAAAAGACTCATCGAACAAGTTTCTTTTGAAGCAAGAACCAACGAGTTTGTAGATAAAAAAAGTGGTGTGAGTGCGCGTTTAACAATCGCTGCGTATGAAGCAGCAGTAAGTAGTGCAGAGCGAAGAGCTATTATTCATAACCAAGCTAATACGCAGGTTTGGATTAGTGATTTGTCAGGGATAATACCAGCTATCACTGGAAAAATTGAACTGGTATATGAAGGTGAACAAGAAGGTCCTTACGAAGTGGCACTTAACTTATTAAACAAATCAATTCGTACTGTATTTGTTACGTATTTCCCAAATCCGGATGATGTAAAAAAGCGCAAGGCGCCAAAAAAATCAGCTGCCAATGCACCAGAACAAAAACAACCCGAAAATCCGTATGCATCTATTGCAAAATGGTTTGATGCGGGCAATCATCTCGATTTGTTTTTAGACATGAAAGATGAAGATAAAATTATCGAACTCTATAAAGTTGATGGTTTGTTTGGCATCGTAAAAAAACATTTTCCGCAGGCTGGTGAAAAGCAATCTGCATTACTCATGGAATTTGTTTTACATGGCCTTTCATCTTATTCAATCATCAGCAAAAAAATGATTGATGGTAAAATTGAATTTAATGATATGATGGGAAGCATGATTAACCTAGGCGATATGGGCATGGATGATGATGCTTTCAATGATTATGCGTAAATTGAATCAAGAAGCAGTTTTCACATCATAATTTTTAAGTATGTATAAGCGTACTCCATTGTATAAAACGTATCTACTAGGTTTTTTGGTGGCTTGTTTGTTTTGCGTAAAACCTACCACAGCACAATCCGATTCGTTGTTACAACAATTAATCAGTGATAATAAAGTAGACTCAAGTTTAATACAGCCGCCTGCCAAAATGCTTTTTACGCAGCGCGTACTCTGGGGCACCAACGGTCTTTTAAAAAACAGGTATAGCGGTAATGATATGGTGGCCAACAAACAAAAAGATCTAAAAATCAGAAGGACCATGTTGCAGCTACACCAGATTGGTGGCTTTGTTACACTTGGTGGCATGGTTGCACAGGGTATTATTGGAAGTCAATTATACAAAGGCGATTATAAAGTAAAAGACCTACACGAAAACATGGGCATGGCCGTAAACTTAACCTATGGTTTTACAGCATTAAACGGGCTTTTTGCACCACCCTCAGCGTTTAGCCGCGATAAAAAAATCACTTCTATTCGTTTGCATAAATGGCTAGCCGTGCTGCACCTTTCGGGCATGATTGCAACCAATATACTCGCTACACAAATAGAAGACAACGCGTCTTTAAAGCCAATCCACCGCGCAGCAGCGTACGTAAGTTTTGCAAGCCTGGCAACAGCACTCATTGTCATAAAATTTTAAATTATGCTACACTATATTCTTTTAAATCTTTTGATGTCTGTATTTTTTCAGGCACCTACTTACGACATTGCAAGCTCTAGTATTACATACACCATGAAGCATAAATTACATGCCTGGGATGGAACAAGCAAGCAGGTAAATGTAGCAAGCAAATGGAACGGCGATAAACTAGAACAAATTTCTGTGCTCGCAAAAGTGAGCAGTTTTAATAGCGGTCTATCAAGTAGAGATAGTCATATGATTGAAGTGCTCGATGCACTTACCCTTCCTAATATTACGTTTAGTAGCACGAGTATTAAATACAATGGCACTGAAATACTTGCAACTGGAAAACTACAATTTCACGGAGTTACAAAAGAAGTCCAATTTGCGGTAAAGCCTAAAAAAGAAAACAATCAGTGGCTCTATGAAGGCGAGTTTCCAGTGCTTTTAGAATCTTACAATGTAAAAAGACCTAGTTTACTCTTTGTAAAAGCTGACGATCTCATGAAAATTAGATTTGTACTGGTTTTTAAAGACAAATAGTTAGCCTACCCTTCAACATTATCTCTACTGGCTTGTTAAACAGGTATGTCAGTGCAAGCCGCCATCATTTTTCCGCATCAGCTTTTTAAAAAATCAGCAGTGCTGGATAAAAACAAGCGCCACTATTTAGTGGAAGAGCATCTGTTTTTTACGCAGTATCCCTTTCATAAAGAAAAACTCGTGCTCCATAGGGCGTCTATGAAAGCCTATGAGCAGTATCTTTTACAAAATGGATATGAGGTCGAGTATATAGACAGTACAAACGAGCTTCATGATTGCCGCTTGATCATTCGTTATTTAGCCAAGCAAAAATGTACGGACATCTCCATCATAGATCCGGTCGATTATTTACTGATGAGGCGAATAAAACATGCCTCTGCTTCTAATAATATAAACTTGGATGTATTAGAAAGCCCAAGTTTTTTAAATACGCTTTCTGGCACACAAAATTATTTTGATTCCAAAAAAAAATATTTCCAAACTGATTTTTATACCGCGCAAAGAAAGCAGCGTAACCTACTACTAACACCGGACGGTAAACCAGAAGGCGGCAAGTGGACATTTGATGCAGAAAACCGTTCCAAATTTCCTAAAAAAGAAATCGTACCAACGCTTCCTGCTACTAATTCAAATGATTATGTGGAAGAAGCAGAAGTGTATGTTCAAAAAAACTTTCCAAACAATTATGGAGACATAGGCAAGCAACATTTGTTTGCTACCAATTTTGAGGATGCCCAAAAATGGCTTGATAATTTTTTAGCAGAACGGTTTGAAAAATTTGGAATATATGAAGACGCCATTGTAGAAAAAGAATCGGTATTATACCATTCTGTGCTGTCACCCATGTTAAATATTGGCCTTCTCACACCGCAGCAAATTATTGATGAAACAATACGTGTGAGTGCTACAAAAAATATTCCACTTAATTCATTAGAAGGATTTATTAGACAAATAGTGGGCTGGCGTGAATTTATTAGACTTGTGTATGAGCGGGAAGGAACAAAACAGCGCACCACCAATTACTGGAAATTTACAAGAAAAATTCCTAAAACGTTTTGGACCGGCGATACTGGTATAGCACCCATCGATAGTACTATAAAAAAGGTTTTAAAAACAGGCTATGCCCACCATATAGAAAGACTCATGGTGCTTGGGAATTTTATGCTCCTCTGCGAATTTGATCCGGACGAAGTGCACAAGTGGTTTATGGAAATGTTTATTGACGCTTATGACTGGGTGATGGTGCCCAATGTATATGGTATGACACAGTTTGCCGATGGTGGCCTCATGACCACCAAGCCCTATATCAGCGGTAGTAATTACCTTATGAAAATGAGTGATTATGAAAAGGGAACCTGGCAACCTATTTGGGATGGATTGTTTTGGCGCTTCATGCATTTACACCGCAGTTTCTTTTTACAAAACCCACGCATAGGCATGCTCGTAAAAACATTTGATAAAATGACAGATCAAAAAAGAGACGCTCATTTACAAATAGCTGAAAATTATTTACAATCATTAGATAAGTAATAAAATATGAACACCACTTTAGATTTGGTTCAGTTAATGGAAATGGAGCAGCGAAAAAGAGCGCAATTCATCAATAGCATTAGTGGATTTAGAAGTGTTGCACTTATTGGCACTATAGATACAAACGGACAAACCAATTTGGCCATATTTAGTTCTATTGTACATATTGGCTCCAATCCACCCCTATTAAGTTTTATCATGCGTCCCGATTCTGTGGAGCGGCATACACTTACTAATATTATGGAAACTGGTTTTTATACCATTAACCATATTAATGCCGGTATCTATGAAAAGGCGCATCAAACATCGGCCCGTTATCCTAAAAACGTATCAGAATTTGATGCGACAGGGCTAACGCCCGTATTTAAAAATGATTTTGTTGCTCCCTTTGTTGCCGAAAGTAATATTCAAATAGGCATGGAATTTAAGGAGCGAATAAATATTAGCATCAATCAAACGAGTATGATTATTGGTGAAATAAAATTTGTGCACTATCCTGACAACTGTTTACTGGATGATGGATTTGTAGATATCGAAAAAGCTGGCACCATTACTAGTTCAGGTGTAGATAGTTATCATACTACTCAATTACTTCAAAAACTCGAATATGCTAAGCCTTAATAATGATCCTCTAACACTATTTCCTACCAGTTATGATTTGATTGTTGAGCGTATCAATGCTATCAATCCTATTAAGTATGCTAAAACAAGAAATTTTATTAATGGCGATGTTACCTATTTGTCGCCCTATATATCAAGGGGCGTAATTAGTGTTGCACAAATCAAGGAAGCTGTTTTGCAAAAAGGATACAAGCCCTACGAGATTGAAAAGTTTTTGCAAGAACTTGCTTGGCGCGAATATTATCAGCGTGTTTGGCAGGTAAAAAAAGAAGAACTGTTTGCTGATTTAAAACAACCACAACCAGATTTTTTACATGATCAAATTCCTACTGCCATTGTTAATGCGTCAACAGGCATTCAGGTTATTGATGATCAAATCAATACTTTTTATAGCACCGGATACTTACACAATCATATCAGAATGTATTTGGCAGCTATGGTTTGTAACAATGCAAAATCACACTGGCTCACACCTGCAAAGTGGATGTATTATCATTTACTAGATGGCGATCTTGCAAGCAATAGTTGTAGTTGGCAGTGGGTGGCCGGTAGTTTTTCATCTAAAAAATATTACTGCAATCAGGAAAATATCAATAAGTATACGGGTACAAATCAATTGCAAACATTTTTAGATGATAGTTATGAGCATATTGCTACAATGCCCGTCCCTATTGCATTAGAAGCTATAACCACGATTGATTTAAAAACCAATTTGCCACAAACGGAGGTCCCTATACTAGACACTTCAAAGCCAACGCTACTTTACAATAGCTACAATTTAGATCCACTTTGGCGCGCCACAGAAAATGTAAATAGAGTACTATTATTAGAGCCGTCTCATTTTAACAAATATCCTGTAAGTGAAAAAGTGATGGATTTTATTATAGCATTATCAAAAAGTATAGATGGTATTATAATTTATGCGGGAGAAGTGGATGCACTGATAAAGCAATATGAGGGTCTAACAATTTCAAATGCATTTATCTCAAAAGAACACCCTGCATTTGAATATTACCCAGGCATAAAAGATAGCAGAGACTGGATGTTTCCAAACACCGAAGGTTATTACCCATCTTTTTTTGGTTTCTGGAAAAAAGGAACGAGCGCAAAAAATAAAAAATAATTTATTTTTTTACTGGCGTCCATGCGCCTAGTATTTTATCATTAGCATAACCAATTGCTTCTTGACTGGTTAATTGTTTAGACCATAAAACCCTTTTTTGAGGGTTAGCGCCAGGTCCAGTGCTATTGTACTCTTTATATCTTGCAGTTAACTCGTTGGCTGGATTTTTCCAATTATTCCAACCCTCTTCAATAATGTGCTGACCCATCCAGCAGTCTAAATACGTAACACTTGCAGTAGGTGACCAGGGCCTTCCAAGAGAAACTTTATTGATGGCACTATCTGCGGTTAGTTTGCAGCGTTTAAATACAAATCCAAAAGGGATAATTGAATTGGTTGAGGCGGCCGTAACGTGTGAGTTTTTCTTGCTATGAATATGACAATCTTCAAACACCGCAGTAGCGGCTCCAAAAATAAAATCGGTAGTGCCTTCTATGTAACAGTCTTTAAAATACTGCTTGACGCCATTGCCACTTAAAAATAACACATCCTGAAAACCCGTCATTTTACAATTAAAAAAACTGGCCCTATTGCCCTCAACCCTTACTGCTACGGCCTGTCCGGCGGTAAAACCTGCCTGATTGCTAAAACTGATGTTTTGTGCTTGAAAATCGTTTCCATAAATAAAAACTGTAGCACAGGTCCATGTATTTAGGGTGTCACCATTGGGGGTTTTAACACCGGCATGGTTATTATAATTGATAATGGTAGTATTTACATCTTCGCCAATGAGTGTAATATTTGATTTACTGGCATCCACCACCACTACCTCATTATATACCCCTGCCTTCACAAATATTTTAACGGGCTTTGTATTACCGGATGGAATGGCATTTAATACCTCCTGTATGCTATGGTATTTTGAAGAATTGTCTTTTGAAACCTTGTATTGAAAAGATTGTGCAGATAAAAAACTGGAAAAGAAACTAGCAAAAAATAGAAGTATCAGTTTCATAACATTGATTTATAACTCAATGTAAGTACAAAATCCAACTAATTTTCTTCTTATAATCAGTTATTTTTAATTTGATCTTTAACAACCGCTAAAGGACCGGCAACAGTATGATCTTCTGCTTCAAATTTTTCATCAGCAAGTAAAGAAATGGTAGAAGCAATTTGTTTTAGATAAGCAATGTCTTTGTTTTTCATTTCTCCATTATTAATGATATTATTCCCAATCATTGCCATCCAAGTTTCACCGGAACCCTTTACCCAAAATCCATGCGTAGACCAATTAGAGCTTTTGCCACCGCGGCCGTGATCGGTAGTAATAATAAAAGTGGTATTGTTTTTATAAAAAGGATCTGTTTGAACATAATACCAGAGTTCGCTAATGATTTGATCCACTTGCTTGGCCTTATATAAATATTGATCATACTGCTTTTTATGTGCAAAATCATCGGTCTCTCCCAATCCCAAAAAAAGAACTTTGGGATGATTTTGTTCTATATAATTTTTTGCACTAGCGTATGTTAATAGGTCTTTTCTGGTATGTGATTTATCGTTCACCTTACTTTGAACTGCGTTGATTAAAACATTTAGAGAATCTTGATCCTCATCTAATGCCTCATAACCACCATTAACGGTAAAATTATTATGCTTTTCATCTAATATATAAGGAATTACATTCCATGAACTAAACGCTGCTACTTTACCAGCATAGGTTTCACTTTTATTCAAATAATCAAGAACATTTGAATTATAATTTCTTAATGGTAAATTGGCAATAAATTTCTTATCAGCGAACCCTGTTAATATTTCATTGTATCCGGGGTAAGAAATTTTATAAATATTTGAAACGGCTACCTTGTTGCCAAAATCTCTATTGCCAAGCAATAACCCCCTTTTAGCAATAACATTCCAAAAAAAGGGCATCAACATTTTCTTTCTCTCTAATTCGTCATCGCTCCAAAATTGTTCCTTAATGAGATTGGTGTCTTTGACAAAATTTTGGTCAGACATTAATGTAAGGTCGGCGCCTCTAAACACTTCTTGCCATCTATATCCATCTATGGTTATAATGAAAATGTTTGGGGCTTCTGTTGCTTTTTGTGCACTAACAAATAAAATTGAAAAAACTAAAGTGATTGAAAGAAAATGCTTTTTCATAGCCCAATGTTTTCCAAAGGGACCACATCTGTGTAAACTAAATATTACGCAGCAATTAAGTTAAAGTTATCAAATGAGTTAAAAATTAACCTTTTTGGCTTTTATTTCATTTAAAACTTCTTGGTAAACCTCTTCAATAGACAATTCATCTTCTGCTAAATAAGATAAATCTTCATCTTGTGTGAACCGGGTATCATTTTCCTCTAATGCTTCGTGTCCAAATTGAGGAGAAAGTTGATTTGGGTTTTTACCGTATTTGATAGGCTCAATAACGGCTACAAGATTACTTTGTTTTTTTTGATACGGTTTTCGCATATCGTTTAATTTGTAATAAAATTATGCAGCCTATGTTATCTTATTGTAAATAAACTGTTTTCTTATTGTTAATTAACAATCCTATCTGCACAGCAACTACTAGCAAAAGCATCTGGTTTTACCTTGATGTTAAAACCCATTCCAACTATGTATCCCATACTATCTTTTAGGGCGTCATTGCTTTTAAACTGTGGATTGGTATTTATATCGGCATGAATTTCCATTTCTACATTATGTTCTATAAAAAGTTCACACAGTTCGTATGCAATCTCCACACTTTTAGAAACTTCCAACAGCATTCTTTCTTTGATATGATATTTTTTATCCGTTTTATCATTGTGAATAAACATAAAACCTCCATTATGTTCTCTTAAAAAAACAATCACAGTCGCAAATTCAGTATAGTTGCCTTTAACTTGACTATCAGTACCAATGCATACTTTTAATTTCTTATTGTTTGCAGTTTCTGTTTCAATCACTTTTTTTACAGCTTCTTTAATTGGAAGCTCGATTTTTTCGCCATTTAGTTTACGCCAGTACATAGTCAAACATTTTTAAAAGTAATCTAAGAAATAGATGTATTAAGTTCATCAGTCTTTTATAAATTAATAATTAATTCATATTCTAAGAAGTGCTTATGACTAAAAGTCATCAACTTTAGAAAGTTACATACGTTCTATTAAGTATAATATCTCAGCTCCCTATTTTTAACTAAATTGTACGATCAAAAATTTATATGAAAACTTTATATTTTATTCCGTTTTTGTTTTTAGTTTACTTTTCTGGCAAAGCGCAAAGTATGAGTGCGGCTCGTGCACATTCACACAACGACTATGCAAAGCAAAAACCATTTCATTTGGCATACAATGAAGGTTTTGGATCTATAGAAGCAGATATTCATTTAGTGAATAATGAAATATTAGTAGGCCATGATACCAAAGACTTGGTGGCATCAAATAGTTTAGAACATTTATACCTAATGCCTATAGCTGCCTATAATCAACCGGATAGAAAGTTACAGTTATTAATAGATATTAAAACAGAAGCCATACCAACACTTGATCAATTGGTAAAATTGCTTCAAAAATATCCAAGCATTACACAAAATAAAAATATTACAATTGCTATTTCTGGAAATGCACCTGATCCATCACTATTTGATAGGTATCCAAGTTTTATTTGGTTTGATGGGCGGCTTAATACGAAATATACACCTTCACAATTATCAAGAGTTGCTTTAATTAGTGAAGATTATTATAAAGTAATAGAGTATAAGCCTAAATGGCCACTAGATTCTTTGACGATATCCAAAGTCAAAAAATTTATTGATAAGGTACATCAATTAGGTAAGCCTGTTCGTTTGTGGGCTAGTCCCGATACGCCTGCTGCATGGGAAACGTTTATTGCATGTGGTGTAGACTATATCAATACAGATAAAATCAATGAATTAGCGGATTTTATAATCAAACAAAATACCAGTTTGCACGAACTTCCTTATAATAGAATCATTGAATCGGCGGGGGTAGTTGTTAGATATGGAAAACCTGATTTGGAAAACCATGCTATGGATGTAGCAAATTTATCAGATTCAAATTTAGTAGTTGTTCAAGAGCGCTATGGATTTTTTGTAGTAGATATTTCACAAAAAAAAGTAGTTGATTATTTTAGATTTAGAGAACATCCTGCCTACAGTAAATTTATGACGGTTTATTCTGGAATAACCACAGGAATCATCAATGGTAAAGAATATATTTTATTTGCTGCTGCCGGAGGGGATAAATCATCAATCATGATTATTGAATGGAATAAAGGCATCAAAAATATCGAATCAATAGCAATAGAAAAAAAATTGCCCGCTTCCAATGCCTTACCCAATCAAGTATTGCTTTCAAAAGAAGGCAATGAATATTTTATTTATACCGTATTAAACGGTAATAATGAAATTGTAAAATACAATTTTAAAACTAAGCAGCTTGTTTGGAAAAACACTACTGGAGTGGCTCCTTACGGTTTAACCATGGCACAACAAAAGGTATTTGTTACCAATTGGGCAGGTACACAGGTAATTGATTCTACAAAAACAACTGCAGGCGTACCATGGGGCTTGGCATATACCGATTCTTTAACCGGCGCTATTAATAATGGAACAGTCAGCGTATTTTCTAGCAATGGAAAATTTATTAAAGAGATTGCAGTAGGACTTCATCCCAATGCTATTATCGCGTCACCCAATAGTAAGTTGGTCTATGTTGCAAATGGATCGAGTGATGAAATTTCTGTTATCCAAGTAGATCAAAATAAAGTCATCAAAAATATATCAGTTGGAATTTTAGGGAAAAATTTGCAAGGCAGTACGCCCAATGGTTTATTTATTACACCCGATAACAAAAAATTATTTGTTTCTAATGGATTAGACAATGCTGTTTTAGTGTATGATTTAATCAATAATAAAACGGAAGGATTGATTCCCACCGAAGCGTATCCAGCAGGACTCTTCATAAAAAACAATACGTTGCTTGTTGCCAATTTAGAATCAGATGGTGCTAATATTGTTGATAGTTTTAAAAAAGCCAGAAGCATACACCATGAACTTGCATCTGTTAGTTTGATACCCCTACCAAATAAAATACAATTAAATACATATACCCAAAAAGTAAGGACACTAAATCTTTTGCAAAAAGCTGCACAGTGGACTCTTCCTGCAAGGCCCAATACAGTTCCGGTAGCAGTGCCAGAACGTTTAGGAGAGCCATCCGTATTTAAACATGTAGTGTATATTATTAAAGAAAATAAAACCTATGATCAGGTATTGGGTGATGTGCCAGGTGCAAATGGGGATAGCAGTCTAACTGTTTTTGGAAAACGAATTACGCCTAATATGCACGCATTAACCGAGCAATTTGGACTAATGGATAATTATTATGCTTCAGGAAAATCCTCGGCAGAAGGACACCAATGGACAGATGCTGGCATGGTATCTGATTATGTAGAAAAAAATATTCGCGCTTGGTTTAGAAGCTACCCGCATAGGCAAGAAGACGCGCTGGTATATAATAAAGCTGGCTTTATTTGGAATCATGCATTAAGTTTTGGAAAGACGGTTAAAGTTTATGGTGAGGCTTGCGAAACACAATACAATAAAAAACTAAAATGGGCCGATTTATACAACCAATATACAGCCGGCATTCCACCCAATTGGATCAATACAACTACAATCGATAATTTAAATCCAATCATTCATCCAACTTTTCCTGACTGCGATGACATTGCATTTAGTGATCAGCAAAGAGCCGATCTATTTATACAAGATTGGGAAGCTATGGAACAAAAAGATAGTTTACCTAATTTGATGGTGCTTTCTTTACCCAACGATCATTCTGCAGGCACTTCTCCCGACTTTCCAACCCCTAATGCTATGGTGGCGGATAATGATTTAGCTCTTGGTAGAATTATTGAAAAAATTAGCCACAGTAAATCATGGGAAAATACGGTCATATTTGTTACACAAGACGATTCTCAGGGTGGATGGGATCATGTTTCGGCATATAGAACGGTTGGTTTGGTCGCAAGTGCATATTCGAAAAAAAGTACAGTGCATACAAAATACAATCAAGTATCTATGTTGCGTACCATCGAACAAATATTAGGACTGCCTCCTATGAATACAATGGATGCCACGAGTAGATTAATGACGGATTGTTTTACAACCACAAAAAATGTAGCAACCTATTCAGCTTTACCAACTAATATTGCATTGAATGAAATGAACAAGCCCCTGAAATCATTAACTGGGACAGCTAAAAAAATGGCTTTACTATCTCAAAATGAAGTATTTAATGAAATCGATGGCGGAAAAGATGATACTATGAACAAAATTATTTGGTTTTACACAAAAGGAAATGTACCCTATCCTACAAATAATAAAAAATAATGATCTTACATTAAATTTTATTGCATGACGATAAACATTATAAAAAATAGATCTGATATTGGTGCTGGCACAAGAGGGTCAGATTTGGGCATTGATGCATTAGAAATAGCGGCGATCAACCAAAATGATGATTTCTTCCATCGACATTTATTTGTAGATGTAAAAACCCATAACGAAACGATCTATCAAAAAAACACAAACAGTTTTGCAAAACGAATCGAACACGTTGCAGAGCAGTGTAACCGTGTTTGTGATGCTGTATCAACAGCGCTTTTGCAAAATTATTTTCCCATCGTATTATCTGGTGATCACTCTTCTGCACTTGGCACCATCAGTGGAATCAAAAAAGCAAATCCGTTTAAAAATATTGGTGTTGTTTGGATTGATGCCCATGCCGATCTTCATTCCCCGTATACTTCACCTTCGGGTAATATACACGGTATGCCACTAGCGGCAGCGCTTCATTTGGATAATATCAGTTGTAGAATAAATGAAGTTGAACCAGAAACAATAGAAAAGTGGAATGCATTAAAAGATACGGGACTGGTTGGACCAAAAATTATGCCAGAACACCTTATTTTATTAGGGCTAAGAGATTTTGAAAACGCCGAAGCACAAAATATAATTAATCATAAGATCACAAATTACAGAGTCGAAGACTTACGTATTTTGGGTATTCAACATTGTGTTCAAAAATGTATTGACCAACTCCAAAGTTGTGATTGTATTTATGTGTCATTTGATGTAGATTCTATGGATTGCGATCAAATTTCATATGGTACTGGCACACCCGTAAAATCTGGTTTTTTACCTGATGAAATAAATCAAATCATTGAACAATTACTATCTACAAAAAAAGTTGTTTGTTTAGAAATTGCAGAAATAAATCCTTTATTAGATAACAAAGGAAATAAAATGGCAGAAACCGCTTTTCAAATTCTTTCCAATTTTGAACAACAATTAATTCTTTTATAATGCAAACACAGGATTTTAAAAACTCGTCATATTATACCGGATTAGAAGAAAAGTATGGTGCCCATAACTATCATCCTTTACCTGTTGTTATCGAAAGAGGACAAGGTGTATACTTATACGATGTGGATGGAAAGCAGTATTTTGATTTTTTGAGTGGTTATTCGGCGGTTAATCAAGGGCATTGTCATCCGGACATTATAAATGCCATGACAGAGCAGGCATCAAAGCTTACGCTTACCTCTAGGGCTTTTTATAATAATCAATTAGGAGAATACGAACAGTTTATCACGCAGTATTTTGGATACCAAAAAGTGTTACCCATGAATACTGGTGTGGAAGCAGGTGAAACAGCTGTAAAGCTTGCAAGACGGTGGGCATACGAGAAAAAAGGAGTTGCCCCAAACCAAGCAGTTATTGTATTTCCAGAAGGTAACTTTTGGGGTAGAACCATTGCAGCAATTTCTAGTTCATCAGATCCAAGTAGTTATCAAAATTTTGGTCCTTTTGTTCCGGGGTTTGAGCAAGTGCCTTACAATAATATAGATGCGTTAGCTGCCGCCCTTCAAAATAAAAATGTTGCTGCATTTATGGTAGAACCTATTCAGGGGGAAGCGGGTGTTATTGTTCCGGACAACGGTTATTTAAAAGCTGCTTATGATTTGTGCAAACAACACAACGTACTTTTTATAGCGGATGAAATTCAAACAGGACTTTGTAGAACAGGAAAATTATTAGCATCTGATTATGACGATGTGCGTCCAGATATTTTAATGTTAGGAAAAGCACTGAGCGGTGGCGTAATGCCCATCAGCGCTGTTTTATGTGATGACTATATTATGGAAACCATAAAGCCCGGCGAACATGGTAGTACTTTTGGTGGCAATCCACTTGCTTGTGTGGTAGCAGTGGCAGCACTTAAAGTGTTACGCGATCAAAATTTAGCAGCGAATGCTTATGAAATGGGCAATTTGTTTAGATCAGAATTAGAAAAAATAAAGTCACCTTTTATAAGTATTGTTAGAGGCAAAGGTCTTTTAAATGCCATAGAAGTTACGCATCAAAATCCAAACGCAGCTTGGGATTTTTGTTTGGTCTTAAAAGAAAATGGACTGCTTGCAAAACCTACCCACGGTAATAAAATAAGATTTGCGCCACCACTAATAATAACTGAATCACAAATTCATGAAAGTGTTTCAATGATTAAGCAATCATTGAAACACTTTGAAATAGTTTAATTTTCTTCTGAAGCTGTTGTTTCGTCTTCAAAATCTTCATCATCTTCGTCTTCCTCTTCAAAAAGAGCGTCGTAGTTGTCTAACTGGTCAATGCTTAATTCATCAACGATTTCAAAAATAGAGTCACTCTTTTTTCTCCAAATGCTTGTTTCATAATCATCATGGTGCATTAATAATACCGCGTTATCGGTATGCATTAAGGGTTCAAGCAAAGCAATTTGCTCACCTTCATTTTCTACTACTAAATAAAAATTTCCAATGATTAAATCAGTAAAGTTTGCCATAGTTTTTTTTTAAAATTACTAGGTCAATGTAAACTTAATGATAACTAAAAATGTATTTATTGTTAAGTTTAGAATTTTTTACCGCATTATTTCGTACACAAAATTAAGCCGGTCAGGTTCGTTGTAATAGGCAACCATTTCTTCGCTCACTTTTTTTGCACCTAATTTTTCTATGGCTATTTGCGATCTAATATTTTGTGCACCAATATGAAAAATAACTTTTTCAATGTAAATGAATGCGTAGTTTAACATGAGGGTTTTCACTTGCTTATTGATACCCTTTCCCCAACAGTATCTACTAAAAAAAGTATACCCAATTTTTATCTCACTGTCAAGTGGTTTATAATCGTAAAACCTAGTGGAGCCAAGGGCTTCACCGGTATCGACGTCTCTAACAATAAATGCGCCACCTGATACTAAAGCGCCTTCAAAAAACGACTCAAACACTTCTTTTTGATACCTGTTGGGATTAGGATGTTGCTCCCAAATAAGCGGATCTGATGCAGCCGCATAGAGCTCATTGAAGTTAGAGGGCTGCAGTGGTTCTAACCGAATTAAATGATTGCTTAAATGATTGGGCTGCAAATTCATAAAACTAAAATTACCAATTAATTCAGTACAAATTGTGCACCAAGGGTTGCAAAACGAAATCCTTGTTTTTCGAGTGCAATTCTTTGTGGACTTGTTTTATTATGCGTAGGATTGGTATGGTTTAAATGAATAAAGTAAATTTTTTGTTTCACAGATAACGGCTCGTCTTTAAAAAGGGATATGGTTTCACTTATAAATGGGTGTGGTACATCTTTAATCGGTCTATTTATTTCACCATCTTCATAAAATGTACCGTCGATAAATGCAAAGTCTACTGCTTTTACTTCTTTGACAATGCTTTTTTCCCAGA
>Ga0209230_10000304_pt1 | contig 19284 bp, 38 predicted proteins | sample LakOntMetagenome_FD_187467 | JGI IMG/M metagenome (GOLD analysis project Ga0209230, IMG submission 187467) | Freshwater and sediment microbial communities from Lake Ontario - Sta 18 epilimnion Metagenome (SPAdes) (version 2) | ecosystem: Environmental > Aquatic > Freshwater > Lentic | place... | reverse complement strand
ATGAATGAGTATTTACAAGTTTTAGGTCAAAGATTGGAGATTTTAGGGCAAAAGTTTTCTTTTAAAAAGTAAATTTTACAGTCAGGTGGCGGAAGGTTAGGGGTGTCTCCCTGACGTGGTAGACGCATAGTGTCAGGTCTAATTAGACACGCTTGAAACAGAGCTCCACTATAGTAGACGTACTTACAGGTTCGAGTCCTGTCCTCGATTGAGCAAGATGTATAAAGGAAGTAGAAATATTTCCTTTATCTCTTGTTTTTTAATAAAAAGGTTTGTATATTTGCGGCTATAAAAACATAAATATATGAAAAGATTTTTTGATAAAATAGAAAAAACAGAATCTTGTTGGATATGGACTGCTGGTTCAAGAGGAAAAACAGGTTATGGTGCATTTAAGATAAATGGTAAAGTAGTAGATTCTCATAGAGTTTCTTATACAATACATAAAGGAGATATTCCAATAGGGATGTATGTATGCCATACTTGTGATAATAGAAGATGTGTTAACCCTGAACATTTATTTTTAGGTACAGCAAAGGATAATCATCAAGATGCTGTTGATAAAGGTAGAGTTATATTTGGATGGAATACTGAAAAATTAAAAAAACATCCAAGTAGAGGTGCTTATCTTAGAGGATGTAGATGTAGTGAATGTAAAGCTATCAATAACATGATGGTTAAAAGATATAGGGATGGACTAAAAAGTAAATAATCATTGTCCTATCCTGTTTGCAAGGTTATCAATATATTTTAACATGGAATTGTTGACAGCTTGGAAAGACAAGCAAACCGGTCCCGTAACATAATTGGTTAATGTGCCTCGCTCATAACGAGGAGAGTGTAGGTTCAAGTCCTACCGGGACCACAATATCAGCCAAATGATCTATAAAAAGCATAGATTTGGCTAGTTACAGTTAATTAAATAATAGATTATGAGTACACTTTTTATAAGCGATTTACATTTCAATCATACTAACATGGCTATCAAGAGAGGATTTTCTTCTGCTGATGAAATGAATCAACATATTATTGAAAAATGGAATTCTGTTGTAAATAAAAGAGATTTAGTTTATATATTGGGAGATGTAACAATGGAAAAGAAATCCGGGTATGAATTGCTAGATCTTTTAAAAGGAGATAAGCATGTGATTTTAGGTAATCATGATAGAAGACAAGATGTTCCAGAACTGTTAAAATATGTAATAAGTGTAGCCGGTATGATAAATTATAAAGGTGACTTCATACTTACACATTGTCCTATACATCCATCAGAACTTGCTTTTAGATTCAAATACAATATACATGGACATGTTCATGAGAATACATTAGATGATCCGAGATATATAAATGTATCTTGCGAAGCAGTTAATTATAAACCTATTGATTTTTTAAAATTAAAGTTATGAAACAAACAGCAGTAGAATGGCTATTCTTAATGATTAATAATCCAAATAAAGACCAAAAGTTTGCAAATAAATTACTCGATAAAGCCAAAGAAATGGAGAAACAGCAGATTATTGATGCTTATAGAATTTCTACAATTGAAAGTAGTGTACCAAGAGAATTTAAAAAATATAATTCAGCAGAACAATACTACAAAGAAAAATTCAATAACTAAGCCATGGGAGTAGAAATAAACATATCACAGTCTTTTTCAACAGATTCACAACTTGTAAAAGTATCTAATAATTCTTTAGGGGGAGTTCTGTTAACCATAACAGAATTGTATCCGGATGAATTACCTAGTAGTACAAGGCTATATCTTGAGGATGATGAAGCACTAGCTTTATCTAAAATGTTATTAAATTTAGTAAATAAATAAATAATGAATATGAGCATTGAATTATTATCACATTACGGAAGTGATGAAATGATTTCCAATGTAGCTAGAGTTAGCTACGGAAAAGAGTCTTCTAATTATGAAGAAGGACAAAATACTAAATTAATTAACTATTTAGTGAATCACAAACATACAAGCCCATTTAGACATCCTCAATTACAATTTAGGATTAAATGCCCTATATATGTGGAAAGACAATTGCACAAACATCAAGTAGGTATTTCTGTAAATAGTATATCAGGTCGTTATGTTGATTTCTCAGATAGTTACTATAAGATTGAACAATTTAGATTGCAGTCAAAAAGCAGTAAGCAAGGTTCAGGAGAAAATTTAAACGGTGCTGATAATGAACATGCTAAACAAATACAATCTAAAGTTATAGAGTGGTGTAAAAAAGCATATATAGACTTGCTTGATTTAGGTATATCAAAAGAACAAGCTCGTTCTGTATTGCCTTTATCTTTAGAAACTGAGTTTATATGGACTGGTAGTCTATTAGCATTTTTTCACATGTGTAATCTTCGTTTAAAAGAAGATACACAAAAAGAAACTAGAGACATAGTAACAGAAATGTTAGAGCTTGTTAAAAATATTGATGGGAACCCATTTAAAAATACTATTAACGCATTTAAACTATAAAACATGACAGTAGGAGAAATAATGAAAAGATTAATTACCGCAGAAGACTATAACATAGTAAGGATAACTGTTTCTGATCAATTCATAGACATGGCAAAAGCTATGCTTGGAGATTTTGAATATATCAAAGAAAAAGAAGAGAGATACCAAGAACTAATGAAGTCTTTTAACAGTTTAAAATAGCTATGAAAGACATTAAAATAAAAACTAAGAGTTGGGATCATGTTTGCGGAGATGGTTGTTGTACTTCCTATGGTACAGATGTTTGGATTAATGGAGAGAAGGTATCTCAGGGAGAGTTTGATAGTATTTATGAAATACTAAGAGAAGTTCTAGAGTATTTGAAATTTAATGTAATAGCTGACGAAGAGTAGTTAGATTAGTAATCATGGTTGTATTACTAAGATCAAAACATTAAAAAATAAACTTGGAATACTAAATATATAATAAAAAGCTTGCGTAATTAATAAAATAGTATTACTTTTGCGTAAATAAAAAAACTAAAAACTATGAAACTATTAAAAGACATCCCTACTAAACACTTTGTAGGTATTGACATCGAAACAGTAAGGATTGTAGAGAGATACGAAGATCTTTCTCCGGAATGGAAATCAGCTTGGGAGTACAAAAATAAACAATCAGGTGAAGTGCCATTCTTTGAGGAGTTAGCTGATTCTTGGGAAAAAACAGCTTCTCTATATGCAGAGTTTAGTAAGATTTGTGCAGTCAGTCTTGTATTTATGATAGGCGAAGACAAGGTTAAGTACAAAGAGTTTTATGGAGAGGATGAAGCAGAGTTACTTACAGATCTAAGATCATTTTTACAAAGAATGTCAGAGGGAGCCGATGGTAAGAACTACAGATTAGTTGGTCATGCTTCTAAATACTTTGACTTTCCTTTCTTGTGTAAGAGATACATTATTAACAGTATTCAAATACCAACACTATTAGATACTGCACACTTAAAACCATGGGAAAGCAGAAACCTATGCACAAATGCCGATATTTGGAAGATGGGAGGCACCGGAGCAGGTAGTTCTTTACAAGCACTTTGTACTGCTCTAGCAATCCCTATTAGTAAAGTAGATTTAGTAGGTGATGAAGTTGGCTCTGCGTATTTTAGAGGAGAAGTAGAAAGAATTGCTAAGTATTGTACTCTTGATACTATAGCTACATTTAACGTAATTCGTAGAATAAAAGGAGAGAGAGTATTTGATTTTGATGAGGTTACCCCAGTAAAAGAAGCTTCTAGTAAAGAAGAAAAAGTGGAATTAAAACCAATCCCATCTCCAATTAAAGAAGAAGTAGTTAGTACTAAAGAACCAGAAGATGTATTGTTTGGTAAGCTTCCGGTACTACATAAGATTGTAAATGCCACTGAGATTCTTCAAGAAACAAGAGAAGAACTAGAAGCACTTCTTAAAAAGAAGAAGATGACCAAAAAAGATAGAGTAATTGTAGAGGATATTTTGGTAAATCTTTATATTAATAGTGAGATGTTTAAGTCAGACAAAGAAGAGATAAAACAGAGTAAAAAAGCAGAAATTAATCAAATTTTAGATAGTATATAATGGCAGAAGTAAAATTATTAGACTTACCGAGAGTCTACGAGGTAGGTGAAGATACACCAGAGAGATATAAAAAATATGAAGGTATGCCTAAGCTTAGTTACTCTGCTTATAATTCTTTTAATGAAGAAGCATATAAAGGAGAGTTTTTTGCTAACTATTTCTTAGGTAAAAGAGGAGATGGAAACATCTTTACAGACTTTGGAGGAAAATGTGGTAAACTGTTTGAAACAGACACTGACAGCTCCGATCTATCTGAGTTCGATACCAATGTTATTAAAGGTATAGAAAGACCTGCAAATGCCTTGTATGAGGTTGAGATAGTAGTTGATAGAGGTTCTTATGTTATCCAAGGATTTATAGATAGGGAATATTCAGATGTTGAGGGAAATCTTGTGATTCATGATTTAAAAACAGGTTCTATAAAAACTAAATCTGACTTTTATAGCGGAGATGATTACCAACAAACTACTCTTTATTCTTATCAAAGAGAATTAGAGGGAGAACATATTGCTTACTCTGGAGTTATTTTGTTGGATAGAAAAGGGAACGGTCAAGAAAAGTATCCTCTTAAATTAACCGGAGATATTGCATATATCCCAACACCATATTCAAAAGAGAGAGCAGAAGATTTCTTAAAATCTTTTGATAAGACAGCAAAGAAGATTGAAGAGTATCACAAAGTATATAAGAAGTACTTCGGTTAACAATTCGACCCCATCTATTCTTTATATAGTTTAGAATAGTCTAGGGGATGCTACCGAAATGATAAGTGACCGCACATGCGGTATTTTTTTAAAAGATATTATTATGTTTCAAATAGGAGAAAAAGTAGTTTGTGTTGACGATTCAAAATTGCCACATACAGTAGAAGAATTAAATCAGGATTGCCCTAATTGGGTTAAGAAAGGTGTTAAATATACTATAAGAGGTTTTAATGATAATAATGGTATTGTAGTAGGTGTACTTTTAGAAGAGATTAGGAACCCTATTAAATATTTTAGATTAATAGATTCCTCACAAGAGCCTAGTTTCAAAACATCTAGGTTTGAAAAAACTAAAGAGGACATGGTACAGTCTGATGTTAAAAAAGATAAAAGTGTTTTGTGTTAGTAATTAACTTTTAACTAATTTGCTAAATTCAATCTACTTCACTATCTTTGCATTTCAATACCGAAAGTACCTCTTTTAATTAAGTGGTACTTTTTTTTACCTTTAATAATTAATAAAACTAAAAACAATGAGTATTTTTACAGAGAGAAAAAACTACAAACCATTTGAATATAGTGGTATAACAGATCCATTAATTAATGCTATGTGGGCAGGGCATTGGACACACAACGAGTTTAATTTCTTGAATGATGTCCAAGATTATAAAACAAAACTATCTCCAGAAGAACAAGAAGTAATTAAAAGAGCTATCTTATTAACCTCACAAGTAGAGGTGGCCGTTAAGTCATACTGGGCCAATATTGGGAAGCTACTTCCTAAACCTGAGATAGCTGATATGGGAGCAGTATTTGGAGGTGTGGAAGTTGTGCATTCTAAAGCTTATGCAGAAATTTTATCTAAGCTAGGTTTAGAAGATCAATTTAATGATATTTTTAATGAGCCGGTTGTGTTAGGTAGAGTAAATTATTTAACAAAGTATATTAATAAAATATACAAGAATGACCACAAGAACATTTGTTATTCTTTGGTGCTATTTACTTTGTTTACTGAATACACAGCTTTATTCTCACAGTTCTACACCATTCTAGGATTTAACAGATTTAGAGGAGTTTTAAAAGATGTTGCAAATGTTGTACAGTACACTTCTAAAGAAGAGAACTTACATGCTGAAGGAGGGATTGCTTTACTTAACCAAATTAGAGCTGAGCACCCAGAATTATTTGACGAAGAATTTGTAGAGAAAATTAGACAAGAGGTCCTAGAAGCTTATAAAGCAGAATCGGATTTGATTGATTGGATATTGGGAGATTATGAAAATGAATTCCTATCAGCTCGTATCTTGAAAGGTTATGTACAAATTAGATTGAATGATTCTTTACAGAAGATTGGTATGAATACAACATTTGATATTGATCCCCAAATTAGAGAAGAAACACTATGGATGGAAGAGGAAGTTTACGCATCAGCATTGACTGATTTTTTCCACAAGAAGCCAATCGACTATAGTAAAAAAATGAAAACATATAACGAAGAAGATTTATTTTAAGATGAAAGATTTTAATTGGTTAAACAAAGACTCAAGAGTTTTTTTAGAAAAAGACTACTTATTACCCGGTACAACCCCGGAAGAACGTATTAGACAAATAGCAGATACAGCAGAAAATATATTAGGTATCAAAGGATTCTCAGATAAATTCTATGGGTACATGGCAAAGGGATTTTATTCTCTTGCTACACCGGTTTGGATGAACTTTGGATTAGATCGTGGATTACCTATATCTTGTTATGGTATTGATATACAAGATGACACATTTGATATTTTAAGAGCAACAGCAGAGATCGGAGCACTTACAAAAATGGGAGGTGGTACCGCAGGCTACTTTGGTAAATTAAGAGGTAGAGGAGCACCTATCAAAAACAATGGAGTTTCTAATGGAGCCGTTAGTTTTTTATTACCGTTCCAAACTACAACAGATGTTATTACACAAGGTCAAGCACGTAGAGGTTATTTTGCGGCTTACTACCCTGTAGATGGTCCAGATATTGAAGAATTTTTACAATGTAGAAGTGAAGGTCATATCATCCAAAATATTGCATTAGGAGTTTGTATTTCGGATGAGTGGATGGAGTCAGCAGAAGCTGGAGATAAGGATAAAAGAAAGATCCTAGCAAAGATACACCAAAAAAGAGCTGAGTCTGGATTCCCTTACATTTTCTTTACTGGAAATGTTAATAAGAATAAACCTCAGGTGTATAAAGATAAGGATATGGAGATTAATCACAGTCAAATGTGTACAGAGATTCTAGAATATACAGATGAGCATAAATCTTTTGTTTGCTGTTTGTCTTCGTTAAATCTTTTGAATTGGGATGAGATTATACAAACAGATGCTATTGAAACCTTAGCTTACTTTTTAGATGCTGTTTATTCAGAGTTTATCCAAAAAGCAGAAGGTATTCCATTTATGGAAAAAGCATTACTTTTTGCAAAAGAGCATAGAAGTATTGGTATTGGAGTATTAGGATGGCATAGCTTTTTACAATCTAAGATGGTACCTTTTGAAAGTCTAGAAGCTAAGATGTTAAACAACTCTATCTTTAAGACTATTGATATTAAAACATTAGAAGCTAGTAAAAGATTAGCTACTATATTTGGAGAACCTGAGATGTTAAAAGGTTATGGTGAAAGATTTACAACTAGATTAGCAGTTGCTCCTACTACTAGCTCTTCTTTTATCTTAGGCCAGGTTAGTCCTAGTATTGAGCCGTTACAGTCAAACTATTTCATTAAAGATTTAGCTAAAGGTAAGTTTGTTTATAGAAACCCTTATTTAAAAAAGTTGCTAAAAGATAAAAACCAAGATACCCCAGAAGTATGGAACAGTATCTTAATAAAAGGTGGTTCAGTACAACACTTAGATATATTAGATGAAGTAGAGAAGTCAGTATTTAAGACCTTTGGGGAAATTAGCCAACTAGAAGTAGTACAACAAGCTGCCCAAAGACAGAAGTTTATAGATCAAGGGCAATCGTTAAATTTAATGGTTCATCCAGATACTTCGTTAAAAGATGTGAATGCTTTATTCTTTGAATCTTGGAAATTAGGTATTAAAACACTTTACTATCAAAGAAGTGTTAACATGGCACAAGAGGTAAGTAGAAATTTAATGTCATGCAGTAGCTGTGAAGCTTAGTTTTATTTGTTTATTTTAGCCCTCCAGAAATGGGGGGTTTTTTATTTTTAAAACTTTTTTTATTTTTTCTTGCGTATATTATATTTTAATTATATCTTTGCTGTAATAAAATAAGAAACTATGAAAGACAAAGCACCAGTAGAATACACTTGCCCGACTATTGACACACTATTAATGTACTTAGAAGGCTTTAAAAGGGATTTTTTAAATCAGGACAACGAGTACGATTTTGAAATGGTATTTTCTTTAATAGAAGATATTAGGGATGCCAATAAACAACTTAGAGATTGGGGTAATGAATTACATCAAGAATTAGAAGAACTAAATATTAAAAACTATGTATAAATTTAACAAAGAATTACTAGCTTACGAAAAAGTTAGTATAAAGAAGTATATCGGATTAGCAGCACTTTCATTAATAATAGTATTTTCACTAAGCTCTTTTATTTGGAAAGAAGTTGTAGTAATTAGTGCAGAAAAAGAAATAACTTTAAAAACAAATGAAGACTTTTCTAGAACTAAACTATTTTTAGAGATTGACAAATATACTTTCAAATATCCGGAGATAGTTAAAGCTCAATCTTTAGTTGAAAGTGGTCATTTTAAATCGGCAGTTTTTAAACAGAACAATAATATGTTTGGTATGAGAATGGCCATGGTTAGGATAAGCACTACTAGATCATCTAACTTAAACCATGCTTACTATGACAATTGGAAAGACTGTGTTATAGATAGAGCTCTTTATGAAGCACAGTACTTATCTAAGTTAACCAAAGAGCAATACTTTGAGTATTTAGACCAAACTTATGCGGAAGGTCCTGGGTACAGTAATTTATTAAAACAAGTAATAAAAAATAATAACTTTTAAATAATACAACTATGAAATTAGATTCAAACTACAGTATCAATTGTGATGGAAATGGCGTAACTTTAATTTTTAAAGAGCCTAGAAAAAAGATTAATAAAGAAACTAAGCAAGAAGAGACTTACATCTTTGTAGATAGATGGCACTACCTATCTGTACCACAAGCTCTTAATAAGTATAAAGATTTACTTTTACAACCTTTAGACAGTTTAGAAGCAGTTCTTTTAAAATTAGCTGAAGTAGAGCATACTATCAAAAACTTAAAGTAAATATTATGAAATGTACATTAGAATGTAACGCAGATCAATTGAAATTGATACAGAAAGCTCTTGATTTTTATAGCCGTATTGGTATAGGTCAATTTACTGAGATTAAGGATCACCCCACATTTCAAAATCATTTATATAAAGTGTGTGCTCCAGAAAAAGCACCAGAAGTTGGTGACAGAACACCACAAGGTGAGATACTTGAAATTAAAGATGGTAAAGCTTTAATTAATGGTTCTGTGGATAAGAAAAGTAAAATGTGGTGTGATAAACCCGAATGGAAAAAACTAAAAGACGTTGAATTATCAACTAATTATGGTAAATACCATTATATTAGGGATGTAGCTGATGTGATGTTTACCGATGCTAGAAATCATCTAATACAAGACCGTTCAACCGGAACTAATGGTAGTTGGGGTATCTATAATGAAAAAGTAGACGAATCTTGTAGAGAGGCTTTTAATATGATCCAAGTCATAAGACATGAGTTTTGGAAACTAAATAATAAAAGATCCAGTGCGACAGTAGACAGTTCTGTAGATGAAAGGATCAAAGATAAAATTAGTATAAAAATTGAATAGTATATGAGTAAGTTTAAAGACCTAAAAGTAGGTGACAAAGTTTGGACTATGCAGACAGGTTACTCACTTGTAACGAGTGTATCAGACACGATAAACTATCCGATATTGGTAGATGGATGGGCATCTTACACAACAGATGGGAAATGGGGGTGCAGAGATAAGTACGACTCTTTGTATTTTGAGAATCCATTTGAAGTGAGAGATGAATTTGCTATTGGATTTACAAAGTGGATGTATGATTATAAAGCAGATATTAATAAAGTAGAAGAACTCTTAGAAATATATAAAAAAGAAAAACAATTATGACACTAAAAGAAAAATTTGAATTAATAGAATTTAGTGTTCCTGCCTATGAATCAGTGAAAATAGCAGATGATTTTGCTATTGGTTTTTTAAATTGGTATTTTGATAAGGGTCAATGGATAACTAGAAATTTAGATGTTAAAGGACTATTAGAAATATATAAAAAAGAAAAACAATTATGACATTAAAAGAAAACGACTTAGTAAATACATTCTATTATTCACTTCCTAATAATGGAAGTCAAGAAGGACTAAATAGTACTACAAGAAGGTATGCAGAAGCTAAACAATGTGCATTGATAGCAGATGAATTTGCTAAAGAAGTTTTAAGAACTTATATAAGTAATAAAGCTTTACAATATAAACAAAGTCAAGGAGATTATAGTTTAGACGAGTTATTAAATATTATTAAAAAAGAAAAAGGATTATGAAAAAGTTAGTTACATTATTAGTATTGGTATTAGTATTTGCATCTTGCAAATCAACAAGTGGAGTTAATGATTATGGATATGAAATGAAAGATAACACACTCTATCTTAAAGGAGTTGAAATTGGTTATCTTGAAGCCGTTAAGTTACAAGATAAAGGTGGTGAAATAAGGAGAGAGGTTGTGTTTGTAGTATATAATGAAACAGACCCAGTTGGTAGAGCTCGTGAAATAATAACTTATCTAAAATCTCGTATTTCAAAATCAGATATTGAATTAAAAACACTTTATAAAAAACAATAGATCATGAAGTATATTCTAGCTTGGTTAGGTTATGAAGTTATTAGACCTAAGTTGATTTGGTTATGGAATTATTTAATTAGAAAAGGAGGAGATTTATGAAAACAATTATACATGTAAATCAGCATGTCATTAAGGCCAATAGAAAGAATGACGAGAATAATCCGGTACTGACTGTAAAGACCTACAAAGACAATAGATATGCACATGAAGTAGAAATTAAGGGTAGCAGTAAGGTGTACTACTCTCCAGATAAACCACTAAGTTGTGGTGCTCATGTATGGATAGAGACTTTTGATGAGGTAATAATAATTAAATAAATTAGGAAAATTAAAAAAGTATTTGTACTTTTGTAAAAAAATAAAAGATATGAAAAAATTATTAATGTTAATGCTATTGTTTAGTTCACAGTTATTTTCTCAAACAGAGACTTACATACAAGTGTATGATGGTTATTTTTCTGAGATATCAGATGTTAAAAGTCCCTATGAAGAGTTAAGAGCAGTTGCTATTTTTTATCCTCGTGGAAAAAATGAGATAATACTAACTGTTAATTCTGTAACTGCTAAGTACTTCCAAATATCTAATTCTGAAAAATGCAAAGATGGATTAGGTAAAGATTATGAGTCAATAGAAGTCATAAAAGAAGATACAGGTAGGATTATGATGATACATGTGTATGCGGATAAGCTTAGGCTATTTATAGATAACGACTACATAGAGTTTTTTAATTGGTAATAAAAGGTATACCAGAGCCTTATAGTAATATCTGGTTTAATAAATATATGAATATGATACAATTATTTTTTGAAGTTACGCTAAGCGTAGTTATTTTTTTACTTTTAACCTATGTTGTGGTTAAATATTATCTATCTAATAAGCTCACAAACTCAGATAGTTATATAGAGTCTATTGAAGTTGTGGATGAAGAAGAAGTAGTACCTGTAAAAAAGAAAAGAAGGCCATACAAAAAAAGAAAACCTAAATTGTAGTAACATGTTAATCACAAATTATATTATAGGAGTATTAGCAGCCATGGTAGTAACTGAGTATGGTTACAAATTTAACTATCTTACTAAAAGAGCACCTTTTTATTGGAGTATGCTATCTTGGGTAACAGTTTTTGGATTAGTTTTTATATTCTTGAATATGAAAAAACCTAATAATTAATCTATATGTTGAAAGCTAAAAAAAAGATATGCATAACTTGTGGTACAGAACAGTACATTTTTTCTAAGAATCGTTGCCAAAGATGTGCTACAATTGAAGACAGTAAACCCCTGAAAAGGGGTTCTACTATTAAGAAACAGACAGAGAAAAACAAGATGTATCGTAAATTACAATCTGAGGTGAGGGATACCTACTTCGAGTACCATATAGAAAACTGTAGCAGTTCAGAACATAGTGGATTCCCTATTGTTATCCCTACTAGGGCCAATTGTTGTCATCTTTTCGATAAGGCCCGGCACCCAAGTGTACAGGCAAATTTAACAAATTATGTCTACTTGACCCTAGATGAGCATACCAGATTTGATCAACTATTATACAGCCATGAATTTGATAGATTAGAAGATGAGTTTCCAAATGCTTGGGCATCCGCTAAAGGTAGGATGAGATTACTATTACCGTTAGTAAGAGAAGAGACTAAATTTAAAAACAAATTTGAAGAATGGATGAAATCAAAACAGTCAGAGATAGACTAAATCATATCAAATCAGATCTAGCTTCTTTACAACAGCCAAAGATGGGTAAGAGTCATTTTGATAATCAAAGAATTTTTACTTTAGAACAAGAGATAAAAGTTTTGCAAGAAAAGCTTGTAGAATTAAAAAGTAAATTGTAATTTTGTCAAAAATTAAAACTATGAAAAACATACACGTATTACCAACATCACAACCAAGTACTTTAATAAAAGATGTATGTAAAAACACATTTTTTTTAGTAGGAGATTTTGCTACAAATCATACTGATTTTAAAGCTCAACACATCTACATCACTAATTTAGAAGAAATTAAAGGAGGAGATTACTACTACTTACCAAGAACAAATTCAGTTTATAAATGTATTGAAAACCCAACAGAATTAAATTTAGAAATAAGGTTAGGTGTTGCAAAAATCATCCTAACAACAGACCTAGACTTAGATGGTGTACAAGCTATTCCTGATGAGTTTTTAGAATGGTTTGTAAAGAATCCAAGTTGTGAAAGTGTTAAGGTTGATTTGTTAAAAAGAGGTATTTATGAGGAATATAAATACAAAATCATCATTCCACAAAAAGAGCCTAAACTTTCAAACATCTGTATTAAATGTGGTGTAGATTTATATGCTCTAGAAGGTAAATTTGTTTGTCTAAAACATCCTAAAGAATGTAAAGGTATTTATCTTTCAAAAGAAACTCTATTAATACATGCTGCTCAAAAAAAGCAAGAACAAGAAATACTTGAAGAAAAATTAGCTAAAATAGTTTCAAAAGAACCAAGCAAGTTTTGGGCAGAAAGTGATGAAAGAGCAAGAATTAGAGAAGAAAAGAAACAACATCTTATTGATATGATGAAATCAGATGAAGAATTAGGATTGTATGAAGAACCTAAACAAGAAACACTTGAAGATGCTGCACATCAAATACTCGTTGATTATGGTGTAAAATCAATAGGTGAATCTATTGGGGTTTTATCAGTTAAAAAATTAATGGTTAAAATGTCGCAACATCATGCTGAAAAAATGTATAGTGAGGAAGAAGTAAATAACTTATTATATAGATTTTTAGAACATATTGGAGAAAAACAAAAAAGAACAATATTAAATGTAGTACCTAATGAATGGTTTGACCGAAATAAAAAGAAATAATACTATGGACTTTAGAACAGAACTAGCAAAATGGGGTTATAATAAAGGTAACTCAATTGATGTTGATATATTGGTTAATGAAATACTACCAAGTTTATTTTCTCAACAAGAAAGGATATGTGATTCAGAAGTAATACAAAGAATTAGAGCAAGTAAGTCTGACGCAGAAGCCAGAAGAATTATTAGAACAATTTAAAAAGAAATAAGATATGACACCCAAATTTTTAAACGCTTATGGGTATCAATTAATGAACAGTCTTAAAGAAATAAAGCAAAAACCAGAAAAAACCTATAGTGAGGAAGAAGTGTTAAAGTTGCTTTATAAGTTATGGGAAGCAAATCCAAGAAATATTAAAGAGTGGTTTGAACAATTTAAAAAGAAATAAGTTATGAAACAAACAGCAGTAGAATGGTTACTTAAAGATTTAATTGAAAGAGATTTAATAAAAAAAGATGATTATATAAAAAGTTTTATTAATTCATCTTTTGAACAAGCCAAAGAAATGGAGAAGGAGCAGATTGTAGATGCTTATGACGAGGGTAAGGATTATGGTTTTAAAGACAATGGAGAGCAATATTATAATCAAACATTTTAAAAAAATAAGATATGGAAACAAGTATTAAAGCTTATTGTAATGAGCACTTCTATACAGATGTACATCCCTACGAAGTAATAGAAGTTATTAATGAAAAAAAAGTTGTTATTAGACCAATGAAAGAGATTAGAAAAACTGATCCAATTATTATCCCCGGTGGTTTTGCTGGACATTGTATTAATAACGACTTTATAGAATATCAGTATGAGTCTATTCCAGATGCTCCTACTAAAACTATTAAGTTACACAAAAAAGGTTGGAATTATGGTCATTTTATAATGTCAGATAAACCAATCTATCACTATGATTATAATTTCTAAAAGATTAACATGTCACAACTAAACGCAAACACTCCCTATATTGAGTGTAAAATAAGAAAAGAGTTTATAGGATTAGAAGAAGATCTTTCAGGTTATATTTTTGGTGTTAAGTCTGTAATTAATTATCCGATGTTATTTCACTTCCAATCAGAGCTTGGTGCAATAATGTGGAATATGCCAATATCAGCTTTTCAACATTTAGATGAATACGATTTACTATCTGATAACGAACAAGTAAGACTTTCTTTATTAGAAAGTTGGGATTGTCAATCTAGTGCTATTTCTACTACTTGCTTTAAATTTCTACAGCATAAAAGAGTAGATGTTTTTTGTAGAGATGGTAAGTGGAGAAGTGGTGTTTATCATTTTACTATTGATGATTATGAAACAGATCCTAACAGTATTAATGTAGGTTACTCAGAGGATCTAGATAGTAAATGTTATCATTTTATAGAACTTGACTGTGGTAATTTCTGTATTCAACCTAATAATTTGCTTAGGTGGCATAATGCAGATTTTATAAAACCCTATGACAAAGAGAGTCCACCAAAAATAAAAATAAATAACCCAAGAATGTCTAGTGAAGATATTGATATGACTTACGCTAAAAGTCCATACTATCTTTATGCACCTGAAAAAACAAATTAAAAATATGAAAGTAAAAGTAAAAAAATTAGTAGAAAATGCAGTTATACCTGCGTACAGTAAGCCTGGAGATGCTGGGATGGATTTAACAACTACGTCAATGAGTTTTGACACAGATGGGAATGTAGTTTATGGAACAGGATTAGCTTTCGAGATCCCAGAAGGTTATGTAGGATTGCTATTTCCTAGAAGTTCTAATGCTAAGAAGGGATTGGCATTGACCAACTCAGTAGGGGTAATTGATAGTGGTTATAGAGGAGAAGTAATGTTTAAGTTTAAGCCAACTGTAAAGTTCTATGACTTTAATCCAGACAGTGCTTCTCATAATGAGTATTCAAAAGTGCAAGGTATTAGGGCCTATAATATTGATGCCTATGCAATAGGGGATAGAATTGGTCAAATTATCATTATGCCTTACCCTCAAGTAACATTTGAAGAAACCTCAGAACTATCTGATACAGAGCGTGGAGAAGGTGGTTATGGCAGTACAGGAAAATAAATTATATCTTTGGTTAGTTTAAATAGATAATAAGTTGTATCTTTGCCGAATGAAAAGAGTATTTAGAACAATATTAATGGTATTTCCATATATAATTATCATAGGGATTGAAATTTATGGAATTTACTGGATTATAAAAAATTTTTAATAGTATGTATATAAACTTTGAGTTAGCTAAAAAGAGAGGGTTATCCCCAAACGATGTGATTAATTTACAACTTATTTCACAAAACAAAACTGAGAAACTAGTGGATGTAATATCAGAGTATATTTCACTTACTGTACTTACGGAATACCAAGACAAAGAGCTCATAACTTTAATTAACCCTAAGAATAAAAGAGATTCTATCCAAAATAGAGTAAGACTAAGTTCTAAGGGTCATGACTTATTAGAGGATCTACAAGTACCTGAGATTAATGAAGATGATTTGATGCTTTATAATTGGTTAGAGGCTACTTATAAGAAAGAGGGTAAAGAGTTAGGTAATAGAAAGAAGACTAAGTTATACATCGCTCTATTTAGATCACAGTCTGGTATTGATAGAAATAAGTTAGCTCTTCTTTGTAAAGCATTCATGAATGATAGCAGTCAATTTGAATGGTCTAAGAGATTAGAATTCTTATTTTTTAAACCTGCCAATGCATTTTCTGTAAAGTTTGATATAGAACAGTCAAGACTATACATGTATTACTTAAAACATAAAGAAACTTTTGATTATAAATTTTTAAAAATAGAAGAGAATGGCGATTAAACCACTAGGCGAAGTAGCATTACAGTCATTTAAAGACTTAAAAAAGTACCAATTAGGAAAAAGCAAACCTGTAAAAACAGGGAGAGCTTGGTTAGATGATATTTTTGGAGGGCTCCTACCGGGAGATATTACAACTATTGCTGGTGCCAGTGGTGGTGGTAAGTCATTTGAGGTACAAAGAATTAAAAACTTTGTGATGGATATTGAGAATAATGAAGCATCAAAAGATTTCGTTTGGTTAGACTATGCCTGGGAGATGAGATTTATGTCTAATATTTTGAGAGACTTGAACAGAACTCTTAATAAATCAAAGAAAGATATCCTTACAGTAGAATTTACAGAAGAAGAAAAAGCTTTAGTTAAATCTTACTCTGACAATTTAGCAGATGGTAGATATTTTATTAACGAAGATACTATTACTCCAAAACAGTTCGAGAAAGAGTGTTCTGAGTTCTTAGAGCTACAAAAAGATAAAAAAGCTGTCTTTATATCAATTGACCATATTGCCCTCGGAAAAGACGAGACAGGAGAAAAAAAGAATACAGTAGACTCTATTATTGAAATCATAAATAGATTAAAAAAGGAGTACCCTAATAGTTATTGGATTGTACTTTCTCAAATGAACCGTAATATCTTAGGTAGGATCAAAGATAAGGACATTATGGCTATGCCGAATAGATCAGATATTTTTCAATCAGACAGCATGTTCTTTATTTCAGATTACCTTTATGTATGTCATAATCCCTATAGACTTGGTATTAAACAGTTCTCTAGGGTTAACGAAGAAGCTTATGACTATCTAAAAGATCATTTCTGCGAAGAAAAGAATGGTAAGGTATCTTTTGATACTCTAGGTAAAATGTTTTACATTGTACTTAAATCTAGGGAGTCAGATGTTATTTTTAAAGATATCTTTATAGAAGATGTTGGAGTTAAGGATAAAGAAAAATATAGGGATAAACCAGAGGAAGTTGTTATGTCGTATGATATACCAATGTTTAGTAAAAAACCTGATTTACCTGAGATAGAAATTCTTCCTCCACCACCTCTAGGTACATTAGCAGATGCTTTTGGTCCTGCAGTTACAGATTCTAGTGATGTTGATGATGACACAGCACCATTTTAATACAATACACCCGGCTATTAATTTAGTCGGGTTTTTTTATTTAACTTTTTTTAAAAAAGGCTTGTAATAATCAAAACTTATTTATATCTTTGTTAAAAATTAACAGCATGGAAAAACAGAACAGAAGTTACCCTCCTAATCTCTTTGGGATTAGTGGTAGGATCGGGTCAGGAAAAGACACTGTAGGTGAAATTATTCAAAAACTATGTCTTACAAATAAAGGCCCTAATTTTGAAATTAAAAAATTTGCAGGTAAATTGAAAACTATTGGCAGTCTTATCTCAGGAGTTGGTGTAGAGAAGTTTGAAGATCAAGATTTTAAAAAGCAATCTATGGGAGAAGAGTGGGAAATGACATATAGAGAGTTTCTTCAAAAACTTGGTACAGAAGCAATGCGTGATAATCTACATGAAAATGTATGGATAAATGCTTTATTTGCTGATTATAAACCCAGAGTAACTTATCAAATGGAAATTTTAGATTTGGGGGCATCTGATTTACAGAGAGAAAAAATAGGAAAACCTGTAAATAGTGAATATCCTAACTGGATTATTACAGACATGAGATTCCCTAATGAGATGGAAGCTGTTGTAAAGAGAAATGGTGTTACTATTAGGGTGATAAGAGATACAACTTGTCCTGAATGTGGAGTTACTGGTGGGCATAAAATGTATGTGCATAAAGATAAGTCTTTAACAGATTTACATCCTTCAGAAACAGCTCTTGATGATGCTGATTTTGATTATACAATACATAACTCAGGTACTCTAGAAGATCTAGTAGATACCGTAAGAGCTATCTTAGTACTTGAAAATATAATTGATAAGTAATATGGTATATCAATATAAATCAAAGAGATACTATATAATAGAGGAGGCTGAAATGAAGAATCCTCAGACTAGAGAATGGGAAGAATGTATAGTTTATTTATCATTAGAAAATGGTAAAAAGTATGTAAGAAATAAAGAGGAGTTTTATAAACTATTCAAGAATAAAATAAAGTAAAAATATGAGTTACAACTTAGATAATGTATATGTGATAGATTTTGAATCAGATGGTTTAGTTGAGCAATCTACTAAAATTTGGTGTATGGGTATATCTTGGCAAGATAAAAAAGGAAAGTGGCAAGTTAAGTCTACTACAGATTATGATGCTATGAGAAAAGTTTTAGGTAATCCTAACAATACTATTGTTTGTCATAATGTAGTTAGATTTGATGTACCTTTATATGAAAAGATTATTGGGGAAAAAGTTAAAGCTAGTGTTATAGATTCTCTAGGATTATCTTGGTACCTTTACCCAGAACTTGGTCAAGGAGATCATGGATTAGCTTCCTGGGGAGAGTTTTTTGGTGTACCTAAACCTAAGATTGATAATTGGGAAAATTTATCTGTAGAAGAGTATTGCCACAGGGTAGAAGAAGATGTTAAAATTAACACTAACTTGTGGGCAAAACAATATGCTTATCTTAAAAAGATCTACCCTAACCAAGAAGATATTGTACGTATTATAAGATACTTGAACTTTAAACTTATTTGTTTAAAAATACAAGAAGAAGAAAAGATTTTGATTGATGTAGAACAATGTCAAAAAAACTTAGATATTCTACAAGCTATAGAGAGTGAGAAGAAAGCTTTATTGGAAGCGGCAATGCCTAAAATCCCAATAGTAAAAACTTTAACTAAGCCAAAAACACTTTACAAAAAAGATGGTAGTCTAAGTGTTGCTGGTGCTAGATGGTTTGAGCTTTTAGAGCATAATGGTATTAGAGAGGATTTTGAAGGAGAATTAAATATCACCACTGGTTATGAAGAGCCTAATGCCGGAAGCCCAAGCCAAGTTAA
>Ga0209230_10000301_pt1 | contig 19401 bp, 14 predicted proteins | sample LakOntMetagenome_FD_187467 | JGI IMG/M metagenome (GOLD analysis project Ga0209230, IMG submission 187467) | Freshwater and sediment microbial communities from Lake Ontario - Sta 18 epilimnion Metagenome (SPAdes) (version 2) | ecosystem: Environmental > Aquatic > Freshwater > Lentic | place... | reverse complement strand
TCCCTAAGGGGTGAATTTTTTAAAGAAGTTATTATTCGATATAAGAAAATTCACCCCTTAGGGAAGAAAAACACCCCTTGGGGAAGAAAAACTACCCCTTAAGAAATTATCGAATGGCAGAGCTTAAAAACGAAATCATTAAAACAATTAGAAACCCATTCAAAGTATAAAATATATTTAATGGCAAATCAACTTAAAGTGAACATATTAAACACTGTATAACACAATGGTCAAAGCAACTTCTTCTTCTGTTCCCGTCCCGGTTGATATTACCCAAGTCACTACTCCTGTAGTTGAAAAGCCAAAGGCAAAGCGCGCTCCCAAGAAGGAGCCCGTCGTCGCACCTGCCGGCGATGCACCTGTATCCGATGCCACTGCTGTCCTTCCCGATGACAGCGCCGCTCCTGTTGATGTTAGCTCGGTTGACAAGACCGATGTTTCGTCTGATCTCAGTGATGAGATCGCTGAGCTTCTCAAGACAGTCCAGGCAAGAAGCGCTCTGGACATCACAATCAAGGCAAGCATTAAGTCTATTGAGAAGAAGGTCGCTCGTATGACCAAGCTCATGGAGAAATGCTCCAAGAAGCGCAAGTCTGGTCTTGCAAAGGTTTCTGGTTTTGAGAAGCCCACTGCTATTAGTGACGAGCTCGCAAAGTTTGTCGGTGAACCGGTTGGAGCGTTGATCGCTCGCACTGCTATCAGCAAGAAGATCCACGAATACGTCAAGGCGAACAATCTTCAGGATCCCAAAAACCGTAGAATCATCAACCCTGACGTGAAGCTTAAGAAGCTTCTCAAGACTGGACCCAACGAGGAGCTCAGCTATTTCAACCTTCAGAAGTTCCTGAAGGTTCACTTCAAGAAAAACTAAATTGTTCTAAAATACAATAACGGGTCAAAAATACAATACAATGTCAAAAAACAAGGTAAAATATTAAAAAAACGAACTTACGTCAACAATTAAAATTTTATTATTCCCATCTTCAGGAATAATAAAAGGCATAAAATTGATTTAAAATCATATATAATGCAAATGTATATAGTAATGACAGAGCCAACAGTTGCGACAAATGTTCGCAGATGTAGACAGTGCCGGGAAGTCGGCCATAATATTCGCAATTGTCCCTTGTTTGATCGTACACACAAAGAAGCCCTACGTGAATACCAAACATGGATTCATCATTGTATTGTAGACTATTATACTCGCAATAAATGGCAATACGATAATAACGACTCTCCCGTTGAAATCAATCTACTCACGTTGTTTCACAATACCATCCAAACCCATGACGAAAACCCCATTGAAACCGTGTTGAAGACACCCAACACTTGGATTCAATCCCAAACCCTTGAAATTTTACGTGTTTTAGGACATTTTTATAACTTCCCCAATACCGATCCGTATAAATCTCTCTCCAAAGAAGACTGGATCGGTATTTTGCATTTCGTCCTTTTGCTGGAAGTTGACCGTAATGGAACGCGTTTGTTTGAAGTAACGGAAGCAGTACCGTATTTATCCTCTTCTATTCAATGTTTTCCCGCTCTACAATCCATCCACGAACATATACAAACCATTCCAAATATATTGCCTGCTATTTTATTAAACCCGGAGTTCCAACTCGTTCAATTAAGCGATAGATATGCAAAACTGAGAGAACTACGCGTAGCGACTGCACTTAACCTGCGTTTAACACATCAAGATCTCAATGAGAATTACCGAGAAGAGATTTCGATTCGTAGACGTATGAACGAACTGCGTATACGACGAACACGCGTCTTGAATAATTCACGACAGATTGAATCAAGAGTGACTAAATATGAAAACGAGATGATCATGTTTTTAAGTTTACCTCCAGATCCGCCCATTATTTCCTTTCACCCCTGCGAATGCAACAATAACGATGTTTGTCCTATATGTTATGAACCTACCACAAAAATAGATATGGTGCAATTGGAATGCAATCACGAGTTTTGTGCTTCGTGTATATTTTTGACTATATCTGGGAAATTCAAAGAACATATGAACGAATTGGACGAGTGTCTTTGTCCGTATTGTAGAAAAAAGATAGATAAATTATACGGTGATGTTCAAAATATGAAGACGACATTACGTGGAATCTGCACTAAAAAGAATCTTCCACTTGACTTGACTCTACTCGTCGGTGGCTAGGTTGGCCGATTCGCTTTCTTTGATTAGATTTAACGGTTCTCTTCTTGGCGCGGGAGTTTCCGGTTCTGCATACTCATATGGAATGTCACGCGCATGTTGACCATACTCGTGTTTTTTCATTTTAAGGTAATCTGGAGTTAGCAGAGATTTCGGGATGATGAATTCAGATTCAAGCACGTTATACTCTTGTGAACCTATATTCAGATATTGATCCGGGTAAAACATAAAAAGCTGGATTCTACGATGACGTATAAGTTCGTCCGCCAATCGCGTATAATACACAATCACGTTATCTTCTTTTGTCAGTAAATGACGAGACGGCAATAGCAAAATACCTCTCTTCTTTCCATCTCTTTCTTCCACTAAACAATATTGTTTGTTCGTATCATTTGTTTTACAGGCAAATACATGATGCAAATTCAACAACACTTCTTCTTCATATGGCTGGAATGCAATATATTCTTGCCCGATTTTCTTTAGTTTTTTTATAATTTCGGATTTCTTTTTGTGGTATGGCCAATCCATAACGAAACATATATTGTGCATCATTTTCATTATCTTGCGGTTCATAAACAAAGACATGAGTATACGCATCGTGGTTCTGAATGCGTTATAAAACTCATTTTCTAAATAAACATATTGAATCGTCTTGTCTTCTGTCTCGTCTTCTGTCTTTTGTATTTTGCTTAATATCCGATCTGCGACTATATAGTTTGACGACTTCATTACTGGAATCGGATCGCCGTCTACGTTTTGAATCGGTGGGTCTATGGCGATAAACTGATTGCTCGCCGTCAAAATTCCAACCACCATTCCTTCTTCCACGATACGATATTCCGGATTGCATGGCATTTTCTTATCTGACTCGTTGTACATGTATTTTAAAAAAGCAACCGTATTGTTATATGTATTCCACATATCGTCATCTATCCATTTCGTCGGAAGTGATTCAATTTCTGTTTCGCTACTGGTAGATGGTAAACAAGGCAAATAAAACTTGTTTTTCTTATAGCCTACAATAAGAGCTATGATTTTTCCTTGGTAGTTCATCACTTTGTGCGTAACTTTCTGTTTCGCTTCGTCAACCACTGCATACACCTTTTCGCAATGGAAATTGGTTTTGAATTTATATGTTGACGATTTACTTGAATATGGAGCACATTGCTTGTTTACCATATGTTTAATCGTTTTTAATATCTGATACAACTCTCTCACATTTTTGTCGTTTTGAGCAAAGATCTTCTTAACTTCTACCGTATGTCCATTATCTTTTTTTTTGCGTTCATACCTACATACCAACTCATATCGTTCGTCGTTTTTGATAATGATTGCAATATGACGATCGGCGTCGTATAATGGTTCCTGGTAATGATGAGTTGGACAAACCAATCTTACTTTGTTGGTAATGTCATGATCCAACATCTCTAATATCACCAAATTTAAACCTACTGGAAATAATTCTCGGTTCGGTCTTGAGACAATGTCCCATAAAAACATGTGGTCAATTTTAACCGTGTCGTCTCTCAAATAGGCTACAAAGTTTTCAAAAGACTTGATGGAATATTTAAGAAAATCCAATTGGCTTTCGTTATTTACATCCACCTTCTTGTACAATACATTATCTTTGTATGGTGTTATATCCACCTTGTCTATTTCGCTCGGTTTTTTAGACTGAAACCGACTCACTAATCCACCGTTTTGTAACTTCACGAACAAATCTAATGTTAGTTTTTCTATTAACGTTTCTTTAAAGTCTTCTAATTGCATAGGAGGGCGCAAGTTGTGCTGGTAAGAATACAAGTCTGCGAGACATGCAAAGAACGACTGTTTGTTTTGGGGCGTGACTTCAATTCCGTAGCGTAAAAACACTGGACATTTATCTTTGACATAGTGATCTTCTATACACTTGTTTGAGTCGATTCCCAGAAAAAGTTGTATCGGTATTGGGATGATCGCAAACCTGCCGTGATCAAGAGTTATATTTGAATGCGTGAAATCTAATATAAAGGGGTTTTGTTCATTTGTCAATACTTTATTCTTTGTGTTTTTTTTGGTTTCATCTGGATATGCAGGCGCATTACATTGGTTTCGCAGTCGTTTTTGCTCTGGTTTATCCCAATTTTTGAAACAACAAGGGTAACATTTGTCTTTGACAAATCCAGGTACATATGCTTTATACAAATCGTGTGTTCTATCGTATACGTACTCACCCTCTTTCGGATTTTTGAGATTTTTAATGATACCTCCGCATGTTCCCGATTTTGCTTCTTCTTCCGTCAATACACGCTCACTTCCTGGTTTCGTGCACCAAAATCTCGGACATATATAATAATATGGATCATTGTGCTCGTCTTTACCATACTCCAACGCTTGAGTATACGGTTTGCTATCCTTTCCATATTTTGCGTCCATTTCTTCCTTTTCCTTTTTCGTCAGAATAATCGGTTGACGTTTTTGATTCACTTCACATACATTCTCGTACCCTTCCATTGTCTCAAATAATTTCGGATCGCGCTCTTTTATTCTGTTTAAAAAGTAATGAGCTGGTTTATCATGTTTATGTTTCCCGCCTCCTCCAAATGAAAAGTCTTCGTCTTTCTCTTCTTCTTTCTCTTCTTCTTCTTTTTTTTCTTCTTCTTCTTCTTCATCTTCTTCGTCTTCTTCATCGCTTTCTTCCAATAAGTCCATATATCCATTATCTTCTTCGTCATCCTCCTCCGTATCCTCGTCATCGTTTATCACGGGTACTACAAATATTTCATCTACTTCCACCTTTGTCGCGGGGGCTTTATTATCCCATTTTGATTTCCATCTCTCGGGTACGTTTTTCGTCTGGGTGAGCTGTAATATACTTTCCAAATATATCGGTATTATAAAAACATAGGCGGGCATGTCTATTTGAGACACGCGAATCGTACACGTACTTCCTAATTGGTTTTGTTCAAATGACGTGGGAAATCCTCCATTCGCAAAAGTCTCCGCCTTTCTATTGGCAAATCTTCCGTTTGTAGTTTTATATTTTGTTGCATACGCATTCATCATTTGTTGTATTTCCAAAACACTATACTGAGGATATCGTATTTGCAGTTGTTTCGTTATGATTCCATGATCTTTTTTAATCCCTTTGTTTTTCAACAATTGAGAGATGAACTGTTCTTCGTCGTCCATCATCTTGAAATATTCCACACGTTTATATCTATAATAATATCCTTTTCCGGTTCGTCTGGTGTCGTCCGGCTCTACTGAAAAAATGGCACTCAACGTACTCGCATGATCTTCCAATAAAAGTTTCTTGGATAGTTTAAATACACAAATATAGTCTATCTTGTTTATTCTTAGGTTAGGGTCCCAAAGAGATTGAAATCCCGTAATTGAATACCCAGACTGTTGTAAATAATCATTTATAGAGTCAAAAACTGGATTCACCACTCCAATGAGCCACGTTTCAAACGCCTGCGGCATCATTGGAACTAATAATTTCCCGCTTATATTAATATTACCGTTCTGTTCTAATATTATTTCAATAAACTCGTTCGTTTTAACATACAATGTAATATGGGGCTGTCCACCTGTTTTTTTCTTCATGAGCTGCTCCAATTGATTCGACGGCAAGAATGGTATTTTCTTCCCGTCTTTTGATATCTCTGTTCCGTAAAGCCTTAACATGGGGTCTTGCTTTTTCCCAATATGATATTCTATATAAGGAACATTTGCGCTTGCATGGATATTCTGAAAAATAGATTCCAGTGGTATATTCATCTTTGTAAACTGACTGTTGTTTTCTAATGTAAATGAAAACGACTCTATGCCATTAGACGTGTACACTGTAGTATTTTCATTCATGTCGTAGAAAATATCCATACTATGAAACTCTTCTATTGCCGCCTTGTTATTGGCGATATTTTTGGAAGCCTCTGCAAATTCGGCTTTCTTTGCCAAAAACCCTTGACTCGTGAAAATATTCTTCCCTGCTAAAAAGGGGAAATACAAGGCCGCCAATACAGATGTCTCATCTTCTATTAAAACATCTTCTGCGGAAATGGCATAAATTGTATTGTTTATGATTGAATGGCCATAATGGAACAGTAACTCCTCGTCCATGTTCACAATTTCGCGCTTTTTTTCTGGTTTCTTATCGGCAAGAAGATCGAACGGATTTGTAGCAAACCCTACATCAATCGGCATTAATTTCTTTTGTTTGTCTTGAAAAAGAACCAATTGGCGATTTCCTAAAGGAATTTTCTGCTTGATCGTAGTTCGGTTTTGAAACCATCCGAAACTCACGATATGTTCATACTCAAACTTCTCGTTTTTTTTCAGTCTCGTTTGCATCTCGTGACTGGTTATTATTTTCTCCAACTCCTCGTCGTTGTTATCAATTTCGGCCAAGTTCGTCAACAATTGACAAAACGTAAGTGCCCTCAGAGGAATCGTGTCGTTTCTGGTGACTTGTTTATACCATTGCAATAAATTAAACGGCGCATCAACCACTGCAAATAAGTATAAACCTTCGTAACTTAGTTCGTCTAAATCCTTAGAGAACAACCCATGTAGTATTTTATACTTTATTATCTTTATGGAATCATCGTAATTCAAGGAAACAGGGATATCCGCGTTCGGTTTATTCGCATGAAATGTAAATGATTGAGAGAGTCCTTCTTTTTTCAATACAGTCACGGTAAATACATCATTCATGGTTTATATACTATACATGATGAAAATGTTTATTCGCGATTCAATACGTATCGCACAATAGAATTGGCAACTATACTTCCAGCAATTTGGAATGATCCTGCAATGAACAATGATTTATCGTCCATTTTCATTACTCTGCAAACTCCATTCAACCCGACATTGTCGTTCCCTTCGTCTTCTGCGGGTATTTTACTGTTTTGGAAATGGTTCGACAAAGAGGACCACTTATTACTATCCGGATCATATTTACCTATTCTGTTTAATAAAATGCTGTCTTCGTAGGTATGTGTAAATGCCCCGCCAACATATAGACAATTATCTGCCTCGTCAAAACTGAGAGAGTTCACCACATTATTTACTCCGCCATTCATTATATCCCACGTCTGGTTTGAAATATTATATTTGGCAATATGATGTGCGTTCTGCGTCGTTTCTTTATTCCCGACACTGTTAAATGTCCCTCCGACATATACCACATTTTCGGATGCGTCATACGCCAATGCATTGCAATATCCTTGCAACCCCCCGGACAATTCACTCCATGTCTCAGTTTCCAAATTATATTTTGCTACATAAGATGCATGGATGTCAGTAATGCCTACGTGTGTAAATAATCCACCAATATACAATTCCGTATCATTCGGTTTTAGTATTGTTCTACAAGGTCCGTTTGTTTCTCCACCATAAAGACAATTCCATGTGTTTGATTGTAAATCATAGACGCCGACATAATTCATCGGTTGAGTCCCGGTTTGGGTAAACGTCCCTCCTGCATATAGTTTTTTAGTTTTTTTATCAAAGACTAATGTATTGCAATCTCGGTTTAATCCTTCCCCCAGTGGGATCCATTTATTTTCCAAGATGTAATACGCTGCAATATTATGGGCGAAAACTTGTGTCTCCTTCTTGCCTACTTTGGTAAAAACGCCTCCTATGAAAACAATCTGTTCTTCTTCATATAATGCAATACAAGTCGCTACGCTCGGGATTCCGTTTCCTACATGATTCCATGTTCTTTCCTTCATGTCATACACCGCCACATTGTCTATTGGAATCCGATTTACATGTTTAAAATGTCCTACTATGTAAATTTTCCTGTTTAGTTTATCCGACACCATATCCAATACATTCCCAGTTTCAATTCCATTACCAAATCGCAGCCATTTCCGACTATTTCTGAATTCTGATCGTAATTCATTGTCGTAGAACTTTTTGTTTTCTTCCGTTGTCATTTTATAAATGATCCCAATGTCCAGTATAGAAGAGTCCTCCGGGGGAGTGTTTTCTATCGGTGTATTGTACATCGGATTATACATCCCCGGTATTCGCGGTGCTTCGAAATGGCCCTTTTCCTGCATTTCATAATCATATACCTCGTCGTAGTTTATTTCCAAATTAAGAGAAGCCGTTTCTTCCTTATTATCGGCATAATCGTATTTTATTATTCGCTGTACAATACGGGCGACCGCCGGTTCAATCATTTCCTCAAATTTAGTTATGGCACCTTCCGCTACATCGTTCTCCAATAAAATACGAGAATCATCGTGTATTATTTGGGCAAGATATTTTTCAACAATAGGTTGAATAACGGTTTCTTTTACGTATTCATCCAATATATTTCGGGACTTGATTTCAAGCACGTCGTCTTTTGGAGTCTCGTCTACAATATTGAACTCATATTTATATGTTTTGGGACTATTCGGCTCACTGTCTATAATGATTTCTGTATTTTCGGTTCGTAAAGGTCCTAATGGAAGATGCATGATTTTGAAGTTGTTCTCTACAATGTTTTTTTTCCTCGTTTTTACAGCGATATTAGTCACTTTCGTAGAATAAGCCGGCATGTACAAAACCTCTTTCAGTGCAAATAATATTGGTTCATGTTTATGCACAATTGTTCGGAGCTGGTTTGTATTTTTGGAAATATTATGTATACTGCTTCGTTTTATTTCACTCGTCAAAACGTTTTTATTCGTAAATAACATTTTTTTTATAATATATATAAAGGTACCTAAAGAAAACTACATATCGTAAAAAGGATTGTCTTTGAGTTTCATCGAACAATACTTCCCTTCTTCCTTTTTATAGTCTTTTGGTTCGTGAATACCGGCCTCTTTTGCATTTTCCAATAAATACTTGAAGTTTTCCCAAAATTCCGTTTTATGTCCAATTGATACCGTTGCAACATGAGCCAATTCGTGAATGGCCACAAATGTCAACGTATGTTCGTCTATCAAAGTGTTTTCTCCATTGGTTTTGGTCGGGCTGAGACAAAACGCGATTTTTTGTCCTTTATTTTCACTATAAGCTGTATAAGAACTTGTAGGTAATGTCTCCATTACTGTCTCTGGGTTGAACCCATTCATCAATCGTTTTGTTCTGTCCTCTTCTGGGTGCTTATCGTGCATGTACTTGATTAGTTTTTTGCATTTGTGCGTTACGGTAGCCAATAAATCGGCCGCTTCTTGTAATTTCGTTCTATCTCTGACACAATATTTATTACCATCCACTGTTGAAACTATACATTTTAACTGTAACGCATCACTTGTTTGGTAATACATATAAGTGCAAACACATATGACAAATGCGATGACCACATAGATAACCACTTCTTGCATACTGATTTATATATAATACGAGCACATTATTAAAGTTTTATTTATATAATACTTTAATCAATACTTAGTTGGCTTCTATAGTGCTCTGATTCCATGGACCAATATCTTTTTTTTCAATCACGGGGTCAGGTCTCAATTGAAGATTTGCGTTTTTCATGGTTTGTCCAATTGTATCTAAACCAATATGATAACCGGCTTGTAACATATCTGGCATTTGAGGATTACTTTGATTCACTGGATTGAGAGACGCCCACTGGCTATTCGCGTCGCTTGGTAAAAGTTCGCTCGGATTGGCCACTTGTTGGGAAGATAATCCAGATGGAGCAGGAGGAGTAGGTTGCACTTGAGGTAAAACGGCTTCGGTATTTGGTTCTCCACCGGTCTCCATCTGATCCATAACCGTCATCTTTCCAGTAGAGTAATAATTAAGAACAATGGCTCCCAATATAAACAAGACTAAAATTATAGTACGCTCTTTCGTGAAAAACAATTTCAAACCTGATAGCAATCCAGACATTATATATAAACGCAGGATAAATTTTTTATGGATTAAAACCTCTAAAGACATTCTGCTAACCCAATTCCTCCAACTCATTTCCGAGTTTATCAACATCGTCGTCCTCAGATAAATCGGTTTCGTCCAAGAAATTATTGCGGATTTGTTTCGCTTCTAAATAAGATGCTATCGCGAAATCTCTCGCGATCTTTGCTTTACGTTTCGCTTCTTTATACATATTGTAATACACGTAATTACGTTTTTTCAGTTTCATTTCTTCTTTTTCCTTCGGAATCTCGATGTCTACTTCATTTAACGAAAATACTTCATCCAGAGAAGATTCCGCTAAAGATTCCAAAACGTTCTCTTCCTCTTCTTCTTCCTTTGGTTGTTCTTCTTCTTCTTCCTTTGGTTGTTCTTCTTCTTCCTTTGGTTGTTCTTCTTCTTCCTTTGGTTGTTCTTCTTTCGTCACTGTGACCGGTTTTTTTCCTATTCCTAAAGTACTTTTTGTGAATAAACATGTCTCAAAAAGATTTACAGGGTTCATCGTCATCATTTGTTTCACTTCCAGTTCCAATTGGAAGTTACGCGCCGAGCATCGTATTCCTTGAATTTCTAAAATAGTCATGATTTGTGTAGTTTCCGAAATACTTTCCACATTCACATCTTCCTCTTCCTCATTGAATACTTTTAAACTGCATTTCCCTAGACGTATCGGAATATTAACTCTCACGCTATGGAGTTTTCCCGATTTAAATAATTTCGCCGTAGGCGTGAATGACTCTTCTATGTCATTTTCCGTCAAAGCCGAATCAAACCACTTGTCTTTGTGTTCATAGAGCTGTGATCTGCAATACGTTTCTAATCCTTCTAAAAACTCAGTAAAGGATTCGTCTTCATGTCTAAACAACAGATCGCATACCATTTTTTTACCCGCTTTCACAATTCCTTGTTTGGTCGTACATTTCGGCGGTTGGATGTAAAATGGCTTTTGACCTGGATTCTTTAAAATCCGGATAAAGTAGTTTCCTCCTGTGATGGAACTCGGAGAAATACAACACAGTTTTGAAAAATCGTAGCTGGGAATCGGATCCACAATTTCATCCATTTTTCTTTATGATGAGAAATACCATGATTCGTTTGAACCTATCTACGCACTACTGTAATTACACACAGCAGAAGCATCGTAACTTCTTCTAATAATATTTCTGATACAGATAATCCGTTTTTAAATGCATACACGGTTTTGCTTACTATGCTATAGAATAAACTTAAAGACAGAAAGAAAAACACGTACAGTAAAAGATCTCTTCTACGAACCGCATGATATAAAATATATAAGACGGAAAACGAGAGAGATAATGCTGACAAAATAACATGAGACTTAAATCGGAGTGTGTCTTGTACATCTTCGGATATCCACAATAGCAATATGTAAGTTACGGCTAAAAAGAGAAACAAACTGAAGGATATGAAATCGTGAAATGTATATTCATATGCAAGTGCGCACATCATTCCGAAAAGATTCACCAGAAAAAAGAAATATATTTTTTCATTATAATTTCCAAATACTTGAGACAAAGTCAATAAATTCGGATTCCAGTAATAAACTAACCCACATAACGTCAAAATCTCTGAACATATAAACAATAGCAAAAATAGGTCTCTCATAACATAAACGTATATTTTTTGGTTTGGTTTGGTTTAGTTTTGATTAACAAAATCAAGGATCATTGTATTTATATGAATCATTTATGGGACACTTGTTTAGAATATTTCCAAACGAATGAAGCCAAACGGAATTTCAAGAAATGCGTATTAGCTCCTTTAGGTGAAATATTATATCAGGAATTTTACCTCTATGTGTGGATCATTTGTTTTTATCACATTTTTTTGATTCTTTTGGTTTTCGGGATATTGGTGTTATTAGTTCGGTTAGTACACCCCTTAAACTCTTATAAAATTTGTATATAGGCATTGTATATGTATGTTACAAACAAAACCAACGTCTCTGGCTCAATGTGTTCAAGAATATGCTGTTATAGAAGAAGAGTTGGAAGAATTGGCATCTAAAATAAAAGTCTTACGTGAGAGAAAACACGAATTGCAAACGAAAATAATCCAAACAATGAAAGATTCAAACTTGGAGAATCGTACTCTGAAACAAGGGTCTCATCATTTTTATATCGGAACACGTAAGCAATATTCTTCTCTGACTTTTTCATATTTAGAGACAATTTTTGAAAAAACGATTCCCGACAAAGCAAACCGCTGTTTTTTATTGGAATACCTTAAAGAAAATCGGGAAGTTAAAACCGTAGACGAACTCAAAAAATATTAAATATGCTTACTGTATATAAAACGCAATGGATTATGATTATCTTAATGCCATTATAAACGCTACAACAAAGGAACCCCGTATCATCAACGAAAAAAGCAACTTCGTTGTCGTCACCTACTGGTGGGGTCGCGGGAGACAAAACAATAACTTAGCCAGGCCGTGTGTTGCGTTCTACGAAATGTTATTGAAAAAAGGTATAAACTACTTCACGTCGGCGGTGAATACAGTTATGGAATCTAATCCAAACGCGGATTTCAATGTAATCGTAAACGATCTGTTTTCTAAATTCCACGTTGACAAAACGGGTGAAAGTTTTGATAAAATTGTAAAGGGTTATGCAAACACATATATGAATACGATTTACGATTACTGCGATATACCTATAAACGCCGACAAAAAAGATGAATTGGCTATTAAAAAACTGTCCAAGAAACGCGACAAACCGCCTGATTTTGAATACAAAGATCTCAATTACTTAATTCGTATTCTAAAAATTATTTTGAGAGAATCGTTTTTGATAAATAAGTCTCAAATAAAAAAGTTATATGTGATAAACAAAACACGAGATAGCTTGTTAATACGGTTTATGAAAGAGAAAGACGGAATGACTGAATCCGAAAAACGGTCTATTCTCCAACAAATAAAAGAACTTCAAACAGAAAAGAAGAACACCCAGGAAAAAATGAAGAAAATGTTGAAAAATAAAAAAAGTCTTTATTCAAAAGAATATGGTTTCAAAAAAGATTTCCCGAACATGTCTATTTTTGATATTTTGATCAAAGAACTACAATACAAATTGCCGGAGACATTTGAGACAATGATCGCGAGGTGGGAAAAACAATGTATGGATGCGCACTGTAATTTTTGTTCAGTAGAGTATCCAGAATTCGCAGTAGAAGGCCAATACCAACTCGCGATCAACGCGAAACCACTTTTTATCAGAAAAATGTTAGAACTGTGCGGACATCGTTCTGTTTTGTATATAGATGGTGATATGAATATACGAAAGTATCCTCACATATTTGACATGCAAGACGTTGACTTCATGGCGAGAGGTTGGTGGATCGACCCTCGGTCCAGTTGGAAAATGGACGAAAGTATCATGTTTGATCCTTATTTGTTTGAAACATCAGGAGGTACCATGTGGTTCTCTCAGTCGGTGGAATCAAAACGACTCATCCTTGATTGGGTTGTGGAATCAGCAAAAAGTTATCAACAAGGTAAAGCGGATGATCGGGTTCTTTCTCTCGTGTTCAATACCAAAAAATATTTATGCAATATGAAAATTATACAGTTACCCATTGAATACTTGTGGTTATCTTTGGATTATGACGAGCGTATGATGGAAAATCAATATGATTACAATAAAGAAAATATGGATAGAAGTATTTTCATTGACCACCCAGAATGTTTGACCAGCGAGGAAACAGCGGAAGGTTCCGGCGCGAGTAACGATCGAACACCAAAGTTTTATTCTTTTTTGGAAGAATTGACCCCGTCATCTGAGACATTCCATGAGTATATTTTATATCCTGATAATAACGTCCTATCTGGAATGCAGGCGTATTTTGATTTCATGGGTGGGATAACCTATTTAAATGACGGGAACGAAGAATTATATAAATTAGGATATGTCGACAAAAATGACTCAAAAAATAACGAACAACCGATGTATATTACATCACATGCAAATAAATACGGTACTCAGAAATATGACAAACATGAATCGGAAACGATAAACGATATTGTTGAAATAAACGAGAAACGTAGCAAGGATATACGGTTCAAAGGAACTGGAATTTTCAATGCGTATGAATATCAATTGAGGATTTCTGAAACAGATCGTTCTATTGAAATAACGCACAAAGGCAAAGCAGATAAGAATCTGATTCCGGTCATAACCCGATGTTTAGAAGAAGGGTTTTTAGTGATATATAATCCGTCTCATCTGAGTGGATATAATCCGAAAATATACGAGAAAGTGATGAAACAAATAAACGGGATTTATAGAAATATAGAATTCGGGTTCAATCCTAAAATCCGCAGCGATCGTTTCAGTCATTTTTTTAAACCACAGATCAACACCAATCAAGTTATGTTTTTTAGACCATGTAAGATTCTTGTTCAGTATTTACGAATGAATTTGTTTTTTGAAGATCTGTCTGAAAAAATGGAAAACGGTTCATATGCTATGATATCTCGTATTCGTATGGCATATGTTTTTACAAGCAAAACAAATAACGTTTCAATGAAAGTACGTTCTAACAAGTCAAAGTCCAAGTCCAAGTCCAAGTCAAAATCTAAATCCAATAAGACTAAATCCAAGACAAAGTCCAAGACTAAATCCAAGACTAAATCTAAATCTAAATCTCAAAAAACAAGAGGCGGTGGTGTTACCGATTATGAAAAAAATCTGCAAAGTGTATATGGTTAACGGAAGTCGGCATTCCAACCATTGTAACCATTCATAAACTTCCTCATGAATTTATCGGTTTCCCCATTCCGGAGTGAAGCATGGCCGTAATCTATTATCCATACCTTGTCTCCACATTCAATAAAGTTATATGGAGTAAAGTCAGGGTAATTAATCCCGATATCTCGCAGCTTCATCATAATTTCGCGAAGACTTTTCCATAGATTTTCCGGAAGATCTTCCTTATTTTCGCCATACATATCTGCAATACACATTTGCGGTATTTTTTCCATGGTCATTTTTTTCGTATAACCATCGTATTCGTATATTTTCGGAGTATTGACTATGCCGGAATCGTATACAATACGATGAATATAGTATTCATTCCATTCAACATTTTCTTTGACAAATGACATAGTAATGAAACGTTCATCGCCGAATGCTGTGCATTCAATTTTATACGAATATTATATTTATATATTGTAAATATAATGAGTCTTTTGGGAGAACATCTTCGTATTCCTATGGGATTGGGTATAGACAACATACGGGAATTCATTCTCGAAGATCCTTTAGAGATTACTGAGATTACAGTAGCGCCCGAATCTATCTTGGATAATATGTACGAGAGAATGGTTATATTGAATCATCCTAAGAAAAAAATGAATAAAACACAAAAAAAACATACTTAATCAAATTCCTTATTCAAAAACGAAAAGGCAATAGACATAGGGACGAACGCTCTATGTCCATTGTTGACAAAAAAATCTTCATAAACATTAAGGTTCTCGTCTCGAAAGTACACTTTCTGTGGAAAAATCTGGATGCTATAGTTTTTAATCAAGGGGTAAAACTCTGGGCCGTTGCTGTCCACATTTAGGGATCCCATATCATGAATCACCATACCCAATTTATCTACATTTGTCAAGCCATTTCCGATTCTCTGGAGCGGTTTTGACGGTTGCTCTAATTTTCTAACAAAAGACATGGATTCGAGTTCGGGAGTGCCACTATACATATTGATGATCGTGGTGAAATCGTTTTTACATGAACCTATACACTGATATGTTTCGGATTGGGGATAATAATTTTGATCCACGATTATCACCAACTTTCCCTTCAGTTCCGATAATATTGTATTCTTGGTCACCTTTCCGGTGTACAACCGAGAGTTGCATTCGTGAACAATTATATCGGCCAACTTTTCAAAAATAATCGGGCTTACCGTTTTGATTCGTAAATGTAAAAACAACGGATCTTGGCCATTATTCGTAGTGAACCCGGTCAGAATGATCCTTCGGCAAACGTCTTGAAATAACAGAGGTGGCGATTCCATGGAGTCATAGCTTTTTTGGGTGGAAAAACTCACATTCGGTTTATTGTCAATAGAATAAATTTCTAAATCTATGAAACGATACCCTCGTACCAAAACTTTGTCCAACGCATCCAGTGAGACATTTAGACTCTCGTTTGTGGCTGAATTCCAAGAACTCATGATCGCATATTCTTTCAACGGCAAATTCATGTTTGTACACGGCGATATTCGTGGCATCACTTCAAATGGTTCGGCGAATATCTCATTCTCACGTTCCTTTTCGTATTCTGCGAAAATCTGTTGTCTTCTTTGCACCAATTTGTATAGTATATAAAAGGATAATAGTATGACCAATAAGAATAATATCCGTTTGATGTCTGCCATTTATATATTGATATAGAAAATTATATAATAGAAATACATTTTATAACATTATGGCAGGAGGTTTACTGAATTTGATAGCTATAGGGAATGCTAATTTGTTTTTAACAGGAGACCCGACGAAGACGTTTTTTCGTGCAACCTATAGTAAACACACCAACTTTGGATTACAGAAATTTCGGATTGATTATACAGGATCACGCGATCTTCGTTTGACAGAACCATCCACGTTCACATTCAAGATACCCAGATATGCGGAATTGCTCATGGATACTTATTTAGTGGTAACATTGCCGAATATTTGGAGCCCTATTTTTCCACCGATTAAACCTATGCTCGATGATGACTCTACTGTCCTAAATGAAGGAAATCATTCTAACTATAAATGGGTCCCGTATGAATTTCGCTGGATTGACGATTTGGGCGCACAGATGATCAAAGATATTGAAATCCGTTGTGGTTCCTTTACATTGGCCCGTTATAGTGGAGATTATTTAAGTGCGATGGTTGATCGCGATTTAACCGAGGACAAAAAGAAAGCTTTCCGCGAAATGACGGGAAACGTATCTGACCTGAACAACCCCGCTTTCACAAATGGCCGCGGAAATACATATCCTAACGCTTTCTATGTAGAAAGTCCAACGGGTGTGGAACCTTCTATACGCGGTCGTAATTTGTATATACCGCTAAATGCTTGGTTTGGAATGGATACACGGAGTTCCTTCCCGTTAATAGCTCTTCAATATAATGAGATTGAAATAAGTGTGACAATGAGACCCATACAGGATTTGTTTCAAGTTCGTGATGTATGTGATGTAGACAGTGAGGGAAGTACGTATTCATATCCGTATATTCGGCCTGATTTTAATAAAGATCGTTTCCAAATGTTCCGTTTTTTGCAAAGTCCACTAAAAGAACACATTTATATTGCAACGGATTCCGAGGGTAATTATCCAGATTCCGCCATTTATAAAGATTCATTCCCCGAGAATTATGGATATCCAGATCCAGACGCATACCAAAACAGCATTAATATTTGGAATGCAGATATTCATTTAATAAGTACTTATGCGTTTTTATCCAAGGAAGAAGCGCGGCAATTTGCGAGAGAAGACCAAATCTATTTAGTCAAAGAAGTAGTCACCTATAAATTTGACAATATTTATGGATCAAAAAAAGTGAAACTGGAATCAAATGGTATGGTCTCCAATTGGATGTGGTATTTCCAACGTAACGATGTGAATATGCGAAATGAATGGAACAATTACACAAATTGGCCGTATGGGAGTCTACCCAGCGACATTCAAAGTGCTCCGGCAAGTTTAATGGTTCATCCGCGTGAACAAGGTAATGGACCGAATTACAATACGGGTTTATTTATCAGTGGAAAATTCAATGTTGAAAACCATAAACATATCATGGAAAGTATGGGGATTGTCTTAGACGGAAAGTATCGTGAAAACACTTTACCCAGAGGCGTGTTTGATTACATTGAAAAATACGCACGCACGAATGGTTTTGCGAAAGAAGGATTATATTGTTATCAGTTTGGTTTAGATACGAACCCTCATATGTATCAACCTTCTGGTGCAATTAATTTAGGAAAGTTTAAAAACATTGAATTGGAGTTTATTACCTTTACTCCTCAGATTGATACTCAGAATTCCAGTTATGACATTTTCTGTGCGCAAAACGGAGAAGCTGCTGCAGTTAACAAGACGAATTGGAGATTATATGAGTATACTTATAATCTCGTTTTGTTTGAAGAGCGGTACAACATTTTATCATTTATAGGTGGCAGTTGCGGAATGTTATACGCTCGTTAATCGCGTTTGGAAAATATAAAGTCTTAGTATAGTTATGGAAGACGTTAGTAATAATACTCTCAAACAACGGCTTGATGCGTTATTTGAAAAGAAACTATTCACCCAAATCGAAACTTTTAAAGGGAAAAAAAAGAAAGGCGGAGCACGCAAAAAGAAAAAAAAAGCGAAGAAAAGAGAGAATAAAACAAAGAAAAAGGCGAGTAAGGGTGAATCTGGCCGTCCTTTTCTGAGCAAAGAATTCGGGTTTACCTATGTTACTCGGAAATCTCTCAATTCGGGAAAGGGGTGGCGCAATTTGTTCAACATTATTCTTTTTATAGTTCCTGCACTGATTATGTATATTGCAGATAAAATCGTCAATTTTGATATACTTGAAATTACGGCAAGCGCGCGGAAAAAAGATAAATTATGGATTTATACTTCTGGTATTGAGTTTTTCCAAATTTTCGTCGCCGCATACATTGCCAGTTCCTTGTATCACATGGTTTTCGTGGAAAGACATCGGAGTATATTAGAACTTATACCGCTAATAGGTGATAGGTTTCCGGATTCTAAATCTTATGTCGTCAACTTTTTAAGTAATATGGCGTTCGGGTTATTATTCATACCACGTGGCGTTCATTATATTATAAACAAAATCTTGTTCAAACCGGGTACAAACGATGATGGAGAACTATACGGAAAAAAAGTCGTAGAAAAAAGCGGAATAAACATTGACGTTACAAAAACTAAGGAAACAGTTGAATGGCTTGTTGAAACTATCAATACTGGTTCCTTTAAACCGAACGATAACGTATTGTCGGAAACTAAACCTGCCGATGCAACAGTTTTGCCAGAAGATATGCAAGACATAAAAGAGTTTTTGCCCTATAGAGATCAACGAACTACCGTATATTTACTCCTTTATTGTTTTGCTTTTTTTATATGTTCCTTTTTTTTAAGTAAAATCGCGAAGCTTTTTTTAGACGTTTTTATTTTTAAAGCAAATCCACTCATGTACTTTTTTATTATTCTGGGGATTATGCAGTGGTTTGGTGATCTTGAAAAAATAATTTTTAAATTTAGTGAGACAGATACAACGCAATTTCCGTCTCCATCCACGTTCATGAAACTTCAAAGTGTATTATTTTGGATATATCTTATTAT
>Ga0209230_10000299_pt1 | contig 19411 bp, 21 predicted proteins | sample LakOntMetagenome_FD_187467 | JGI IMG/M metagenome (GOLD analysis project Ga0209230, IMG submission 187467) | Freshwater and sediment microbial communities from Lake Ontario - Sta 18 epilimnion Metagenome (SPAdes) (version 2) | ecosystem: Environmental > Aquatic > Freshwater > Lentic | place... | reverse complement strand
TATCTGGATTAGATTGAATAAAATCCCAAGTAATATTTGAATTTAGACTTAATTCATTCCAATTCCAAGGTTTATCTGGATTGGCTTGAACTATATTACAAGTAATATTTTGATTGTAACTTAAAGCAGTCCAATCCCAAGGTTTATCTGGATTAGAATTAACAATATCCCAAGTAATATTTTGATTTTTACTTAAAGCATTCCAATTCCATTGAATAGATATATTATTTAATATATTTATAATTGACTTTAATTTTTTTTGCTTAATATATTGAAGAATCGTCATTTGTAATAGCACAAAAAGTAAACAGTACATATAATCAATTTTTATATAATATCAATTTGTATTTCCCATTCAAATATCAATTTGTATTTCCCATTCAAATTTGTATGAAAAAGATACCATTTTATATAAAATTTGATTTTGTTTACAAATATAACATTACTGCTCATTACAATTGCACTCGTACATTTAACTGTTCAACCGCAAAAACTCTTACCAAAAGATGGCTTCCGCTTCCAAGAAGGTGTGCAAGAACGACCCCTCGTTCATGTACAACGGACGGGAGATTAGCCCCTTCGGTCTGGGCTATGCTCCTCAGTGCGAGCAGATTGGGACTGTGATGGTTGGTCGCGACAAGAAGCGCTGGATGGTGACGATGAAGAATGGCTTCAAGGTGTGGTCTAAGATTGGCGAGACGACTGGCACTGACGAGGAGCTCTCCAAGGAGAGCCCTGTGATTGACGAGTATGCTGAGCTTCCCGAGCTGGAGGAAATCCCCGAAGACTCTCACACGAAGGAGGTGTCTCTGGAGGAGATTGAGAAGTCCTCGGATGCGGATGAGATTTCCGATGAGAAGAAGACGAAGAAGGAGAAGAAGCTCGCCCTCCCTAACAACGACGGCGAGACTCCTAAGATTGTGGAGAAGAAGGCTGTCAAGGAGAAGAAGGTGAAGCCCGAGAAGAAGGCTGAGCCCGAGGTCAAGCCGGATGAGAAGGAGGCTGAACCCGAGGTCAAGAAGAAGCGGGCTTACAAGAAGAAGGCGGTTGAGGCGAAGACTGATTCGGATGAGGAGGCTGAGCCCGAGGTCAAGCCGAAGCGGGCTTACAAGAAGAAGACTGACAAGGCAGTTGAGGAGAAGACTGAGTCGGATGAGGAGAAGCCCAAGGAGAAGAAGAAGCGGGCTACCAAGAAGAAGGACGATGATGGCGAGGAGAAGCCCAAGAAGCCCCTGAATGCTTACCAACAGTTCATCAAGGACAACATGCACATTGTGAAGAAGGAAAAGCCAGAGCTTGCGACTCGTGACCTGATGAAGATTGTGGCTGAGCGCTACCAAGCTCAGAAGGCGAAATAAAATCTAAAAAAACATACACAATATATAAGAGATAAAAATGGATTTGCAGCATCATTTAATAATTGCCATTTTGGCAATATTACTTGTATTAATTACATTTTATATTTTGCAACAGTTTAAAAAAGAAAAATTTGCTAATTATGCAGAAGAAGCATCTAATATTCAAGTAAGAAGTTGTGATGTTTATTTTACACCAGATTATGCTAATTGTGACAATGGTAAATCAGACCATCCTCCACTTTATTGGACGATTAAGATAAATCAATTAAAAGCTCAAATTGGTTCAAATACACCAACCCCAGAACAACAGAAACAAATGGAATTTTATCAAAATTCTTTAAAATATCAAGACAATATGCCAAATGCAAATTGTAAATTAACTATACCTAATTTTGGTCAAGTATATGATACTACACAAACAATTCCACCTGTAATTGGTAATAATCCAGAGAATGTAAATCGTGGAACACCAAATAACTGGGCGTTTTGTTATACAGGTTATCCTCAAAATTTACCACCAGATAATAGTACAATTCAAAAAGACATAGGTCCTAATAATACTCCATCTATTGCTAATTTTAATGGTTACGAAGTACAACGTATCAAATTTAATGATTTTAATAAAGATAACATTAAAAACTATGCTTGTGCCATTAATTCAGGTTATGATATGTCATATCCAGATGGTCTTGTCGTTAATTTAAGTCCATCTGGTACTATAACCGATGTTAAAATACGAGTAAATCAAAATATTGTCAATTTTGCAACAATTGATATAGATTATGCATTATATCTCTTTACACAATATTATGATATTAAGATAACTACAAATGGAAATGAAGAAACGATTACTGCAACACCCATTGAAGTTGGAAAGTATGTGCGTGTTGGTAAAATGAATCCTTGTGGTAATCGTGATTGGAGTATTGTTGATAATATGATAAGAGTAAAATTTAATACAACAACTGTGCTAAAAACAGTATCAGCACGACCTGACCCAAATTTAGGAAACTATCAAAAAGGATATTTAGGTGCTTTAAATAGTTCTAAGAATAAACTACAAGGAGAATTATATGATATTAATAAACAAATAAATTCAAATTCAAATACATTAAATAGTATTGTTAATTGGATAGGACAAAATACTGGTTGGTATAATTATTGTCACGCAGTAATTCGTATGTTTAATAATGAAATTGCACGTTTAAGAACACAATACTGGTAATGAGATTTAATAATCGTAATGGGTAATGAGATTTAATAATCGTAATGGTTTAATTTATACACAATATATAAATGGGAGGAGGACCAAGTCGCGCATGGATAAACCAACAACATAATAATGCAATTAATGCAGCAATTAATAATTATGAGAATGCTAAAGTTGGTTATCAAAATGTAATTAATAATTTTAATAATATGCGTAATTGGGGATATGATGTACAAAAATATTTAAATTATTTGCGACAACAACAGCAGTTTCGTGATCGTGGTATATCTACTGTAACATTTTTAGAAGACACCACTAAACGAAAATTAGTTAAAGCAATGATGGACGACTTAACAAAAGGTCAAGTTCAATTACTTGGATTGGATATGGATACACATATGTCATATGATGGAAAAATATATGTTGCTTCTTAAATGATGTAAAAATTTGACTTTTATTTTTATAAACTATTACATTTAGGACATAATGGCTGCATTTGAACCCCTCCTTTCTCAAGATAAGAACCGTTATGTGCTTTTTCCTATTGCAAAGGAGTACGACCCAATCTTTCAAATGTATAAAAAGGCATCTGCCAGTTATTGGGTAGTTGAGGAAATTAACTTTGGACAAGACCTAAAAGACCTTGAAAAACTAACAGAAAACGAAAAGTTCTTTATAAACCACGTTCTTGCTTTCTTCGCAGCAAGCGATGGTATTGTAATGGAAAATCTCGGGGCTCGCTTTATGAATGATATTGCACTTCCTGAAGCAAAAGCATTCTATAGTTTCCAAATTGCTATGGAATCCGTCCATTCGGAAACATATTCACTATTGATTGATACTTATGTAAAAGATGAAGCTACAAAAGAAAAACTATTCAATGCTGTGGATAACTTCCCAGCAATTCGTGAAAAAGCACAATGGGCTATTAAATGGATTGAAGATAAAGATGCATCTTTCGCACAACGCCTTATTGCATTCGCTATCGTAGAAGGAGTATTCTTTTCAGCAAGTTTCTGTGCCATCTTCTGGCTACGTGAACGCGGACTACTCCCCGGTCTAAGCTTTGCAAATCAACTCATTGCTCGTGACGAAACTCTACATACAGATTTCGCTTGTCTCCTATATTCTTATATCGTAAATCGTGTTCCAGTTGAAACCGTCAACCAAATGATGGAAGAAGCCGTTGATATTGAAATGCGTTTCATTACTGAAAGTATCCCTTGCAGTATGCTCGGTATGAACGAAGTGCTAATGAAAGAATATATCAAATATATTGCTGACAGACTCCTTGGAATGATTGGCTATGACAAAATTTACCATAAAGAAAATCCATTCTCATTTATGCAATTCAGTGCACTTGAAGGAAAAGGTAACTTCTTTGAAGTAAAGATTAGCGAATATTCTAAAGCTGGCGTTGGTGTTGAAAAAGATGCAGGTATGCCTGATAACTTTGAAATTGATATGAATGATGATTTCTAATTATTATTCATTCTATATCATCTTCATCATTAACACTCCAATCATAACTATATGAAGTATTTACAGTTACAGGTTTAATGATATAATCACTTCTTTTGGAATTTTTATTTTCAATTAAATATTCTCTTTTTTCTTTTGCAAGAAGTAAACTTTCAAATACACCTATAAAATATACAAATGTTTCTTTTTCAACTGTATCATCACTTACTCCAAGTAAAACCCACATTACTATATTATATAATATTAATCTTTTTATATCGTTTCATATTTTTAACATTATCTATAACTAAAATGCCCGTTTCATCTCCCCGTATATTACCAGAATGGTATAAAATACCTGAAATCTCACCAAATAATTTCCTGATTGCAATTAAACCTATATTTCAAGCTCTTAAAGTTGAAATTAAATCACGTAATTCCAAAACAGATGACAAGTTTATGAAAACAATCATTATGTCATATTATAATTGGTCTCAAGAAGATTGGCTAAAACACGAACATTTGCGTAATCTCCAAAAAGTTTTGGAAATGAATATGGGTGATTTTCACGAAACACTTGCTGGATATTTTAAAGGCTATAAAAATGTTAAAGTAGGACATGTATCTGGTTGTGATGTAATTAAAGAAGATGGGACAGAAGTATGGGAATGGAAAAATAAAGAAAATACGATGAATCATGATGCAAAGAAATCGGTCTTTAAAAAATTAAATGATAACGCATCTAATGGTAAAAAGGCGTATCTGGTTTTTGTAAATGCTTGGACTAAAATGAAGAAACAAGATAATTTTGAAATATTATCAGGAAAGGAAGCATATAAAATGTTATCAGGACGAGAATCGTTTTATACTGATTTAATGGATACTTTACAAGTAATATTTCAAAATTATAAAACATTTATAGAATTACAGAATGCTTTAACAAAAAAGAGGTCTCTTAGTGAATTAATGAAAGCAATGACTTTAGCTGACAGCCAATAAAATAAGCTAAACGTACAGGTACTGCATTTCCTATTTGTTTATATTGCATCATCATCCCTCCGTGAAATATATAATCATCTGGAAATGTTTGTATTCTTGCATATTCCCTAACATTTAATGGTCTTGTTTCAATTGGATGACATCGCTCTGTTTGTTTCTGACAAGGTGATGTTGTTAATGTTAAACACGCTTCATTCATTGATAAACGTCGTGCCATCCCTCTTTTACCACCACCTGCTTCTAACGAGTTACCCATATACGTCCTCTTAATATCATCTGGTAAATGTATCCAACATCCTCCTTCTGGAACAAGTTCCATTATTTTTCTTTTTGCCTCAGAATAAATAACACCAATACTTATAGGAACATCCATCAATACATCTTTTAATAATAATTTTTTATTTTGTTTTTCCGGAAAAACAAATGAGCCTTTAATATCTGAACGAACTCCTATAATAACGACACGTTCTCTCTTCTGAGGAACTTCATAATCATTTGCATTTAATAATTTATAACTTATTTTATATTTACATTCGTTCTCAAATAATTCTATAATAGATTTAATTGTTTCTCCTCCATTATGATTTAATAAACCTTTTACATTTTCAATTAATAATACTTTTGGCATACATTCATTTACAAGTCTATTAAAATCAAGCATAAGCTTACCCCGTGGGTCTTCTAATCCTTTTCGTTCTCCTGCAATAGAAAATGCTTGACAAGGGACTCCTCCTGCAAGAATATCAACTTTTCCTTTATATTCAATCAATGATAAATCTTGCATATTCTTTTGAATAATTGTTACTCCATTATGATTTGTTTCTAATGTTTTACAGAATGTTTTATCTATTTCATTTAATAATATAGGTTTTAGTCCAGCTTGAATAAAGCCTGTGCTAAGACCACCTGCACCAGCACACACTTCAATGAACGACATATATAATTACTATTTATAATCTTTAAACATCAATTTTTAATGAAGCAACAAAAAAAACGACACCGACAGGATTCGAACCTGTGATCCCATAAGGAACTCGCTTAGTAGGCGAGCGCGTTAAACCACTCCGCCACGGTGTCTTCCATAATAATTAGGCTAAAATAATATCCATTAAACAAACGCATTTCCAATAAAAGCATTTCCAATAAAAGCATTTCAACCCCCATTTTTCATTTTTTGTAATCGTTTGAAACACTTCGTAATTGTAACCTCTGATACTTCACACGCTTCTGCAATCTGTTTTTTAGTTAATTCTAATTGTTTTACTGTCGCAAAGTAGTATATAATACCCGCTGCAATAGATGTTGGAGAATTTTCGGTTATAACATCATTCTCTTCCAATACATTTGCAAATTGTTTACATTCCATTATATGGTCGTAATTCATATTTAACCTTGAACCAAACCGACTAATAAAATCCTCTGCACTTGCACTCTTAACATTCAAATTTACAAGAATCTGAAAACGTGCATTACCCTTCGTCAATACATTCGGGTCTATACGAAACATACGGGCAACCTCTTTCGTGCTCCTTGGAACATTATTCATATGACACGCATAGTAAATACAAGATGCAATTAAACCCTCTTTATTTTCTCCACGACTGATTTTCTTTTCACTCGCCCTTTTATAAAGAACCTTGGCATCATTTAATACCTTGGAAGGTACACTATGTAATGACGTACTTTGAATAAGTTCATCAAATACTTTATAAAGTGTACGTTCCCAATATGGCATAGAATTCCACATTTGATTCATACGAATTCTACGAACCTCGCGACTTTCATTACGACGACTTCCAATCATACTTCCAAGAGACGATTGGGGCAATAAGTCATTAAATGGCATACCACAACGCGTCGGATCTTCTTCGCGATGGTCATCGTTGCCATAATATCTCCATTCTGCTCCCATCTCAATAACACGACCCTGTATCGTATTACAATCTAAACATACATGAATCCCCTCATCCGTTAATATACGCTTACTCTGACAAGACTCACATAATACTTCATCATCAACATCTGCTAAATCATCTGGGTCATCGGATAAATGTTTCTTCAAATCTCGTAGATTCTGCCAAATGGCATCTTCATCATCATCTTCACACATTCATCAAGTTGTAACAAAAGACTCTTACTCTTATATCAATTTTTATCCTTAAATTCTAAGAATATTAATTTGATATAAGTTTTTGAATGTAGTTCTTAATTCATCTGGGATACAATCAAACCGAATAAGTGTTTCATTCATTTTATATTGGACGAGTGCACCTCGTCTTTCAAGTTCAGCAAATCGTTCTTCTTCTGACATCTCCGCCAATTGAATTGCCGTTTTAGGTCCACATTTTGGATAAACCGCTGGAATGTTATCACTTTTATCACCCATCAGTATTTTAATAAGTACATCCTTCTTCGCATCACCTGAACCACGTGTAAATATATCACGCCCTTGCATATTTTGAATACGTGTATAAATAGAACATAATTGAAGGTAATCATTGTCATTTGTAATAATTAGAATTGGATGGGTTGCATCATTTTCACGAATCGTTTCGTGAATGAGTGCAATCACATCATCTGCTTCTAATGTGGGACATTGAACCAATCTTTGACCATTTGACATTAGATATTCATAGAATATCGGAAAGATACGTTTATCAAATTTAAGATGCTCTCGAGTTCCCTTATATTCTGTATGTAGTTTCATACGCCATATTTCACTTCTGGGTGCATCAATGCACCAGAGTATATTATCATTTACTATTTTGTTTTTTTTACAAAGCATAAATAAATCTTGATTATAATGTTTAAAGAATGCTTCTATGAACTCTTTATTTTCAGTTAGCAGATGTACTTCAATCTCGGGTTCTTTGAAACTAAACCATCGCGCAGTTGCGTGAAACCTATTAAATATATAATAACTGGTATCAATCATAAGAATAGTACTCGTTTGAAGATTAATATTAGCCATAATATGTTATATAAGTAAATTAAAAATAAGATTCAATTTTTTGTGCGATATTATATTAAATGTTATCCCTACGTTTAAAACAATTAGCAATTGCATTCGTTACTCTATTAGTTCTTGATGCCATTTGGATATCCATAAGATTCAAAGCTTATGCCGCAGTCACTGAAAAAGTACAAGGGTCTCCGATGAGAGCAAAGATGATTCCTGCACTCATTTGCTATGCATTCTTAGCGCTTGGTCTGTATTTAGTACTTCCTAATCCCACATATGCATTCTTGATTGGTTTAGTGATTTATGGTGTGTATAACTTTACAAACCTATCTCTTCTTAAAAATTATGATGCTGCAGTTGCAGTTCAAGATACCATTTGGGGAGGTATATTATTCTTTTCATCTATATCCGTGGCATTGTATATTTTCCCAGAGAAAAAATGAGTGAAAGAGATATAATGAGTATTCTTAAACAATTCGGTATGACTGATATTATTACACCAAAACCATTAATTGCATTTACCGATGGCTCGTGTATTGGTAATGGAAATGCAAATGCCAAAGGAGGTTTTTCTGTTGTGTGGCCTTACGAACAAGAGTACAATGTTTCTATAACAATGAAATCTGAAACCCATGGTGCAATAACAAACAATCGTGCTGAACTTTATGGCATTTTAAATGCATTTGATATTGCAAATAAAATTGATACATCTTCTAAAAAAACACTTACAATTTATTCAGATAGTAAATTACTTGTTAAATCTATGAATGAATGGATGCGAAAATGGAAACAAAATAATTGGACTAAAGTTGATAAGACACCTGTCCTAAATCGCGACCTTCTTGAAATACTTGATAAACATATGTCTTCTCGTTCTTGGATTATTCATCACGTGCGTGCCCATACAAACAAACAGGACTTTGAATCTAAATGGAATGCAGTCGCAGATAAATTAGCCCACGATGCATCCACTCAAATGACTCTCAGAGGCTTTTCATATACTTGATTTTAATAATTTTTATTTTGTAAATCTAAAAATTGATTTAACATTATCCATATATATAACAGCAATGACCCTTGCAGTAGATGTTACACGGAAAGGTATAAAAGCATTAGAAGGTGCATCTACTGAAGATATTGCAAAGCTTCTTAAAGATGCAAATGATGCATATTACAATGTAGGTGAACCTCTTCTAACAGATGATTTATTTGACCTTACCAAAGATTATCTTGAGAAACGAGACCCTAAGAATCCAATATTAAAACAAATTGGTGCGATTGTCACAGGAACAAAAGTTAAGCTTCCAGAATTTATGGGAAGTCTTGACAAGATTCGTGACGACCCCAAGGCTCTTGCAAATTGGATTAAAAAATATAAAGATGAATATGTTATTTCTGATAAATTAGATGGAAATAGTGCACTCTATTATATAAATGCCAAAGGTAAGACTTCTTTGTATAGTCGTGGCGATGGTGCATATGGTCAAGATATTAGTAATTTATTAACTTTCCTTAATTTACCAATTCCTCAAACAACTCCACTTGCAGTAAGAGGTGAACTTATTATTTCAAAGGCAAAATGGAAAACAATCTCACATAAAGGTGCAAATGCAAGAAATATGGTTGCAGGTGTAATGCATTCCAAACATCCAGACCCAGAAGTTGCTTCACAAGTAACATTTATTGCTTATGAATTATTGAAACCTGCTCCAACTACACCAAAAGATGGTTTCACTCAAATGAAAGAAATGGGATTTGAGTGCGCGCATTCAATTGTTTTAAAGGAAGATGACATGACAATGACACATTTATCTGAGATTTTAATGGAACGTCGTAGTAAATCACCATTTGAAGTAGATGGCATTGTAGTAATGCATAATGAATCTCATCCTCGTGGTAAAAGCAAAAATCCCAAATATGCATTTGCATTCAAAAGTCTGTTGACACACGATGAAGCAGAGGTCATTGTTAAAGAGGTAGAATGGAATGCAAGTAAGGATGGATATTTAAAACCAATTGTTCACTTTGACCCAGTCACACTTGCAGGTGCATCTATTCGTAAAGCAACTGGATTTAATGCAAATTATATAGAACAAAACAAGATAGGACCAGGGTCTCGTATTATAATTATTCGTAGTGGGGATGTGATACCTTTTATTTTAAAAGTATTGACACCCTCTGCGAATAAACAACCTGCTTTTCCTGATATGGATTTTACTTGGAATGATACACATATTGATATTCAATTAGCAAATCAAACAGATAATGCTGAAATTCAATTGAAGGTTATGGTTCATTTCGTTACAACGTTACAAATGAAAGGTCTTGCCGCTGGTTTATTAAAGAAGATGTACGAACAAGCGAATATTACAACAATAAATAAATTGATTCACGTCAAAGCCAAAGACCTTCAGAATGTAGAGGGATTTCAAACAAAGATAACTGAGAAAGTCATTGCTGCAATTGCAGATGGATTGCAAAGAGCAAAATGCATTGATTTAATGACAGCCTCAAATGTATTTGGAAGAGGTCTTGGTTCTAAGAAACTTCAAGTTATATTAAATGCATATCCGAAAATAGTAGATGGTATATTACCATCAGAACAAGAATTAATAGGTAATGATGGTATTGGTGCAACAACAGCAAAGCAATTTCTTGAAACGTATCCTAAGTTCCAATCATTTCTTAAGGAAACCGGTCTTGTTTGTAAGAAACAAGTTCAACAAAAGAAGTCATCACATAGCTCCAAGAAGTCTGTCAATGGACTTCATATTGTATTTACAGGATTCCGTAATAAAGAATGGGAAACACGTGTTACTGACTTAGGAGGTAAAGTTTCAAGTTCAGTTTCAAAAAATACATCATTTATTGTTGCTAAAGACCCAACAGAGGATAGTGGTAAACTAAATAAAGCACGTGATATTGGATTAACAATTATAGGTATAGAAGAATTTGAGAAAACATATCATTTTTAATAAAATGAGTTCCAAACAAGAGTTGTTATATTAAACATCCATTTATCTTTTTTGTGTTCTATGATAACTTCATTTGAGCCTTGTAGATAACATTTGTGTTGTGGTTCTCTAAAACACATCCATAGAGGTGAATCACCTATGGTTTTGATTAATTCCATTTTCATCGTATTTATATCCAAACGACATACTTGAATACGTTCTTGTTTTTTCGTAGAAGAATTATAACCGATTGAACCAAAGAGCCAAATATAATTATCAATAAGAAGGGCTTTATGAAAATCAGTTGCTGGAAATGTCTCTGTTGGATATTCATAAATAGTTATTTTATCATTTGCCAATACAATGACATCGTTATAAATAAAGAAATTGGGGTCATAGTAATCATCATATTCACCACCAATCATAATGATACGTCCATCTGGTAATTTAGTATAGGATGAACCTAAACGATACCAATTCCATTGAATATTGAAATAAGCAAAGTCATATTCTTCTTTTGGATTAAATATAACATCCGTTACGTCCGTTGGATTACTTTCAACTGATTCTTCTATGGCACAAGGTTTTTTTCCATTTAATTGTTTTGTGATAGCATCACATATTCGTGTTTGAATAATTTCCCGTTCTTTATCAAATTCACTGTATCGCATTTATACATAAATGGTTGCATAATGTTTAAGTATTAACCTAAGAATTCGTATTGTTCGTCTAATATATCTTTACGATGTTCATGTATAATAATAAATATAATTCCAGTAACGATTAATACTACACCAAAGAAAGACCATAAGGATATATTTTCACGTAAGAACCAATATGCCAATGCCATAGTAAACATAGGAGATAGATATGTAAGAGACGTTACAATATAACTATCATGATTACTCAATACTTTTAAGAATAAGATATTTGGAATAAATGCACCAACGATTGCTGCCACCAAAATAATACCAACATATTTCCATTGTAAATTAACAATCGCTTCATTTACTTTTTTACGATGCCAAATATAATAGAAGAACGTACAAATAATATATACAAGTGCTAAAAGTATTAAGATAGCTTCCATAGGTAATCCACCTAATAACACTTTCTCCAATAATGGTGATAGACTCCATAGGAATGCAATAAATAAGGTCAAACCAATTGGAATCATATCTATAGTTATTAATATATATATATAAAATAGAATATGAGTACTCAACCACCCCCTGGTATTATTAATCCAGCTATTCAATGTGGATATAATTCATTTTTACAATGTGTGAGAGCAATGGGTATGATATCATATTTAAATAAATATTTAGCAATAAAACAAAAAGATGACAGATTTTATGGATTTGTCAAACGTCTATCAAAAGCGTTAATTAGCCTTACAAAAAGTGTAGAAGAACAAAATAAAAATCCAATTAGTTGTCCTGTTGAAAATGCACTAAGGGATACAAGTAAATATTTTGAAGAAATTGGTTCAGTATTTTACAATACAGGGCTATTAGAAGTATATGAAATATTTCCTGATACTATTTCTAAAGCTGATGCTGTAATAACGAAAATAAAAGAAGAAAGCCCTATTAAATTATTTATAAATAGTTTAAATGCAACGAATGATGAATATACAAAAATTGATAAAACTTTAACAGAGAATTATACATTAGTATGTGAATTTTGGCATACTGGTGGTTATCATTTTGTAGCACGTGTAAAATATAGTGATAAATGGTATATATATAGTGATAGACAAGTATATGAACAAGGAACATCAGAATATAATACAGAATATGCTACTTTAAAAACAAATGGTAAAATAGAATGTGCAGGATATGTTCGTAGAGTATTAAGTGAAAAAAATAAAGCAGATAATTTTAAATTTATGTCCCAGCAACCAGTGTCAAGTAGTATGTCCCAGCAACCAGTGTCAAGTAGTATGTCCCAGCAAACATATACTGATGAACAATTAGCAAGATTACAAGAATTAAAATTAAAAGACCCAAGAGATTTAGACGAAAATGAAAAATTTGAATACGTACTTTTGAAGTCAATGACACATAAAGGAGGAAAATCACTCAAGAAAACAACTGAAAAGAAACATATTCTTGGAAGAGAACGTGTTATTTATAAAGGTGCTTATGGTAAAAAATATATTAAATCAAAAGGACACTTTATTGCCGTATCAACATTAAAATAACTTATTCCATAGTTTTTCTATCGTTTTTGATACGGTATTGTATAAATGGATGATTCAATAATTGCGAAGTTGTCTTTCGCTTATTAGGGTCTACTTGAAGCATATCCATTAGAAAATCCCAACCCATTGATGAAATATCAATTGGCTTATTAATTGTACCTCTGACTATTTTATGAGTCATTTTATTTTTATCATTATCTCCAAAAGGTGTGTGTCCGTGTAAACATTCATAGAATAATATTCCAAGAGACCAAATATCCATTGCACTTGAATACAAACGTATTTGTTTTTTAATTACCTCCGGAGGTATATATTCTTCTGTACCAACATAACTTACAGGTTTTTCATTATTTGTATCAATAGATAATCCAAAATCAGCCAATCTAATATGACCTTCTTTATCTAATAAAATATTCTCTGGTTTAATATCTCTATGAATAATACCCTTACTATGTAAATAATCTAATGCATATAACATTGGAAGAATTATTTTCTTAACGGTTTCACTCTCTACAATTCGTTGATTTGTGTGATTATGTAACCAAGTATATAAATCACCACGAGATGCAAATTCCATTAATGCATAATATGCATTCGCGTCTTCAAATCCTACATAAAAATCAATAATATGAGGATGTTCTAATAAATGATGTAACTTCCATTCTCTTATTTTACTACGTGGATTTTTAATAAATATTTTTAAAGCACATTTAATATTAAAAATTTCAACTTCAAATAACATAGTTTTATACCCACTATTCAATGCTTTAATAAATATTATATCAGACAATTTAATATTTATTCTAAGCTCTTTCGGACATCTTGGACCATATAGAACCATATTCCCCTTTAAAAGTATTATAGGTAATAGTAAAATATATAATAATAATTAGAAGAATGGCTGAGACTATATCAAAAACAGCCGATTGTATAAGAAATGTATCTGCTTGGTCTCATATATCGCCTGAATATAAAATTGATAATGTTAAATTTGATATAGAATCTGTTAAAGAAGCATTGCCAATTGCAAGTCCTAAAATGGAAGCTCTATTTGATAAAATAGCGGATTTGGACGAAGAAGATTATAAAACAAGTAAAACCCATTTTAAACACATTATATATACAGACATTAAAGGGATAAATGGTGCAAAAATGATTGCAGCTGCGTTTAAAGCAAATGGATTTCCAATGGCTTATGATAAAAACTATAAATTAACTTCTTTAAAAGAGAATACATTTGCATTACTATGTAGTTCAACATTATTTGGAAAACCCATTGGTGTTCGCTTTCGCAAATCACTTTTAGATACAATGAATAAACGACCTGATAATATAAATGGTAAAAACATCCGTTTTATAATTTTAGACCAAGGATATAAAGAAGGTATAGATTTATTTGATATAAAATACGTTCATTTATTTGAACCACAGATTACGATAGGAGATGAAAAGCAAGCAATTGGCAGAGGAACACGTTATTGTGGACAATCTGGATTACCATTTCATCCAAAACAAGGGTGGCCTCTTTATGTATTCCGCTATGAACTTACAATCCCAGAAGAATTAGAGAAAAAATATGATGCAATGAAATCCTTTGAACTCTTTTTAAAATATACATCCATAAACCTACAAGCACTTATATTTTCAGCCGATTTAGAAAGCAGATGTATTGAAGCCGCAGTTGATGCACCACTGACATATAACGTCCATCAATTTGATATTTTAAATAAAAAGGCTGCACCTAAATATAGTGCATTATTAAGAAAGAAGATTGAACCATTTGAAAGATATATTAAAAAATATAATACAAAATACGATGTCAAGGAGTCACTCCAATGTACCAAAGGATGCAGTGGCAATATTTTACCAATTCCAACACCATTGATAATGATTGCATTTATTAAAGCTCATTCAGTTGTTAAAGATATATTCAAAGAACGCAATGCTCGTACCAAACTATGTGAACTATTAAAAACAGATACCAAATTCTGCAAATCTTTATCAACTATTTGGAGTTATCCCGAAGATTTCTTTGAAAACAATGAATTATTTGTAGAAGAGATTTTAGAAAACAAAGACATATTGATTAAATACCGTAATAATATAAAAGATTACTTAAAAGAATTCAAAAAAGAACGAAATTATACACCCGTTCCACCTTCTACAAAGTTAAGATATAATGAATTAGTATCTTATATTCAAAAATACTATAATGCCTATAAGTGGCCTCTTGTTAAATTACAAAATGATTGTATATCCCCTGAAAATGTCAAAACCAATGCTTTTGTTGAATTTACAAAGTCTCAAGATTTCGTAAGACATTATTTTACACCAAAATCTATTTACAAAGGACTATTATTATGGAACTCAACGGGTTCAGGAAAAACGTGTACTGCAATTGCAACTGCAACCACTTCATTTGAACCACAAGGTTATACAATTCTATGGGTAACGAGACATACATTAAAAGAAGATATGTGGAAGAATATGTTTGATTCCGTATGTAGTCTTGTATTACAAGAACGTTTAAAACGTGAAGATAAAATGATGCCGAAAACACGAACGGAACAAATGAAGTTACTTTCCAATCAATGGATTATGCCAATGTCTTATAAACAATTTGGTAATATGATTACAGGTAAGAATGACTTTTATAATAAATTAGTGGCTCGTAATGGTAAAGAAGATATACTTCGTAAAACATTGGTTATTATAGATGAAGCCCATAAATTATATGCACCCGACCTTAAAACACAAGAACGTCCAAACCCTAAAGTATTGAAAGAGCTAATTCATCGTAGTTATACTATTTCAAAAGATAACTCGGTTCGTATTTTAATGATGACGGCTACACCAATATTAGATGACCCTATGTCACTTATCAAATTATTAAACTTTATTCGTTTGCCAACCGAAGCATTACCAGAGGATATGGATAAATTTATGAATATATATTGCGACGAGTCAGGTCATTTTACAGGTAAAGGAACTGAAAAATTCTTCAATGATATTGCAGGAACAATTAGTTATTTAAATCGTCAAAGGGATGCTCGTCAATTTGCATATCCAGTATTTGAGAATATATTTGTGCCTATGTCGTCGTCAACGATTGAGAAACCAAATGAAAAGATAAATGAATTAAAAGAAACCATTGAAAATTGTACTACTAAAAAATGTGTATCTGAAATAAAACGTGAGATAAAAGCATTAGAACGCAACTTTAAGAATGCACTAAAAAATGATGAATCCCAAGAAAGAGGATTTGACGAGTGTCTTGAATAATTGACTTAAACCCAATTTGTATGAATATATTATTGGGAATGACTGGATATGAGTCATTCAATTGGCGACGTTCACATCAAACGAAAGCAGAGTTTTTATTTCAAAATTTGCCAGTAGATGTTGCGAACTCACTGAAGATGGATGATATAGCGACATTTAGTACGACGGATGCAAAGACAGCAGATAATATTGTAAAGTTCTTATTAAAATGGTTACCTACAAATGCTACAATTATTGATGCGACAGCATGTATTGGTGGTAGTGCATTTGCATTAGCAAATACGTTTAAAGAGGTAAAAGCCATAGAGATAGACCCGATACGTTATAAACATCTATTGGATAACATCAAGATGCTAAATTTATCTAATCTAAAATGTTTCTGTGGGGATGCATTAGAGATAATTCCGAGATTAGAGCACCACGATTTAATATTTATTGACCCGCCGTGGGGTGGTCCAGAGTATAAGACAGAAACAAATGTGTCACTATTTTTATCAAATATGGAGTTAAATAAGGTATGTGATAGATTAGCTCCATATACACAATATATTGCTATAAAAGTCCCAACAAACTTTGATTGTGATTTGTTTATTAATTCTTTAGAAAAAATGAAATTCTATTGCATTAACACACATTTACGAAAGATGCATCTTATTATTCTTGAAACATTAAGGTGTAGTTGGTAAGCCTTCGGCATCATAAGCATTCATTTCAATAGATACGGCTTCTTCTTGTAAAGGTTGTATGCTTGTACCATTATATTCACTACTTTTATTACGCATCATATTTTTGATTGTATTATATAAACGATATGGTCTTTTTTCCAAGGGTGTTTCAGGTATAGATATTTTAGGAGGGGTAGAATTGGTTTTTCTTGGAAATATACTAAATCCACGTTTCTTTTCTATTTCATCGCCCATATTTTTTAATTCGTGCATTTGTGGAACAGTATGAAGTTCAGTATCAATCAATGGTGAACTATCTACAATTTGTTGATATTTCGTATAACAATCTCTAAGGAAAATAATACCTGAACTATCTCTATCTTTTGTAGGTATCATTATTTCACAAAATATATCATCTGCTAATTTTTGTAAAGCGTTATGTGATGTTAATGTACTTGCAACGTGTTCGCTTATTTTTAGATAACTATCAAGTGTATTAATAATAGCAATAACAATATTCATACCACCTACACCAATGGGTATCCATCGTTGTGCTGTCTCTGGAAATACAGTTTGACCAAAAGATACAACACCTAATACTGATGAAATAATAATAGAAGGTAATTTTAATTTATTTTGTTGAATTTTATATTCTTTATGCATATTTCTAAATGATAAACTGAGACGATGGCAACGACGATGCATAATTCGCAAATATTCTTCTTCTTCTGGTAACCAAAGAGGTATTGGTTCAAAATAAATATTTTGAGGATTTACCCCTTCAATATTTGACATTAATCGCCTAATACTATAAAAGAAAAATGATTGTTTTTACGCAAATGGATATCCTTCGTCACCATCATATATAATTAATTTTTCATTAGACCCACGATTAAATACGTCTTCACCTGTTTGAATACAATTATATATCCATTCTTTATTTTTATATTCGTCACTATTATATTCTGTATGTGCAAAGGATTCTATTTTTTTCATTATTTCTTCAGGTGTCATAAAATAACTACAATGCCATCCAGCTTGTAGTATAAATAATTCACAAGCAATTCCAGTACGATAGGGTTCTAATGAGCCTTTTGATGCGATTCCAATATCATTGACTACAAATGGATGCGTCCAACGATAAGGTTTAACCCATTTTGTAGAATAATAAAATAACAACATACTTAATTTTGCACCTACGCGTAATCTTGGATATAAGGATGGAAGTGTTTCTACTAAACTTTTCCGAGGAATTTCATCTACATCACAGCCAATTAATACGTAAGAACCTTTAATATTTGCTAAAGTACTCGTACTATATGCATAATTCCGTTGATAATTTTCTTTCCACCAAGCTTCTTTATTAATCATCCATTCTTTATGTTGTGATTCGTGAATCCAATTCGTTGGTATAGGAGGAATTTTATCACATTTTAAATAAATAATTTTATTGTTATAAGGTTCAAATTCTTTAGAATATATATCAACAAAATATTCATCTTTGATTGTTCCACTATGGGTTTCTTTGAATTCAGTTATAATAAATGTATCAACTACATCATATAAATATTTCAATCTTTCAAATACGATAGGTTCACCATTGTAGAGGAAACAATCAATTATTTTTGGAGGCAATAAAAATTGATTATTATGTATTATATCCATATTAATCAATTAAACTAATACTATCCTTAATATGGAGATATCAACAGACATTATTGAATTAGCAAAGAATAAGCATATTATTTCGGTATATATACCGAATGCTTATGCGACATTAAGTCCATCTTGGCTGAATCATGCAAAGCGTCATATACATAATAAGGTATATGCCAATATTTCAACTTATACTCAAAATTATGAAGTCATTTATGTTCCTCGTGTATTTTCACAAATGCAACGAATTACAGTAAAAGAACCATTTAATGCAGATAATTACTTTATCGTTTATCAAAATGGTTCAATGAAAAGTGAAGTGGATGATATGTTAAAGGGTATAGAGTTAGACCATTATGTTACAGCATTGGTGAGTGTACGAACGATTAATAGACCCAGTAAATTCTATTGGTCTATCATTATTCTATGTTCTCTAATAATACTTTGGTTTCTGTATATACCTTTTCTCAATAAAAATAATATTAACTAATCTTATTAAAAAATAATATTAATTCTTAGTAATGGATTCTTATAAAGCAATAAACGAATATTTAAATACAATAAATTTAAAAATAGGATATTTACGTGGTAATTTTGCAAATAAACTGTGTTGCATTTGTCAAGCTCCTTATATTACACCTATTTATGAAAAAATAGT
>Ga0209230_10000297_pt1 | contig 19457 bp, 21 predicted proteins | sample LakOntMetagenome_FD_187467 | JGI IMG/M metagenome (GOLD analysis project Ga0209230, IMG submission 187467) | Freshwater and sediment microbial communities from Lake Ontario - Sta 18 epilimnion Metagenome (SPAdes) (version 2) | ecosystem: Environmental > Aquatic > Freshwater > Lentic | place... | reverse complement strand
TGCAAATTGTTCTAAGGGTGTAAAAATCATAATTCTTTTGAATACAGAGAGTTGCCAAAAGTCGTGAGGAGACTTTCACAAATGCATTTGTGGATAGGGCTCCATGAAAATTGAAGTGGTTTTATGTGGATTACAGTGGTTTCCAAAAACACGCGTGTGTTCCCCCATTCAAAAACAGAATGTACCAAAAATGCATTTTTGGAAGGAAAAGCTTTACCAAAACAATGCATTTTTGGAGATGTTCCGGTTGTTTTTTCGCGGCACAAGGACACTCATACGGTTTTACATGCCTTTTTCTTTACGACATCGGGTTGCTTCCAAAAATCTCTTTTTGGAAAGAGGAGTTCAATATCAAAAAAACATCCTTTTTTTGAACCAAGATGTTTTTTTGAATTACCTCGATTTCTCAATTTGTTCCCAAGGACTTGAAAAATCGAAAAGTCTGAATTCTTGAGTTAATTCAAGGGATTCTGTGATCACACGTTTTTCAGAGTCATCATAACGAACCTCTACATATCCCGTTAAAGGAAAATCTTTACGGAGAGGGTGTCCTTGAAATCCATAATCTGTCAAAATACGACGGAGATCCGGGTGGCTTGAGAAAAAGATGCCAAACATATCCCATACTTCACGTTCCCACCAACCGGCTGATGAATAGACTCCAGTACTGGACCTTAGGGGTTTCATTTCATCTACACAAGTTTTGATTCGGATTCGTGCGTTGTGTTGAACACTCAGTAAATTATACACCACTTCAAAACGGAGGGGCCTAGAAGGGTAATCCACCGCTGTCACATCAATTAACACCTTGTATTGTGTGTTCATGTGATCTCTTAGGAAATACAAAAAGGGTATGGAGAACTCTGGGTAAACATACAAGATTAATTCATTTCTATGGTACACGTAACAGTGAATCCATTTGGGTACCATTTTAAGAAGAGACTGGGCAAAATGTTCTGTCATAAAAATTACTAGAAAAGGAGTCCATTGCTTTACATGATTACAAAAAAAAGAAGTCCATCTTCTTTTTTTTAGAGAAGAACGAGTTCCTTCAAAAAAAAGATGTTTTTTTTAACTAGAGCTGCATTTTTGAGATGCCGTCTGTGATCCGTGAAAAAATGCCTTCTACACAAGTGTTTTACTAAGGTCTCTATGAGTTGGTCGCGCTCTGTAAATGGAAACGATCGGATTCGAACCGATGACTTTATGCTTGCAAAGCATACGTTCTACCAACTGAACTACATCCCCGTACGGGTGACAGGACTCGAACCTGTATGACCGCAAAGCCCCAGGGCCTAAACCTGGTGTGTCTACCAATTTCACCACACCCGCATATATTATGACAAGGATGTACCACTGTAAATTTTAAACATGGGTAGTAATGGACTCGAACCATTGACCTTTTCGTTGTAAGCGAATTGCTCTACCAACTGAGCTAATTACCCTCTCCAGCAAAGGTTCTGGTGACATCGGATGAGGGAGGATTCGAACCCCCGATACTTCTTCAGTATGCCGGTTTTCAAGACCGGTACCTTAAACCACTCAGACACTCATCCTCTCCTTCAAAAAAACATCTTTTTTTTGAACCCTTTTTGCTAAAAAATGCGGTGTTCCAAAAATACATTGTTATCCAAAAATATCTTTTTGGATAAGGAATCATTCTTTTTTTTGATTCCGCCTCGGGAATACGCTTTGTCTAGAGGCAGATTTGAACTGCCGACACAAGGATTTTCAGTCCTTTGCTCTACCAACTGAGCTATCTAGACTTTTTCACATGTCTTTTTTTTGTTCCAAAAACATGTGGTTCTGGATAAAAAAAACATCTTGGTTCAAAAAAAGGATGTTTTTTTGAAATTGAACCTCCTTCCCAAAATGCATTTTTGGAACAGAAAAGAGACAGTGACACTGGGATGAAAGGGTTCGAACCTTTGAATGTCGGATCCAAATTCCGATGCCTTACCACTTGGCTACATCCCATCTCGTTTTGTGGCTCCCCAAGTTGGATTTGAACCAACGACTTGACGGTTAACAGCCGTACGCTCTACCACTGAGCTATTGGAGATTGGACACCTCGAGACTCTCAAAAAGGCATTTTTGGAGAACTTTTAAAACCATCCTACTGAAACCCCTTTTTTCGCTGGCCTCCGTTCTCCTTCGAGAAATCACGAGAGTTCCCCAAATGCATTTTTGGAAGGAAACAAAAAAATCTATCGAAAGGTACACGAGTTTTTTTTCAAAAGGGATCTTTTCTCAAAAAGATTTTTGTTCCCCAAATGCATTTGGGGGAAAACAATGCATTTTTGGAAGAACCATTGTGTTCTGGCGACAAAGTCTCCATTTTACCTTTTTGAGTGTTTATCTATATGATGTACACAAACGTTTGGTGTCGCTTTTTTCAAATTCTTTCTGCAAAAAGACGAGCTTATAGTTTAATGGTCAGAACACGTTGCTCATAACAACGCAGTTGTAGGTTCGAATCCTACTAAGCTCATGGATTCAAAAAATACTTTTTTTGGACCCCTTTTCTCTGGGTACCAAGTGATCTCCCTGTTTTTTGGAGTAAAATCACATTCCCACCCCTGTTTTTTCTCCCCCTTGAAATTCCTCGAAAAGTCGGGTTAAAAACAGACGGGACTCAGAGAAACCATAAAGAGATCCCTCAAGGAGTCACTTGTTTTTTGTGTAAAAAAAAAAAAACAATGGACTCAAAAACATTATTTATGAAACGAGTTTCAATAATTAAACAACCTATTTTATCTGTATTAAACGCTCATGTAGTTGATTATCCGTCTCCAAGTAACATTAATTATTTTTGGAGTTTTGGGAGTCTAGCTGGTATCTGTTTGGTGGTTCAAATCGCCACTGGTATTTTTTTAGCTATGCATTACACTCCCCATGTTGATTTGGCTTTTCTAAGCGTGGAACATATTATGAGAGATGTTGAGGGAGGCTGGTTCCTTCGATATATGCACGCGAATGGTGCAAGTATGTTTTTTATCGTTGTGTACATTCACATGTTTCGTGGTTTATATTACGGCAGTTATGCAAGCCCACGCGAATTATTGTGGTGTATTGGAGTTGTGATTCTTCTCCTTATGATCATCACTGCTTTCATAGGATACGTACTTCCATGGGGCCAAATGTCTTTTTGGGGAGCTACTGTGATCACCAGTTTAGCGAGTGCCATACCCGTTGTAGGAGATAGTATCGTTACCTGGCTTTGGGGTGGATTCTCCGTAGACAACGCAACGTTAAATCGCTTTTTTAGTCTACACTATTTATTACCATTTATTATTGTAGGAGCTTCAGTTATTCATTTGGCCGCGCTCCACCAATACGGGTCTAATAACCCCCTAGGTACGAACTCAACAGTGGATAAAGTGGGACTTTATCCCTACTTCTACGTAAAGGACTTGGTGGCTTGGGTCGCATTCGCTCTTTTCTTTTCATTGTTTATTTATTTTTACCCGAACGCGTTAGGACACCCAGATAATTACATTCCAGCGAATCCTATGTCAACACCAGCCCACATTGTTCCGGAATGGTATTTCCTCTGGGTTTACGCAATTCTTCGTAGTATTCCGAATAAGCTTGCAGGTGTAGCGGCAATCGCTCTGGTGTTTATCTCATTATTGGCACTCCCTTTTTTGAACACGTCACCAATTCGCAGTTCGAATTTTCGACCTTTTCACAAAAAATTCTTCTGGCTGATTCTTGCTGATGTTGTTCTCCTAAGTTGGATTGGGCAACAACCGGTAGAAGATCCATATGTTTTAGTAGGTCAATGTGCCTCGGTGTTTTTCTTTATTTATTTCTTAATCATGGTTCCATTTTTAGGGAAATTTGAGAATTACTTGGTTCACTATCGCCCAAAAAACTAACCCTCCTTTAACCCCCTTTGGCTAAGGGGGTTAAAGGTGTCCGTTCACCTTTTTTGGAGGACCGGTTAGGCGAACTCTCGGGCGTCCCCCAGAGCGTTCACACAAAGTGCGTGGTATCCCGCGACAAAATCCAAAGTCCCTCCAACAAGCAAGGCGCACAAGCATATGAATGCCCGGTTACATATGAAAATCCGTCAAAACATGGAGCTCGATGTCTGCGGCCCTCTTGAAATTGTTGCAATGAAGGAACCATGAATGTAGTTATCTCCTCTCCAAGGGGTTCCACACATGCATGTGTGGAAGTGGAAGAATGGCTGAGTGGCCGAAGGCACTGGTTTGCTAAATCAGCGTATGCACTTGCGCATACCATGGGTTCGAATCCCATTTCTTCCGTATCCATGCCCTTCCAAAACTACATTTGTTCTCCAAAATCTTTTGGAGAAAGGAAAGCTCTTCAAAAAAAAGGTGAGTCTCTCTCTATATGGACCAGTACTCAAAAAAAGGATGTGGTTTTCCTTTCTGGAAACTCTTTTCCTTCCAAAAATGTGATCAAAAAAACATCTTTTTTTTGAAGGAAAACAATGCATTTTTGGAACCCCAAAAACCATGGTTTTTGAAAGCAAACACAAGGATTTCCTATGGACGTTTTATTTTATTTTTTTTCAAGCTTAACACTCCTTTCTGGTGTCATGGTTATACAAGCCAGAAACCCGGTGCATTCGGTGTTGTTTCTGATTTTAGTTTTTTTCAATGCTGCGGGATTGCTCGTATTATTAGGTTTAGATTTTTTTGCGATGATTTTTTTAGTTGTGTATGTTGGTGCGATTGCTGTGTTGTTTCTCTTTGTCGTGATGATGCTAAACATTAAGATCGCAGAGATCAATGAGAAAAGATTACGATATCTCCCAATCGGTGGGGTACTCGGTATCCTGTTTCTCTTTGAAGTCTTACTTATAGTCGATAACGATTTAATTCCCCTGTTGCTCTACAACACAGAACATTTGGCGGAATTTAAGGACAGTGGTTTCATTAATTGGTCCGAAAATTTACAAACAGTCACAAACATTAACGCTATTGGGAATTTAGTCTATACGTATTATTTCTATTTTTTCTTAGTGTCCAGCCTGATTTTACTTGTGGCTATGATCGGGGCGATTGTTTTAACCATGCAAAAGGGAATTCGTATTAAACGACAACAGGTCTTTTTACAAAACACTCGAGATTTCGCAAAAACGATTCGAAAACTCTCTTAAGGGGTCACAAAGATTTTGTGAGAACCACATGTTTTTTAGAGGATCCACTCATGAAACTCGTGATGTACCTCGTGTGAGAGGAGTTCGTGTCTCGGAGGATGTGAAAGCACCAAGAAATTATCAAAAGACTTCCAAAAATTCATTTTTGGAACCAAACCTACCCTTTTTTTGTTCCAGAAAACATCTCTTTTTGGGAGTGTTTTTGGACGTGATAGGGGAGTCAATCAAGTTTTTATGGATTTAGTCAAATTTTTAGCGGTGTCTATGATATTGTTTTTGCTGGGCATCTGGGGCATTTTCTTAAACCGAAAAAACATCATTGTGATGCTCATGTCAATTGAATTAATGCTTTTGGCAGTCAATTTAAATTTTTTACTTTTTTCAGTCTATTTAGACGACCTCATTGGCCAACTCTTTGCGCTTCTGATTCTTACAGTGGCTGCAGCTGAGTCAGCCATAGGCTTAGCACTTTTGGTAGTCTATTATCGAGTTCGTGGTACAATCGCTGTCGAATTTATTAACCTTTTAAAGGGGTAGGACATCTCCTTTTTTGTCATATGGCTCAAATCAGAAAACACTGGCCTTTCCAAAAAGAGATTTTTGGAAACCAAGGGTCTCCCAAAAATGCATTTTTGGAACACGTTCCAAGGCTTTCAGTAAACCAATGGAGCTTTTCAATGATACTCTCGAAATGCAGTGTTCTCCAAAAGATTGAAGAGTTCTGGAAAATCCTTTCCAGAAAGGTTCCAAAAATGTGTTTTTGGAAGACCGTTGAAGGCTCTTGGTTTTTCCCCCAACAAGAGTAGGCATACACTGCACCCTTGTGCTTGTGGCTCAATTGGATAGAGCATCAGACTACGGATCTGAGGGTTGAAAGTTCGAGTCTTTCCAAGCACACAAAAGCACTCTCCCGCCTGCTTAGCTCAATTGGTCGAGCATCGGTTTTGTAAACCGACGGTTATCGGTTCAAGTCCGGTAGTAGGCTGGTTTTTTGACCAAAAAGGTTCCTTTCTCGAAAACTTTTTGAGAACAATGCATTTTTGGCAGAATCGATTGGTCCAAAGTTTTTTTGTGGGGAACAAAAAACGAGGGGTTCAAAAAAACATGTTTTTTTGAAGGGGAATAGTTCGAATGGTAGAACGGTGGTCTCCAAAACCAATGGTTAAGGGTTCGAATCCCTTTTCCCCTGCTGATTTATCTCATGGATCTTCCAAAATCCCGATTTTGGAACCACTCCCGTCAAAAACTGGAGGGGGGGACCTCTTCGAGACGTCTCCCCGTACGATCATGAGACCCCAAAAAAAATGGAAAATCATCCCACATAAAGAGAGGGCGTATCCACAAAAGACCGTCAACTGGGTTTCCAGTTTTTTCTTTGTACATTTATCGTATATGGCATTATCTTTAAGTGAAATTTCAGTACTCTTAGAACAAAAGATTTCTAACTCATATTCTAAAATCAATATAGACGAGATTGGCCGAGTGTTATCGGTCGGTGATGGTATTGCACGTATCTACGGGCTTAACAAAATCCAAGCAGGTGAAATGGTTGAATTTGGGAGTGGTGTCCGCGGTATGGCCCTCAATCTGGAAAACGATAACGTTGGTGTTGTGTTGTTCGGGAGCGATAACGCAATTAATGAAGGCGACATCGTGAAACGTACAGGAACCATCGTGGATGTGCCTGTAGGAAAGGGGACACTAGGCCGAGTAGTTGATGCTCTCGGAAACCCTATCGATGGGAAAGGTCCATTGAAAGATGTGACACGACGTCGAGCTGAAGTGAAAGCACCTGGAATCATTGCACGTCAATCCGTGAGTGAACCTATGCAAACAGGTTTAAAAGCGGTAGATAGTCTTGTACCAATTGGACGCGGTCAACGTGAGCTTATCATTGGCGATCGACAAACTGGAAAAACTGCGATTGCAATTGATGCTATTATTAACCAAAAAGGTGTCAACAGTGGAACCGATGAGTCGAAAAAACTGTATTGCGTCTACGTGGCAATAGGTCAAAAACGTTCTACGGTGGCTCAAATTGTGAAAATTCTTTCAGATGCTGGTGCTCTAGAATATTCTATTATTGTAGCGGCAACCGCTTCAGATCCAGCACCATTACAATTCTTGGCTCCGTATTCAGGATCTGCTATGGGGGAATTTTTCCGCGATAACGGAATGCATGCTCTCATTATTTTTGATGATTTAAGCAAACAATCTGTAGCCTACCGTCAAATGTCTCTTCTTTTACGTCGACCTCCAGGACGCGAAGCGTTCCCAGGAGATGTTTTTTATCTCCATTCTCGACTTCTCGAAAGAGCAGCAAAAATGTCGAACGAAGTGGGAGGTGGGTCTCTTACAGCACTTCCTGTGATTGAAACTCAAGCAGGGGATGTTTCAGCATACATTCCTACAAACGTGATTTCAATTACTGATGGGCAAATTTTCTTAGAAACTGAATTGTTTTACAAAGGGATTCGTCCAGCCATTAACGTAGGTCTTTCTGTAAGTCGTGTGGGTTCTGCGGCACAGGTAAAAGCCATGAAACAAGTTGCAGGTACTCTCAAGTTAGAGTTGGCTCAATACCGTGAGGTAGCAGCCTTTGCTCAATTTGGTTCTGATCTTGACGCAGCAACACAATATTTATTAAATCGTGGAGCTCGTTTAACAGAAGTGCTGAAACAAGGTCAATTTCAGCCAATGGCTATTGAAAACCAAATCGTGGTCCTTTACGCGGCAACTCGTGGATATCTCGATAAAATGAGCGTGTCTTCAATTCCACGTTTTGAACAAGCACTTCTTGCAGAAATCGCTCCAGAAGTTTTATCAACAATTAGAGAAAAACGAGTAATTTCTGATGAATTAAACAGTCAACTCAAAACATTTTTTGACGGTTTCACAGATAAATTTTTAGCAACTGTGTAACGAAAACCACGACTCCCCACTCCCAAAACCTGGGTTTTTGAAGATTCAAGGACCCTGTCCGTCTTTTCAAAACCTGTCTCCTTTGGGAGTGTTCCAAAAACGTCTGGTTCTGGAAAGGCTTCCCCAAATAGAGTGATCTCTAAACTCTTTTCCAGAAAGGAACCCCTTCAAAAAATGCATTTTTGGAAGGAGCCACTCGATTCTGTAATTCTTAACGTCCCCCCCTCCAAAAATGCATTTTTGGAACCCCTTCAAAAAAAGTCTTTTTTTGAAGAAAAAATGTGTGACACCTTTCAAAACCGTGGTTTTGGAGAACTCCAGTTTTTGTAAACATCTGTATGACTTTTTTTTTTGTAAGTCTGATTCTTAAAATCTTAGTGTTAACTATCCCCTTGCTCCTGGGTGTTGCGTTTTTAGTCCTTGCTGAAAGAAAAGTATTAGCCTCTATGCAACGACGAAAAGGACCGAACGTCGTAGGAATTTTTGGGATTTTCCAGCCCATAGCAGATGGGTTGAAATTAGTGGTCAAAGAACCTGTGTTGCCTAGTAGTGCCAATTTAGTGATTTTCCTTTTTGCACCAGTCCTTACTTTTTTGTTAAGTCAAGTAGCTTGGGCTGTGATTCCTTTCGGTGAAGGGTTGGTTTTAGCTGATCTCAACGTGGGATTACTTTATTTGTTTGCCATTTCCTCTCTCGGTGTGTACGGCATTATCACAGCAGGTTGGTCAAGTAATTCAAAATATGCCTTCTTAGGAAGTCTGCGATCTGCTGCACAAATGGTTTCCTATGAAGTTTCCATTGGCTTAATTTTAATTACTGTGTTGTTATGTACGGGGTCATTGAACTTGTCAGAAGTTGTGAGAGCACAAACACACGTGTGGTTTTGTGTGCCCTTGTTTCCACTTCTCGTGATGTTTTTTATTTCATGTTTAGCAGAAACAAACCGGGCGCCCTTCGATTTACCTGAAGCTGAAGCTGAGCTTGTGGCCGGCTATAACGTGGAATACTCTTCTATGGGCTTCGCGTTGTTCTTTTTAGGTGAATATGCAAACATGATCGTCATGGGGAGTCTCTGTACTCTCTTTTTTTTTGGTGGTTGGTTACCCCCATTTGATTTTGTTCTTTTCCATTGGATCCCTGGGGTTTTCTGGTTTGGATTGAAAGTCACTTTTTTCTTGTTTTCCTTTATTTGGGTTCGAGCAGCATTTCCTCGATATCGTTACGATCAATTAATGCGTTTAGGTTGGAAAGTTTTACTCCCTCTTTCATTGGCTTGGGTTGTTCTTGTTTCCGGCATTTTGTTAAGTTTTGACTATTTACCTTAGACCTTTCGAAAAAAAAGAGGTTTTTGTGAACTCTCCTCCCCTTTTCCTTCTAAAAAAAAAGAAAAAAGAGGGGGAGGGTTCTCCAAATGGTACGTTGAGGAGGTATGTGATTTTTTATCAAAAAGCTTTGGTAAAAGAAAAAGAATGTTTTTTTAGATACTTCCAAACCACAATTTAAGTTATATATAATATTAAGTGCTGTTGAGTGGTGCATGTTCTATTGGAAGGAGGATTCGAGGGAGCAAAGACCTCATCACTCCTTTTGCCTTTTCATAAAGTTTTTGCGGAGGCTCTGTCGAAAAGGAGAGTCTAAGAAAAACATGAATTTGCCGGCATGCAAAAAGAAACTCATAACAGCTCTTCTCCCTATGGTCTTTGCAATGAAGTGTGCTCTCCGTATTTACCCAAAGGGTTTTTTTGGGAAGGACCACGGAGAGGAGAAAGACAAAAAGGAGCTCCCCTCTTTTTTTGAGAAGAAAGAGCCCCCCTTGCTTTTTTCCAGGGTCTACCAGCTTGCTTTTGTTACGCCCATGAGGAGACCTTGAGCGGCCAGCTCACGAAATTTAATTCGAGAAAGTCCACAGAAACGATACACAGAATGGCTTCGGCCAGTCACCGTGCATCGATTCGTGACACGGACTCGGGAGCTGTTTCGTGGTAATTTGTTAAGTTGTTGAAGGATTTTATAGCGAACGTCTCGGGAAAGAGTGAAATCCTGAACGAGACTCATGAACAGGGTTCTTTCTAATTCGTGCTTGTGGAACAGGGCTCTCTTTTTTTTATCGCGTTGTATCGAATTGGACATAACAGGATTAGTGATTTGGCTTGTCTTGGTTTTTAAAAATTACATGATGATGTTCTCCTTCCAAAAATGCATTTTTGGAAGTGTTTGGAACGTTTCTTTTTCACTCTCACCTTGTTTTATGGGTTCCAAAAATGCATTTTTGGAAGAGGGGGCGGTCACGTGACAAGGACGGAGAAACCCTCCAGTGTCATGCGGGGGAGCGGAAAAAGGGACTCGAACCCTCGACACTTGCCTTGGCAAGGCAATACTCTACCACTGAGCTATTTCCGCTGAAGGACTTTCTTACACAAAGAGTCCAGTCAAGGTTTTAGGGTTGTTTTTGCCTTTTCTCCTTTGGGTGTTTTTTGGTGGTTCCCTCTCCAAAAAAACATACTTTTTTTGAGAGAACACTCTTTTTTTGAGGGGAGAGGGAGTTCCTAAGACATTGGACTTTCAAAAAAACATCTTTTTTTTTTGAGGGTTTTAAACATGAGCCATTTTAATAATTTTTTTTAAACAAAAATAGATGAATTTTATTGAATAATTGTTGACTGGTATGGGATAACTAATCTCTTTTGGATTGGTGCTGGATTCAGTGAAAGCAATAACCGGTATATGGAGTCGATAGGCCTCATTAAGAATACCTTGATTTTCGTTTGGGTTTATTAAAAAAATTAAATCAGGTTTTTGACTAAAAGCCAGTACCATTTTTTGATTTTCTTTATACAACAACCCCTGGAAACATTTTTTGACACGGGTGTATTTCGGAAAATCAATGCCGTTTTTCACTAAAAATTTTTCGCATCTTTCAGAAAATTTTGCAAAGGTTAACACCGATTTTGATACCTGTTTCCAGTTCGTTAAAGTCCCCCCTATCCACTTATAACTGACATAGGAAACCAGCGGCGTTTTGAGGTTTCTGTAATTAGATGGTCTGTTCAAGGGGTTCAAAAACACATCCTTTTTTTGAGACGGCTGGTGGTCTCCAAATGGGGAGTGGGAAAGTGTTTTGTATTTGCCTAGAAGTGTGAGATTTGTGAGATTGTTACAGAGTCTAAAAAATTCGGGGTTTGTGTTTACGATCAAGAGACGGCCTTTTTGTCTTAAAATAAGTGCCAGAATGTGAAAAGCACGTAACAAACACTTGAGAGTTTGTTGGGTGCTGAAAAGACTCACATTTTGTCGTATGCCTAAAAAATAATCCGACATTAAAGGATGCCAAAAATTTGTTTTTGCTGATTTTAGAGACTTATGACCAAAATTAATACCTTTGTTAAAACTTTTACTGGAAACGTGTAACCAATTATGAAAAATGTGTGAGTTCATGATGAAAATGAAAAGACATCGTTGCTCTCCGTCCCCTTCCAAAAATGCATTTTTGGAAGGGGAGGGAACTCTCATTTCTTTTAATGGCCAAAACGGCTTGTGTGTTCCGTTTTTGACACATTACAAAAACGAGGAGCTCCATCTCTTCTCCAAAAGCTTTTGGAGAAGGTTTCCGAAAATGCATTTTGGGAAGAACCTCATGGTTTTTGGGAGTGGAGAGGGTTTTCCCCAAATGTGATCAAAAAAAAAGATGTTTTTTTGAAGGGGTTCCAAAAATACATTTTTGGAAGGAGATCAGAAAAAAGTTAATTGATTACGTGCTCTTTTTAAAGACGCTTGCCCATGTCCTCGCCCTTGTTGCTTTTGCAAAAAAAGGGCGGGGACATGGGCAAAAGTGATGGGTATAGTAGGATTCGAACCTACGGCCAGTTGGTTAAAAGCCGACTGCTCTACCGACTGAGCTATATACCCCCCGAATCCCTTGGGATTCGTGAGTCGTGGTCTTTTGGGAAGTGATGGTTACGGGCCTTCAAAAACCATGGGGTTTTTCAAAAAGTCTCCTCTTAACTCCAATCTAGAGCTCCTTTTCGCCATTCGTAGACAAAACCGATGGTTAAAATGATGAGAAAAATCATCATGGTCCAGAAACCGAAAAAGCCCACTTGATTTAAAGTGAGTGCCCAGGGAAATAAAAATGTAACCTCAAGATCAAAAATAATAAACAAAATAGCTACAAGGTAAAATTGGATGTCAAACCGGCTTCTTGCGTCATCGAATGGGTCAAAACCACACTCATACGCTGAAATTTTTTCTGGATCTGCTTTCTTTGTAGCAAACACAAAAGAAACGCCTACGAGGATCAGGGAGAGAGCAAGTGCAATAATAAAATACACAAAAATACCTACAAATTCGATCATAATTTTTAGAGACATTCGGTGATGGCCCTACCCATTGAGAGATCTCCAGGGTAAGGCCACCACCAAAAAATGACTGTTTCGCCAGCAAAACCTTTTGGGAGAGTCCTCACGGGTTCCACCCTTCTCTCCTGGGGAGGAGGAGTTCTGGAAAAGAGTTTCCAGAAGGGTTCCAAAATCATGGTTTTGGAGAGCGTTTCTCGGTTATTCGAGACAACAGAACAATGGTTTAAGGATTACATGGTGACAGCAACGACAAATCTAGGGCGGGATATAATAAGGGCTCCCAAAACATCGAGCACTGTTTTTGGAACACCCGGATTTCGAGGACAACGGGGCTCGAACCCGCGACCTTTGGCGTGACAGGCCAATACTCTAACCAAACTAAGCTATGTCCTCTTTTGTTCCTCACAACCGGTGTTTGGGACGTTCTGGAAGGGAGAACTCTTCCATTCATTCTGGGGGCGGGAGTCTATATAAAGTACAAAGGGGTTCCGAAAATTCATTTTTGTCGAGCACTTCCTTTCAATTTCAAAAAAACATCCTGGTTCAAAAAAAGGATGTTTTTTTGAAATTGAACCAACATGTTTTTTTGATCACATTTTTGGAACTCTTTTCGAATTCTTTTAGGATTTTGTTTGAGAATTACTCAATAAGAGGTTTTGTCCCTCTCGTGAACCATTGAAAAGAGTTTGGCGACTGGTGTGTTTATTCTCCAAAGAGGAGTGTTCACTCCATCGTGGAGAACCTTTGGGGGGAGGACGGGACACTGCTCGCCTCAAAAGCGGTTGTATATTATTATTGTATGTAAAATACAATCCAGCCGCAGGTTCCCCTACGGCTACCTTGTTACGACTTCACACCGATCACTAATCTTATATTCGGCTCTAGTACTCAGAAACCATACTGAAAATGTTTTCAAACATCAATCTATGGTTAGAGAACACTATGAGACTTCCTACACTATCAATTCTGGGTGTGTGACGGGCGGGGAGTACAAGGCTCAGGTACATATTCACCGTGGCGTGCTGATCCACGATTACTAGTGATTCCGGCTTCATGTTCTCGAGTTGCAGAGAACAATCTGAACTGGGGTGAGTTTTTTGAGATTTGCTCCGACTTTCATCACCGCTTCTCTTTGTAGTCACCATTGTAACACGTGTGTAGCCCAGCCCATAAGGGTCATGAGGACTTGACGTGATCCCTCCCTTCCTCTAGTCTATCACCAGCTGTATTTCCATTAAAAAAACCGGTAGCCCGGTTTTTTGAATGAAAAGAGGGGTTTCGTTCGTTAAGGAAATTAATCCAACATTTCACAACACGAACTGACGACAGCCATGCAACACCTGTAATTTTTACTCGACCCCTTCTCAGGGGTGGATTCCCTCCCCATAACGGGGAGTGAAAAAAAATTATGTCAAGGACTGGTAAGGTTTTGCGCGTTGTTTCGAATTAAACCACATGTTCCACCACTTGTGTGAGCCCCCGTCTATTCCTTTGAGTTTTAATCTTGCGACCGTACTCCTCAGGCGGACCATTTAACGCGTTAGCTAATACAAACGCCCCAACTCCTGGACATCAGGACAGAGACACTCTCCCAAAAACTTGGTGGAGTGTTTTTCCCGGAACCTCCCCTCACATAAATGTGTGGAGGTGTTCCGGGAAATCGTGATTTTCCAGAAGTTGAACTATTTATAGAATGGTCATCGTTGACAGCGTGGACTACGGGGGTATCTAATCCCTTTTGATCCCCACGCTTTCGCACCTCAACGTCAGTGGAGTGCCAGAAAAGTGCCTTCGCTTTTGGTGTTCCTCCTGATATCAACAAATTTTACCTCTACGCCAGGAATTCCATTTTCCTCTCACTCACTCAAGTCTAGCAATCGGGGAGACACATGTCAAAGGTAAGCTTTGAGATTGATGCCTCTGATTTTCTAGACAGCCTACGTGCGCTTTACGCCCAATCATTCCGAATAACGCTCGCCCCTCTCGTATTACCGCGGCTGCTGGCACGAGATTGGCCGGGACTTTTTGCCTAAACTTTGTCATAATCTCTGTTTAAGTAAAGGGCTTTACAACCAATACAGTCTTCATCACCCACGCGATCTAGCTGGATCAGGCTTGCGCCCATTGTCCAAGATTCCTCACTGCTGCCGCTCGAAAGCGTCTGGGCCGTGTCTCAGTCCCAGTGTGGCCGATCATCCTCTCAGATCAGCTAAGGATCTTCGGCTTGGTAAGCCTTTACCTTACCAACTACCTAATCCTACGCAAGCTCATCTTGCAACGTCTTTTGACTTTTGAACATTCATTATCCAAGATTCAAACAGTGTTTTTACTTGGTTTGCAAGGCAGATTCTTACGCGTTACTCACCCGTTCGCTACTCCCCTCTACTCTCGTAGAAGGGCGTTCAACTTGCATGTGTTAAGCTTTTCGCTAGCGTTCATTCTGAGCCAGGATCAAACTCATACTTGTTTTTCTTTTATTTTTGGGTAATTCTCTCTTTTTGAACTCTCCGGTTTTCCAAAAGGAGTCGGAGTTCCAAAAACGTGATCAAAAAAACATCTTTTTTTTGAAAGGAGGAGCATATCTTTTTGATTAGAGAGCGGGGGTAGGATTCGAACCTACACACTTCAGATTATGAGCCTGACGAGACAACCAATTTCTCATCCCCGCAAAAGCTTTTTTTTTTTTCTGGAAATTCTTTTCTCATATAGAGAGACACAGGAAAAGAGTCGAAAACTGGAACACCGAAACACCTCACTGGAACACATGGATCCATGTCACCCAGTCCTCCCCCCATGGTCAACACGAGGAGAAGGACTTTCTGGAGCAGGCTTTTTCAAAGCCCTTTTTAGAGTGGTTTTTTTGTATCCGGGGGCATTAAAAAGTCGAATAGTCTAGGAGACACTCGACTTCACTCCCAAGAAACTGGCTCCTCCTTACAATGTGGAGGAGGAGTAACGCGACATTATGGTCTGCCAATCCATAGACCACTGTTTTTTTATAGGTTACAATTTGAAATTGTTCTCGAGATTTTTTATCTATGTGTGGCGATCGACACACCGTAATTTTCTTACATTTTCGAGGATGATGCTGGTTTTTGACTTGGTCTAGGTTGCAAAAATGGAGAATTGAGAGTAAAAATTTTTCACATCGGTTTAAAGCGTCTAAATCAAAGGATTTACATTTAAAGGATATTTGGTACATAGTGATCGATTCTAGTAGCCATTGGAGTCACAAAAAGAACGTGTTTTGGAACACATCCTTTTTGTGAGCCGAACACTTTTATAAACAAAGTGTCAATGCAATTTTATGTGTGATTAAATGGAGTGGTGTAGGATAAAACATGAAAAACAGAATAAAAAACAATGTGATTGCTAGGGTTAGTGCGTTTTCCACCGGAACTCGAGAGAAACTACACCAGTTTTTAGGCCCTTCAAAATACATGATTTTTACCAAGCGAATGTAATAAAAACAACTGACAACACTACAGAGTACACCAATAACTGCGAGTACATAAAGATTCGAGCTCATTGCAGCGAAAAACAAATAGGCTTTACTATAGAATCCAGCTAGAGGCGGAATTCCTGCCATAGAAAACATGGTAATTGTAAAAGTGGCCGCAAGAATTGGATTGGTTTTCCCTAAAAAAGCCAAATCAGTAATGTATTTCATTCGGGGAACCGGTTGCAAAACGTCTCGACGCATTGCGCACAGAATCAGGGCAAACATGTTGAGATTCATAAACACGTAAACAAACAGATAAACCAAGAGGGCTTGAATTCCTTCAATTGTACCGCAAGCAAAACCAGCGAGGAGATACCCAACATGACTTATAGAACTGTAAGCGAGCAGTCTTTTGAGTCTCGTTTGTGACAAAGCGGCAACAGATCCTAAGATCATAGATGCAATACCCACTACCAGAAGAATCTTTTGCCATGGCAAGATAAAATCGTAAAAACTTTCGAAAAAGACACGGAGAAATACACCAAAAAGCGCAGCCTTAGGTACAATCACAAAAAAAGCTGTGACCGGAGTGGGGGCGCCCTCGTAAACATCCGGTGACCACATATGAAAAGGGACAGCGGTGATTTTAAAGAGAAAACCAACCAATAAAAACACCATACCTAATTCGCATGCTGGAAGAGACGTTGTACTCGTTAAAATATCTATGGTACCTCCTGTAAAAATTCGACCGAGTTCCCCAAAATTGGTGGCTCCTGTAAATCCGTAGATGAGCGAGCACCCAAAAAGAAGGAGCCCCGATGAAAAGGCACCTAAAAGAAAATACTTCAGACCAGCTTCCGTAGAAAATTCAGAATTTCTTTTCATGGCTGCGAGTACGTAAAAACATAAACTTTGCAATTCAATAGCGAGATACAAAGAAATCAGATCAGCAGACGAGACTAGAAACAGCATGCTACAGGTAGAAAGCAACACTAAAAGAATAAATTCAAAGGGGTTGAGTGACTCTTGCTTGATGTAATCTAATGACATCAGGATACAAAAAAAACTGCTGACTAAAATTAATCCCTTGAGAAAAGTTGTAAAATCATCAATGAGGAGAGTATTATAGAGCAGGAGTGCATTTTCAACAGGATTGTTTACTAACAAAAGAAACGTTAACAGGAGAGCGAGAAGGGATAACCAGCTTAAATTCGTTAAAATAAGCGGATAGTTTTTTTCTTTTGAAGTACTCCAGACAACACCGTATAATAATAAAAAGACACTTGCTGTTACTAAAAAGAGTTCAGGTAAAATCGATTGAAAGTCAATATCAAACAAGAACGTGTGATACTGAAAAGAAGGTGTAACTAAAGATTCCATAACATTGTGAACACATGAGTCTTCCTGGTCATTTCCCCTTGGCCTAGACGAGAGGGTGCCAAAAACGTCTTTCTCTTTCAAAAACATGGGTTTCTTTCTTATCCTTCAATTTCAAAAAAACATCCTTTTTTTTAAGGTGTTCTCCAAAAGAGTTTCCAGAAAAGGTTCCAAAAACATGAGGCCATGTTTTTGGAAGAAGAGACTTTGTTTTTTTTTGACGTCAAAAAAACGTGGAAAGATGGTAGTGTTAAGAATTACACGAGGCCAGTTGCGAGACTCTAGGTCAAAAAAATTGATTTTTTTGGTTCCAAAAACATGAGGCCATGTTTTTGGAAGCCGTTGAGGACCAAAATCCACTCTTCAAATGAAGGTTAGGGGCAGAATTGAACTGCCATTTTAAGATTTGCAATCCCGCACATTACCATTATGTTACCTAACCGTGAATTTGAAAGGTTCTAAAACATCACCACATCTTTTGAAAACAGCACTCCCCTTCAATTTCAAAAAAACATCCTGGTTCAAAAAAAGGATGTTTTTTTGAAATTGAACCAAGATGTTTTTTTCATCGCATTTGGGGAACAAAAAAGAATGGATTTTTGAATTCAAAAGAAGTGGTGTCAAAAAATGGTGTATCAACAAATTACCACCAACGATAGCGTACGTAAGCACGATTCATTTGCGCGAGACGATGGAGTTCTTCCCTTTTTTGTCGGGCTTGCCCTAATTTTCGAGAAGCATCTAGAATTTCATCAGCGAGGCATGTTGAAAAATCGAGGCTTGCATTGCCCTGTTTTTTTTTTGCAGCTTCCACGAGCCATTTTAGCGCTAAAGTTTCTTGCTTTTTCTTTGACAACACAGCGGGAACAAGATATGTTGAACCTGAAACACGTACTTTGCGAACTTCTAAACTTGGAGTCACATTATCAACAGCTTGTGAGAGAACATCGAGAAGTGTGAAAGCAGGTAGATTTTCCTTACCACTTGATGTGCTTTTTTTCTCTGCTTCATTTTTCATTTTTTTATGCACAATTGACAACATTGTGGAAACAATTTTGGAAGCTTTAAGCTTTTTCCCATCTTTCATAATTAAGTGTGTCAATTTTGTTATAAAGAGGTCAAAACGGGGAGACGAGTTTCCAGAGATCCCCTGTGGGGTCCCAAAGACTAGATGTGGGTTTCCCGATGGGACATCGGTTAGAACCATTTTTTTCTTGTAATCAACCTGGTTAGTCATAATTCATTTTTTTGTGTTGTTGCCTTATCAAAAAAACCCCTTTTTTTTAACACCCATGCATTTTGGAAAAAAAGCATGGAGGGTTTTTTTCTTTTTTAGAACTCGAAGAAGTGTGGTCAAAGGACTAGACTTCAAAAAAAGGATGTTTTTTTGAAGACACTTTTTTGTAGGGATTAAAAAAAGGGATGTTTTTTGAGCCCTTTCCAAAAAGAGATTTTTGGAACTGCCCTTTTTTGTTCGTCATCCTTCTCCCTCCCCAAATGTATTTGGGGAACAAAAATCTCTTTTTGGAACCCAAACACGTTTTTTGAGGAAGGGAGGATCTACACAAGGGGGTTCAAAGAAACAAAAGAAATCGGGGGGCTTAGAGCTTTCCCCTTTTTGCGCCATATTTAGAGCGAGCCTGTTTTCGAGTCATGACGCCCTGTAAATCTAAAGTTCCACGAATGACTTTGTACTTCACTCCCGGTAAATCTTTGACGCGACCTCCCCGAACTAACACTACGGAGTGTTCCTGTAAGTTATGACCCTCGCCAGGGATATACGCAATAATTTCTGTGGAATTCGTCAAACGGATTTTCGCAACTTTTCTTAAAGCCGAATTTGGTTTTTTTGGGGTTCTCGTATAGACGCGAAAACACACACCCTTTTTCTGTGGACATGCCATGAGGGCGGGTTTTTTTACCCTATAGATTTTTTTTTTGCGAGAACTTGACTTTCGTAAAAGTTGATTTTTTGTAGGCATAAAAGATGAGGAAAGACTTCTTGCATTTCTCACTGGACTTCTGCTCCTTCAATTTCGAAAAAACATCCTTTTTTTGAACCAGGATGTTTTTTCGAAATTGAACCAAGATGTTTTTTTGATCGCATTTTTGGAGCTATGAGAAAGTGCAAAAAAATGGTGTTAGTCCCCAAATGCATTTTTGGAACCCTTCCAAAAATACATTTGGGGAACGGAAAAAACTTTTCCAGAAAGGGACAACACGGAGG
>Ga0209230_10000294_pt1 | contig 19519 bp, 13 predicted proteins | sample LakOntMetagenome_FD_187467 | JGI IMG/M metagenome (GOLD analysis project Ga0209230, IMG submission 187467) | Freshwater and sediment microbial communities from Lake Ontario - Sta 18 epilimnion Metagenome (SPAdes) (version 2) | ecosystem: Environmental > Aquatic > Freshwater > Lentic | place... | reverse complement strand
ACGACCGAGCCTTACCCGACGCTCACGCTCCCCGCCGGCGGCGCCTTCACGGCCTCGCGCAGCAACGGCCAGCACCTCTGGGTCGGCAACGAGGTCCAGTACACGTTCAACGTCGCCGGCACGGTCGCCGCGGCCCCGACGAACACCGCGCTGGACTACACGATCTCGGTGCCGTACCCCGTCGCGACCGCGGCGTCGTACCCGGCCGACACGATAGTCGGCGACCTCTGGCTGACGGTCGCGTACGCCGGAAACTCCAACCTCTTCAAGGCATACGCGCGCACGATCGCGGCGAACGCGAACGCGCTCGTCGTCCGCGCGATCACCGGCACGACCGACGAGAGCCTCGGCACGCTGCTCGCCGGCTCGGTCATCACCCTGCAGGGCACGGCGACGTACGCGAGCACGAGCGTCAACCAGAACACCGGCGGCGCGCTCGCGGCCGGCCTGCAGACCGTCTGGATCCCGAGCACCGCCGTGAACTGGGCGCCGACGACCAGCCCGCCCGCGTTCACGCTGCCGGCCGGCGCCGCGCTCACGTACAGCCGCAGCAACGCGCGCTACATGTACGTCGGCACCGACGTCACGTACAACGTGGACATCGGCGGCACCCTCACGGCGAGCCCCACCTCCGCCGCGTCCGACTATCTCCTGTCGGTGCCCTACGCGGTCGCGCTCACTACGTACACGAACCCGACGATCGTCGGCGAGCTCTGGCTCAGCGTCGTCAACGGGACGAACAGCAACACGTTCAAGGCCTACGCGCGCACGCTGACGGCCGGCAACGCGAGCAACGTCGCTCTGCGCATGCTGACCGGCACGGCCGACGAGGCCTTCGGCGCTCTCACGTCCGGCAGCGCGTTTACGCTGCAGGGCACGGTAAAATATACGACGACGGCGACGAATAGCAACATCGGCGTGCCGACGAGTTACATCGCCGCGAACTTCCGCCAGGACGTGTACGGCAACGTCGGGCTCAACACGGGGTCCAGCAACATCCGCGCGAAGTTTGACGTGATCCAGAGCAGTAATATTCCGGCGCTGGTCGTGGATCAGTATGGGACGGGGGATATTTTTCAGGCACGAGCTGGCGGCAATATTGGGATAATGGTAGACGCGAATGGAAATGTTGGAATTGGAACAACAAGCACGCTAAATTTATTGGATATCTATACAAAAGTATTAAGTGTTAGTGGGTTTACTACTATCCGTGGGACTGTAAACGATCGTGGAAATGGAGTATGCTCAGATCTCTCCGGGAATATTTATATGACCGGTTCATACGATAGTACTGCTACACGGATTCTTACAAACTTAGACGGCACATCCAGCTCTTATACGCTCCCAATAGACGCGGGTAGCACTGATGCATTTTTAATTAAATATAATTCACTCGGAATTGTGCAAGGTTTTACTACTATCCGTGGGACTGTAAACGACAGTGGAAATGGAGTATGCTCAGATCCCTCCGGGAATATTTATATGACCGGTTCATACGATAGCACTACTACGCAGATTCTTACAAACTTAGACGGCACATCCAGCTCTTATACGCTCCCAATAGACGCGGGTGGCACTGATGCATTTTTAATTAAATATAATTCACTCGGAATTGTGCAAGGTTTTACTACTATCCGTGGAAATTCAACTTTAGGCGATAGCGGAAATGGAGTATGCTCAGATCCCTCTGGGAATATTTATATGACCGGTTCATATGACGCTAGTAGTACGCAGATTCTTACAAACTTAGACGGCACATCCAGCTCTTATACGCTCCCAGCAGACGCGGGTGGCACTGATGCATTTTTAATTAAATATAATTCACTCGGAGTTGTACAAGGTTTTACTACTATCCGTGGGACTGTAAACGACAGTGGAAATGGAGTATGCTCAGATCCCTCCGGGAATATTTATATGACCGGTTCATACGATAGCACTACTACGCAGATTCTTACAAACTTAGACGGCACATCCAGCTCTTATACGCTCCCAATAGACGCGGGTAGCACTGATGCATTTTTAATTAAATATAATTCACTGGGAATTGTGCAAGGTTTTACTACTATCCGTGAGACTGTAAACGACAGTGGAAATGGAGTATGCTCAGATCCCTCCGGGAATATTTATATGACCGGTTCATACGGTAGCACTACTACGCAGATTCTTACAAACTTAGACGGCACATCCAGCTCTTATACGCTCCCAATAGACGCGGGTGGCACTGATGCATTTTTAATTAAATATAATTCACTCGGAGTTGTACAAGGTTTTACTACTATCCGTGGGACTTCAAGCGACAGCGGAAATGCAGTATGCTCAGATCCCTCCGGAAATATTTATATGACCGGTTCATACGATAGCGGTACTACGCAGATTCTTACAAACTTAGACGGCACATCCAGCTCTTATACGCTCCCAGCAGACGCGGGTGGCGATGATCCATTTTTAATTAAATATAATTCACTCGGAGTTGTACAAGGTTTTACTACTATCCGTGGAAATTCAACTTCAAGCGACAGCGGAAATGCAGTATGCTCAGATCCCTCCGGGAATATTTATATGACCGGTTCATACGATAGCAGTACTACGCAGATTCTTACAAACTTAGACGGCACATCCAGCTCTTATACGCTCCCAGCAGACGCGGGTGCTATAGATGCATTTTTAATTAAATATACTACAGAATCAAAAAAATCAATAGATATTATTAATAATATTGTAAATATAAATTCATTAGTCAACATAAATTCATTAGTCAACTTTTATGATAAGGTTAGTGTAACTAATGATATAAGTATTACTGGAAATACAGGAATTGGAATAACAAATCCATCTGCTACATTACATATAAATGGATCTTATAAAAAAGCAATGAATAATACAATGAATAGGCATTATGGTGCATTTCGTTATGTATCTGAATCAACGAATGAAGTAGTTACTGTTATATTAACATTTACTGGTAACCCTTTTTCAGCTAAAGTATGGCTTTCTTGTGACCGAACTGTTTCTAGTCCTTTAAATTCAAATAATGTATCATCCTTGACTTGTCAATTAGCTGGTGGAAACAAGATTGGTGCTCCTACTATAAATATATTTAAATCACCAGCAATTATAACAACAATTGGATCCGGGGGATTTAATACCACAATTACATCAACAACTACAACTGTAACTTTTACAACGGCTGCATTAACCGCTGATTGTGCATGTTATGTACTAGTTGAAACATTCCACGCAGGCTCTGATATCTTAGAATCAATTAGTATTAATGGTGTTATTACAAGCTTTTAACTAAGGCCTCTCCGGCCACGCCACCACCCCCCAAACATCCACCCCGCCGCCGCCCGGCAGGTTCCGCAGCGCCTGCCGGTACTCCTTCCACGCCGCCCGCTGCTCCGCCGTCAGCGGCGCGTCGGCGACCTGCGTCCAGTCGCACTCGCCGAGCAGCGCGTTGCGCTTTGCCCGCAGCGCAGTCCACAGCCGCGCCTCCTTCTCGTCGCGCTTCGCCGAGTCCACGACGAACGCGAACGGCGCCGCCGTCCACCCGTAGCCGCCGTTCTCCGGCCGCACGGCGCACGAGATCTCCGTGTCCACGTCGGCCGGCACCTCCATGTGCGTCGTCACCTCCGGCCAGCCCCAAGGGCCCCCGAAGTTCGCCTGGTTCGCCGCGGGAGCATCATATATATGCTCCACCCGGTGGTAGCCCTGCGCGTCCGCCGCGTTCGCGATAATCGCCACTCGCACCATTTACTCCGTTCGCTGTCTACTGACAGCTCCTAAAATTGCGCGTGCGACTGCCTTATATCCTTATCCGCTTACTGAGTAGACGGACCTCTCCGCGCGGCGATGCCGCCGCATGCACTCGCCGGAGTCCCGCTCATCCCAGGCATCATCCCAGGCCTCCTCCCGATAAACCCGCCCGGCGCCGCAGCGCCGCCGCCGCCGATTCCCGCGCCGCGCCCGCCCGAGATGCCAAAAGCCCCGCCGGATCCGCCGAGTCCGCTCGGCCGCGCCCTGCGCAGCGCGCTCGGCGGCGGCATTCCCGGCGCCGCCGCGATGGGCGTCCAGGTCACCGCGCTCATGTGGCTGCGGACCACCATGAACTACCAGTACCGCACGGGCACCGCGCTGCCGGCCGCCCTGCGCGCGCTGTACTCCGAAGGCGGCGTCCGGCGGTTCTACGCCGGCTACCCGGCGGCGATGATCCAGGCGCCGCTGAGCCGCTTCGGCGACACCGCCGCGAACGCCGGCACGCTCTCGCTGCTCGCGGCGCATCCCGCGACGGCCGACCTCCCGATCGCCGTCAAGACGAGCGTCGCCTCGCTCGCCGCCGCGTCCTTCCGGATCTTCCTGATGCCAGTGGACACCGTCAAGAGCGTGCTGCAGGCGCACGGGAGCACCGCGGGGTCCGCCGTGCTCCGCGCGAAGCTCGCCGCCGGCGGGCCCGCCGTGCTCTTCCACGGCGCGCTCGGCGCGAGCGCCGCGACGTTCGCCGGCCACTACCCGTGGTTCGTCGTGTACAACACGCTCACCGCTCGCTTCCCGAGCGCCCCGCGCGGCCCCGACGGCGCGCGCGCAGAGTCGCAAGTAGCCGAGCTCACTCGCGCGGCGGCGATCGGCTTCGCCGCGTCGGTCGCGAGCGACACGACGAGCAACGCGCTGCGCGTGCTCAAGACCGTCCGCCAGGTCTCCGAGCGCGACGTCGGTTACGTCGCCTCGGCCCGCGCGATTCTCGCGGCCGAAGGCCCCGCCGGCCTCTTCGGGCGCGGCCTGAAGACGCGCCTGCTCGCGAACGGCCTTCAGGGCGTCCTGTTCAGCGTCGCGTGGCGCCTCGGCCAAGACGCGTGGGGCGCTCGGTGAAGTAAAAACAGAGATGCCTAAGTCATCGGCGGCGAGTGCCGCTCGCGGTCGGTGCGCGCGCCGGCCGCGGCGTAGCCGGCCGGTCCCCCGTCCCTAGAAGTGCAGCCGCAGAGCAAGAAGTCCCGTTCAATCCCACCATAACCGCGACATTTTATCCATCGTTTCAGTAAGAATCAGTCGCTTCGCTCCGCGCCTCCGCGCCTCCGCCATGCCGCGCCGCGTCTTCTCCGCGCCGAAGGCCAACTTCGGCGCCCGGCTCCGCGCGCGGTCCGGCTTCATCGCCGCCGTGTACGCCGCGCTCGCCGTCCAGCTCGCGATCACGGCCGCGCTGACGGCCTACTTCCGCAAGAACCCGGCGGTCTACGAGCGCCTCGGCAAGCTCTGGTTCGTCTGGCTGATCCTGAACATCGCCATCCTGCTCGCGCTCGCCTTCCTGCCGCTGCCGATCGCCGTGAAGGCGCTGCTGTTCGCGGCCTTCGCGGTCCTGCTGAGCTTCACGTTCGTCGCCGCGGACCGCCGCGTGTCGCCCGAGACGATCCGCGCGGCGCTGACGGCCACCGTCGGCATCTTTACTGTAATGACGGTCGTCGGCCTCGGCCTCGCCGCGGCCGGCGTGGACCTCTCGTTCCTCGCTTACGTCCTGCTCGCGGCGCTCGTCGGCCTGATCGTGACCTACGCGGTGATCTACTTCTTCCCCGTCGGCAAGACGGCGATGAAGGCGATCCTGCTCGTCGCCATGACGATCTTCGCGGTGTTCGTGGCCTACGACACGAACCTGCTGCTGGCGCCGGGCGCGCCGACGGGCCCGTCGGCCGTGCTGGACGCGGCGATCGGGTTTTACCTGGACATCGTGAACCTGTTCAGCAATGCGGTGGCTTACACGGGGATGGACGAATAGGCGCCGCGCGCCGTCGTGCGGCGCGGCGCTCCGCGCGCCCGAGCGGGAAGAAACAAAGTCTGGGCATAACATAGGATCCGGCCATGTCCGATGCGTTTTATGTCAATACCGATACAGGGGAGACTGAGATCCGGCGGTTGAATATCGGCGCAAACACTCAGTATGCGAGCTACATCAGCTACGCGAGCAACGTGCTGCCGCCGAGCGCGGATGGGTTGATCAATGGCGTGAGCATCACGGCGCTGAACAAGCGGACGCGGACGAGCGGGGCGAGCGCGGCGGAGTGCGTGAGTACTTGGACACTGCGGGCGTCCGCTGCCAATAATCTCTGGGTCTCGGTGTGCTGGGCAGCCGAGCTCGGCCTGTTCGTTGCCGTTTCATCTAACGGCGCGGGCAATCGCGTCATGACGAGCCCGGACGGAGTGACCTGGACTACGAGAGCGCCCGCTGCCGATGTTTACTGGGCTTCGGTGTGTTGGTCCAGCGAGCTCAGCCTGCTCGTCGCCGTCTCATTTGGCCCGTCCGCGCTCGCCATCATGACGAGCCCGAATGGGATTACCTGGACTTCGCGGACGTCCGCTAATGGTTCTCTGAGCTCGGTGTGTTGGTCCAGCGAGCTCAGCCTGTTCGTCGCCGTCGCATATTCCGGCGTGGGCAACCGCGTCATGACGAGCTCGGACGGAGTCGCCTGGATTGAGCGGACGTCCGCCGCCGATAATAACTGGCGCTCGGTGTGCTGGTCCAGCGAGCTTAGCCTGTTCGTCGCCGTCGCAAATTCCGGCGCGGGAAACCGCGTCATGACGAGCCCCGACGGGATTACCTGGACGTCGCGGACTTCCGCCGCCGACAATAACTGGACATCGGTCTGCTGGTCCCCCGAGCTCAGCCTGTTCGTCGCCGTCGCACAGACCGGCGCGGGCGACCGCGTCATGACGAGCCCTGATGGAGTGGCCTGGACGGCGCGGACGTCCGCCGCCGACAATAGCTGGAAATCGGTCTGTTGGGCCGCCGAGCTCAGCCTGTTCGTCGCCGTTGCGTATACCGGCACGGGCAACCGCGTCATGACGAGCCCGGACGGAGTGACCTGGACGGCGCGGACGTCCGCAGCCGACAATGGCTGGAACTCGGTGTGTTGGGCAAGTGAACTATCCTCGTTCGTCGCCGTTGGAGACAGCGGCTCAGGCAACCGAGTCATGACCACCCAGCCCTTCGCGAAAACCTTCGGCAACGTTGACATTATCGGTCACAACCTCTCCCCGGTGTCCAGCGCGCCCCACGTGCGATTCAATGGGAGCACCGCGAACCAGAACGTGTTCTTGCGGTGGCTGCAGCGCACGACGGCGACGCTGGCGGGGAGCTGGTGGCAGACGCCGGCGACGCCGAGTTATAGCACTATATTGGTGGGTTCGCAGGGCACGTATCTCGGAGGAGTTCTACTTCCAGACGGCCGCGTCGTGTTCGTTCCGGAAAACGCAGCGGCGATCGGCATTTTTAATCCAACAACGAATATGTATAGCACAACTCTCAATGTAGGTGCAGCCGCAACAAAGTATAGGGGAGGCGTGCTGACTCCCGACGGTCGCGTCGTCTTCGTGCCAACAAACTCGCCGGGCATTGGGATTTTTAACCCAGCAACGAACGTATTTACTACAATTAGCGCTGGTTCAAACACAAACAAGTATTACGGCGGAGTGCTGCTGCCCGACGGCCGCGTCGTCTTTGTGCCAGTAGACGCGCCAACTATAGGAATATTCAACCCGGCGACAAACGCGTACAGCACGATCGCTGGAGCACCGGGCAACAACGCGTATATAGGAGGCGTGCTGCTGCCCGACGGCCGCGTTGTTTTCGTGCCGGCGGGCGCGACGACGATCGGCATCTTCAACTCGGTGACGAACGAATACAGCACGACGCTCAGTGTCGGTGCAACCGCATCAAAGTATTCTGGTGGTGTGTTGCTTCCCGACGGCCGTGTAGTTTTCGTGCCGTCAAGCGCACCGACGATTGGGATCTTCAATCCGACGACGAACGTGTACAGCACGATCGCGATTACTCTAGGTAGCTTTGCATATATTGGAGGCGTTCTGCTTCCCGACGGCCGCGTTGTATTTGTGCCGACCACCGCAACGACGTTTGGGATTTTCAACCCAGCGACAAACACATTCAGCACGATCTCGGGAGCTCCGGGCAGCAACGCGTATATCGGAGGCGTTCTGCTTCCAGACGGTCGCGTCGTGTTTGTTCCTTTCATCGGAACGACGATCGGCATCCTTTCCGGCTTCGCCCGCCCTCCCCCCGAACTCTGCTACCACCCCTGCTTCAACAAGTTCTGATCCAGCTAACCCCTCACCGTCACCCTACCAACCGTCCACGGCATCCAATCGTACCCGACGCCGTCGGTCGGGTCGCGCACGCCGAAGTCGCTGTTCGGCCGCAGCACGGTGCCTCCGACGACCTCCAGGCGCACGCCGACGACGTACTCCATCTGCCCGAGATCCCACACGCGCTTCGGCAGCCCGAAGCCGATCTCGCGACCGCGCGTCGTCTCCTGCCAGAGCGTGACGTCCACGCCGCCGGACTGCAGCGGCCCGATCACGCGCACGACGGTCGCGACGAGCGCGAACGTGATCGGCGCGGTGACCGACGCGCCGCGCGCGACGCCGCGCTGGTACATGCTCAGGTCCGCTTCGGTCGTGTCAACGTAGCGCGCATATAACGTGTAGCCGGTGCCGATGTCCGACGGCGGAATGACGCGCCAGAACCCGCCAAGCCGCACGATGCCGACCTGCGTGACCGCCGGCCAGCCGACGAACTCCAGCTCGTGCGTGTAAGTGGACGCGACGGACATCGCGGCGCCCTCTGATAGCTCTCAACAAAAATCAAAGCCAGTAGTAACTCCGCTCAGCTCCGCCGCCATGACCGCCGGCTTCTTCTCCACCGACTACACGTTCCGCATCGGCCAGCGCAGCTTCACGCTGACGCCGCAGGCGAAGACCCTGCTCTTCGCCTACCTCGCGATGTTCGTCGTGTTCGTCGTCGCGGCCCTGCGCGGCGCGATGAGCGCCCCGGTTCCCGCGCTCGCGATCGGCGCGCTCGTGTTCGGCATGATCTTCTACCCGCTCATGATCGCCTACCTCGTGTACCTGAACAACTGCCTCGTCGTCGGCGACTGCAAGACGCTCGCCTGGATCCTGTCGGGCTTCGGCGTCGCCACGGCGGTCATGTACGTCTCCGCGATGGCGATGATGGCGGTCGCCGGCGGCCGCGCGACGCGCGTCAAGGCGCGCTGAACGGCCGCGCCGCGCGCATTCCTTTTGTCCCCGATCTAGATAGTAAGCTCTCGCTCGGATGGCAGCCGCCGGCACGGCGCTCGTGACGGCCGCCGCCGAGGCTGCCGGCATATCGCATGCCGTCGTGTTGCTGACGACCAAGATCAGCCTCGCCGTCCAGATCGCGACCGGCCTCGTCGGCCTGCAGGGCCTCACGTACGTCCTGCCGGAGCCGCACTCGGTCCTGAGCCACCTGCTCGCCCTTGAGACCTTCGTCCAGTTCGTAGAGCTGACTTTTTACGCTTGGTTCGTCTACCAGTTCAACCTGTCCACGATGGCGCTCACGCGGTACGCCGACTGGCTCCTCACGACGCCGACGATGTTGCTGACGACGATCATGTACTTCCGATATCAGAGCGCGCTGAACGGCGACGCGCGCGACGCGAAGGGCGCCGGCGCAGAAGCGGAAGGCTTCGCTGAGCCCGCCGACGAGTCGCCGCCGCCGCGCACATCGTTCTTCAAGACCATCGGCGACTTCATTCGCGAAAACAAGGCCGACGTCGCGATCATCTTCGCGGCGAACGTTTTCATGCTCGCGACCGGCGCGCTCGGCGAGATCGGCGCGCTCCCGCTGATCCCGGCGACGCTGCTCGGCTTCGGCGGGCTCGCCGTCAGCTTCGCGACGATCTACCGCAAGTTCGCGAAAGACACTCGCGTCGGCCGCACGATGTTCGCGTTTCTCGCGACGATCTGGTCGGCGTACGGCGTCGCCTTCTTGTTCCCGACCGCGGCCAAGAACATCACGTTCAACGTGCTGGACGTCTTCGCGAAGAACTTCTTCGGGGTCTACCTGTACGTGCAGGTGCGCCGCATCGCCGCCGCATCGGCCGCTTCCGCGAAGGCCGCGGCGGCTTAAAGGCACGCCGACTGTCGGGATCAACGACCGCACGATGGAGCCCGCCAAAATCAACCTCTTCATCCCATGGATCGCGTACAACCACACCGTTAACATGCAGCACGCGCTGAGCATGATGCGGCTCGTGCTGCACTGCCAGGCCCACGGCATCCGCGCTTCGCTCTACCCGATCGGCTTTGAGTCCCTCGTGAGCCGCGCGCGCAACGCCGCCGCCGCCGCGTTCCTCAGCGATCCTACGGCGACGCACCTGCTCTTCGTGGACGCCGACATTGAGTTCTCGCCCGAGGACGTCGTCGCGCTGATCCGCGCGGACCGCCCGATAACGTGCGGAGCGTACGCTAAAAAGTACCTGGACCGCGCCGCGCTCGCGCGCCACCCGGACCGCCTGGAGCTGTGCACGCAGCCGAGCGTCCACTTCACGCCCGCCGCCGAGGCCGCGATCCTCGGCGCTCCGCGCGGAGCGCCGCCGCCCGATCTCGCCGAGTGCACCTACGCGACGACCGGCTTCCTGCTCATCGCGCGCGAAGTGTTCACGACGCTCGCCGAGCGCCACCCAGAGCGCCGGTACGTCAACGACATTGACGCGCACGCCGGACTGCGCGCGGATGCGTTTTACGACTTCTTCCCCGTTGCGATCCACCCAGAGACGCGCCGCTACGAGAGCGAGGACTACGGGTTCTCGCGGCTCGCGCGCGACGCCGGCTTCGGCATCGTCTGCGTCACCGACCTCACGCTCACGCACCACGGCCACATGGGCTTCCCGTGCAACCTGCGCGCTCAGCTCGCGGCGGCCGCGGAAACCAGCGCGGCAACGGGCGCAGCGCCGCCCGCGCCCTGAAGATCGCCGAGCTCCCGCAGCATCCGCCGCTTCCACACCGGAGTCCCAGGCGTGTAATACAGAGGAAGCCAGCGCCGCTGAATCCGCCACGCTGCCATCCAGCGCTGAGCCCAGGCTACGCGTTCCGCGTCGCCGACGAACTGTATCTTTGACCAGACGAAACAGTACTGCAGCGGATTCCAGCAAGCCGGCCCGGCGCGCGTCTGGCCCGGCGGCGGCGCCGCGATAGCTTCCCAGACACAAACCTCTCGGTTGATCGCCAAGCCTTCCGGACACCACGGCAAGTCCGGCCTCTCGCACACGCGCGGCCACGTAGCGATCGCTGGGTTCGCTGAGAGCCCCTTCCAGTTCCAGAGGCGCGACGCTTCCAGCTCGGGCTCCTTGCCGAGACCGCGCGGCCACTCGCTTAGCCTTCCCCAGTTTATGACCTTCGCGTTTCGCGAGAGCCCCGACATATTCCACGGTTTGTCCCAGTACTTCACGATGATATCCCATGTCACCGCGTCGGACCACGAGTACGCCTCCCAGTTCCAAAAGGGGAGGCCCTTGTATATGCTCTCCAGCTCGGAAAGCGCCTCGGCGCCGATCGCCGGGTTCAGGTACAGCATCTCGGAGTTTCTCTTGTCGTTCCACGGGAACGACGGGTTCTCACGGATCGCGCGGGCGTTTGCGATTGCGGGATTGATCAGATAGCAGCGGCCTCCGCCATATCCATATTTATCGCAGAAGAATCGCTCGTACAGCTGCCACGTCATGTTCGGGTTCCTTTCGCCGAAGCGCTCGTACGCCAAGAGGAACATGTTGCTCTTGAAGATCGGCGGATCCAGCGAGCAGCCTTCGGCGGCGGCCATGTGCTCCAGGTCGGCGAACGAAAAGTCAGGCTTTGACGTGATGTACACGCGGGACTCGTAACAGTTCTGGCACATGCTGCCGCAGCTGCACCGCGGCTTCTTTTTCCATTCGGCGAACTCGCGTATGTCCGCCGCCGAGAAGCTCGTGTTCCGCTGCAGCGCGCCCGCCGCCGCGAGCCACGGCTTGTCCGGAAGCGCCTTCATGACGTCCAGCGTGACGTCGGGGTTCCCGGCGACCATCCACCACGACGTTTCGCGGTTGTTGTCGTGAAACTCTAGATCCTTGAGGCGGCTCACGGCGAGCTCGGTAGCGAACGCGCGCAGGGCGCGGGCTCCGGCGCTCGGCATTGCAGCGTTTTTGCTACTACTTCATACGCGCCGCTTGCTAGCCTTAAGCCACCCCCAAAATGTAGCGCAACAACTCTTCCCAGCCCGTACCGATCCCCTCACCAATCCCGAATGAGAAACATGACATTTCATGAATTCAAGTGCTTCCAATGCGGCGCGCCGCGCGCTGTGCGCCGCTCGCTACTCGTCGCCGTGGCCCGTCGCGCGCCGGTCCATCTCGCGGAGGTACGCGATATCGGCGGTGATGCTCTGGACGAATTCGGCGCTGCGCGGGTGCGCGTGGTGCTCCCAGATATTCTTCAGCATCGCAAGGCGGTGTACGATCGTGCCGGTTCCGTGCGCCGCGCGCGCCTTCTCCAGCGCGGCGAAGCGCGTCGCGTTCTTGGCGCTAAGCCGGTAGCCGTGCTGTCGCAGAGAAATCTTGTTCATGACCGGGCGCTCCGACTCGGACTCCGGCCCGGCCGGCGCAGCGTCGGGCAGCGGGAGCGGGAGCGGCAGCGCGGCCGCGGCCCGCACGAGATCCATCGGCCGGCTGCTCGTCGGCGCCGCCGCGGCCGTCGCGGCCTTCGCGGGCGCGACCGCCGCCGCGCCGGAGATCGGCAGGCGCTCCACGAATGTCTGCAGCATCGTGAAAAACGTCATGTACATCCGTGCCATCGCTTCGGAATTCGCTGGCGTGACGGGCAGCGATCGCATCAAGCCGGAAACCGTGTCCAGCCACTTCAGGATCTCCTTGTAAAACTCGGCCATCTTGTTCGTGAGAACAAACACGCGCGCGTATTGCGCGACGGCGTCATTTTTTGCGAGCGCGCCCGAGAGCGCGCGGGCGAAATTATGCGCGCCGTCGGTGACCACCTCTCTGCCGACCGGATCCGCGACTCTCCCGTCGTATCTCGTCGGGCCCGCGACTCTCCAACTGAACCCGACGGGCCCGCGACTGGCTGAGCGCGAGGTTGCGTACTGGGTTTCAGTTATTATTGGTTAAAGGTTAGGTGGCGTTTTTGCGTGGCTTCCGAGGATTTCCCCAGGACCAGTTGGGAATTGCCTGTAACATCGCAATGCGGTCGGCAGGGAGCGCCCCGTTTCTTTTGGACTGGCGCTGATGTGAGAGCCACTTCGCTTGCCGCCTCTCTTCCGCGTTTGAAGAGGTACTGCTCGGGTTGCGCCCGAGCCGCTCGCGCATAGCGCAAAACTCGGCCACTGCATCGCCGTAGTCGTGTGCAGCCCACGACCACCAGGATATATCCTCTAGGATCGCGACGCGTTCGGCAGGGAGATCGTTGTTCTTTTTGAGCTGGCGCTGATTTACGAGCCACCTCGCTTGCTGCCGCTCTTCCGCGTCCGAAGAGAGTATGGTCGGATCGCGCCCGAGCCGCTCGCGCATAGCGCGGAACTTGGCCACAGCATTGCCGTAGTCGTGCGCAACCCACGACCACCAGGATATAGCCTCTAATATCGCGACGCGTTCGGCAGGGAGCTTGTTGTTCTTTTTGAGCTGGCGCTGATTTACGAGCCATATTGCTTGCCGCCTCTCTTCCGGGTCCGAAGAGGTAGTTTTCGGATCGCGCCCGAGCCGCTCGCGCATAGCGCGGAAATCCTTCGCACGCTTCATCCACATCTCTTTTAGAGTAAGGCAGCGCACCTCCGCGTAAGCTTGAAGCTCCTCCGCGCGCGCGCGCATCTCGCGCTGCACGGCCGGATCACCGAGGCGGTCGTAGCACGCCGAGAGCGTGCGCAGCTTCTTGTGGAACAGAGCGTCCTCCTGCCGCATCAGCGTGAGCGAGTTCACCGCGCGCGACCACTCCTCCGTCCACATGAAGAGGTTGTTGCGCTTGGAAGGGTTCGCCGGGTCCAGCCGGCCGCCGCGCTGCAGGCGCTGCACCGTCCGGATGTCCGATGCGCGGTCGCCGACGTACGTGATGAACTCTGAGTCGCAGCGCGGGATGTCCACGGCCTCGTCCAGGATGCGCACCGACGCGATGACGAACAGATCGTGCTCCTCGGAGTCGGCCTGGAAGTCGCGCAGGATCTCGGAACGGCGCGCGGAGCCGACGGTGTAGTCCATCTGCGCGCTCCACAGGCGCAGGCCGTGGTACTCCTCGGAGACGCGCCGGAGCATGCGGTTAAACTGCACGCACTCGTCCGTGCTGCGCAAGTAAACGATGCAGCGCCGAGAACCGGTTTGCAGCATGCCGGTGCACAGGAAAAGCGCTTTGGCCGTGACGTCGTCGGCCGGGAATCCCGCGGGAAACTCCATGTCCACGGCCGTACGCTCGCGGCCGTCGTCTTCCGCGTCGCCGTCGCCATCGCCGTTTCCGTCATCTTCGTCGTCGGGGTCGCCGTCGCTCGCATCCTCGTCGTCGTCGTCGGGCTCCGCGCTGCCGGCCGATGTCGTCGGCGTCGCAGCTTCGCTGTCCGTCGGCGTCGCAGTCGGCGTCGGCGCGCGCTTAACCAGCGGGAGGTACACCTCGTAGTCGCACAGAAAACCGTTTTTGATTCCGTCGGCCATAGTGTAGCGGTACGCCTCCGTCGCGTCCAGGATTTCTTTCAGCTGCTCCGGCACCGTCGCCGACATCAGCAGCGCCGTCTGGTACTCGTTGACGACGCGGCACTGCGCCTTCGTGAGGTTGTGCATCTCGTCCACGAGAAGGAATGCATCCTCGTCGGTGAAGTACTCTCCGAACTCCTCCGTCAGCAGGCCGAAGAAGCTCTCATACGTCGCGAAGATCACGATCGGCTCGCGCGTCTTCAGCACGTTGCCGATGTGCACGGGGTCCGTCGTGCCGCCGGAGTCGCTGTTCACGAGCAGCGTCCGGAACTGCGGCGCAGACGAAGACGACGCGATCGCCGTGAAAAACGGCGAGAGGCGGTCCTTGAGGTTCGTCACGGACACGCGCAGCGGCGCGATGCACACGTAAATGTACGGTTTCCGCTTGTTCTTGATCTCCGCGAACACGCGACCGGCGATGAGCGTCTTGCCGAGGCCGCAGCCGACGTGCAGAATCATCTTGGTCTGTTCGTCCTGGGCGAGGCGGTCCAGAATCGCGCTCACCGCGTCCGTCTGGTAGCCACGCAAGCCGTAAGTCGTCTCATCGCTGTGCGATATCGCCTGCGTGAGCGCGAAGGCCGTCGGATCAAAATCCAGCCGCTCGTGTGTGTACAGATCGGGATACTTCATGAGATCTTCGCGTAGCCTGATTTCCAGGCGCGTTGTCGTGTACAGGTAGCCGGGCGAGCGCATGATCTGCATGTTGCGATAAAACCCAGCGAGGTCGCTCGCGCAGACCGGCTTCTTCGCGTAGTTCTTCGCCTGCCCTGGGTAGTACGCGGCACGCTTTGACGGGTCTTCGTCGGGCTTTTTGACGAGGAAGTCAATGCCGTCGTCTACGTACGGCGACGTTATGCCGCCGCGCGTGCGCGAGTCGCGCAGGTTGGCATTTCTCAGCATGCGGCGCGAGTTGTAGTCGTGGAACACGCCCGCGGCGAAGAGCTCTTCCTCGGGCACGACCGAGGCGTGCCAGACGGTGTGGCCATACTTGGCGCGGTGGTGCCGCACGCAGTAGTGCTCAAAGGCGAGGCCGTCGTTGCGCTCCGCGACGGCAGCCGCCGCTGCGACGGCGGATACTTTGCGCGGCATCTTTGACGTTGACTTGTTGTTGTCATCTTATATACGCGCCTTGCCTTTATATCATTTTTCCCCTCCCCTCCCGCCCAGTTTAGCTCCGTTTAAACCACCAAAATCCAAGCCCTTCACTCGCCCGCCGCGCGCCGCGCCGCTCACGACGTCGCGTCCGAGTCGCTGTCGCTCTCCGAGTCGCTCTCCATGTCGTCGCTGCGGTAGCCAGCGACGAACTCAATGTCGTCGTTGATGTGCTGCAGGTACTCGGCCTTGCGGCCGTCGCCCCAGACGCCCTTCAAGAACTGGAGGCGCTCAGAGACAACGTCCGCGCCGCGGTCCTTTACCGCGGCGCAAAGCGCCTTCGTGCGATCAGATTTTTTCATCTCATAGCCATATTCGCGCAGGGATATAGCGGCCTTCTTCGCCGCCGCCGGCTTCTGCACGCCGCGGTTCGCCGCGCGCAGCGAGCCGTTCTTCGCCGCGCCGCGCGCAGTCGCGACGGTCGCGCGCGCCGCCGCGCCGCCGATCGCGCGCGCGACCTGGTTCGCGATCTGCTCGCGCGGCGAGACGACCGTGTGCATCGTCGCCGTCGCCGTCGCGACCGGCGCGATCGGCGCGGCGGCCGCCGGCACCGCGAACGCCGGCAGCGGCGTCTCGGGAATGTTCATGCGCTCCAAGAGCGAGTTCGTCGTACGGAACATCGCCTCGTACGTCTTGATGATCGCATCGGCGTTATCGGCGGTGGCCGGGAGCCGCTTGAGCGCCTCGCCCTGCTCTTGAACCCACGTGAAAATCGCGCGGCAGAAATCGGGAACGGTCTGAGTCGCCATGGCTGCTTCGGGTTGCTTTCTCTTGGATCGGAACTGCTCGGAACGGAAAGGCTGTGTTAGCTTACCCTACCGGCCCGACCGGCCTCCCGTCAAATTTCCTATAGTCGCGTCAGTTTTCCCGACACGTTTATACGCTACCAAAAAGGACTGCGGCCCGCTGCGCCGTTTAGCGCGCGGCAGCGACGGCGCGCCGCGGAGCAGCCGCCCGGCCCGCCCGCGGCGCAGCGAGCTCCTCGCGCCGCGCCAGCAGGAACTGGATATCGTCGCGCAGGTTCTGCGCGGTCTCGGGCGACCATTCCAGCCCCTCGTACTCGGCGATCTCCAGGAGACCCATCAGCTTCGCGACGAAGTCGTCCGCGCGCGCCGTCGCCTTCGCGCCGGTGCCGACAATCGCCGTGAGTTTTCCGATGCGCAGCTCAGCGGACTCTATCGGCTGGTAATCTCCCGTGCGGATCTTCATAAGAACCGTGTAATCGTTCAGCGCTGCCTGCCAGGCCTCGCCGAGCAAGTCCTCGCGCTTCAGCTCGGCCGCGAGCGCGAGCATCCCGTCGCGCAGCTCCTCGCGCGGCAGCCCTTCAATCGCCGCCCAGCGCGCCTTGACGTGCCTCGGCGCCATGATCGGGTCGGCCGCGACGAGAAGGCGCCGGTAAGCGTCCAGGCCCTTCTCGCCGCCGGCCGCGAGCTCCACGTCGGCGAGCACGCGCCGAAGCGCGGCGACGTGCCGATCGGCGAATCCCTCGGCGGCGCCGCCGGGCCCGGCCGCGAGCGCGACGAGTGCCTTCAGCGCTTCCATCGCAGCCGCGCCAGCGTGTCGGTCGTGCGCCGCCCAGCGACCGCGACCGTCAAATTTCGGGCGGGTAGCTGCGACTCATAGCCGACGGGCTGGAAAAAATGACGGACGGCGCTAACCGGCGCCCAGTTAAAGCGACCTCGCGTTGTATCTAAAAGGACGAGACCTGCGAAAATGGCCGCGCCAGCGCTCCCGCCGATGCTGACGCTGTTCGGCGCGCCCGCGCCCGCCGAACCGCCGCATCTGTACGAGCTGGAGCTGCAGGAGAACGACCCGCGCGCGGCGCAGCCCGAGAAGATCCGCACGCCGCTGAAGCCGCACCAGAGCGCCGCGCTCGCGCGGGCGCTCGCGATGGAGCGCGACGGCGGCCTAGCGATCAAGATGCCGGCGGATCCCGACAACTACATCAACTTCTCCTCGCGCGAGCTGAACCCGAGCGGCCAGCCTATCGTCTTCCAGACCAACGTCGGCGTGCTCGGCGACATCCCGTCGTACGGCAAGACGCTGACGGCGCTCGGCATCGTCGCCCAGAACCCCGACACGACGACGATCCACGGCAGCGACTTCATGGTCAACCGCACCGAATCCAGCGTGCCGCTCGGCGGCTACTCTCAGGTAGTGAGCTGGAAGGGCGCGATGCTCGGCGTCGCCGCCGCTGGCGCCGCGGGTCCGGGCGCGCTGCCGTTCATCCGCTCCACGCTGATCATCGTCCCGCACGGCCCCGTGTACATGCAGTGGAAGGCGACCGTCCAGGCGCGCACGAGCCTCAACGTGCTCTTCCTGGACAGCATCACGGCGCTGCGCAAGCACCTGCCGACCGAGAAGTACGGCGTCTCGCGCCTCGGCGCGCACGAGCGCTACACGCTCATCCGCGACATGTCGGTCGCCGACCGCATCGCCTATTTCGCCGACCTCGTCGCCGAGTTTGAGAAGTACGACGCCGTCCTGTTCAAGAGCACCTGCCTCAAGACCTTCACGGACATGTGCGTCACGCCGTACATCTCCATGCCTTGCGCGGCCAGCTCCGACTACTGCCACCCGTTCCTGTCGTGGGGCCGCGTGATGATAGACGAGGCACACGACCTGCTGCCGAAGCTGCCGGCGATGCGCTTCATGTTTGCGTGGCTGATCTCGGCGACTTACACGGAGATAGCGCTTCAGGTGAACTCGCGCCGCGGCACGAACGGCTTCGGCGCGTGCATTAACCGCGTCGTCACGCCGACGCGCGTCCACTTCATGGCCGTCAAGGGCACCGAGAGCTTCGTCGTCAAGTCTTTCACGATCCCCGAGACGACCGACATGACCTACCTGTGCCGCATCCAGGCCGCGCTCGCGGCGATCCAGGAGTTCCTGACGCCGGCCGTCAAGGATCGCGTGAACGCGGGCGACATCCACGGCGCGATCCAGATGATGGGCGGCAAGTCGGAGACCGAGAACGACCTCGTGGACCTCGTCACGCGCGACATCGTGCGCGATATCGGGAACAAGCGCCGCGCCCACGAGTACCTGAGCGGCCTGGACATCCCGGAGGCCGACCGCACCGCGCGCCTCGCGACGATCACGGCGTCCATCCGCAGCCTGGAGGACCGCCTCGCGTCCATCCGCGCGCGCCTGACGCAGCTGAGCGACAAGGAGTGCGAGATCTGCGGCGACCCTTACGTGAACCCGATCTTCCTCTCGTGCACTCACGTGTACTGCGCCGGCTGCATGATGCAGTGGTTCAACTCGTCGGCCGGCACGCGCATCGCCGGCGGCCAGGCCGCGAAGACGTGCCCGAGCTGCCGCGCGCCGATCCAGGGCCGCGACCTCGTCGCGATCCGCGCGCCGCTGACGCCGACGCGCGCGGCCGCCGGTGCGTCCGGCTCGGGCTCCGGCGCGTCCACGAGCGCCGCCGCCGCAGCCGCCGCGGCGGCCGCCGAAGCCGAAGCGGCCGCGGCGAACGAGCCTGTGTCAAAGCTGGACACGCTCATCCGCATCCTGCGCGCGAACCCGACCGGCCGCTTCCTCGTGTTTTCGCGCGTGGACATGTGGAACATCCTGCATCGCCTGACCGAAGAGAACATCCCGACGACGGAGCTCAAGGGCACGACGACGCAGATGATGAACAAGCTCGCGTCCTTTGAGAACAACACGATCCGCGTGATCCTGCTCAACACGCGCTACGCCGGCTCGGGCATTGAGATCACGTGCGCGACCGACGTCGTGCTGTTCCACACGATGGGCCACGACGCGACGCAAGCGATCGGCCGCGCGAACCGCGTCGGCCGCACGACGAGCCTGCGCGTGCACCGCCTGCT
>Ga0209230_10000292_pt1 | contig 19712 bp, 18 predicted proteins | sample LakOntMetagenome_FD_187467 | JGI IMG/M metagenome (GOLD analysis project Ga0209230, IMG submission 187467) | Freshwater and sediment microbial communities from Lake Ontario - Sta 18 epilimnion Metagenome (SPAdes) (version 2) | ecosystem: Environmental > Aquatic > Freshwater > Lentic | place... | reverse complement strand
CCAGGAGCGCATCACATCAACACGTGGTCACTCGATTACATCTATGCAGGCTATTTACGTTCCTGCAGATGACATTACCGACCCAGCTCCACACACAACATTCGCCCACCTTGATGCAACAACAGTGTTGTCTCGTCCGATCTCAGAGCTTGGTATCTACCCAGCTGTGGATCCACTTGACTCAACTTCACGCATCTTGGATCCACGCTACATCGGTGAGCAGCACTTCCGTGTTGCAAACCGTATTAAGCAGATCTTGCAGCGTTACAAGGATCTTCAGGACATCATCGCTATCTTGGGTATCGATGAACTTTCAGAAGAAGATCGCATTCTTGTAGGACGCGCTCGTCGTATCCAGCGCTTCTTGTCACAGAACACATTCGTGGCAAAGGTCTTTACTGGTATCGAAGGATCATTCGTTCCTCTCTCAGAGACAATCGAAGCATTCGAAGCTTTGGCTGATGGAAAGTACGATCACATTCCTGAGCAGGCATTCTTCATGTGCGGTGGCCTCGACGATGTCGAGCGCAAGGCTGCAGAATTGATGAAGGCATAACAATGGCTCTTACCGTCGCACTAGTTTCGCCAACACAGAAAGTGTGGAGTGGAGAAGCAGTATTTATCTCAGCTCGCACTACAGAGGGTGACCTTGGAGTTCTTCCAGGTCACGCTCCACTGTTTGGCGTACTAGTCGACGGAGCCGTCAGCATTAAAGGTGTAGATGGAACCATCACTGAATTCAATGTCAGTGGTGGCTTCTTATCTGTTTCAAATGATCGCGTCTCGATTCTTACAGAGAGCGTTAACTAACTCTTTACTCTCTTGTCACATCTGCGCCGAGTGCGCGTAATTGCTCTGCAAACTCTGGGTAACCACGATCAACGTGGAATGCGCCATCAACTGTCGTAACGCCTTCTGCCACGAGCGCTGCAAGAACTAATCCAGCCCCTGCACGAATATCTGTAGCCTCAACGGGAGCACCTGAAAGCTGATCAATTCCATGGATAGAGGCGTGATGGCCATCGACGTGAATTTGCGCGCCTAGGCGGCTGAGTTCGTTCACGAACATAAAGCGTGATTCGAAGACATTTTCAGTCACAAGAGAATCACCATCTGCAATTGAATTCATGGCGATAATAAATGGCAGTAGGTCGGTGGCAAATCCTGGATAGGGAAGTGTTGCAACATCAACTGCGGTTGGACGTTGCTCCATCTTTACACGCACGCCATCTGCAGTTGAAGTGATTATTGCTCCAGCAGAAGTTAACTTCTCTAACATAACTTCCATGTGATCGGCGCGTGCGCCTTGAATAGTGATATCACCTTGCGTCATTGCAGCTGCAAATGCCCATGTACCGGCGATGATGCGATCTGTGACGGTAATGTGATGAGTAGGGTTTAACTCTTTAACACCGGTAATAGTGATGACTGGAGAACCAAGTCCTTCGATCTTTGCACCCATTGAGATTAAGAATTCGCCGAGATCAACTAAATCTGGTTCGCGCGCAGCATTTTCAATCGTTGTTACACCTTCGGCCAATACGGCAGCCGTCATGAGGTTCTCTGTTGCGCCAACGCTAGGAAAATCTAGAGAGATCGCTGCCCCTGTTAAACCTTGTGGTGCTTCGGCAATGACATATCCATGTTCAACATGTGCCTTTGCGCCTAAAGATTCAAGACCCTTGATGTGAAAATCTAAACCGCGTGATCCGATTGCATCTCCACCCGGCAAGGCAACTTCAGCCAGACCAATACGTGCAACTAATGGACCTAAAACATTTATCGACGCGCGCATTTTGCGAACGAGATCGTAATCGGCTCGATGCAACGGAGTCTGTGGAACATCGATGGTCAATAGCGAAGCCTCGTGTGTGACGGTGCAACCCAAGCGGCGCAGCAGGTCAGACATGATCTCCACATCAGCAATAGCTGGAACGTTTGCGATTGTGGTCTTGCCGACGGCCAGAAGGGATGCAGCCATCAATTTCAGGACGGAGTTCTTGGCTCCACCTACGTGGACCTCACCGACCAGTCTGGAGCCACCTTGTATGCGGAAGCGATCGTCCTGATGGAGATCGTGCTGAGGTGCCATAGTCGCATTCTACTTATAAGGTAGCGCCATGGTTAATCTCACGCGTATTTATACAAAGACTGGCGACGACGGCACAACATCTCTCGGAGATATGAGCCGCACATCCAAGAATGATCCTCGCCTAGAGGCATATGCAACTGTCGATGAAGCTAATTCAACGATCGGAGTTGTCCTTGCAACGGATGCGTTATCTGATGAAGTCCGAGCCTTGCTTGTACGAATTCAGAATGATCTATTTGATGTGGGTGCAGATCTCTGTACACCGGTAGTTGACGCTCCAGCGTTTGAACCATTACGTGTTTTAGAATCACAGATCGTCTATCTAGAAGAAGCTATTGATAAGTACAACTCAGAACTCGAATCACTTCGTTCATTTGTACTTCCATCAGGCACACCAGCTGCGGCACATCTTCATGTTGCCCGCACAGTAGTTCGTCGCGCAGAGCGTTGCACGTGGGCAGCTATTCACGCATTTGGTGGGGGAGTAAATCCACTGACAGCTAAGTATCTCAACCGATGCTCAGACCTACTCTTCGTTCTTGCACGCATTGCAAACAAGGAAATTGGCGATCAACTCTGGGTTCCAGGAGCAAACCGATAATTTCTAGCGGCTTATGTAGGTGTTGCTAGGAACCTTTTCAGTTGTTGGATCTTGATGGCAGGTAATTCCAATAGGGACTACTGCAATTGTTCCTGAATAAAGTGCACCAGAAGGCAGCACCAAGGTAACAACTTCTTTCGCTGCTGATTTCTTTGCAAGTGTGCGCAGCATTCCCAGGGTTAGGAATGAACCCGCTATATCTGGATTTGGTGTGATCACCTTCGAATCTACTTCCCAATAAACACATCCGATAAGGGAAGCCACCTGCAGGCGGCCACATGAAAACTCTTTACATGCAGCTATCGCCTTAGCTAACGCGGAATTTCCAGCGGCAACATTCATCATCACTTCTACAGATGGAGTTCGCCAATAAACATCATCCATCACCTTAAATCCGGCTGGTGGCCATTTCGGCGAAGGTGATGGAGCAACTGGCTTCTTCGTTTTCTTTGGCTTCTTTGTAGGCGTTGCCTTCACCGTCACTTTTGGCGCGGGCGTTGCTGTCGCTTTAGCCGTTGCTGTGGCTTTAGCAGTTGGAGTCGGTGAATTTGTCGCAGCCAGACTGTGTGCAGGAATTAGTGCGAGGCAGAGCCCGATAACCATGGCAGTACGTTTCATCGATCACTCCATCGGAATGTGCGAAGTGAGAAGAAAAGACCAATCACTAGCCATATCGAGATAACAAGAAATGATTTACCGATCTCCCACTGACCAGCAACTTCTTGGGAAGCAAATGAGTCAGGGAGAAAAACCGAACGCATCGCCTGTGTCATCCACTTGAGAGGGAAGATAGCTCCTACTTGCTGCATCCAGGTTGGAAGTTGAGTGAAAATGAAGAAAACCCCACTGATAAATTGAAGAACGATAACAACAGGGGATACGACAGCAGATGCCCCGCGTCCACTCTTTGGAATAGCCGAAAATGCGATTCCGAGGGTAGTTGAAGCGGCACTTCCCCAGATAATCAACCAGGTAAAGGTGAACCACTTGTATGGATCAGTGGGTAGATCAACGCCGAAGAAGGCGACTCCTGCTACGAGCAAGAGACTGACTTGGATGATCATGGTGACAAAAACAAGTATTGATTTTCCGATGAAGTAACTTGCTGCGGCCATAGGCGTTCCGCGCAAACGCTTAAGTGAGCCGAATTCGCGTTCAATCGGAATCATGATGGCAAGATTTTGAAAGCCAGAATTAACAAGGCCTGATGCAATCATTCCGGCGACGAAATATTGGCTAAAGGTCACATCCGGTGCAATGGATTCTGAAAATACAGAACCAAAAATTGCCAATAGGATAAGTGGAAACGCGATAGTAAAGACAACAGATTCACGTTGACGCATGAATTGTCTGATCTCAATATTTCCACGCAAGAGACCGAGCTTCCACATTGATGGTGTCATATCTTTCTCGACCTTGCTAAGCATCTTCGCCCCCAATCATCTCGAGGTAGATGTCTTCAAGGGTTGCGCGCTTCACAATGAGTTCAGGGACTTCGCCGCCAAAACGCGCAGAGAGCTCTGCGACAAAAGCCGTTGGGTGAGGAGCTTTCTCTACTCGGACGACGCCATTTTCTCGCCATGAAACCTGTGCAAGAGATGTCGCACGTCCACCAAGTTCGGCTGGGGTAGAGACTTCAATGATCTCTCCCCTATTAATCACCGCCACTCGGTCAGCAAGTGCTTCAGCCTCATCCAGATAGTGGGTGGTCAACAAGATGGTGCGCCCTTCACCCTTAAGGGTGCGAATCAAAGTCCAGAAATCTCGACGAGCTTTTGGATCAAAGCCAGTTGTTGGTTCATCGAGGAAGAGAAGCTCTGGATTACCGATAATCCCAAGAGCAACATCTAAGCGTCGGCGCTGGCCCCCCGAAAGTGTGCGAACAAGCGCATTTTCTTTCTCCCGTAATCCGACACCATCAATAACTTCATCGACATTGCGCGGATTGGAGTAGTAATGTGAAAAGTGTTTGATGCTCTCGGACACGGTAAGATCACCAGCATCGTTGCTGGTCTGTAGAACAATTCCAATTCGATTGCGCCATTGACGAGCGGCAAGTCCACCTATGGCTGGATCTGTATCTAAAACCTTCACATCTCCGCCATCACGACTTCTAAAACCTTCGAGGATCTCGACAGTCGTTGATTTTCCAGCGCCATTTGGTCCTAAGAGGGCGAAAATCTCACCTTGATGGACGCGCAGATCAACTCCATTGACTGCAGCCAGCTCGCCATAGAATTTCTTGAGCCCTTTGACATCAATCACCTGGTTCACAAGCGTCACTGTGCCACATTGGGGCCAAAAGTGCGAGAAAATGGAATATGAGTCCGCGCCGCAACTATCCCAAGAAACGTAAGTCAGGCGGCGGCGATGACTACCGTGAGATAAATCCCTCAAATCAAAGTTTTGAAGAAGATGAGGATGGCTTGTGGGTTGTTAGACAACTCACTGGATCGGCTGCAACAAAACCATATCGCTGTCCGGGTTGTGATCAGTTAATTCCAATGGCGACTCCACATACAGTTGCATGGCGAGATGGGGAAGAAGATTTACGTCGCCACTGGCATAACATCTGTTGGAGCAAGCGACATCATCGTCGCCCGAAGAATTTTTAGATTAACCCAATCGACCTTTTAAGATTTTGTTGACTCGCACAATGAGTTTGTCATTTCCTGCCGTACGTCTAAATGAAGTAAATGCAAGTGGAAGATTGAAGCGCGTGCGCACAACACTTCTTGGATAGGTAAATTCAAGGATTCCTTCAGGACCATGTATGCGGCCATAGCCACTATCTTTCACGCCGCCAAACGGGATAGATGCAATCGCAGCAAATGCAATAACAGAGTTGATAGAGACCATGCCACAAACGAGTGAACGCGCAATCTTCTTACCGTTTCGCTTCGACCAGACCGATGCACCAAGTCCGTAACGGGAAGCATTGGTAAGGGCGATCGCCTCTTGCATTGTTGCCACACGATTAATTACAAGAGTTGGCCCGAAGGTCTCCTCAGTGATTGCAGTGGAGTCTTCAGGGACATCTGCGATGATGACAGGATCAACATAGGGTGCGCGAACTGAGTCTACGCCGCCCATTAATACGCGACCACCTTTCGCAATTGCATCTTTAATATGTCCTTCAATGATTGCTAACTGCTTAGGCATCGTTGCAGGACCATAATTTCCGACTCCGGGCTCTCCGGGCTTTATTGTGGAAGCAATTCGCAGAACGTGCTCAATAAATTCATCGGCTACAGCCTCGTGAACATAGACTCGCTCTGCGCCAATACAAGTCTGCCCCGCATTAGACATCGCTGACCAGATAGTTGCATCAGCGGCACGCTTGAGATCAGCATCTCGGTCGACGATCACTGGATCTTTTCCACCGCATTCAAGGATGACTGGCGTCATAGAGAGTGCACACGTTGCTGCAACCTTTTTGGCAGTTGCAGTTGAACCAGTAAAGGCCAGCTTATTGATACCACTTTCACATAGAAATTTACCTGTATCTCCTAAACCGGTGACACAGGTGAAGACATCGTTGAGTCCAGTAGCTTCTAGAAATGAATCGGCTAGGAATTTTCCAACTGCAGGCGTGTACTCACTTGGTTTGAAGACCACAGTATTTCCAGCAGCAAGTGCGTAGGAGATTGAACCCATCGGAGTAAAGACGGGATAGTTCCATGGACCGATAACTCCGACAACGCCAAGAGGTGAACGCTCTACCGTTGCAGACATATTTGCCATCAGCACTCCGGGTGATCGGTGTGCTGTGCGCATAACTTCTTCTGCATTTCGTGCAGCCCAACCCAGGTGGGCAAGTGCAAGTGATGCCTCAAGAGTTGCATCACTAGTTGGCTTTCCTGTCTCAAGTGAAACAATTTCAACTAGATCATCGAGGTTTTCCATGAGGTAGGCGTTCCACTGCAGCAGCGCTTTCTTTCGCCCTTTGAACTGGAGCGCCTGCCAAAATGGTGCAACTTCACGAGCACTTGCTACCGCCGCATCAACATCTTCTTTCGTCGACAGTGCATGTTGGCCAATACTCAAGCCTGTTACTGGATTGAAAGAATCGAATGTGCTCATGGGTAAAGACTAGACTGGGCACTATGGCGCAACCAATCCGTCCCAGCACAGTGTTGCCGGCAATTCGTACCCCATTTACGGTGACAACGGCCGATGGCCAGACTTTAATCGGTGAGGTTGCTGCGCCAATTGATGGGCGTAGATCGCCGGCTGTGCTGATGCTTCATCCCAACCCAACCGGTGGGGGAATGATGGATTCGCATATCTACAAAAAAGCGGCGAACAGACTTCCTGCAATGGCTGGGATCACCATCGTTCGCTTTAATACTCGCGGTACATCCAGTGAAGCGGGCACGAGTTCAGGTGTCTACGACAATGGCGACAGTGAAAAGTTCGATGTTGAGGCGATGATCAATTACTGCTTTGATCAATTAAAAATTGAGGAACTCTGGGTTTGTGGTTGGTCCTTTGGTACAGATTTAGCGATTCGTCATGCTCATGATTCACGGATTAAAGGCCTTATTCTCCTAAGCCCACCACTGAAATATTCGCAAGAGTCAGATCTTGATTTTTGGGCGAATGATCTTCGACCAATTACAGCGCTGATTCCTGAGTTCGATGATTACTTAGTGCCAGAAGAAGCGTGCAAGAGATTTGCCAAGATTAAACATATGAAATTAATAGCAGTCGATGGCGGAAAGCACCTATGGGTAGGAGAGCCTGCTGTTCATCTCGTGCTCACTGAAATCACGCGAGTCATCGCGCCAGAGCGACTACCGCTCACACAAGAGATTGAGGATTAATTCTTATCTGTTTGCGGGAAGACAACTTCTTCCAAGATTAAGATAATTGAAGCGGCAATAGGCACTGCCAACAATCCACCGATAAGCCCGAGAAGAGATGTTCCCAACAGGGCTGCGATAATCGTTACCGCTCCAGGAACATTGAGAGCACGCTTCATAATTCGTGGAGTCACAACATAGTTTTCTATCTGCACGTAGACAATGTAGGCAACAAAGGCAATTACGCCGTAGAGCAGCGATTGAGTCAGCGCGATCAGAGTCACGATTGTGCTGCCGATGTAATGGCCAATCAATGGAATAAATCCACAGACTAAGACGATCATGGCGATCGCAAAAGGCGATGGAAGCCCTAATGCAAAGCTGAGAATGAGCACAAAGATTGCTGCCATAAAGGCAATTGCGATCTGACTTCCGACAAATGAACCCACTCGAGCGATGATTGCATAGGTCAACTTTGATACGCGTTCACGACGAGTTGCAGGTACAAAGCGCATTCCAAAGTTGGTCGCCTGTGGCAATCCAATAATGAAGTAAAGGGTAAGAATCAATACAGTAATTCCAGTAAATGCACCAGAGAGAACTGTCTTTCCGACCCCGATTACTCCACCGAATGCAGAGATAATCAAAGTGCCATCAGATGTAACCTCGGCTAATTTGCTTTGAAGAGTATCGATGATGCCAAATTGTGAGTTGAGATCAGCGATAAGTGGATGACCTTCAAGATCCCTCAATAATCCGGGAGCTGAATTAATAAGCGAACTACCCTGTGAAATAACTGGAGGAATAACCACTGCGATAAAGAATGTTACAAAGGCAAGAACTCCAACAAAAATTGCTGCAACAGCGCTCACTCGTGAGAGTCCGCGCTTCCTCAAAGTTTCAACTGCCGGATTTAAGCCCATCGCGAGATAGAGGGCGAGCAGAATAATGATAAAAATCTGACTTGCACTTGCAAGTGCTCGCAATAGAACGATGGCTGCCAAGGCACCGAGAGTTGCAACAAAACCAAAATAGAAAGGATTAGTTCTATTAATTGGCGCGCCTGCGATACCGAATTCTTCTCGCTTTGAGTGTGACATATCTCCATTCTAAGTGCGAACGCTTGCTAGATCAGGCTTTCACCCCTAGTTGATGAGAGAATTCATGCATGGCGCTGCGAATTACTGGTCTTGGTGAGGAGATCGCATCCGTCTCAGGATTGCCGTGGCAGATCAGTCTCGAGGAGTGGCCCGAAGATCCCAGCCTCACTGAAAAGCGCGGAATCTCTCGACATATTGTCCGGCTTGTACATTCAACCCAAGACCCTGACTCTGAAGTCTATGCAGTCAAAGAGACGGTCTCGGAGTTCGCTAATCGTGAATACCAAGCACTGCGCCAGTTAGCTCATCTCGGTGCACCGAGCGTTGAACCGATCGCAGTGATCGAAGGCCGGACTAATGAGCACGGTGAAGAACTTCCCTGTGCACTAGCAACTCGCTTCCTTCCATATTCTCTGCCCTATCGAGTTTTGTTAAGTGGCAAGGATGTCACTCCGCAAGACATTACCTTGATGGCAAACGCGTTAGCACTCCTTCTTGTTCGGCTACATCTCCTTGGTTTTTGGTGGGGAGATTGTTCTCTGTCTAATACTTTATTTAGAAGGGATGCTGAGGGTTTTGCAGCCTATTTAGTTGATGCCGAGACGGGTGAATTTCAAAAGAATTTAAGCGACGGCCAACGCGAGCATGACCTAGAGATTGCTCACTTCAACGTTGCAGCCGAACTTGAAGACCTCTCCTTGTCAGGTGTTCTATATCCAGGAATGGATCCGATACGCGCAAGTGATGCGGTTATGAAGCGTTACCGCAGAATTTGGACAACGCTAAAAGAGCGTCAAGTCTTAGATCCCAACGACCGTCATGCAGTCGAACGTGCGATGCGACAGCTTCATGACCTTGGCTTCGCTGTCGAAGAGGTCTCCGTGACTCTTGATGGTGATAGTAAGAGGCTTTTCTTTCAACCGAAACTTGTTGAAGCGGGTTACCATCAGAATCGATTACGAGATTTGGTTGGCCTTGAGACTGAAGAACTTCAAGCAAAGCGCTTGCTTGCATCTTTTGATCGTTTCAGAGGTCGTGAAAGCCTTCCTCATCCTCCGATGCACGAATCTGCAAAACGCTGGCTCGATGAAGTCTTCTATCCAACAGTTTCGTTGATTCCAATCGAATTACAAGGCCGTATCGAGGCGGCGCAGTTTTTCCATGAAGCCCTTGAGCACCGCTGGTATTTAAGTGAGAAAGCCGGCCACGATGTCGGACTAGAATTTGCAGCGCTATCTTATATAGCTGATGTACTTCCTATGAGACGAGATTCGGGGGTTGATGTTGATGTCACTTCCGCCTAATTTCGGTCAAGCCTTTGACTTAAGTTCTCTTGGAAAACCAGCACCGACCACACCAAAGATGGCAGTTGGCAAAGTTGTCACAAAGGAAAATTTAGCCTCTGATTTTGTAGAACTTTCAATGACTAAACCCGTCGTTCTTCTCTGTTGGACTGCCCGTGCACCGCATTCACTGGATACTCTGGCGATTCTGGATAAGCTCAATCAAGAAGATGGCGGCACTTGGGAACTAGGAAGCATAGATGTTGATGCAGCTCCTGAAGTCGCCAGCGCATTGCAGGCACGCACAGTTCCATATGCTGTAGCCCTTGTTGGTGGCCAACCGATCCCTCTCTTTGAAGAAGCAATCTCTGAAAGTGATATCAAGTCAGTGATCACAAAACTTCTTACGATTGCAGCCGAACAGGGTATTGGTGAAGTCCCTGAGGAGAAACTTGAACCGGAAGAGATTGAAGCGCTAGCTTTCCTTGAGGCAGGAGATTTAGTTAAGGCCGAAGATGCCTACAAGCGATTCCTGGCACGCATGCCTGCCAATCCATATGCCAAACTGGGGTTAGCGCACACACAACTACAACTTCGAATTCTTAATCTGGATCCAGCGCAGACAATTGCTGCTGCGAATACTTCCCCTTTAGATATTGAACGCGCTCTGGCTGCCGCTGATATGGAAGTTGCAACAGGAAGTGTTGAACCAGCATTTATTCGACTTTTGGCTCTCATCAAGGCGACTTCAGGAGATGAGAGAGCGCGAGCTAAAGATCGTTTACTTGAACTCTTCTCTTTAGTTGATCCAGCTGATCCACGCGTGGTCAAAGCGAGAGCGGATCTTGCTAATGCACTCTTCTAAATCCAGTTTAAGTGTTTCAGAAGAGAAGAAGTATGTAGGCATACTCTTCTTCCTCTTCGCCGTTCAAATTATGAGCTGGGTACCTCGTTTTCCAGAGATCAAGGCGAATCTGGATTTATCTAACGGCGAATTTGGAACTTACTTGAGTTTGGGTTCAGTCGGTGCCGTTATCGCGATGCTTTCAAGTGGTCACTTTGTTCATAAGCTTGGGGCGAAGAAAGTTTTAATAATTGCAGCCCTGAGCATGTGTCTTTCCATCGCCGTAATCGCCCATCTACAATCTGCGCCAATTTTTATTATTGTAAATATGATCAATGGAGCTTCTATTTCAGCATTTAACATAGCTCTCAATGCTCAAGCATTTCATGCCCAAGATCGAGCGGGAGAATTGATTCTGAGTCGCCAACATGGTTATTGGACTATGGGCGCAGTCGCTACCGCGATATTTTCAGGTTTCATGGTTGAGTTTGTTGGAATTGCACTTCACATAAATGTTTTGAGCGCTGCAGTCTTCCTTATAATTTTATTCATCATCAAAAAGCTCGAACCTGAAATGATAAAGGCGAGCGAAGAAGATGATAGCGACTTCGGATTTAAGGATCTCTTTACCTCGTTCCGCATTGATTATTTAGTCTCTGCTGCCTTGATCTGTGGAATTATGGTCGAGTTCTCTACCGCCGACTGGTCCACAATTTATGCAAAGGAAACTATCGGCGTACGTGGATCACTTGCAACAATTCCATACATCCTCACCTTTACCGCCATGATTGTTGGCCGCTTAGGCCAGCACCGGATTACTCCTTACGTTTCCCTTGAAAAACAGATTAAATTTGGCAGTGTTATAGGTGGAGTTGGATTTATTGGATTCATCTGCGCATCCTCACTTTTGGTAGATCACTCAAAGACGGCGGCATATATCTGCACGCTCATAGGTTTCTCTATCGGTGGTTTCTTCTCCGCAGTTCTTTCACCCACCTTCTTCACTGCGGCGAATAAACGTTCCGCTCAACCAAGTGCCGTTGTAGTTGGCCAAATGGGTGTCATCAACGCAATTCTTACTCTCATTGTGAAGACAATAATTGCTTGGACTGCTCAATTTTCTGGTTCAATCGCAATTGCAATGATCATTCCCGGACTGATGTTGATATCAGTGGCTTTCATGTCACGTGTAGCAAAAGACCTTTAAACGCGCTCAAACCAGACTGTTGCAAGAGGCGGAATTCGAAGCTCTATATAGAGATCTGTGTCGACATCGACTGCAAAAGATTGATTACTAACTCCACTGCCACCATAGGCAAGATCATCTGTATTGAGAACCTCGCGCCACACTCCAGGGGTTGGCATGCGAAGTCGATAGCGCTCATGGGGGACAGGTGAAAAGTTAGTTATGCAGACAAGCGGTGTTTGATTATCTGACCATCGGGTAAATGCCAGTGTATTTGCCGCTCCATCATCATTTACTATCCAGCTAAAGCCTTCTGGGTTTGTATCTTTCTCCCACAACGCAGGATGTCCTTTATATTCCTGATTGATTCGAGAAACTAATTCTTGAACCTGGCGATGCTCATCATATTCGGTGAGATACCACTGCAATCCCGCGCTCTCACTCCACTCATCATTTTGGGCAAACTCGCTTCCCATGAAGAGAAGTTTTTTGCCTGGGTGTGCCCACATATATCCATAGAGCGCACGCAGTGTGGCAACCTTCTGCCAGCGATCACCTGGGAATTTATTTACAAGTTGGCCTTTGCCATGAACAACTTCATCATGGGAGAGCGGAAGCATGAAGTTCTCAGACCACGCATAGAGAATTGAGAAAGTAACTTCGTTGTGGTGATACATGCGATGAATTGGTTCATGAGAGAGATATTGCAAAGTGTCATGCATCCAGCCCATATTCCACTTAAATCCAAAGCCAAGTCCACCTGATGCAGTCTCTCGAGTAACGCCTGGCCAAGCTGTTGACTCTTCAGCAATCATCATAATTCCAGGATGTGTTCGATAAGCAGTTGCAGTCGCTTCTTGTAATAGCGCTACAGCTTCGAGATTCTCGCGACCACCGAATTTATTTGGAAGCCACTCACCGTCCTCTCGTGAATAATCAAGGTAGAGCATTGATGCAACGGCATCCACGCGCAATCCGTCGATATGGAATTCAGTAAGCCAATAGAGAGCGCTAGCAACAAGGAAGTTGCGCACTTCATTGCGGCCAAAGTTAAAGATGTAGGTGCCCCAATCAGGGTGTTCACCTAAGCGTGGATCTGCATGTTCATAGAGTGCGGTGCCATCAAAACGAGCTAGCGCCCACTCATCCTTTGGAAAATGTGCTGGAACCCAATCAAGGATCACGCCGATGCCTGCTTGATGAAGAGCGTCAACTAAGTACCTGAATTCGTCGGGGGAGCCAAAACGAGAAGTAGGTGCAAAGAAAGATGTGACCTGATATCCCCATGATGGGCCGTAAGGATGTTCTGTTACTGGGAGGAATTCGATATGCGTGAAACCTTGCTTACTTACATAGTCAACAAGTTCGACGGCAAGATCTCGATAGTTAAGGCCTAACTTCCATGACCCAAGGTGAACTTCATAAACACTCAACGGCGCACGCCATGGTTGGAAATTACCGCGAGCTGTAATCCAATCCTGGTCTGCCCATGTGTAGGTAGATTCAGTAACAATCGATGCGGTCAGTGGTGGAATTTCTGTTGCTTGCGCCAGTGGATCTGCATGATCAACCCAAGCACCGTCAATTGTGCAGATTGCAAACTTATATCGAGTATCAACGCCGATACCTGGGATAAATACTTCCCAGATTCCAGTCGATCCTAGGCGAACCATAGGGTGGGTGTTTTTATCCCAGAAATTGTGATCACCAATCAGACTTACTGCCCGTGCGTTAGGAGCCCAGACGGAGAAGGCGGTGCCGAGAACGTTTCCTTCGGTGTCGCGAATAAGGTGAGCACCAAGAACATCCCACAATCTTTCATGGCGACCTTCTGCGATCAGGTGAAAATCTAACTCTCCTAGCGTTGAGTGAGGATTAAGAAAGGTAACAGGAGAGATGTATTCGGCAGGGGCGCTCTCTTGGTTCTTCTTAAAGAACTTCGAGAAGAGAGACACTAGAGATTCACCGCCATGATGTGAGCGACTTTTCCAACCGGGCGGCTGGGATCTAGTCGTACGAATGAATGAGGATCCCATTCGTATTGTGCCCCGTCAATAAGATCGGTGACTTTAAAGCGAGAATCTTTAATCCCTAACGCAGCGAGATTCCAATGCACTGTGGTTTCCTGTGCATTGAGTGGATCAAGATTAACTGTTACCAAAATGAGATCGTTTCCCTCACGTTTACTGTAAGCGATAATCGAATCGTTATCGCTCTGATGAAAAACAAGATTACGAAGTCGCGCTAATGCGATGTGGCCCTTGCGAATCTCATTGAGTTTGGCAATAAATGGAGCCAAGGTAACCTGCATCTTGGCAGCGCCTTCCCAATCACGGACCTTGATCTCGTACTTTTCGGAATCCATGTACTCCTCGCCACCTTCTTTAAAGCGACGATGTTCGTAGAGTTCGTATCCTGCATACATTCCCCATGATGGTGACAAGGTGCTTGCCAATACTGCACGTAGGGCAAAGATTGCAGGATTTCCTGATTGCAGATGGAAGGGCAGAATATCTGGAGTATTGACCCAGAAATTCGGCCTAAAGAATGCTGAAGTATGTCGAGAAACTTCGGTTGCATAATCTGTTAATTCAGCTTTGCTTGTGCGCCATGTGAAATATGTATAAGACTGATGGAAGCCAGCTTTGCCGAGTGCATGCATCATTGATGGGCGAGTAAATGCTTCTGCCAAAAAGATGACATCAGGATTTTCAGAATTCATCACAGACATGACATCTTGCCAAAAGGCTACAGGCTTTGTGTGTGGGTTATCCACGCGGAAGATAAGAACTCCCTTTGAGACCCAGAATCTTATGACGCGCAGTACTTCATTGAGAATGCCTTGGTAATCGTTATCAAAATTAATTGGGTAAATATCTTGATACTTTTTCGGTGGGTTCTCAGCGTAAGCGATACTGCCATCGGGGCGGGTAGTAAACCATTCGGGATTGCTCGCAACCCATGGATGATCAGGAGAGGCTTGTAGAGCAAGATCCATCGCAATATCAATTTTCTTTTCTCTTGCTACTGCAACAAAATTCTCAAAGTCTTGCATCGTGCCAAGCTCAGGATTTATTGCATCGTGGCCACCTGTGCTGCCGCCAATTGCCCAGGGAACACCAGGATCACTTTCAATGGGGTTGAGAGAGTTGTTCTTTCCCTTTCGAAAAGTTTTGCCGATGGGATGAATAGGTGGAAGATAGAGAACATCAAACCCCATTGCTGCAACGGCAGGAATACGAAGGGCTGCAGTTTTAAAGGTTCCTGATGTGATCTCACCTTTAGCGTTGAGAGTTGCACCTTCACTACGTGGGAAGAATTCATACCAAGCACCAACTAGAGCCTTATCGCGGTCTGCACGGACAGGGACCGAATGAGATCGAGACTGTAAACGCCGCAGGGGATCTGCGCTGAAAAACTCTTTTATCTCAGTGGTTGAAGATTGTGAAAAACGATTAGCCGGCGCAAGTTTCTTATCTGAAAGTGCCTTAATAGCAGGGGCGAGTATCTTCTTGGCTGCTGGATCCTGTGCGAGTTTTTCTTCAAATATCTTTAAGCCTATGGTGCAGCAGAGTTCGGCATCAATATCGGCTGGAATTTTGATCTCACTATCGTGGAGCCAGGTCGCAAATGAATCATCAAATGATTCAATCTGAAAAGTAAAATCTCCACGAGTTGGTATCCGAATCCAGGTACTAAATCGATCACTGCCATCAGCATGATCGCGCATACGAGTGCGCGAAACTTCAGCACCTTTATGATCAAAGAGAAGAACATCAGCACCTAATGCGTCATGTCCCTCACGGAAGATTGTCGCGCTAACTTCAATCTCTTCACCTGCAATTGCCTTAACCGGAACAAATTCCCCGCCAAAAAATACCGCTGGAGAGATATCGGTGACGGGGATGCGATTGATCACGTGGCTACCAGCTGAAGACTCAGCCTGATCCTTCTGTATTTCCAGGATCTGCTGCTGAGATGTCATCAAGACGATACTTGTTAAGTGCCTCTTGAACTACTGACTCTTTGACATCACCAGATTTAGCTAGTTCTGCAAGAGTTGCAACGACAATCGACTCAGCATCAACCTTGAAGTGGCGACGAAGTGCTCCGCGTGTATCTGAAAGACCAAATCCATCAGTACCAAGGGATGCGAATTGCTGTGGAATCCACGGAGCAATCTGATCCTGCACAGTGCGCATGTAATCGCTGACTGCAATGACTGGACCTTGTGCATCCTTCATACGATCAGTCAGGTAGGCACTCTTCTTATTCGAAGGATTGAGAAGGTTGTGGCGGTCAACTGCCAAACCATCGCGACGAAGTTCATTCCATGAAGTAACAGACCAGACATCGGCGCTTACGCCCCAGTCATTCTGTAGAAGTTCTTGTGCTTTGGTAGCCCAGTTAACGGCAACGCCAGATGCCAAGATCTGTGCATTCTTCTTACGTTGACGCTCACCTGAACGGAAGAGGTAAATACCCTTTAACAAGCCTGCAACATCAAGGTTTGCTGGCTCTTCTGGATGTAGGTACGGCTCGTTGTAAACGGTGATGTAGTAATAAATGTTTTCGCTATTTTCACCATACATACGGCGGAGACCATCTTTAAAGATATGTCCGACTTCGTAAGCAAATGCTGGGTCATAACAGACAACTGCAGGGTTAGTTGATGCGAGCAGATGTGAATGACCGTCTTCATGCTGGAGACCTTCTCCGTTAAGTGTTGTACGTCCTGCAGTTGCACCGAGAACGAATCCACGTGCGAGCTGATCAGCAGCCGCCCAGAATGCATCGCCTGTGCGCTGGAAACCAAACATGGAGTAGAAGATGTAGATAGGAATCATCGGTTCATCATGTGTTGAATACGAAGTACCTACTGCGGTAAATGAAGCTGTTGATCCCGCCTCATTAATACCTTCGTGAAGAATGACTCCTGATGTTGACTCCTTGTAGGAGAGCATCAGTTCACGGTCTACGGCTGTGTACTTCTGACCGTGCGGTGAGTAGATCTTCATTGTTGGGAAGAGTGAATCCATTCCGAAGGTACGGGCCTCATCAGGAATAATTGGAACGATGCGTGAGCCAAGCCCTGGATCCTTCACCAAATCTTTAAGCATGCGAACAAATGCCATTGTTGTGGCAATCTCTTGATGGCCAGATCCACGCTTGACGCTTTCGTAGACAGAGTCGGCCGGCATTGGAAGTGGCTTTGACTTCGCACGGCGGCGAGGAATTGAACCACCGAGTGCAGCACGGCGTTCTGCCATGTACTTAGCCTCTTCAGAATCATCTGCTGGCTTGTAGTACGCAGGTGTGTACTTATCTAGTTGTGAATCTGGAATTGGAATTCCGAGACGATCACGGAAAGTGACGATATCTTCAAATGACATCTTCTTCATCTGATGCGTTGAGTTACGTCCTTCGAATGTGGAACCAAGAGTCCAACCCTTAACTGTTTTTGCAAGGATGACAGTTGGCTTTCCATTAGCCTGCATGGCAGCGGTATATGCTGCAAATAGCTTGCGGTAATCATGTCCACCGCGCTTAAGTCCCCACACTTGATCATTTGACCAACTTGCAACCATCGCTGCAGTGCGTGGATCGCGACCGAAGAAGTTATCGCGTACGTATTGACCTGATTCGGCCTTGTAGGTCTGATAATCACCATCAAGAGTTGTGTTCATGAGGTTAACAAGTGCGCCTTCGCGATCTTGTGCGAGTAGTGGATCCCACTCGCGGCCCCATACGACCTTAATTACATTCCAGCCCGCGCCAATAAATGTTGATTCGAGTTCTTGAATAATTTTGCCGTTACCGCGTACAGGACCATCAAGGCGCTGCAAATTACAGTTGATTACAAATGTGAGGTTATCAAGGCCTTCGCGAGAAGCTAGACCGATCGCACCGAGAGTATCAACCTCATCTACTTCACCATCTCCAAGAAAAGCCCACACATGCTGCTGGCTCGTATCTTTAATTCCACGGTTATGTAGGTAACGATTAAAGCGCGCTTGGTAGATTGCGTTGATTGGGCCGATACCCATAGACACTGTTGGGAATTGCCAAAAGTCTGGCATTAAACGTGGATGCGGATAAGAAGAAAGCCCTCCACCTGGATGTGAAACTTCTTGACGGAAACCATCAAGTTGATTTTCTGAAAGACGTCCTTCTAGAAATGCACGGGCATACATTCCTGGGCTGGCATGTCCTTGGAAGAAGATTTGATCTCCGCCACCTGGATGATCCATGCCGCGGAAGAAGTGGTTGAAACCAACTTCATAGAGTGAGGCAGAAGATGCATAGGTTGAAATGTGTCCGCCAACTCCGATGCCAGGACGCTGGGCGCGATGGACCAACATCGCAGCATTCCAACGGATGTATGTGCGGATGCGACGTTCGATCGCTTCGTCGCCAGGAAATTCAGGTTCATGTTCTGGTGAAATCGTGTTGATGTAATCAGTGTTGCGAAGTGACGATAGACCAATCTGCTTTTCGTGAGCGCGCTGTAGAAGCTTGAGCATCAAATAACGAGCGCGAACAGGACCGGCGTGCTCGAGAGCGGCATCAAAGGATGCTTGCCATTCGGCCGTTTCTGTTGGATCGATATCTACAAGCTGGTCAACATTCTGATCTGGCGTATCGAAAATTCCACTCATGGGCATATTCTCGCGCGAAATCGCTCACAGGGGAAATCTGCGAGGGCTAACTGGCTAGTAAATCTCGCTCAAACCCTTGTCAAAGTGGTCACATGTGGGATGGACTTAGCCTGTGTCAATTCGAATGGGATTTGCAGCCGGAGAGCTCGTTCTCGAAGTGGGATACGGTCCAGATTGTGATGACGTCTTGCGTAGTGAGATTGTTGCGATCACTGGCACGCAGTTACTTGAAGGTGAGACCACTGAAGTCGTAGATGCTGTAATCCTTTGGTGGCGTGATGGTGATGGCGATCTTGTCGATGAATTAATGGATGCGCTGACATATCTCACAGAGACAGGTCCGATCTGGGTCCTGACTCCAAAGCTAGGTCGAGATGGCCATGTTGAGTCAAGTGATATTCAAGATGCAGCACCGATTGCGGGCCTAAGCCAAACTTCGACGATCGCACTCGCACAAGATTGGGCCGGCACTCGTCTAGTGGCACGCAAGGTAGGCAAGCGGTAAGTTTCTCGCATGACTTTAACAATCGGAACACCAGCACCTGATTTCACACTCATGGACCAACATGGTTCACCAGTCACACTCTCATCATTTAAAGGTGAGAAGAACGTTGTAATTCTCTTCTATCCATTTGCATTCTCTGGAATCTGCACTGGCGAACTCTGCGCATTGCGCGATGATCTTGCTGCCTTTCAAAATGATGATGTGCAGTTGTTAGCGATCTCTTGCGATCCAATGTATGCACAGCGCGCATTCGCAGAACAAGAGGGATACAAGTTCCCAGTTCTTGCAGACTTCTGGCCACATGGCGGAGCTGCAAAGGCTTACGGCGTTTTCAATGAAGAACGTGGTTGTGCAGTCCGTGGAACTTTCATCGTTGATAAGAACGGCACATTGGTATGGCAGATCGTTAATGGTCTCGGCGATGCCCGCAATCTCGTTGAGTACAAGAGTGCGCTGGCAAGTCTCTAATCGCGCCTCTAAATCAAGCCTCGTTTTCGTACTTTCGCCTATATAAAGTAGTATTCGCGAGTACGAAAGCACGGCCCGGGTGGTTAGCTCAGTGGTAGAGCGCCTCGTTTACACCGAGGATGTCGGGGGTTCGAAACCCTCACCGCCCACCAGTTTCACAAATACATAT
>Ga0209230_10000291_pt1 | contig 19722 bp, 14 predicted proteins | sample LakOntMetagenome_FD_187467 | JGI IMG/M metagenome (GOLD analysis project Ga0209230, IMG submission 187467) | Freshwater and sediment microbial communities from Lake Ontario - Sta 18 epilimnion Metagenome (SPAdes) (version 2) | ecosystem: Environmental > Aquatic > Freshwater > Lentic | place... | reverse complement strand
GAAGCGGGCGGGCCCAATGAGCCCGCCCAAATCGTAGAAGGCGATGGGTTCATCGACATCAAAAGCGACGATACAAGTATTGAACAAGCTATTGCCGATATCGTAAAGGGAGCGATCCCTCTTCATAATCGAGTGGAGCACATTGACTTCTCCAATTATCCTTACATTCTCATCGAAACGGATAGTGATTAAGCCGGCTAAGCAGCTAGGCAGTCGTGGTCAAGACAGCTAGGCAGTCGTGTCAATATACTCTTGGTACATGAATTTTGGGCGGATTGAGCCGACTTGAGTGTCTTTTGCGGCTTCGAGAGGGGTTCCGAGGAGGAGCTTCGAGTTCTCGAGGAGAGGCGCGACCTTTAGGGCGGGTTGGCCGAGAGTGGTGCATACAGGTGCGCGTTGCATGGGCACGGACCAAGCATACTCGGGGCGCAACACCATGTCGCCTTCGTGCGTTTGATCCATGTAAATGCGCGTGGAGAGTCCCTCGGCATCGGTAGAGTCCGCAATACGCTTAGCGTCTTTATCGAATACCTTTTTGGCTTTTGCTTGAATGCTTGCTAGCATCGCAGACATGTCGCTATCAAGATCTTCGACACGTCGTGCCACTGTAGAGCCCGCGGCAGCACTCGGGGCCCCAGCGCCTGCGGCTGCGGGGTCCTCTGCACGTAGACGGTCCGCTTCTTTTTCGATATCTTCAATCTTGAAACGCTCGCGGAAGAGAAGGACCGCACCGTCTTTGTCGAGTTGCGCTGTTGACATGAGGTCGTCCTCGAAGTCGGTGTACTTAGTGTCGCGAAGGAATGCACGGAAGGCGTAAGGGTTGTACTTGAGAACAGCAAAGATGTCCTTGTAAGGCAAGACGAGCTTGGGTGGGATCTCCTTGTTGCGCTCGAGCATGTAAAGAGCCGCGATGTTCCCGAGCGTGGCTTGATCGGAAAGCATGCGATCCAGCTCGGGGGTTAGAGCATTGCTTTGCATCTTGATGAGCTGGATGTATTCATCGGAATCCATAAGACGCTGACGGAGGCCTAGATTGGTCAACTTGGCAGCTTTGATGTCACGAGAGGCATCGACGAGCTCCTTGGCCGTGGGTTGGCGATCAAGCACGGTATTATAAGTGGATACAACTTGGTCTTCGACGGTTGCTCCGTCGGCAAAGGCTTCGAGGAGCGAGCCTTGCGAGTCTTGCGAGCCGCGGTAAAGCACGATTCCGACGTACACGAGGGCAACTAAGATGGCCCAAACGAAAAACGCCGGCGGCCGCATGCCTTGTCTATTAAATCCTAAGTTATTTGTATGGAGCTCATTCTTGTACAACAGGCCAAGGTCGTCCTTTACCTATGGATCGCTACATTCGGCCTCTTTATCATGACGTCCATTGTTGCGCCTAAGAAGTTATCGAACTGGGCTTACTACATTGGAGGCGCAATGGGCATCATCGCTGGTGGGGCACTGAACACCTACATTGCGAACTGCGTGGTTGCCGGTCAATGCACAACGTACGCATGGATCATGGTCGCCTTCGCTGCGCTCTACACAGTGTTCTATGCGTTCATGTTGATTATGATGCTGATCGGCCGTGGGGGAGGTAAGGGCATGAGCCGAATGCGCTCCAAGAAAATGCGCTAGGTTTGTAGAATGGTTATTCGTACAAGCCCCTATATTTTTGCTGCGGCTCCATTGATTATTGGATCCTTAATAGGGTTGCTAACAGCACCCTCAGGTGGTGGGTCGGCTTGGTATAAAGATCTTAAAAAGCCGTCATGGACACCACCTTCATGGGTGTTCGGGCCGGCATGGACATTCCTATATATACTCATGGGCATTGCGAGTGTTCCGGTTTTCAATTTGGCCGTTAAAGGCGGCAAAGAGGCAGACAAAGCACGCATGGCACTTGGAGTGTACATATTATCGTTATTAGTGAATTTTGCATGGAGCCCGGTGTTCTTTGGCCTTCACATGCCTGGATGGGCATTGATACTCATTGTGCTCTTGCTTGGCTTGATCGTATGGACAATGTACCTCTTTGCGGGGTTGGGTGTGCGCTCGTGGATCTTTCTCATTCCTTACCTTGCATGGGTCACGTATGCAACGACGTTAAATGCCGGGATTGTTGCGATAAATTCAAGTTCTAGTTGAGCTTATTATGCGATGGTTATAGGCTATTTAGAGAGGGCATAACTATTAAGATATATATAATAAGAGTGACATGTCCAATGCTATGAAAGTGATCATTATGGCAAACAACGATGACCCAACACGAGTTTCTATCATGTGTCCTACGGGAGACCTTCCTATTGAAGAGATTATCTCCCGCCACGTAAATCAAACCATGCCGTTTAAAGTAATTGACCCCAAAGAACTGCCAACCGAGGATGATGATTATTTCGAAGCATGGTCCTTACTACCAAAGATGATGGGGAAGAATTATACCATTTGGTTGTAAATATGGAGAAGGCTCGCGAAATACACCGCAACAAATTGAGAGCCGCGCGTAAGTTATTGTTCGAGTCATTGGACGTTCAATTCATGCGTGCACTGGAATGTGGGGAAAATGAGGTTCAGATGGAAATCGCTATCAAAAAAGAAAGGTTGCGTGACTTGCCATCGCATCCTAGCATAAATGCTTCGAATTGTTGTGCTGATCTTCGAAAACTAACTGTACATGTACTCATGTCGATTACGTAAACATTGCTTCCGCTTTGCGACCATTGAGATGCCACAACTCCTGAAAGTAAGCTGCCATCTCCTACGAACGAAGTAGCCTTAACCGTTCCGATCACATCAAGTGCTTGAATAGGAGAAGCTGTCCCGATGCCTAAACGTGAATTGGTGTTGTCCCAATGCAAGTTAGCTGGCTGTAATATATTGGATGTGCCATTGCCTACTAGAATTTTGCTCGCTGTAAGGGTCACATTTCCTGTTCCCCCATTCGCAACCGACACCGCACCCGTTAAAGAAGCTACAGGCAAAGCCGTAAGCGATGCACCACTACCACTAAAGGTAGTTGCTTGAGCTGTTCCGTTTACGTGAAGTTTGCTTTGAGGTAGGGTTGTTCCGATCCCAACATTTCCACTTGCAGCATTAGCAACATTTCCACTACCCAATTAAATAGTAAATCCATTATGTGCATTTACTTCAGCATGTATTGAGTCACTAGTATCATAGAAGAACAACGATAATGGTTCCTACAACTACTACTACTTGAAATGCGGACTTGACCTGAAGAGTTTATATCGTTGTAAAGACATCTTATGACTAATTATATACATCTAACGTCTGTAGTTCTAAATACTTAATTGAAACAACAGGATTTGCAGGAGAGCTTCCTGAAGCTACATAAGTACGTATGATGCCATGGTTAGTAAAACTACTTGTGTTATAGGAGGTATACCAATCTCTCGACTCTATCGTAGTTCCTCCATATGTCGAATTCATTTCATAATCTGTAAAATTGCTGGTATTGTCGATATTTTCAATTCTTATGTACCAATTATGTCCACTTGTTATGTTGTCAGAGTAAACTCCATATATTCTAAAATTTCGAGTTGCACCACCTGCTACTGGTATTTGATTGGCAGCATAAGCATAAGGACCATATATTATATTAAGAATATTTTGAGGTGTTGTAGATAACGTAAAGTTTTGAGATCCAGGATTATATATAGGTCTTCTATGTACAACATTTACAGTACCACTTACACGTAAATTTCCGGAAGATACATAAATATTTCCCACCACATGCAGTTTTGCTTGCGGGTTGGTAGTTCCAACACCGACACTACCTTTTCGAACCGTTAACGTATCTACAAGAGTTCCATTATTGCCGGTCGCTCCAGCTACAGCTATTGTTACGAAACTATTTGACCAATCATTTACCCCTCCGTTTATAAAGCCGCCATAGATGCGTGCAGCATTTCGAACAGCATTATCACCATTTGAGAATACGGGATTCCCCCAAATCTTTAAACCACTGTATGAGCGAGTTACTGAATCGGCAGAACTATAAATGTCAATGTCATTGATAGTGTTTCCATTTGGAGATTGAAAACGAGCACCATTTCCTTGAACATGCAACTTTGCTTGCGGGTTCGTAGTCCCGATCCCAACATTACCACCATCAATAATTTTTAGCACAGACACACCATCGTCTTGCACGTCAAGTACGGGTTGTGAGCCTGTCTGATTTACAACTAGCGCGGGTCCCGTTCCATCGTTGGTAATTATAAGTTGTTCCGTTGTTCCGACATTTGTGTTCACAATGGTTTGTGTGCCGTTTACGGTGAGGTTGCCCTCTATGCGCGTGTCACCCACGACATGTAGCTTGCTCGTAGGATTTGTTAGCCCAATGCCAACGTTACTGCTTGCCACAAACGATGTTGCCTTGATGGTTCCATTCACGTCCAATAGTTCTTGAGGGTTGTTCGTGCCGATCCCCACATTGCTTCCAATAACATAAACATTGCTTCCGCTTTGCGACCATTGAGATGACACAACTCCCGTGAGTAAGCTGCCATCTCCTACAAACGAAGTGGCCTTTATTGTGCCAAGTATATCTAATTTGTTGAGTGGATTCGTTGTCCCAATGCCCACATTCCCGTTCGCAGTAACCCGCAAGCGCTCTATGCCTCCTGTACTGATTGCAATGTTACTCGAAGCAGGTTGAAAGATCCCTGTATTTGAGTTTGCAATAAAGCTAAATGATGGGGCTGCCGCAGAATCGGCTGCTTGCCCGAGGAACTGTGCGTCGCTCGATATGTTGCTAGTGGCCTTGATTGACATGACATTGCCGGTTATGTAAAGTGTTCCATTTACACCTACATCGCCCACAACGTCCAACGGCTTTTGCGGATCTGTTTTTCCAATGCCCACGTTGCTGCCAGTTATGTATAGGTTTGTTGAGTTTTGAGACCAAACGGACTCGCCGCCGCCAGTTATAGGTTGAACGGATGTTGGAGTGGCAACAACAAGCCCACCTGTGACAGGATCCGTAGATAGAGAAGTCGTGCCTAGGTGAATTGTGTTTCCAGACAAGAATAGATCTTTCCAACGATTAGATGTGGAACCTAAATCATAATATTCATTGATTGTCGGCACAATGGAGCCCTGTACCTTAAAGGTCCCGGGCTCACCACTCAAGGTGGGATTAGTCATTTCCTAACACATAAAATCATTTAAAATGAAGAATTGTAAAAACAATCACTATTTTTGCACACATTTCCAACATTTGTTTGAGCATTTATTTGATGAAATACGTTTTAGAATTCTGCATTTACTACATAATCAAAGTCATATCGCACACCAACAGTGAGTTTAGTTCCTGAACTATACTAAAACACACCGCAACCATGAACATATGCATGAATAAATAAGGTCAAAGTCTCTGCGTGTGTGACAGTAGTTCTTGTTAAGACGTTAAATGCGTACACATGGCCCTCTATGCATGCCGTTCTTGTTAACTCATAACGTTGTCATGTTCCCACATGTTCGCTGTCTCATTCCATGTGTATTTGTTACCATCACCAGGGTACGGCATCGGAGAAGTCCATTGTTCACCATCCCATGTCCATGAGTCATATGGTCGAGAAGGACGAGGCACGATAAAAGAGTTTATTGTCTCAAAAGACGTGCCGTCATTTTGTGCCCATAGATACAATTGGTATGTTTCGTCGGGTTTTAGATTATTCAAGCGCTCGATAACCAGATATGTTTGGTCTGATCGCACATATCGTACACCCGGAGGCGGGTATGTGCCGTATTGCTTTATGTTTTCACCTTGACGGAGTTCGTACTTGAATTGTAAGTTTTTGAACTGAATGACCGGCGCTTCGTCAGTAAAGCCAATATAGAGATTTGTGGAAAATGCCGTAAGGTTGGCAATATTGACTTCCCAATGTTTGGTTTCTAAATGGGCGATTGCAATGATTTTACTCATGCCTTTCTACCATTTGTGATAGCAAATTATTGGGGTGGTCCTGCATTCCCGCTTTTATGATATTAGACGATATCGTACTATCACAATACCAGATCCACCGCTTGCTCCGTTACTGTAAATGTTGGAATCTGCGCTAGTGCCGTAACCGGAGCCACCTCCGCCGCCGGCACCTCTATTTGTTTGTCCTGCTGATGGAACAGATGTATTCTTATTACCTCCTGTACCGCCACCACCTGTACCGCCAACACCACCAATGCCTTGGTTCCCTGAAGTTCCTCCTCCTCCACCCCCAGAATAACTTAAAGAAACGCCAGAAATGGCAGAAGTAATACCATTACCACCACTTCCACCATTGAAAGAACTAACAGTTTGGCCAGCACTTCCTGCACCGCCGCCGCCACCTCCGGAGCGGTAATAGTTTACTGCTGAAGGACTATTACCACCAATATTTCCTTGTCCTGCAGTCATGTTTCCTCCAACAGTATTCGTTTGATACACGGCACCTGCGCCACCACCGGAACCACCAGTACCACCTGTACCGCTATTTCCGTCGGATCCTCCTCCTCCGCCGCCTATAGCAAGCATATCTGCAAAAACGGAATTAGTTCCGTTTGCACCTGTTTGAGTTGTCGTAGTTGTCCCTGCACCACCTGTACCAACAGTAATTGTATAAGATTGAGCACTAATCATAGTTTGTCCTTGTAGTAACCCACCTGCTCCACCTCCACCTGCACCATCTCCGCCCGTGTTTCCTTCACCTCTACCACCCCCACCACCGCCTGCAACAACAAGATAGTCTACTTGACCACCACGTAGCACTTGAAAAGAGGATGTGCCTACGGAAGTAAACGTATGGACCCGATATACAATACCGCTAATATTAATGTCATTTTCAGTGCCCCCGGTTGCAAGAACGCCAACAAAACTATTTATCGGCATCCACCTACTTATAACAGCTTCATATGTCTCAATATATCCTTCATCATTATTGTAACGTATCATGCCTGCCGTAGGATTTGTTGGTCGTTGACCGGTCGTGCCACTTGGAATCGTTAAAGCACCGGTCGACGTAATAGTTATGTCCTCCAATGTTTATTGTCGTCACACCTGAACCCGTGCCCATATTAATGGTTTGAGTCAAGGTGCTCGTACCGATGTTGACAATTTGCGCGGCGTTTGTACCAATTTGCACGGTGTTTGTGTCTAGTTTGGCATCAAGCGTACCAGACACCGAAAGATTTGTAATGTTTGCGGTGCCTGCGGTGATGTTGGTGGCCGTAAGGTTTAGCCCAATGAAGTTTTCCGCATACACATTTCCAACGTCCACCTGTCCGGCCTCGTTCACCGAAATCAAGTTACTCCCCAAATAAATAGTATTGCCCGACAAATATAATTCACGAAAGCGCATTGTGGAAGAGCCAAGGTCATACGTTTCGGTGGCGGTCGGCATGACATTGCCTGTCATGTATAGCGTCCCATTCACGCCTACGTCACCAACAACGTCCAATGATTTTTGTGGGTTTGTTGTGCCAATGCCCACATTACTGCCAACAACGTTAACACCGGTTGATGATATCGTAATTGCGCCGCCCTCGTTTACAATCGCAATGTTGTTTCCTGGTGTAAGCGTTCCTAGCGAAAAGCCACTTCCTGTACCAATAAGTAATTCACCGTTTGAAGGCAATTGTGATAGTCCTGTACCTCCATTAGAGGTAGCAAGAATACCATGTGTGATGTCAGCTGCCGACCCACCAGTCCCGACAGTAACGCTTGTTGTGGGTGTGCTTATAAGAAGCCCGCCTTCCGCATTTGTTGAAAGCGATGTCGTTCCCAAATGAAGAGTTGTGCTTGCAAGATACAAGTCCTTCCACCGGTTTGTGGGAGAACCTAAGCTAAAAGTTTCATTTATTGTAGGTTCAATCCCTCCACTCACAGAGATGTTCGATGAAGCCCAATTGGCACGTAATTGTGGAGCATACATGCCGACTCTCTAAACATTAAATCGTTAAAAATGCAGCGATAAAAACTGCAGTAACAAAAAGTAAGATGCGTATGACTCTTTGCTTATTTGAAAATCCCACATATTCGAAAGGGAATACCTGGATAGAGTGTGCTATTATAACTTGACAAACTCCAATCTTCTGGATCCGGGTAATTTGTAAAAGTTCCATCCCGCCAAGAGTTAACCCATGCTGCGTTTGGTTCGTTCCACCAACCTGCATATTGCTCTGACCCTCCCCCTGACATGACGTCACCTGCAACATTTGGGGGTATTTCACGTAAAATATATGATGAGCATACTTCTATCCAATCATGAACATAAGCATTAACAGTTGTTTGCGTACGATAGAAAGGCATCGTTAATATTGGACCGCCATTGCGAGTTCCACTATATGAATAAGATGAATCATTCAATGCTGTAACTGCTCTTTTTACTGACATCCAAGCATCTTTAGTCTGACCAGCTCCTCTTCCCGCATTTGGGATACCACGAGTTACAAAAAATGCTTTGAAGCGCACAAGCGTACTAATATCGTCCGTGCCCTTGTCGTAAATGGGAACTGTCCAAGGCCCATTCGGTGTATCAAAATCACAATAGACTTGTTGTGTCGTAAATCCATTGCACTTTAACCATTTTAAGCCACTTGTTTGACCATATCCATCTAGGAAAAGTTGTAATGCACTGATACCTGCACGTGCAGAAGATGATCCATCTGCGATAGATGGATCATAAACAATTCCGTCATGCACTTTATACGTTGGAAAAATACCTGTCAACATGCTACCATCTCCAACAAAAGACGTGGCTTGCGCAGTGCCAACGATGTGCAGCTTACTTTGCGGATTCGTAGTCCCGATCCCAACATTACCACCATCAATAATTTTTAGCACAGACACACCATCGTCTTGGACATCCAATACGGGTTGTGCGCCTGTCTGATTTACAACTAGCGCGGGACCCGTTCCATCGTTCGTGATAACGAGTTGTTCGGTTGTACCCACATTTGTGTCCATCAAAACAACAATAGTACCCACCATAGAGCTATGGTTAGCACATTGATAAACTACATCAGTTGTTTGAGTATAAGGTACTGTCCAATACAGTGTTCCATCTGTACAACCATTATTTCCATTTGTCTGTGTTCCATTTGGAGCAACATGAACAAACCCAATTGTCAGATTTGCGCCTCCGTTACTGGCTCGGATAACAAAAGGGTGACCTGATACGTTTAATGCAAATCCATATGTTTGCCCCGAGTAAACGTATATTGTTGGATTGTCTCCACTTACGTCTTGAATGTTGTAATTAAACACGGGGGTGCTTACGTTGAATATCCTTGCAGAATGATAATATGTTGGTGCAGTCAAATTTGTCAATTGGCTGCCATCTCCTACGAACGAAGTAGCCTTAACCGATCCGATCACTTCGAGTGCTTGAACAGGAGAAGCCGTACCAACTCCTAGACGCGAATTAGTGTTGTCCCAATGCAAGTTCGTCGGTTGTAAAATCGAGGATGTGCCATTGCCTACTAGAACCTTATTTGCAGTTATCGTAGCAACTCCTGTTCCCCCATTCGCAACCGACACCGCACCCGTTAAAGAAGCTGCAGGCAAAGCCGTAAGCGATGCACCACTTCCACTAAACGTCGTGGCTTGAGCGGTTCCGATCACGTGAAGTTTGCTTTGAGGATTCGTTGTCCCGACACCAACATTGCCACCATCAATGATTTTGAGGACGGGTACACCATCGTCTTGTACCTCTAATATGGGTTGTGTTCCGGTCTGATTTACAATGAGCGCGGGACCTGTTCCATCGTTGGTGATGATGAGTTGGCCAGTTACGCTACCATTGCCGTTTGGGCTAGTCACAATTGTTGATGTGCCAGAAAGAACATTGAATGATAGTGAATCGACTGTTAAGTTGCCCTCGATGCGCGTGTCACCCACAACATGAAGAGCATTGCTAGGAGAAGCTGTATTGATGCCAAAGTTGCCCTGGTTCCATTGGAGCGTTTTTGAGGGGATTGTGATGGTAGTTTTTATTGCACTGCTGGTCATCACACGGTTGCCAGTGCCAGTCACTGAAACTGCAACAAAGATGGACAACTCATGGGCCCATACGATGGAAAGCCACTCATAATCAGCAGCAGATGCCTGAGTTGTCCAAGTGATACCGTCGGGGCTAGTCATAACTCTATTACCGGTTCCTGATGCTGCGACTGCTACAAAGAGGGACAACTCTCGGGCCCATGACACAGAATACCATAAATTATCGGCAGCTGATGTCCTTGCCGTCCAATTGATACCATTCGGGCTTGTCATGACTCTGTTGCCAACTCCCGAGGATGCCACTGCTACGAAAAGGGACAACTCAGGGGCCCATTTCACACACATCCAATTATTATCATTTGCAGATGTCCTTGATGTCCAAGTGATTCCGTTGGGGCTCGTCATTACTCTATTACCGATTCCTGAAAGTGCGACTGCTACAAAGATGGATAATGCAGACGACCATGTTACAGAGAACCATGTGTTATCGGCAGCAGACGATCTAATCGTCCAAGTAATTCCATCGGGACTCGTCATGACGCGGTTGCCAACACCCGAACTTGCAATAGCCACAAAGATAGACAACTCGGGGGCCCAAGTAACAAAACGCCACTCGTTGTCAGCAGCCGACGTTCTAGCCGTCCAAGTGATGCCATTCGGGCTCGTCATGACTCTATTGCCGCTTCCGGATACGGCTACTGCAACAAATATTAATAATTGAGGGGCCCAAGTCACACAAACCCATAAATTGTCGGCAGCAGACGTCCTGGCAGTCCAAGTGATGCCATCGGGGCTCGTCATAACACGATTGCCGATTCCCGAGTACGCGACGGCTACAAAGATGGACAGTTCGGGTGCCCAAACCACAGAGTGCCAATCGTTATTGGCAGCAGATGTTCGGGTATTCCAAAGATGATCATAAGTGTACGAAATACTATTTTGGTAAACACTCATAGCTTGGAAGTCTCCAACAATGTCCAAGGGCTTTTGCGGATTCGTTGTTCCGATCCCCACATTGCTGCCTACGATATATACGTTACTTCCGCTTTGCGACCATTGAGATGTTCCGCTACCACTGCCGCTGCTGGTGATACCGGTGAGTAAGCTGCCATCTCCTACGAACGAAGTGGCCTTGACCGTTCCGATCACGTCGATTGCTTGAACTGGAGAAGCTGTCCCAACTCCTAAACGCGAATTAGTGTTGTCCCAATGCAAGTTCGTCGGTTGCAACACTGCAGAGGTGCCATTGCCTACTAGAACCTTATTTGCAGTGATCGTAGCAACTCCGGTTCCACCATTCGCAACAGACACGGTTCCTGTCAAAGAAGCACTAGGCAATGCGGTAAGAGATGCGCCGCTTCCACTAAACGTCGTGGCTTGAGCGGTTCCATTTACATGTAATGTGCTAAGAGGGTTGGTTGTCCCGATCCCTACACTCCCACTTGCGACTACCCGAAAGCGCTCTATGCCTCCTGTACTAATTGCAATGTTACTCGAAGCGGGTTGAAAGATCCCTGTATTTGAGTTAGCAATGAAGCTGAATGATGGGGTTGTGGCCGAATCGAGTTGCTGTCCAAGAAACTGTGCATCGCTTACAATGTTGCTAGTGGCCTTGATAGATCCCACGACATGGAGGGCATTGCTAGGTGATGCCGTGTTGATGCCAAGATTGCCTTGTTTCCATTGAAGCGTTTTCCCGGGTATAGTTATGGTGCCTTTAATTGCACTACTTGTCATGACTCTATCACCAGTTCCTGTGTGTGCAACAGCTACAAATATAGACAACATGGGGGCCCATGTCAAGGATAACCAACTATTAGCCGTAGCAGATGTTCGAGCCGACCACGCGATACCATCTGGACTTGTCATTACTCTATTGCTTGTTCCTGAATTGGCGACCGCAACAAAGAGATATAACTCCGGTGACCATGTAACGGATGCCCAACCATTATCAACAGCTGACGTCCTTGCAGTCCAACTGATACCATCAGAGCTTGTCATGACTCTATTTCCCGATCCCGATTGTGCAACGGCCACAAAGAGAGACAGCTCATGCGCCCATGTCACGGAATTCCATGCATTACTAGCAGGAGATGTCCTTGAAGTCCAGTTAATACCATTAGGGCTTGTCATGATTTGCCCCGTATAAGCGACTGCTGCAAAAAGTCTTAATGTTGGGGCCCAAACTACGGAGAGCCAAGCATAATCTACAGCTGAAGCCCTAGCAGTCCAAGTTATTCCATCTGGGCTACTCATTGCTCTATTACCCGAACCCGTTTGTGCAACAGCTACAAACAATGGTAACTCAGGGGCCCATGTCACGGATCGCCATTCGTTATCGATAGGGGATGTCCTTGATGTCCAAGTAATGCCATCTGAGCTCGTCATAACTCGATTTCCTATTCCTGATTGTGCAACTGCTACAAATAAGAGTAACTCACGGGCCCAAACCACGGATATCCAAGCATTATTTGCAGCCGATGTCCTTAAAGTCCATGTTATACCGTCGGGGCTTGTCATGACTTGTCCGGAATAAGCCACTGCAACAAATATAGCCAATTCGGATGCCCATGTCACACAATGCCAACCATTATCGGCAGCAGATGTCCGTGTCGTCCAAACATGATCATAGCTGTAAGAAACACTACTTGAGAAAGCACTCGTAGCTTGAAAGTCACCAACAATGTCCAAAGGCTTTTGCGGATTCGTTGTTCCGATCCCCACATTGCTGCCAATTACGTAAACATTGCTTCCATTTTGCGACCATTGAGATGCCACAACTCCTGTAAGTAAGCTGCCATCTCCTACGAACGAAGTGGCCTTGACCGTTCCGATCACGTCGAGTGCTTGAACAGGAGAAGCCGTACCAACTCCTAAACGCGAATTGGTGTTGTCCCAATGCAAGTTCGTCGGTTGTAAAACCGCGGATGTGCCATTGCCTACTAGAAGCTTATTCGCAGTGATCGTAGCAACTCCTGTTCCACCATTCGTAACCGAAACCGTACCCGTTAAAGATGTAGCGGGCAATGCCGTAAGAGATGCACCACTGCCACTAAAAGTAGTGGCTTGAGCGGTTCCATTTACATGTAATGTGCTAAGAGGGTTAGTCGTTCCGATCCCCACATTGCTTCCAATTACGTAAACATTGCTTCCGCTTTGCGACCATCGAGATGCCACAATTCCTGTGAGCAAGCTACCATCCCCTGAAAAAGAGGTTGCCTTGACTGTCCCAACCACTTGTAGTTTTGCTTGCGGGTTGGTCGTGCCAACGCCCACGTTTCCCCCAATGTTTACATTGCTCGCTACAACAAGATTACCGACATTCGTGTCGGCAGGCGCGTTGTTAAGAGGATTCACAACACTCAAGCCCCCGGTTTCTTCATTACGAGACAATCGTGTGCCACCAAGATCTATTGTGTTCCCCGATAGGTAAAGATCTCGGAAGCGTAGGTTAGTAGAGCCTAGATCATATGCCACATTCGAGCTCGGCCAAATGTGCCCCGCCACCTCAAGTTGGGATCGTGGCGTTGCAGTCCCAATGCCTACATTACTGCCGACTACGTATAAGTTTGTACTTGTGTTTGACCACTTTGATGCAATGATACCGGTAAGCTGGCTTCCATTGCCAATAAAAGAAGATGCCTTCACTGTGCCGATAACATCTAATGCGACCGATGGATCACTTGTCCCGATGCCCACCAGGCCATTATTGGCGATCTTGAGTGCAAGAATGCCACCGGCGCCACCGTCGCCATCATAAAATTCGGCGATCGAATTTGCCCCCGTTTGTGTGACCTTGAGAGCCGGTCCGGTGCCGTCGTTGGTAATGACCATTTGTTCTGTGTTGCTCGTGATCGTGTCCATTTTCACGTAATCGCCGATGACACGAATATTGCTCGCTGTGATCAAGCCGCTCGTGTAGATGTTCCCTTCGACATGGAGCTTGGCCAAGGGGGTGATCGTTCCAATCCCCATGTCCCCCGACAAAGGGTGGATGAATGCATTATTCATGGTACACTGACCTCCTGTCTTCTAGTTGTGATTTTATAATGGTAAAATCAAAATGGCCGTGCGTTTGCATATGATTTAAAAAATATTTTATATAGTCAGACAAAGAAAGATGAGCAGCCATTCATTCACCGTTGGTCAACATGTTCATCGTATTGAGGATCGCGACATTACAGGAGCTACGATTCTGTCCTTTGATGAGTCGCCAACGTCGGATCTCAACAATGTAACCGTCGAGCTAGAGTACGACGAAGGTGGCATCGGCTGGTGGCCGATCTCGAGCATTCGTGCCGATACTCCGTAGAGCATTTGTCGGTTTATTGTTTTTTATAGTGTAAAATATGTTAGTATACGGCATATTTAGTATTCAAGAAGTTCATTACTTGTTGCTGTTCAGATATTGACAGATACCTTGGATATGCTATGATTTCAGCAACACTTTGACATGAATAGTCTGGGCGTGGATCACCAATAAACCATGATGATGTACTTGATGCTAAAGTGGAAACCAATGCTACTGAAGGAGTAAAGTTGGTGGACACTCCGTTTGTAAACACTTGGCTCTGGACATTTTGCCCTGCGAATGCAAATCCGGATATGAATAGACCATTTGTGTTTGTTGTCCCTGCTCTTGCGACTTCTGTGCCATTGACATACAATGTAGTCAAATTAGCAGCATCGGCCCTATGACTAAAATGAGCCCGATATAAACCACCTGCATATGTCGATGTCAACCAGTTTGTGATAATTATGGAAAAGGATACTGCTCTAGATTTTGAAACACAAAATATAGTAAGTTCTGTCGAAGATGATAACGAACCCATGGTATTTCCCAATGCTCCCATTGAAATTGTTGATGCTCCCATCACAACTGCTGGAAATGTCCCGAACCCGGAGGATGAAAATGTTGGTTGGCGAGAGGTATCTAGTTGTATAAACTTCCTGTTGTTTGCACTTTTGTCACGCCATTCAGAAACTTTATTTGATGCATCCTTGGTAAGAGTGGTAGTTTCAGAAGCATCCAACCATAAACCCATATCATTTGGTATTGATGTGGCATTAATACTATATGTCCATGATTGAGTGATGGAACCATTTGAATCCGTTGCCGTAACCGCAAACGTTCCCGATGCTGCTGTTCCTTGTGGAAATGTCAATGTAAGTGCGCCCGTACTTGGATTAATGTTACCGAACGTCGTAGGTGTGAGCGACCAAACAATGCTACCTGCAGTCGCCGTTCCTGTAAATGTGTATGATGTGGTGTAAAGTGCTGACACGGTGGATTGTGTTATATTAGCAGGCAACGCTGATGTGATTGTGGGAGCTGGCGGTTCAAGAAGCGCACTGACTGCACTCACTTGACTTGCAGACAATTGAATGCTGTTATAGAACAATATGTTGAAAATTTTGGCGTTCATTGTATATGGAGCACCATCATCTCTAATCCATCCGACTCCAAATCGATTGGCTGTGGATGTAGGTGTGTTCGTTGTTAGATTCGCGGTTTTGTCCAACACACTGTTTACATAAATACTTTCCAACCCATTTGTTCCTCCTGCATATGTAGTTACCATTTTCGTATATGTGCCGATAGATGGCGTTATACCTGATGTTGAAGACCACGTACCTATACCACCACATGCACCACCCGCAAACCTCCCTCCACCTCCAACAGCCAATGGGTGAACACTTTCACCACCACAGTTGTTATTCGCGGGGCCAATACTTAATAACATTCGATTTGATGTAGTTTCATTTAACTTAAATGATGCAATTGCTGAGTACGCCCCATTTCCCACTCTGAGTCCATTGTAAGATGTTGTTATCATTGGACGTAGCACCCCAACAATTGAATTTGTATTGAGGTAATATGTTTTCAATGTCGAATCAAATTCAAGAGTCGGATAAGGATTGCAGTACATGTGATTAGCTTGTCCACTTTGATCATACCATGTTGTAACCGAAAGGGTGCGGCCTGCAATCCATGTTGCCCAGTCTGTTCCTCCTCCTGTGCTTGTGATCTTATACACAGATCCGTACACGTTCAAGTAAACATCTGCTTCAAAATTATCTGTTGAGCGGCGAACTTTTACTTGTGGTCCATAATATGTTTTCAATAAACGACGTAAAGAGTACGCCGCCACGGGGATTTGACCACCTAAGGAACCATCCAATAGACCAACTGCCTCGACAATAATATTATACGATTGCGAAACTGTGTTATTACCCAAATCAGTTGCAGTGAGAGTGAAGGGATAGGTTGTCGGAAGAGTAACAGTAGACGGGGTTCCACTTATTGTGTATTTCCCATTTACACCAACTGTAGTGAATTCTCCGACCAATCCTGGTGGCAATGATCCGGATGTGATACTTACATTCGTAATTCCACCACTATCTTCGTCATTTACAACAACTACAAAAGGCGTTATTGCGGCTCCTCCAGTTGTTGTCAATCCACCGGATGTCACAAAAACAGGCGTATTGCCAACAGTGATCGGTGAGAAATAGGCAACCTTTCCCATTTGACGACATTGAATCTGATAAGGTGCGTCGCTGATTGGTAATTGATCAGGCCTTACTAAAGTTACGGACAAATTGCTTGTATGTGTTATAGTTTTGGGGATGTATTGTTTCTTGCTGTTGCCAATAAACCTCCATTGAGCCGATTCCAGTAATGATGACCCACTGACTATGAGTGAATCATTCGCATTTTTTAGAACTTGTGTACTCACACTCGCGATCGATGGCGCAAGTGTAAATGAAGACCATAATCCAAGTGTATAAAGCTCGTACAATTCAGTTTCAGTATTAAATCGAAACATACCTTCGTTATTGATGCGTTGAAGTGTGTTCCCACTAGGGATCGTAAGGGCCGTACTCGTTAACGAAATATCGAATGACGACTTCGGCATTGTTCCTATTCCTACATTTCCCGTGTTATCGATAATAAGGGAATCATTTAAAGTGAAAACCATCACTTGTTGTCTTTACTCGACAAAACAAATATGCCTATACTTTTCAAACTAGTATATTATATATAGAACGAGTTAAACTGCTGTTATTGTAACATACCCCACACTTGCATTGAAAGCTGTGGAGCTTGGAGATATTATATAATATGAACCACCACCACCACCGCCACCACCGGCATCATTATTGCTGTTACCACCAGCACCAGCACCTCCACCATTATATCCGCCACCACCACCACCACCCGTACCCCAATCTGATCCACCACCAGCACCCCCACCACCAAATCCACCTGGTCGCGGACCATCACCTCCCAAAAATGTTGATGTTGCTACACCACTTGATCCACCACCACCACCACCACCGGTGTTCCAATTGCTTGTTGAAGATGCACCTCCAATGCCACTACCACCTGCACTACCAGAACCATTGCCACCTGAAGCACCTTGACCACCAGAACCATTTGTACCCTTCAAACCACCTGCCCTAGTATTTGAATTATCACTGCGACCATCATTACCAGTTGTAGCAACTGTTCCATTTAAACCAGGTGTTCTAGAACTACCCGGACCATTATAAGAATTAGTTGCTCCTCCTCCTCCTCCGCCAGCTACAAACCATAGGGTTGATCTATTATTATAGAAAACCCATGATGCACCACCGCCGCCTGAATTTACACCGTTTTGTCCTACAACAATATACAGTTTATCTCCCGAAATTAAACTTACGTTCGTAAAGTTCAAAACGACACCACTTCCTTTAGTAACATAACTTGTCCCACCAATTGATCCAGCGACGGTCATATTGTACAATCCTGATTTTGGAACAGTCCATTCTTGTATACCTTGTGTTACCATATTCAAGTAATTGTTTGTTGTGTTTTGTGCCCATGACGCAGATGAATATGCGGCGCGACATTGTGCAAGTGTAGGACCTGTTCTAGAGGTCTGCCCAGCATTTGTAAATGTATGAGACGAAAAAGAGTAGAGTGAAAGATTTCCCAAGGTGAACGAATATGCTCGCGTGGCTGCATTTCCACCCAAGTCCATAGCCGTCGATGTAAAATTAAATGTTACAAGGGATGATACATTACTTGTCGTTCCTCCAATCATTAACGAGCTATTTGAAAATGTGGCACTCAAACCGGAACCTATTAATGCACTGTCAATTGAAATGTTAGAGATCCCGCCAAACAATTCATCTGTAGCAATAATTACGATACCGGGGTTATAAGCAGTATTTGGAACCAAATTTGATAGGCTACCAGCAGCAGTTGTAAACGTCGGTCCGACGCCTGCATCAATCAAAAGCGTGCTAGATACATACTCTTTGGCTGCTTCGCTATTGTAAACTCTGATTCGATATGGTGATTTACTTACGGGAAAAATGTCCGGCCGTGTAAGAATAACACGTGTTTGATTGACATATTGTGAAATACATGGGTAGTTTGTCCCATCATTTCCAACGAACGACCATACCGAATTAATCTCGAATAAAGTTCCATCAACAGTTGTTTGCATACCCACATTTTGAAGCTTTGTTGGGGTTGCTGAAACAATAACTGGTTGCCAAATACTTGTTTGCACCCAATTTGCTCCCATTTTCTTTTCGAAACGTCCGTATGCTTTATTCATACGTAAGACACCGACCTTCGGAACATTCGAGCTTTCTGTAACAGTTTCAGTTGTAACGACATATTGAGATGGAATAATAATAGCATCTGTTCGATTTGCTATGTCGATCACGGTCTTCGGATATGCTGTACCGATTCCAATGTTTCCGCTTGAATCAAGAACAAATGAGTCGAAAATTGAATAAAAAGATGGTCGCAACATAATAGCGTACTGCACTACTTATATAATATATAAGCTATCATAAGAACAATCGAACAAGGTATGCGGTTTGAGCTCAATGATTCGCTCACGATCACGAGCTCCAATGAACTCATTCTGAAAAATACCTCGGTCCCTTTCGATTTGTCAAGTAGAAGTGATGGTATTATTTTGCCAATAGGGACAACATTCGAACGTCCTCAATTGCCGTTTTTAGGTATGATGCGTTTCAATTCAAGCTTATCCCAACCAGAGGTCTACACGTTTTATGGATGGACTACGCTTGATACCGACTATAGTACATTGATAGACATTTCTCCAAGATCGTTGCCACATTCGAACGATATTGCCACTATAACGGGGCGTGATTTTGTACCCGGAATGCTCTTCGAGTTCGTGGGATCAACTGGCATTAGCCACATTGTTCCTTCATGGTCGCTTATGAGCTCTACAATAGTTCAAGCCACTAGACCAAGTGTTATGCCACCATCGGAAGAGCCGTACACATTGCGTGTCACCATGCCATCAGGTGTACAATACGAGCTCCCGGACATTGTCGAAGTCGGTGATTATCCTATTATTCTCACGCCTGCTGCAGGTTCACTTGGAACATTTTCATCGGGATGCAATATAACGCCCATAACATTCACTGCATCTGACTCGGATGGTTCGAACATTGTATCCATGACAAAGACAAGTGATCTATCTCAATTGAGCTTTGCATACAATAACAGCAATGTAGCTACGCTAACCGGAATCACAACACAAATACTTCAAGCTACCTCGACGTATAACTTTACTCTAGATGCGATGGACTCGGGAAGTAATGTAGCCTCTAGGAATTATAGCATCACTGTTCTATACACCCCCCTTGCCATAACATCTGTTGTACCAGCCAATTTAAGTCAAAACTTATTTACTAACAGT
>Ga0209230_10000290_pt1 | contig 19737 bp, 17 predicted proteins | sample LakOntMetagenome_FD_187467 | JGI IMG/M metagenome (GOLD analysis project Ga0209230, IMG submission 187467) | Freshwater and sediment microbial communities from Lake Ontario - Sta 18 epilimnion Metagenome (SPAdes) (version 2) | ecosystem: Environmental > Aquatic > Freshwater > Lentic | place... | reverse complement strand
TCATTCGGGCTTTTGACCGGCGATATTAAAACCAATCCCGGCGCCGACGTCTTAATCATGACCACCGAGATCCTCATGAATCGTCTGTTTGAATTATCTGATTCTCAAACAAGTAAAAACATAAAAAATGTTTTTCTTAGTTTTGATATAAATATTAAAGAAGAACTTGCCGCGGTTGTTTTTGATGAATGCCATTACATTAATGATAAACATCGCGGCCAAGTATGGGAACAAAGCATCATGATGCTACCCCCTCAGGTCCAAATGATCATGCTGTCCGCCACCATTGATAATCCCACCCGATTTGCCCATTGGTGTGAATCTGTTAAAGCCGATGAAGAAAGCAAACAAAAATCCGTAGTAATTTGCTCTACAAATCATAGGGTGGTTCCTCTCACACATTATGTGTTCATGACAAGTAATGAAGGTCTTTTTAAGAAGATAAATGACAAGGACGCGTCGGCTACTGTTCGCAAGTCATTGTGTAAGTGTTTAACTATTCAGGAAGCCGATGGCAAATTTAGAACAGATACTTACAACACGGTTTCTAATATTACGAGTTTGATGACAAAACATAATATGCGAACTAATCGTCAGTTTGTTTTAAATGAATTGATCGGGTATTTACACAAGGAATCTATGCTTCCAGCAATCATATTTGTTTTTTCTAGAAGATTGGTTGAACAATGTGCCGAAGAAGTTCAGGCGAATTTATTAGATGAAGATGAAATAACCTCTCATCAAATTCAGAAGGAATGTGATGCCATTTTGCGCAGATTGCCCAATTGGCGAGAATACGCGGAATTGCCTGAATACACTAGATTAGTTTCTCTACTTCAGAAGGGTGTGGGAATTCATCATTCGGGCATGATACCAGTTTTGCGCGAAATAGTAGAACTGATGATTTCTAAGAAATATATTAAGGTTCTATTTGCCACAGAGAGTTTCGCAATTGGATTAGATTGCCCGATCAAGACGGCGGTTTTCATAAGTTTAAAGAAACATGATGGCGGGGAGCATCCGAGATTCTTAATGTCACATGAATATACGCAGATGGCCGGCCGAGCCGGCAGGCGAGGCATTGACACAATCGGCAATGTAATCCACTGTTCCAACCTTTTTGACTTACCTGATCTAACAACTTATAAAGAAATCTTGGGCGGAGTTCCGCAGAAACTAACTAGCAAGTTTCAGATCTATTATCCAATGATACTTAATTTGTTGTCTGACTCTATTGAATACGAAGAGTTTGTTAAAAAGTCAATGTTAAGTTTGGAATTGGAATCCATGGAAAACGGACTGAGGACACAAATCGCCGAATTAGAAAGTGATCTCTCTGAAAAAAAAGATGGGTTTGAAACCGTGAAGACTCCGATAGAGATCTTACAAGAATTCCATGATCTAAATAAATCTCTTGAAATGGCAAGCAATAAAAAACGCAAAGAGGTGGATAAGAAAATCGCCGAAATGCTAAAATCCAATCCAACTGTTTCAAAAGATATTGTCTATTTCCGAGAATATGAATCCTTGAAAATCGGTTTACAAAAGAAGATTCGCGAACTGGAATCTACTTCTCAATATATTGAAAATCAAATCCATAATGTCATCCGTGTTTTGCGCAAACGTGAAATTGTCCATGAAGATTCATTTACTTTGACCGAGGTTAAGGGCCAGATTTGCCGACAAATAGCCGAAGTTAATCCTGTATTAATGACTGAAATATTGGTTGGGTTAAATGATTTTGCCGAATTTGAACCTATTCATCTAGCAGGATTCTTGTCGGTTTTCACCGATGTTCGTGTCCAGAATGGAGAGGATGTCGGACCGAATAATTGTTCCGGTTGTGGAATGGTGAATGATCGCATTCGCGATTTAAATCGGATATGTAATTCCTTGATTGATGACGAAGAAGAAGTCCGCATTTATTCTGGCGAAAATATGGATAGTTTTTCCTACACGATTGTAGATGATGTGATGGACTGGTGTTTGTGTAAGGATGAAGGAGAATGCCGATCATTGCTACAGAGACTTAGTGAGGAAAAGGGCGTGTCCGCAGGGGATTTCACGAAAGCGATCTTAAAGATATCAACTGTGGCGCGTGAGTTGATATCAGTATGTGAGAATATGGGCAAGATAGATTTGATGAACCGTTTGTCCAAGATTGATGGTCTTGTTTTGAAACATGTTTCTACTAATCAGAGCTTGTATCTATAAAAAAAACAATCTCTTTGTTTTTAAGATACAACCCGTTTGAAAAATTCATTGATTGCCGCATGGTCCGCACCAATTACAGAGTCATTCGGAATCGGCGACACATTGCCCTGGTTAAAACACAGGATTGCAGGGATTCCTGATATTTGACGCATCGTCTTGAACATGCCATAAATCTCAAAAGATTCGTCTACATCAATCATAATACATTTTATGTTGGGGAATTTCTCGGTAATCTCGTTGTAATATTGGACAACATGGGATTCAATCCGTTTACAAGGTCCGCACCAGGTAGCACCCAATTTAATAACAATTTTACCAGTGTTGTTTTTCAACATTTCCTCAAATGATTTTTTCGTCACTTCAATCTCATATAAGGCAGATTCATTATGCTGGACGGGGGCTTGTTTTATGTATGGAGTGAATTGCATTTTTGTGACGATTCCTAAATATAATTATATCAACAAAATAATTATATTTGTATTACGCAATCAGCAAAGTAATATATGCCTTCGCGAGTATATGCGCTAATTTCGTTTGTTTATTTTTGGCATTATTTGTATAATGAGTTTGAAATCGGAGAAACCGCATAACCTAGATATTAAAAATTACACTTTAGAAGAAATGTTTGGACTGTTTGACTTGACGTATGATTTGACCGAGAAATCCATGCGCGCTGCCAAGATGAAAGTGCTAATGATTCATCCCGATAAATCCAAGCTCCCTTCTGAGTATTTTCTCTTCTACAAACAAGCATATGAGATTATTCTAGACATTTACAAGGAGAAAAATAAGATGAATATGGCGCCGATGACAAAGACGGCATATGTGCCGGAAGTGGCCGCGTCGTCGGGAATAGGAAACGCCCAAGACAATACTGTTTCGGCTAAGCATTTTGAGAATGCCAAGGGCGGCAAATTCAATGACAAGTTTAATGAATTGTATGAAACAAATATGTCCAAAAAAGTGGATCACAGCCGACACGATTGGTTTAAGAAAGAAGAATCTATCCATGATTTTAGCGGCAAAACCGTGAATTCCAAGAACATGGGCGAAGTCATGAACGAAGTTAAGCAGAAGCAAGCAGCAATGACTGTTTATGGTGGTGTTAAAGAAATGCGTCAAGTCGGGTTTGGCACCAGTTATTATGAAGGGGATGATGAAGGAACGGCGTCATACGCCGAATGCGATGTCTTCAGTAAATTGAAATTTGACGATGTGCGAAAAGTCCATAGAGATCAGACCGTTTTTTCAGTATCTGAAAAAGACTTTGCCAATGTGCCTCAATACAAAACTGTGGATCAATATATCAATGAACGCGAAAAATCACGCGGTTCATCCATGTCTAAAGAAGAATCCAATACACTCCTTGAAAAACAACAGCGCGAATATGAACAAGCCATGATGCAGAAACAACAGCGTGAATTGTTATTACGCCGTGAATATGAGGAAAAACAGAATGCGGTTAAGGCGGCATTTATGCGCATTGGCAATTAGACAATTGGTATTTAAAATATAATATTGTCATTCCTATGGCAACCGCGCACACGGATTTGAAAAAAAGTACTGGATTTCTCACGCGATATAATCTTATATCATCATATGTCAATTCATCAGAGTCATCATCAATATTAGCGTCGTTAAACATTTTGTTTATATTTGTATTATTATGAGTTTTATTTTATATCGTCATCATATAATATGTTTGAATCAAAATACGTTTACAAATATTTAGCCGCGATTGCCGTGCTTGGATTTGTCAGTTACTATGGAGACGCAATAAAACGCAAATTGTCCGACACGGATGAAACCGATAAGATGATTCGCGAATATTTGCTAAATGAATCGCCGCTTCACGGATTAAACAGACCTAAATTGTGGATACATAGCAAATATGAAGTCAATGCCCGACGCTGGAAAGATTTTCAGAGTCGCAATACCACTGATCTAAATCAACCTTATATTCATCAGACCATTAAAACCATCATTAATCATTGCGGAAATGATTTTAATGTCTGCCTCATTGATGACGAATCATTTAGTAAGCTTATTCCTTTGTGGGATGTGAAACTGTCTGCCATGGCCGAGCCTTTTAAATCCCAGTTTCGCGAGGTGGCCATGCTTCAAATTCTCTATATTTATGGAGGCGTCGTTTTGCCCAATTCGTTTTTATGTATCAAGAATGTGGTGCCACTTTACATGGACACGATAGAGGGACAGCCGTTTTTCGCGGAAGAGCTTAATCGGACAACTTCCAACGGGTGTGCCGGGTTTGTGCCTGGGATGCAAGTAATGGGAGCAAGAAAGTCATGCCCGGTGATAAAGGAGATGATCACGGTTCTACAGGAAAGAAATAGATCAAATCATTTCTCTAATGAATCCAAAATTTTGGGACAAACATCGCAAATGATTACCACACATATTCAAGCAGGACATGCCAGTTTAGTAGATGGCAGACTTATTGGAATTAAGACATCAAAGGGTCGCCAGATTTTAATAGATGATTTGATGAGCGAGGATTTTATTGATTTGGATAAGAACGCATATGGAATCGCGATTCCCGCGGACGAGGTTTTGTCTAGATCAAAATATCAGTGGTTGGCGTATTTATCAACTGGTGAGTTGATGAAAACAAAATCCATAGTAACAAAATACTTACAGGCGTCTATTGTTGACAGCACAAATGAGTATTTTTCTAATGCCGGCACTTTACAAATGACTAGTACTGTCACCAGTATATAAAAAAATTAATGTAATATTTGGAATGACAATATTTAATTTCTGATTCCAATTTAATATCCATGAATTTACAAATTTGACGCACAATGTTTGTGAAACTATTGTATGTAAAGTCGCGTTCTAAATAAAATAATTTGGATGCGAAATAATATGGTTTAATAAGTTCCAAAAAAGGTTTGTCCATTTCATGAAACAACATCTTGCGATATGCTGTTTCATCCAAAAAATAATACTTTTCTGTTTTCAAACATATTTTCTCCAACAGGTCATATAATATATTTGAGGGGACCGGAGTTTTAAATATTTGGTTGGACATTTTTCTGTATTACTTGCTTTATCGCTAATATATGTCTATATTATTTACTTGAATCATTTGATTTGCTAGATTCACTTGAATCATTTATCTTTTCCGTCTTGGGAGCCCTGCTTCCTCTACTTTTGCGCGTTGTATTTTTTGCCGGACTTGTCATCTTGTATATTCCTTTCACAAAATCTCCTTCAAGCACTTCTCCATTTGCTTTTGTATATTTTCCTTTACCGTCCATTAAATCATCTTTCCAGTCTCCTTCATATGAATTTCCATTTGAAAAGCGCATGATGCCCTTGCCGGTTATCTTACCATTCAGCCAGTCTCCTTCATAAACATCACCATTGGCATAACGCATTGAACCTGTGCCGGTTATCTTATCTTTTTTCCAGTCTCCTTCATATATTTTACCATCTACATATCGCATGGTGCCTTTTCCCCACATATAATCTCTATAAAAAGCTCCTTCATAAACATTGCCACTTTTGTAATAATATTTACCTTTGCCCGACATCTCATCTTCTAACCAATCCCCGTCATAAACGTTTCCATCTTCAAAATGATATACGCCTTTGCCATCTTTGCTATTATTTATCCAGTCTCCTACATAGGTTTCTCCGTCTTGACTGCGATAATCACCTTTGCCATGATACAAATCATTGATGAAATCTCCTTTATAAATTTCTCCATCTGAATGCATAAATATGCCTTTGCCGGTCTGTTTGCCATCAACGAAGTCTCCTTCATAAAAATCTTTGTTCTTGAAACGCATGGCACCTTTTCCCGTCATTTTGCCGTCAATAAAACTTCCTTTGTATGTCTTGCCATCTTTCCATGTAAGTTCGCCTTCCGGGTCATTCAATTGTATTGTCTCTTTGTTGATTTTTCCTGTGTAGGTTTTTCGGCCTGCGGAATTAGTTGCCGCAAATGTAATAGTGCCTTCTACAAACTGCCCATCTTCAAATTTTCCCTCATATTTATTGCCTCTATGCATGACGACATTTGTTCCGACATTATTAATCCAAGTATTAACTATTGTTTCTTGATCCGCTGTAAGTTCCCTTTTTTCGCCAGTATGACTCACAATGTAATAATGCGACCCCTCTTTTGTGATATTTAACATCCCTGTTAAAACATTGACAATTAATCGGACAATCATTGTTGGATTGTTGTGTTTCAGCAATATTTTGTGAATATCATCGGCAATTTCGGATTGTGTGCGTTCCGGATTTATTGATTTTAATATTGCATACAACATGGCAAATACTGAACATGACCCCTCATATGCGCTGCCGGCTGTTAAATTTTGAAGCCCCTTTATAGTTGGACAATGATCAATTGGTTTTACAAGTTGTTTCACGTCATAATGCTCACTTGGAAAAAGTGAATTTCCTAAACTGTGCATCTTACTATTAATGCGATAAGACAATGATGCATTTCCATAAGTTGACCCATGCGGTTCAAACCTTTCCATTTCTACGATTCTTTTTTCATTCTTATTGCGTCCCTCAACTTTAATAAATAATATATTTGCGTGGGAAGCTTTTGCGCCGTGAAATTGAAAAGTAACTGGAATTGCCATGAATTTTTCTTGACAATTGCGTATTTCAGTTCTCATGTACTTAACTGGATCAAATGGACGAACTTTGCTTTTTGATTTTCCTAGATGTTTAATTATTTGTGTTGATTCATTCTCCTCCTCTTCTCCAAAAGATAAATGAATTCCATGTAAAAAACACAATCCGGATAATTTAAACAATTTATAAAGTTCTTCAATGACCGAATGGTTGTTATACCACAGATAGACTAAATCTTGGAATAATTGTTTTTCTGCTTCTACATTTGCGTTTTTTGAAGGTGCAGGATCAGGTGGCAAATCTCCATATAAAATTTGACATAAATTTGCTATTTTGGCTGCGTGGCTCGCATCAAACTCACGATGTTTCGGTTTTGAAAAAATACTATAATCTCTTTTAATGGACAATTTATCAACACATGTTTGAATTTTAGACGCCATTATATATTATTTGAATATTTTATTATACCTTCCACAATTCCATCAAATTGTTTGTAAAAAAAGCGAGCTCAATAGAGTCCTCATGCACCTTGTGAAAAATAGTTATGTATTTACACAAAAACGGCAGAATCCTGTATTTGATGTTTTCTTCTATGTTCGGCGTGAATTTTACAAAATTAAAGAAATAATCCAAGATGTCAATGACTGAGTATCCATAATCATGTATTTCACACAAGATCTCTATCGCCTCTCTCAAATTCCCATTCTTCAATTGAACCACGTATTTCTCAAATTGAACATACGATATATTGGAACACAGATTATTCGCCGATTTAATGTCTATCGGTTCTCCTAATATGTAGATCTTTTCTAAATAATTTATCAGGACTCGGATGGAATCATTACAAATGCTTAACATAAATTCTTTAGATTCCTCATCAATTTGGAGTTTCTCTATCGCGATGATTTTGTTCATGGTTTCAACCAAATGTTTTTTTTGGAGACGATTGATCTTCAAAATATGAAGCCGTGATTGTAAAGACTCATTCACTTTTTGAATATTAGTACATGCCGATATAAATTGAACATTATTTCCATATTTGTCTATGTAATTTCGGAATACTTGCTGGCTCTGTTCGTTGATGCTGTCTATGTCATCCACCACGATGAGCTTTTTCTTGCCGGGTATATTGGATTGCGATTGACAAAACGACTTCATCTCATTGCGGAAAAATTGGATGCCCTGCTCTTTCAGATTGTTTATAAACATGATATTGTGTTCAGGAAATGTAGCGGATTTATTCATATTATAATAGTTGCGAATGATGGCGTGTGTCAAAGAGGTTTTGCCGGAACATTCACTACCCACAATCAATATGTTTAGATCATCAATCTCTATCAGGGCATTCAGAACATTCATGTGGGTTTCATCTAAAAAGAAATCGGTGATATAATATGGTTTGTATCGGTTTACGAAGGTTGTTAATGATTCCATTAGTGGGTGATTGATATTTATTTGGATAATATTTTTATGCTTTAATTCATGAAAATATTATTTTGCGTAATTATGATGTAGAAAAATTAAAAGAATTATTTTATAAATGCCGAATCATTATGAAATCTTGGGACTTCAATCCGACGCCGACGAAGGTGAAATCAAAAAAGCCTATCGTTCGTTGTCGTTCAAATATCATCCCGATAGAGCCACGGGCGATCCGGAAGAATCTAACCAGATGATGCAGAAACTGAATGAAGCATATGAGATTTTAAGAGATCCGCAAAAAAGACAGCAATATGACAATGAATTGAATGGAATCCACATGCATGGCATGCCACCAGGATTCCCTGGATTCCCTGGATTTCATATGAATCATGGAATGCCGCCGGGTATGCCAGACATATTTGAAATGATGTTCAATATGGGCGGAATGGGCGGCGGAGGAATAGAGATTGTTCATAATGGTCAAGGCATGTTCATAAAACGACATATTGGAAAACCTCAAACAATTGTAAAATCAGTATCAATAACATTAGAACAAGCATTTGTGGGAGGGGTTTTGCCGATAGAAATAGAGAGATGGGTTCAAAATGGTGATTTACAAATAACAGAAATGGAAACAGTGAATGTGAAAATTCCGGCAAATATTAATAATAATGATTCTATTTTGTTGGAAGGAATCGGAAATCGCATAAACGCGTCTCATGTTGGAGACGTCAAGCTACAAATTGTCATTGAAAAACATCCGGTTTTCACAAGACAAGGAAATGATTTGATTTTTAAGAAAATACTCACACTAAAAGAGGCATTATGCGGAACCCAATTTCAATTTGAACATTTAAACGGCAAAGTGCTAACACTCAATGTTTTAAATACCGTAATTTTTCCGGGAGGCAGAAAGGCATTTCCGAATTTAGGAATGATAACTAGTGGAAACTTGATTGTTGAGTTTGACGTAACTTTTCCAGCCACGCTTACCACAGAACAAAAAGAACAATTGGCAAATATTTTATAATTTATGGTTCTTCTTTGATTTTTTTGCCTTCTTGGCATTTTTTTTATTGCGATTGCGTGATCTTTTGCCACCTGTGCCAATAGGTTTTGCTTCCGCTGGTTTTTCCTCTTCTTTCTCTGGACCTCCAAATGTATTAGTGGAGGGAGGAGGATTTTCCTCTTCTTTTCCAGGGCTGCCGAATATATTAGTAGAAGGAGGAGCTGGTTTTTCCTCTTCTTTTTCAGGACCGCCAAACATATTAGTTGAAGGAGCAGGTTCGTCTTTTTTCTCGGGACCGCCAAAAAAATTTGTAGATGAAGCCGGCGCAGGTTCGGGAGCAGTCTCTTCTTTGGCGGGACTATCTGAGGAGGAAAATAATGATTTTGATTCTCTAGATTCTTCAGATGGTTTGAATGCCTGAGAATCATGTAATGTATAATATCCTAAAATTAGCGTTGAACAGAAAATAAGTGAATATGATATTATTGTGGGATTGGACAAAACACTCATTGTTTCACTTTTCATTTTTGTGTAATCAACATCCATATTTTATCTATATATCTAATTGTCATTTTTTTGCGCCACACATTCACGATTTTTATGATCTTATAATATAAACATTTATGGAAAAAAAATACACATTTGAGCAATTTCAATCAGAAATAAAACATAAAGAATCTTTTTTGAAAAAAATAGACGTGTTTTATCCAAATGATCAATATGTAAGTGAAAACATTCCAACAGACTCAACAGACAAACTTACAATTAGGATGTGCGTTTTTTATATTGAAGATAGCTGTGTCATGCCTTTTGTAAAATATGCTGTTAAAATAGATAATGGCAAAATTTGTTTCCCCGAATTTTCTTTTGATGTTTCTCAATATGATTCAGAAGAACATTTAGAAAACGTTTTCATTAAATCATGCGATGAACAACTTGTTAATATATTTGTGAATGATGGACAAAGTGGAGGCTCAAAGAGCGATGAACAAACAGGAGGCTCCCCGCAAGGATCTATGCGCGGAGGCAAATTAACCGACAAAATACAATCCAGTTTTGGAAAATGCTATCGCGGATTTATTCCTAAAAATGACAGCATCTATGTTTTTTATGACGTCACCGTGTTATTATTAAATGATCATAAATTGAATCCTGATTTTAAATATGCCATCGCGGATGAACTAAATAATGTCAAATCCATTTTTGGAAATTCGGCGGATGGGTCTATCACTAAATTATTTAAACCCACAAAATCATTTCCTCTATCGGCCATTTTAAATCCGTGGTTCATAAAATCCAGCGGATCATATAAATCAATTACTATTCCACTTGTGGGATATTTATGCATGACCAATGATGACGGTGATACTTTTTACACATTGACTCAGGAACAAATTGATGAAAAGTATGTAATAAGTGATTGTCTGATTGATCCCAAAGAAGTCGGCTCATATTACTTCTTTTCTACAAAAATATTGAATCCTCAAAAAGATGCTACCTATATTCGTCATGCGTTTTTTACTATGAAAATGCGAGACTGGACTAGCACCAAATTTCCGAACAAAGGCTCCTACAATTATGAAGAAGACGTGAATACCGTCATGTTTAAACTTGATTCAAAAACGATGATTTATGGAGTGAAATCGCCGGATCAGTTTGTGGAATATTAAATTGGGGGAACGTCCATTTTAATCGCTCAAAAATGACTTATATTTTATATAGTAAAATATAATGTCTGACCAGAATATCACAACCAATACTAATAGAGAAAATGTTATGGGTAATATAGCGATACCGCACGTTGAAGGCAATAAAACAGACTCTTCTTTTCTTTTAAAGATATGGGAATTTCTAACAAGATGGTTAGAAACTTTATATTCAGGAATTTTTGAAGATCCTTTGTTCATAGTTAACAAAGTCATTGGCAAAAGAATGGCATTGTCATTGATTTATTTAGGACTAATATTGTCATTAATGCAAGTTTTTAATCCAAAAAATAATTACGCAATGTTTTATTTATATGCCATTTGTTTTTGGATTGTCGCTTTGATATTATCAGTCTGGATAATTGATCCTTATGATGAAAGTAATGTTGAATATGCTTTGCGAAATATGACAAAAAAAACCATCAAAGAACACCATTGCGATAAACCACCCACATCATCAACTAATAATTCATAATTTTACACATTATTGTCTCCTCCACTATTAGGGACATATTTTTCCAAGAATTTTTCTAATATTTCAGCATCAACATCATTTTTAAGAGACTCTGTCAATTCTTCTTTGAGAGGATCGCGTCCATAATTATCTCTGAACAATTTCACATGTTCCTCTATTTTCTTATTATTTGTTTTGATTTTGTTTGCCATCTCTATCGCCGCGTGCCTGAATTGATTCTGAACTCTCTCTCGGCGTTCCTCTTCTTCTTTTTCCATCTTTATTTTCTCCTCCTCCATCCATTTTTGCTCATCTATGGATCGTCGCTTGTCCTCCTCCTCTTTCTTAGCTTTGTCTTGTATCACTTTGAATTTTTGTGACAATAGATTCTCTATTGAGTTCTCGTCAATCGTCGGCTGTGTTTTGATTACAGGAATTCTAGCAGGATTATACCAATCGTGTTTTCCAATTTCGGATACAATAATTGTGTCGCACTCGTCAGGCTTCTTAAGAGTCTTGAATCTCGTCTTGCGTTCCTCCTCATTCTTCTCTTCGTCGGCGGCGTCATCATCATATGGGCAACACCAATATGGTTTCTTGCCAGAGAATATGCTGATGAATTCTTTTGTCACGGCCTTGGGAATAGATGGACTTGTCTCCATTAATCTGTCAAATTCTTCTCTATAAGTCTTCAAGAAATGCCCTGCGTCCATACTTCGTTCCTCCGGCGCTTTTGCCAATTCTATGCTAATATTTCGGGCAAATTTGTCCCACGCAATTGCTGATACTCTGAATGACTCGTTCAATTCTGATATTTTCATGTATTGCTGTATAGTCGTCAATATTCCTATGATAATATTGACGGAACCAATAACCATGGGCGCATATGATTGCATAGACATTGGCAAACTTGCTTGAGCAAAAGACGCTGTTCCACTAATTGTTGAAAAAATAATGGCGGGGATAGTAAACCAGGCGTGTAATACGGAAAACTTCTGGTGAGCGCGATTATGAAGCCATTTATAGCATTTGGCGACGTCGCACCATTCGCCAGGGATTTTTTCGCTTTCGGTTGACCATTTGACTTCGGGCATCTTCTTTTCTTCTTTCTTCTCAGCGTCTTTATCACTAATGGATGTTAATATTTCGTCATCCAACACATTGCTTTTTGTCACATCCGCTATAGCAGAGGCCGCAAAAGATTTTTCATCATTAATTCCACTGTTGGCACTCATTATATTATAATACTTCGGTAAAAATTTGCTAAATGGTCACTTTTATGTTCAAAAAAATTGATCATTTCTGAACTGTATGAATTTGATATTAAATACAATAACACAATTCAAATCATGTCTCACACTATTCAAAATGCTATTATTGATGCCATTGGCTCAAGATTTTCTCTATTATTATCGGCAAATTTATTTGTCTATTTGTTTGTAACAATTGTATGTTATGCTATATGTAATTCTACTTTTCCGTCAAAAGTTAATAAGTTCATCATAAATTATCGGTTGTTATATAAATTTATGTTTGAATATGATAAAAATAAGCAGGACAAGGATTCGCGCGAATTAAATGAACTCTTTGAAAAACTTTTAACTAAAATACAAGAATTGTTTGAAAAGAATCGCGGCAATCCAATTATGAATGAGGGTTGGTGTAACCTGGATAAAAAAAATATTATCAGATCAAGACGATCTAGAACTGAATTAAACTATTGCGAAGAGGAATTAGAAGAGGACGAAGATGAAGAATTAGAAGAGGACGAAGATGAAGAATTAGAAGAGGACGAAGATGAAGAATTAGAAGAGGACGAAGATGAAGAATTAGAAGAGGAATTAGAAGAGGAATTAGAAGAGGAATTAGAAGAGGAATTAGAAGAGGAATTAGAAGAGGATGAGGATGAAACAGAATATACGGATGAAGTTATATGCGAAACATGTTCTAATTATTTGAACAGAACCGATGGCGATATTGGCATCAATGAAATATTGGGATCAACGGTAACCGAAGATGAAGACAACGACAATAAGGAATCCACCGAAGACGAAGATGAAACATACATAAAGGTTTAATAGCGTCGCAATCATTACTTTATGAAATTTAGGAATCAGCGCGGCATAAAATATTCATATAATACAAATAAGAATGGAAAGTCAATTGGAAACATTAAAATCAGAATTCTCTATTGTGAAAGAAAACACATGTAAAATTTCCTCAAATTACAATTCAATCAAAGACAAAATTGGAAAACTCAAACACCTTTATTCGGAAATGATATCCACAAATAGCCATAAGAAGATTTTTTTATTCTGTTTAGAATCTTTTAATTTTCAAATTAAAGCGTTCAATGTTGATACTGAAAATATTCAGAATTCGTTGCTCTTAATAACAAATCGCGTTTACTGCGATTACTATAAATTGTTCAAATTGATTTCGTCTCTATTTGATGAGTACAAATACGCAATTCCAAGTTCTATAAAGGAGCTGCCAATTTACAATGATCTCAATCCTTTTGCCGAATATAAATTAGAAGACGTTTCAAATTTACATGATGACGTATGTTCTCTCATATTCAGTTTAATTATGACACACAATTCTAATCAAATGAAAATAGATTCGTACACTTCCAAATCGCAAACAGGTATTTGTATTCTGAATTTCATCAAAACGCTTGAATATGACAATTCCGTGTTGAAAGATCAGATTATGTTATATCTCAATTATATGGATTTTTTCAAAAACACGCAGACTAAACATCTTACAAAACTTCTCAGGAAGATGGAAGCGCTTAAAACCGAAATAGATGAAGAAATTGTCTTTGATGCGGACCCAGATACAGACACTGACACCGACTCTTCATCATCTGATTCTGATACTGATCTAAATCATTTTCCAACACTTCTATTAACAACCCCGGTTTCTAGCGTGGCATCGTCAGAATCATCCTGTGTGTCATCCCGTGATTTTTTAATTGAAACAATAGAAAGTCACAATACCGCGTGGTCAGACACTTCTTCAACTATTTCAGACGCTGAAAAAAAAAACGAAAAAATAGAGCCCGAAAAAAAGAAAAAAGGCAGACCAAGAAAAGAAGACGCCAAAAACGTAAAAGACGTAAAAAAAGAAAAACCCAAGGCTTCTAAAAAACCGGAAACTCAATCTCTAACCGAAAACGAAGAATTGGATTTTGGAATCACCATTGATCAAATTAATGAACATGTGAATGTCACAATGAATGTTGCCGAATAATGCGGTTTTATTCTACAATGGATGTAGAATAAAATGGAATGAATTAGAATAAATATTTATCTTTCTTTTTACTTTTTTGAATGGGCGATTTGACAGGTCTAAATTTCTTTGCTGGTTTATGTTTTCTAGTTTGAGATTTATGTTTGAATCCAGGAGAATACTCAATCACTTTTTTATTCAGAGATTTCATCTTGCCTTTTTTGGTTAAAGGCTCCTTCCTTTTCAAACTCGGTTTGTAATTCAAAAACCATTCATCATATTCGCGCGTCCCTTTAATAGAAGACAGTTCCACGAATTTTTCCGATTTGATTGAACGAATGTCCTCCATCGTCGGCTGTTTTCCATAACAATCCATAGAGAAACGCTTCAATAATCCCTTCTGACTTAATCGGTTCTCCTCTTGAACATTGAATAAAAACTCGGCAATACATGTTAATCTGTCCTTGTAATAGTATATCTTTTTCGTGTATAAAAACGCCAAATAAAATGTCAATATGGTGTCAATGGTCGCCACATTAATGGATGTGTTTCCGCCGATCACAATCTTGTTATAATTGTGGCACGCGATCGGCTCATATAAAAACGCAATGGTTTCTTTGCCCACGCGGATTTCAATATGTTTGGGCACAATCTCGCCAATTGCGGCGTGTTCAATTAATCCGATTTTTGTGTAACCATTTTCTTCTAATTGCTCCTTTATTATGAGGGCAACTCTCTCTATGTTTTCCACAATCACGTCAAAGTCGGGGATTTTTGCCAATTCATGTTTTGTGTGGTCTTTCAAATAGGTTCCGTATAAACTACACGCATAACCACCGAAAAATACGGCTCCCTGAGACGCCAATTCATCGCGCACAATGGTGAATATTTCCGCCTCTATTTCTTCTAATGTCATTTTTTCCTTTTCAACTATTCCAATTTTTGCGTCGCGATTCATCTTGCGTTGGAATTCCACATTGTTACATTTGCCTATCGCCTTCAAAGGATAATGTTTATTTAACAAATTCAGTCTTTTGTGGACCTTCTCCCATCTACTCACGTCGCCGTCGGGTCTGGACAATTCCAAGAACATTGCCATTCTAAGAAAATCCGCCGAGGCATACTTGATTCCCGCAATCTTAATAGATGATTTGTATAACTCGTCAAATATTGTATCATTCAACTGCGTTATGTCCGCGATCGGCAAATAATTCACATAAACTTTGTATGTTCCATGATGAACACCGGCTTTTGCCTCCACTTCGCCGTAGCCGGAATCGTGGTAAATATTTGCCAATTCAATGGCATCGTCCATGGCCGTGCTGGAATAGAAATCGTAATCTGGGACTTCTATGTCTTTGTCGTAGAACTGATCGTCTTTCGGGAGGATATTATTGATTGCGGTTCCGCCATAACAAATGACGTGTTTCAATTTGAGGAATTCTTCTAAAATAGATATGATTTTCTTGACTTCTTCGTTTGTGGCGACGCGTTTTCCTTGAACGGCTTCGCTTTCATCAACGGCCTTTCTTAAAATGGCAATCTCGCATTCTTGGAAAGTCATGGCGTTGTCACAAATTTCATTGTCATATTTCTGTTTTTTCTTATCGCGCGATAGAGATTTTGACATTATATATATTATTTATAAATTATTGTGACAATGATCAAAATAGTTTATTCTGAGTTGTTTGACCTGCGTGAATTTTTGATTAACGATGATATTAGACAAAATGACGACTCACAGTTATTAAAAATTTTTTCGTAACTTTTCAAAGCGGGCGTCTGATTATAGAATTTCATCAAAACCATTTGACACGGCTGTTTTGCCAACTCGGCAACCGTTGGTGCTTCCACATTTCCCACTTGCGGAGGCGTGACCATGTAAAATGATTTCATATCAGTTCGGCCATCATCCGAAATTGATATTGGTGACGAAATCATACATGATGATCCGTAATCTATGTAAGAATATTTGGGGAAATCCACCATCCCACTTCTTAATTGAATATACACACTAAATGGAACACAATCTGTTCCATCACTTTTTAAACAACTTCCGTAATTGTCATAATCGGGCGCGCTTGTTGTGTCTAAAATCACCACTATTTTGTCCATCAGATCGCCAATCCTTGTACTTCCGTTTACCTTTTTGTCATATAACTTTGATCCAAAATTGGTTTCCAAAGATTTCACAATGCGCTTATAAGCATCGCGACTATGATTTTTTATTCGCAAATGAACGAACAATGGATCTTTTGGTGCCGGCACGGAAGATTCAGAAGCAAATGCGTTACCAATTACTGTCGTAAAAGCATCCTCCATAGACAAATCCAAATCCGTGTTTATAGATTTATACTGCGGATCCTCAGAATATGATATGTATTCACGTTCAAAGTCCTTGTCATCTCGTCTTGTATAAATTTCAAAATCCAATACTCGGCATCCGCGTTTAAGAACAAATTTGATAGCTTCTTTGCTGGCAGATCCTCCTACAATCGCACTGTTGTAAGACGATTTTATGACAAATTCTTTAATTGGGAAATTATAATGACCTTCTGGAACTGATTGTATATTTAATCCCACGCCAAGAGCAGAGGCTTCGTCATTAAGTTTTGACACATCTTTTGCCGCGGTTAAATTAGAAAATTCTTCTAGCGAATGATTTTCATTTTGTTCAATTTCTTGTTCCATTTGTTTTTTTATGTCGGCATTTTTTTGAAATAGGCCATAAACAACATAACCCGTAATAAATATTATCACTAAAATTAACAGTTTCATAATTATGTTCATAGTATTTCGTCTTTATAAATTACTGATAAAATATTTGCCGACGGAAAACTATTAGAAATATAATAATATTGTATTATATAAATCTGACAATGGCAGGAGGTCTATTAAATATAATTTCAGAAGGCAATAATAATGTAATACTTACCGGAAACCCCACCAAAACGTTCTTTAAAGTCACTTATTCTAAATATACCAATTTCGGCATGCAGAAATTTCGCATTGATTATGATGGACAACGGGATCTTCGTCTCAGTGAACAATCCGTATTCACGTTCAGGGTTCCCAGACATGCCGAACTTTTGATGGATAGTTATGTTGTGGTGACGTTGCCTCACATATGGAGTCCAATTTACCATCCATGTAATCAAACCGGTGACCGTTGGGTTCCTTACAGTTTTAGATGGATCAAAAATATTGGCACTCATCTGATAAAAGAAATAGAAGTTCGTTGTGGTAATTTCACCATTCAAAAATATTCGGGTGAATATTTAGCAGCAGTGGTGGAGCGCGATTTTGATAAAAATAAAAGGGATTTGTTTAATGCCATGACTGGAAATACGAATGACATTAATGATCCAGGCAATTCGCAGGGTCGGGCAAATTCTTATCCGTCAGCATATTACACTCCGAATACTCTTGGTTCTGAACCATCTGTAAGGAGCAGATCTTTATACATACCTCTAAATACGTGGTTTTGTCTTGAAAGTAAATGTGCTTTTCCTCTGGTTTCTATGCAGTATAATGAATTGACCATAACTGTGACTCTAAGAGCAGTTGAAGAATTATTTCAAATCAGAGATGTTTTTGACACTGCTAATAATTTTCCTTATATGCGACCGGATTTTACTAAACCGGAACATCAGTTTTATCGGTTCATACAAACTCCGCCTTCTGTGAAAATTGACCCCGAAAATTATCTAAATAAAACAACCACATGGAATGCCGATGTTCATATTTTAGCAAATTATTGTTTCTTATCAAAAGACGAGATTCGTAATTTCACAGCGGAAGATCAAGTATATTTGATTAAAGACGTTCATGAATATAAATATGAAAATGTGACTGGCGCCAAAAAGTTGAAGGTTCAGACCGGCGGAATGGTGGCAAATTGGATGTGGTATTTACAGCGCAATGATGTTTATATGCGAAATGAATGGAGCAATTATACGAATTGGCCGTACCGAGTCATTCCTGGAAATATTATTAATGCGCCTCAAGAAGGAATAGATAATGATATTGTTAATAATATAACCGGAAGACCCATTGGGCCTTTTATTAATCCAAATGTTTCACAAACCGGAATTTTCATAACTAGTGATTTCAATGTTGAAAATCAGAAAGAAATACTGGAAACAATGGGAATACTTTTTAATGGTGAATATAGAGAAAATTTGTTAACACGCGAAGTTTATGATTATGTTGAAAAATACACGAGAACGGCCGGCTTCGCCGGAGAAGGTTTATATTGTTATAATTTCTGTCTCAATACAGATCCGCATGAATATCAGCCATCTGGCGCAATTAATATGTCCAAATTTAAAACGGTTGAATTGGAAATTAATACCTATGTGCCACAAATAGATTTGCAGAATTCAAATTATCAGATAACATGTCTGGATAATGGTACTGTTATTGGAACAAATGCGTCGTCATGGCGTTTGTATGAATATAATTATAATCTGGTTTTGTTTGAAGAAAGATACAATGTTCTTTCGTTTGTCGGCGGATATTGCGGATTAATGTATGCTAGATAATTTATTTCTTATATATAACTGAAAAGTAATATCAATTATATATAAGATGCCATCATCAACCAGGTTTAGTGATATGGATAAAAATATTTTAGAAAAAATGAAAACTTTGAATTCAGATTACATTGGTTCTCTTAATACTTTTGTTGAAGGGTTTTCAAATGAAATAGATGATCATGATAATGAAGGGTTTTCAAATGAAATAGATGATGATGATATTGAAGGGTTTTCTGATGGGGAAGAAGGCTTTGATGACGACGATGATATTGAAGGCTTTGATGACGACGATGATATTGAAGGCTTTGATGACGACGATGATATTGAAGGGTTTGAAGATGGGGAAGAAGGGTTTGAAGATGGGGAAGAAGGGTTTGAAGACGACGGCGATGAAGGGTTTTCAAATGAAATAGACGATGGGGACGATGAATTTTCTAACATAGAAGGAATGAAGTCTGGGAAAAAGAAATCAAGTAGCAAAAAGAAATCAAGTGGCAAAAAGAAATCAAGTAGCAAAAAGAAATCAAGTAAAAAATCAAG
>Ga0209230_10000285_pt1 | contig 19835 bp, 18 predicted proteins | sample LakOntMetagenome_FD_187467 | JGI IMG/M metagenome (GOLD analysis project Ga0209230, IMG submission 187467) | Freshwater and sediment microbial communities from Lake Ontario - Sta 18 epilimnion Metagenome (SPAdes) (version 2) | ecosystem: Environmental > Aquatic > Freshwater > Lentic | place... | reverse complement strand
CCTATACTTTTTTATTATAGCAGAAAGAACACGAAACAAGAACCAATTATCGACCAGGTGCCTCTTTAGCTGTAAATGGTTCCCTTAAACGAGAAGGTAGCATAAAAGGTTGTAGATGTGTGATATTCCTAATTTAGTAGAAAAATTAGGGAAATCAGTAGATACATAATTTTGTGGAAAGCTTAGGTGGTAAGACCGAACGTTAGATACTCAAGCCACCTCCTATTACCTCAATAGAACGAAGAAAGGCTCACAATCTTACGAGGCTTCATTGTTGCGTCCCCTGTAGTTCTTTCTACAAGCTTCTTTACTCGTTCCTCCTTCCTTTGTTGTTGAATCACTTTGGTTTGCTCGATCGCTTGTTTTTTCTTGCCCGTCTCAACCACTCTTTTAACCTTTCGGACATTAGGAACTATATCCCGGCCTATTTCCTTATCCAATTGCTTCAGTCTTTTTTCTGTAGTAAGTTGGCTTCTTATAGCGGGTTGTGATATGACGGGCTCTTTTGTTGTTTTAAATGGGTTGGTTTCCACCTTGTCTATCTTTTGTAAGTCGTCATAGTGATACTTCTTGCCATTGATAGTGTATAGACCACCGCGAGTCACACTATCGATGTTGAAGACATCGGTGCTCCAATTTTGTGTGTAACCCCTACCAAACGCCCCTTTGTCTATTTTCATTCTAACCTTGTCGCTTTTCTTAAGTTTAGGAAAGGGTGCATCCAATGCCTTTTCCGCATTTTGATTAGCTAGTTTTTGATGGTCGTAATCATTCGGTGTGGACTTAATGGCGCCGTTAAATGTATTGTTGTATATGTTCACAACATTAGTCAGTGTGTCAATCCATTTGAGGTTACTATTGTCAGTGAAACCCTTGAACAACATGTTTAACAAAGTTTGGTTAAACTTCTCAATGTTACCCATTTCTTTGTGATTCCCTGCTTGATTCAATATATGTGTAATGCCATATTTGTCAAAGACTTTGTCGACGTCCTTATTGATAAACTCGGTGCCGTTATCCGTCTTCATTACGTCCGGTTGCCTTTCCTTAAAAGCTTTCTCAAATGCAGCCACCATCTCGTCACTGCCTTTGTTTTTGAGCGGTATTGCTTGGGCTTTCTTACTAAAGACGTCAACAATGGTTAAAATATAGGAGTATCCTTTATTTCGGGTTGCGACGTCTTGGAAATCAACAAGGTCGGCCATCCACATCTGATTTTCGAAGCCCGATACTATACTACCTTGGTTTCGTCGAGGTTGAGGCTTGGGTTTGAAGTGCAGCTGATACACAAGTTGGTCTTTGAGGAACTTCTGCGTCTCTTTCATGGTCACGCCCTTGCTTTTCACCATCTCAAATAGCTTAAGAGTGCTTGGATAGTTGTTATTATAATACGTCTCTTGTAGTATCGTATTAGTACTCATATAACATCATAACATATTTTAATTTGGGGTGCAACGGTTTAGAGTGCCGATTTCGTTAATCCAAAACGTTTCCCTCGTGTGCAAATCGTGAAGCGTAATGTGTTCGAGCTTCTCGATGAGCTCAATACGGCAGTTGTCCCAGCCAACTCTTGCGAAATGCTCATGGCAATGGAGCCCACCTTTCTTATGTTCTTTAAACCGTTTCTCGATAGGCTTGATAGTTGAGCCTACATAGACCTCATTATCGACCTCATTGATAATCTTATACACGTGGCCCGTTGAAAAGGTATCACGAACAAGCTTGAAATCGGAAAAGTTGACGTGGTCCTTGTTTGATGAACGAGATAGTGCAACATACTTCATATTAACGTTAGGGAAACGAGCCCACTCATAAATCGTGTAAGGCTCGTCGAATGTATCACCTTGTGCCTTGTGGCATGTGATGGCAAACGCAAGATAAAACGACTTCACAAACTGAGCATGGGATATGGTGATGGGCTCACTTGTGGGGACAGCTTGAATAACCACATCGTTTTCGTTGAGCTCAATTATATCAAATGTTTCGTTGTTGACAACACCGAGCCCCTTATCACCCGAGCTTGCTTGGTTGGCAATGATGGGCATACCCACAGATAGCATCATGTCTTGGCTTTGGTCGTCATCGGCATTCTTGGACAAGTGGATAACCTTTTTGGGCTTGAACTCGCTAATCCACTTGCTCATGCACACTTTATTAATGTGCTTTCTCATACGGTTCGTGAAGCAAACGTTTTTATAGGTGGAACGCTTACCGAAATGATGTTGAATCTCCTTGCCTTCTAGCACGGAAAGACAGAGGTTGAACATCACATCGTCACTGCGACGGCACTTTGTGAGTTGTAGCTTGCAACCATCACACAGTGAATGCAACGCATACGAGTCCGCATACTCAAAATCCCCATCATTGACGGGTGGAAGCTGATGGAAATCACCGGCGATGATGAATTTTAAGTGAGGGTTATTTTTCTTAAGAGTGAGGAACATTTTGTAGAAGACGCTTTTAACCATACTAATTTCGTCGATAAAAATGTAATTTACGTGCTGTAGAAGACCCTTTAGGTTGGGTTTCTTGTTGTTGCATGCGATGCCGAAAAATTTATGTAGCGTCTTCCCGTCTATGTGACGGCATGCCTTGTTGGTGGGAGCAAGGCAAATGTACTTCATTTCGCGCTTATCGAGTTCCTTCTTAATGGCCTTTATCAACGTTGTCTTACCACACCCGGCATAACCATCAATATTGATGCTTGACTCAAGGTTAACAATTTCCTTCGCCTTAATAGTAAAGTCATTAGTATCGTCAAAAATACATGACCACTCGATGGTTGGAATAGTGTAGGTTGTGGTGCGTGGTTCTTTGTTCCGTAGTCGATCAAACGTAGGTGGGGAATCAAGCTTGTATTTGTTGTCGTCAAGATTGAAATCGATTGGCTTATCGTATTGCATCACCACACAGTCTGTCTTGAAACCGATAAGCTTGCTTGTGGGCGTCTTGACTAGGTTGTAAAGCTTATGGAGTTCGATGTTGCCCATTTCGATGATGTAGTTGTAGATGGGAAGGTTAGATTCCTCGATATGGAACATGCTTTTGATAATAATTTGGTATAAGGGCTGCTCCTCCTCATTCTCGTTAACGATTGATACATGGGCATCCTTACCGAACGTAAAAAGGTAGCGTGCGACGTCATTTTTTGACTTTGTGAAGTAGGCACGCTCTTGTTTAATGGTTTTCATACCCAAAACTCCGGTCATTGCATTGATCACCATCTTTGATATATCTGTTGGTAGTTTTTCCTCAACGTGGTCAATAAACTTGTTAAAATAAGAGGGCTTCAGAGACGAAGACGAACATAGCTCATACTTAATGTCCTCCTCTTTAATAATTCCTTGCGATAACACGTAATCAATAGTGGGTGTTGCATACCATCCATCACCACGTAGTGGAAAGTAATTTTGGGACTTGACGAAATAGAAACCCGGCGAAAGCGGTGTCCCTAGTTGGAATAGTTTAGGAGTATCGAAAACGGAGAAGATGGGTAGTTTATATTTGGTGTTGTTATAAAGGCAATTTCGGTAGCACCGGCGGCAATCGAAGGCTTGAACAAACCCAATATCGTTTTCATCGATGAAGTCATAAAAGTCCGTGAATGCTACATTACGGATATCATCACCGTTCATGATGTTGAACACCTCTTTATTAAAGGAAGAAAGCGTCTTGGAGTCAAAACTTTCGTCATTGAAACCGACTTTTGAAGTGGCGACGGGAAGTGGTTGGAGTGTCATTTTCATTATCTCATTGCAGAGTTGTCCCATGCTTTGGTTGCGGAAAGGGATGTCTAATGTTTCGCATATAAACTTGGATTGTTTGTAGTGAGGATTGTGGAAGAGGTTGACACCATCCGCAACGTCATAAATAGCACAGATTTTACCTTGTGAAAGGGAGCACTTATAGATGGTATTATTTTTCTTGAAGAGCTCGAGGAGCTTATCCTTTAGGTTGTCGTCATAAAATACGTTCACGTTTGTTTTGGTATCTGTAACGTCATTGATGTCAGCATTTTCAATGATGTCACGGCTGAACAAATCGATTTGAGCCTTGTTCAAGCCTTCTTTGTTGTCACCATCCGTAGAACTTTTAAAGGATGCGATGATGTCTCGTTCAGCGTGTGACTTTATTATTGATTGACGCACTTTGTTGTCATCAATTGGATACATGTGGTTGTCCATAGTGTAATACATAATAGCCGGATATGTGTTTTTGTTTGGGTCGGCATTGAGCTTCTCGAACACTTTGTTATCGATGTCAAGGGCATAAAGTGGAATGTTGAGGTCCTCACACATAACCCGCAGCATATATGTTGAGACGCCACCATCAAATGGCTTTTGGCATGCGATTTTGAAATCGAGGTTGGATAGAGTCTCACAACTTTGTCCATGCTCGATTATCATCTTGGTGAAATAGTCGTTGAGCTTGTCACGTGTCATTATCTTCTTAAGACCTTTGGTTTCAGAATACTTTGCCACTAGGTAGTCTATCACACAAGTATTTTCGAGAGACTCGTTGGTTTTGGCATCAAGGAAGTTGTACTTAATAGGATGTGCACGGTACATTCGGACATATTGTAAAGAGACGTTTTCTTTTGCGAACTGTTCTTTGTTCATGGTCTTCCACACAATCCTATCGTAATGGATGTTTCGGTTAACTTCAGTATTGGGAGTTGAGAAGTAGACTTCATCGATAAGTTCATTCTCGACATCTTGAATTTTAGAGGCATCGTTACGGCCATCAACTTGGACTTGTGCGTATTTTGTGTCGGTATAGCTATAAGATCCCTTACGGTTCGAGTAGTTATCCGTATAGGGGATGTATCCGATGATATAGACAGTTTTGGGTTTTGGAAGCTCGATTTTCTTAAGCTTTTTCAACGATAGCTTAAACGGTTTCTTACCCTTGGTCATCTTGATTTCTTGAAGGTCGTATTCTTTTAGTTGTTCGTATCGTTCCTTTAGCTTCTTGGTAGTAGTTCTTGAAAAGTCCGCAGACATATCGGATATGGAATCGTAGATGGTGAACCGTATACGGTCCGCATCATATAGTTTTCGCGCAAGATGGCGAATGTTCTTCTTAAGTGTCTCTCGTTGCATTTTTGAGATAGCGCGATTCAACATCTTGTCGGGTATATACTTTACTAAAGATAATATATTTCTAAAAACTTTAAGTAAGTTTTGAAAAATAAAACAAAAACTAGACATTTTCTAGAGCTTTCCTCTCCTCCTTGAGCTGACGGTGTCTCTCACGACTATAGGTTTGTAGCTTCACTTTTATTTCGGGGAGTTCATAGTACTCCTTCATAGCCTTTTTTATCTCCTCCTTGTGGCTTTGACGATAAGCTGCCATATACTCCTTAAGTTTTTGGTTCTTATACGTAGCTTGCTCTTCCTTTTGCTTTTCCGTAAGAATAGTTCCAAGCTTTGGACGTCCCCGTTTAGGGACGTAAGTTGTCTCCATTTTTCTATTGGTATCTATACCACAATTCTTTAAATTATTTTCCATATAAAATACTATAGATTTTATTTTTCCTAAATATTTTTTCTAACCTATAGTATTATACCATATGAACTTTCACCAACCGGTTCCTTCAGAATGCCTACCAAAGGGAAAGTTCAAGGGAAAGACGTTTGATGAGGTACCACAAAACTACTTGTTGTGGATGTGTTATGATAGCGATTATTTCTTATCATCGTGCTTCGACAATCTAAGAATTGATGCAAAGAACCACTTATTGAATAACTTCATCATGCCCTTTGGTAAACCCAAAGGACTTACCATCAAACAAGCTATAGAAAAGATGAGGTCATGGTGTGAATGGATGTCGACTTCTTCCGATTTCGAGTGCAAGGCTCTACAACGCTTAGTGTCGGACGCCTTAACTTTATTTTTACCTATAGATATATGAAGCTTATCTCTGTTAAACCCTCATCGAAGTCTACCAAAAAGTATGACGCTAAGTTCCTCATCGATGGTAAAGATAAAGTCACGTCATTTGGTGCACAAGGCTATGAAGACTATACAATACACAAGGATATAAGAAGAAGGGATAACTATAGGGCACGTCACAAGAACGATAACTTAAACGACGCAACCTCACCCGGTGCCTTGTCGTGGTACATTCTATGGGGTGAATCAACAAGCTTTAACGAGAACATAAGAGCCTTTAAGAGACGCTTCAAGCTATAGCATTTGATACATGTGTGATAACAGTTACTTGTCTCCGAGGGAGCCTCGCTCCACGAGTGTCCGATCGAATAACTGATAAACCCAATAGTCAGACTTATAGACTGACTAGACTGATAGCCTATAGACTGATAGCCTATAGACTGATAGCCAGACCTATAGACTGACTGATCGCCAGACCGATAAACAGACTAATAGACTGACCAATCGACTGACTGATAGACGGACTGACAAAACCCGATAAACAGACTAATAGACTGACTGATAGACGGACCGATAAACCCGATAAACAGACTAATAGACTGACCAATCGACTGACTGATAGACGGACTGATAAACCCGATAAACAGACTAATAGACTGACCGATAGACTGACTAATAGCCAGACCGATAGACCCGATTAACAGACCTATAGACAGACTAATAACCAGACTGATAGACTGACCGATAGACCTGGTTAACAGACTAATAGACATACCTTAATACCTGGAAGACAGAAATGTCATGTAAGGCACTCCAGAAGTTGATCAATGATGCCATGCACCTTTTCTGATTTCTCATATTTTTTTACTTGATTTTTCTGCTTATTCCGCGTTTTTGACCGACTAGAGTGGACTTGAGCCTCTTCATCTATAAAATTATAGCTAAACTTATAGATAAACCGATAAACAGACTAATAGTCAGACCTAAACACTTGCAAGACAAATGTACCCATAAAATTTCATCCCCTGTAGCAAATTATTTGACCCCGGTTAAGGGTGGCAGAGCCATATTTCTTGTTTTTGTCTTGCTTGTATTTGTTGAAGTCCACTTGTCGGTCCACGACATCCGTTTGGTGTAGATGTTGGGGGCAGAGATGTTCATCGTTCTCGACCTCATGAGTTACAACTCCGAAGAGCTAACACAAGGAGGAAGTGGGTGATGGTGTTCTCTTTCCGTGCTTGCCTTGGAATTGTGCCGACCTTCTCTTTCATGGGGTCTGTCATCAAACGTAAGTTTAATCGCAGTCCATGGGATCCTCGATAATATCATCGTAGTCCAAGAGTTCCTCGGAGACCACAACGGGCTCCTTGGGGTCGTCTTCATATAACGGGTTCTCATTAATGCTCACGTTGTCCAGAGTATGGAGCTCCTCGTGAAAGCTCGGTACCTTCGATAGACCAATAGACGGCTTATTGATGGCACTTTCGACCTCTGAAGGCCAACCGATAGTTAGCTGACCGACAGGCTTAATGGGTTCCTCATGAAGGGACGGCTCTTGAAGGGACTTCTTGAGTTTAGCGATCAGATCCTTGCTCCTCGCGATCGCCCGATTCTTGATAGCCCGAAGGATCTGGTCAATAACCGGCTTTCGCTGAGCCTCGAGTTCCTTAGCCTTCCAAATGGGATCCAAAAGGTTCTTCTTATAGATGCCGAACAGCTGCACGATTAGCTGTCGCTCCTTGACTGTTGCTTCTTTTAGTGTCGAATGACACTTAGGATTGGAACAGATCATTTCACCTGCCTTTATGGATCCCCTGCCACAGATAATACACTTAATCTTGGCGACCCGCGGCATTTTCGGTCTCCGCCGATTAACTTGTAAGGTTACAATCACGCAACAACAAACAACGTTCGACCAACGCTAATGCCAACCACTGCTTCTACTAGAGGTTGGCCAGCCACACCATGGGTGTGGCGTGCCTTGCAGCACGCGCGCGCATGGGGCGTCACCACATTTCGTTTCCGGACCCCCAGTGCCCACACCGTCTTCACAAAGCACGGGCAGTTCTGTGCAAGAATAGTTGTTTTGACGCCGCTAAGCATCGCATTGTTACAACCGTATGCTTGTTGGAAAGCTCGCAGTAAGCCGCGTCGGATGAAACTATTTGGAGTCAAAACCCGTTCGAATTCGATCGGTAAAGTGCGTTTGAACTTCAGCTACAGGGGACGTAAGTTCAGCAATTGCTGTACTCCTCAATTATATCATAAACCTTACTCATTTTGCAACAACAAAGGCATAACCACCACCGGAGCTTCTTCTTGGACTCCTTCTTTTGCTGCTTTGTATCTTGCGTTATATAGATTATGATATCCCGGGTGTCTTGCTCTCCACTTTCTAGTTGCTTCATTTCTGCATGACCTGCATATATTGCATGCCATCCGGAACTCATTCATACAAATCATTTGATTACATTTAGAACACCTTTTTAAGGCTTCTTTCATTCCTTCTTATATAGTTATACCATATCACTATATAAAAATATTTTTTAACCGCCTTTATTTCCGAAAGCACCAATTTTAGACCCAATATCTTCTGCTTTTTGGGCGAGCTTGTTTATGTTATCCGTAGTTACGTAGGATAAAGCCTTATCGGCGACACCACCTATACCTGGTAACATAGATACGATAGGACGTGCGCCCTGTGCAAGGGCTGAAAGTGGACGAGCAGCGACAGAGCCAATAGCACCAACTTTACGTAGAGCATCACCAGCATTTGAGGCAAGTTTACGGATACCTGAGAAGAGACCCATTTTTATATATACTTCTTGCTTAGATTTTATTTGAGATTAGAAGACAAGAAGTTGAGTTTACTATACTCGCTCATCTCTTTTAGGACCGGTATGAGCTCCTCGTTATTTTCCCTTATGTCGTAAATATCTACCTTTACCACCATGTGAAAATTTGTTATATAGGTCATAAGTTCATCTTCGTCATTTGTCATAACGAAACGAATCCTTTTGAGCACACTTTCGGTAACCATTAAGGACATGTTATCCCCGTCATCTCGATACTGTAATAACGTGTATGGAGCTGTGTTCAAAGGTATGTTACAAAGTATACGTGATGTTTTAAACTTGCCTAGCTCATTTGTCCCATAATTATCATAGTTGTAACCAGAAGCGGGTGTCACATCACGAAGCTTCAATATAATTCGGTCATCACCGGATCCAGCTTTCAACATGTATGTTGAGCGAATCATGTGCTTACCACCAATATGTGTTGAATCAACATCCTCTCTTGAGTCGAATCCCAACGTTTTCCACGAGTTGCCTTTGAAGGAAACCATGTGAGGAATAGTCCCAAAGTCCATATTGAGCTTGTTTTGAAATGCGTCATATGTTACGGTCCACCCGCTATAAAGAGTTGTTAATATATTTGCAAGTTGCGAATACCTGTAATTGCCAGTGGGGATGGTTATTTGTACAACATACCCTTGATTATTCGACAAGGTGAACTCGTTGTTGGTGTCGTTGATGCTGTACCAATCGACAAAGCTTGCAAACCTTGTTAAAGTTATTTGCATTCGGTGGTACTCTTGTTGTGTTTTTAAAAAGCTGTCATCTAACAGGATGCGAAAATCATATGGTTGACCATCTACATTTTTGCTGTTGATAAATATATGTTTTGTTGTGACTAACTTCATCTATATCAAGTGTACACATTATATTTCCTTGAATAACAAGGTCATCCGGTAGTAGGTCTTGTTTGTGAAGCCATCAGGTGTAAGCAAAGGGTCAGGGTCGGTTTCACTACGGAAGAGCGCACCATATAACTCGGTAAGTAGGACACGTATCTTTTTGCGACGGATAAAGTCCACATTGCAAGGGACACCTATGTCGCCATCACCAACGACTTGTCGGTGTTGGTCTATGAAACCTTGTAGTAAAACCGTGTTGTAGCTCTTTTCATCAGTGTTGTGGAAGTGGAAGGCGTCGTGCAAGTCCGGTGTCTCGACACGGAAGCAATTACGAATGGCGTTCCCATCTCCGACCGAGTTGCTATAATTGTTCAATACGAAACTTTCGACAAAACACATGTATTGCTTGTTCAAGTCGATGTGTTCCAAGTTCTCTACAATGGAGTACGTGTGGTCTCTCCAATCATAATCAACCGCAACCGAACCGTCACTGTTCAACTCAACGGGTTTGCATAGGGATAATCTAAAGAATGATTTCATTTTTATGGGTATAACCAAGGCTCATATATTAATTTTCAGTAACCGTTACGGTGGCGATGGTTGTGGATTCCAACTCCTTTATTTTATCACCTTTCCTCTTTTTATCCGTCTTCACAATCTTTTCTATTTTGTCTTTGCCACCTTCGCTAAAATAAAGGTCTACTAAAGTTTCTATAAAAAACTGGTTAAGTTCCGGGTAGGCTCTCTTGATTTCTGCCTTGTAGCTTTCCTTTGTGTGTTGCATATTAATAATGCTAAATATATTTTTTTACATAAGACTTAAGACTTGATTGAAGCCATTTTTGAATACCTCATCCTTTTTGCCGGTAAAATCCAGGACTAATGCACCATGGTCATCTGCAGTTGCGAAGTCGAAGTATTGGAGGAACTCGTCCTGAGTAGCTTTACCGCTAACCTCTTCGTAGACATCCTCAAGAATGATACGTTCATTGGAATACTTAAAGAGCACGAATACCGAGGTATTGACACGGATAGGCTTTGGAATCGATTTCATAGACTGACTTAATATACATATGTTCAATGATAAGTGACGGTTTTTAAGAACGACATTGGTAAGGAAGGACCTACCTGTCTTGAATGCGCCACTGCCTACTAAATCATCGAGGACTAAGACGTTAAAAACACCGTTGGGATACTTGCACTCAATTGGTTCACTAAAGCCCATCTTCTCAAGCTCGATTATGTCGTCATCGCTCATACCTTGTATGTCAGAAGATTTGATGAATCGCTTCCACACCTCCATCTGCTTGTGGTAGGCTAATGTATTTAGCTTTTCTTGGGCTATGTCATTCACGATCATATGTAGTATTTCATCCGAATAGATGGTGTAAACATCCTCTTCATCAAGGCTCTCAAGTGACTTAAAGACGGGGTTAGCATCGAAAGTGGGTGATATAACGATCGTTCTTATAGCCATTTGCTTACGGTTTTCCGGGTTAAACACACCCGTTTCCTCGTATTGTCGGATAAGCTTGACACAACTATGTGTTTTACCCGACTGACGACTACCAACCCACATTCCAACAAAGTATGGCTTCGGTAGCCCATCCGAAACGATTGGGTAGCTGTTCGACTTATATTTTAGTGTTGGTTCTTTTATAGCTAATGTACGACTTTTTATGGGCATTAATTTCTATATTTACATACTATGTAGATATAAAATTCGTTTGTTAAAACATCGAGGATGACACCATCTTCAATAGGTCTTGTTGCAGTTTCCGTCTTAGCTCATCTTTTGCCAATGACTTCACCGTGTCCTCCAAATCAGCGGGAGGTGCAGGTTTTGGAGCAGTTGCGGGTGCGGGTGCGGGTTGTGGTTGCGGTTGCTGGTGCATCACCATCCCAAAATATGGGTTATAATATGGGGGAGGCATGGCATTGGCGAACGCTTGCCCTGCGTGCAAGGCGCCCGCGCCGAGCGCGAACTTAGCCTTATACTTTTGTTTCACCTCTTGCTTGATCTGTTTACGGAGTGCCTCTACATCGAGTGTTTGTGGTTGCAGTGTTTGAGGTTCCGGTTGCTCTCCACGATCGATAAGCTCCTTGACCTTGTCAGCTTCTTCCTTTTTCTTCAAAACTTCTTGGCGTTTTTGCTCATAGAGCTGTTCCTTAACCTCTTTTTGTGCTCGTGTCGCATCTCCCATCTCACGTTTCTTAGCAAGGGCTAGCTCTCTCATTCTAGCCATCTTCAGCTTCATCTCCTCAACCTCTTCAGGCGTCATTTCGGACTTCTTTTTCGGCATCTATACTTATAACTTTATAAAGATTTTAAAGACAATTTATCTTCATAACATCTTTATTGCCTAAAGAAGGTCGCTTGGTTGGTGAAATTTCTTTCCGGGTTCAGCTCCTCTTGTGGTGCCATCTTAGAAGTTGATGTGTTCCACCCACCAAACGCAACGGGCGAGTAGTTTATTCTTGTATCAGGAACTCTCGAGGGGTATGCAACACCGAGCATGATTGATGACTGCAAAATACGGTCATTGTTTGGTAGTTGCTGTTGGTAGTTGTAATCGATTGCTGCTGACTCGCGTTTTTCGGCATAAGTGGTTGGTTTGATCGAATCGAATATGGTTCTTGCTAGGGTATTCATATCTATATATTAAACCGATAGATATAAATTACATCACTGTAAATTACCGCCTTACATTCTAACCTCGACCTGCTTGTTGGGAGCAACTAGAATGCGTGCAGTGGACACAACATACACAAGGGGCTGAACAGTGTTGGAACCTGAACCTGCAAGTTGGACGGTGCCGGAGATAGATGTGCCTTTTGTATTTAGACCAGACATCACACCGTTCTCATGGTTTAGACGAATGACGTTCATGAAGTAGCTTCCCTTGTAATTAGCAAGAGAGTTTAAGAGTGAGTAAGATGAACCCAGTGTGTCTTGGTTACCAACAAGGTTGTGGTAGGTGTTGACGAAGGATTGGGTCATAGTTTGGTCACCGTATGAGGGGTATGAGAGACCATTTATTTTATGGTTCACGGTGGTTATTAGTGATGAGCCCGATTTCCAGTGCTTGGAGTTCAGGTGTGTGGTGTCTTGAGCACGTGCTCCACCAGTGACGTTGGAGGTATCCAAAGCAAGGGCCATGATAGCGTCAATTGACTCGGAGGCGTATGACCAGTTCACGGTTGGCTTGGCAGTGAGTGCAACAGCAGAAGATGAGAACGAAGCAAAGTTTTGGAAGGGCAGTTCTAAGGGATTGGAGGGGTCGAGGCGAGCTTGAATGGCATCGTAGTACACGCTGGGCATGTTTATGATATCGCACTCGAAACGGATGTTCTCAATCTTGTAGGAGTATCCAGACACAGTATCGTCTGACACAACCAAAGCTTCAGAACCTGCGAGAACGAATTCAAGGGTTACGGGACCAGGGAATAGCGATGTGTCTATGCAATTTGGTGAGAGGGTGTTGATGGCGCCAATCCAGTTTGTGATTGCATATTCGACGTCATTTGCGGCTAAATCGTTACCAACAGCCACGGCAGAACCGAGTTTGTGGATAGCATTTACAACGGAGCGGACAGTTGATTTGTCTCCCATTTGGTACTTACGTAGCAGCTTGTAGAGACGATTGTATTGCTGATCGACGTTTGTGATGTTAAGAGAACCAATACGGATGTTCACACGGTTGATGATATCCTCTGCGTCGTTGAGAGAGGCGTATTTGGTAGCTGGAGAGGTAGTCTTAGGAGTGAAGAACATGCATAGTGTGGACAGGTCGATAATTTGGTTCTCAGGAAGCTGAACTTGTAGAATACCGCCACCATTTACCGAGGTAGCGTTTTGCTGCACTAGTTGTATTTTTTGACGGGTGTAGCCGCTCATCTTCTGAACGATGTACGACAGATTCTTTGGGATAAACGGCATTCTTTCAATGACGTTGTAAGAGCTCATGTTTATAGATATAATCATGAGTAGATAATTATTTATGCCGCCTTTTGTTTTGCTTCCTTAATCTTATAAGCTAATAGGTCGACCCTATCTTTTCCCGATGCAGGTATTCCATATTTGAGTGCTTTGTCCCTAATTTTCTGATTATTGAGCATTCGTTGTGCCTTTTCATCTATACCTTCTTTGCCATCGGGAACGGGTTTGTATTGTCTTATTGCTCGGTCGGTGCTGCTTGATTTTATTGATGTTCTAGAGGGTGTCGAAGCAGCAGCCGAAAACATGTCGCTCTGGGAGCCGATGCTGGATGCCGTGGGTGCTTTACTCGATGCCATGCTTCGGTTTGCTACAGGGTTTCCATACACTTGCGTGAATCGTTGTAAAGCCGGTGGGCTTGATTTAACTGATGTAGGTTTTCGAGCCACGGGTGTAACTTGATTGATTTGCTGTGAAAGATACTCATCAATTGGAGCGGACACGTTTGCCAATCCTACGGTTTGGCGAGGTGCAAGTTGTGATGGCATGAACTCTTGCGCGGCTTGTCTCATCGCATCTTTTATTACCTCCTTATCAAACTTATCATTGCTCTCCCTAGCTATCATGTTTGGGAGAATCGGTGGTTGACCTAGCTGAATGGTTGGAAAGATGGTAGGTTGAGCTTGTGCTTTACCACCTCTACCTAAATTGACCGATACCCTCACTCTTTGAGTATTCGTTTGGCGCTGCTTTTGCTTCTGTTTTGGCTTTTGTTTTGGTGCCACTTTTCGTTTGGCATTGCTTTTTGCTTCCTTTTTGGTTGGCGCTGAAGGCATGCTAATATATAAGATTAAAGAGATATTTAATTCTTGCTCCTTCTTGCTTAAAGTCTTTGTATAGGTATAATAACGATGACGACATTACCTGCATCGGGCGTAATCACATTAGGAGACGTGAATGTCGCACTGGGTCTTGCACGCGCCACCCAAACCTCGCTCGGCCAAGCTTCTGTAAGGACGCTCTTTGGGGTTTCAACGGGAGCTATAAGTTTGAGTAACGGCTATGGGAAGTCTAGTAGCTATAATCTAACAATTTCAGCAAACACATTGAAGTACAATCTACGAACCGCATTGATTGCAGCCGGATACTCAGGCACAGGAACATTCAAAACAACCATAACCATCAATAGTGGGGTGTATGTGTGGAGTGACACAACGGCCACGGCGGCATTTGACACCGGTGTCTTATCGGGAGGAACAATTACCATCATCAATAATGGCTACATAATTGGAATGGGTGGTAATGGAGCCATAGTTGGTGCAACCCCTGGGAACGGAGGTGCGGGCGGTCCTGCAATGAATATACAACACAGTGTTACAATGACAAACAACTCGTACGTTGCCGGAGGTGGCGGTGGTGGCGGTTCCGTCGCTTTATATGCCGGTGGTGGCGGCGGTGCTGGTGGTGGGTTTGGTGGGCATTGGACGATAACGCAACCCATCGCCCCCGGGGGAGCTCCAGGGCTTGCGGGAAGCATTGGTCCCGGAAATGGTGCCGGAGGTGGAGGAGGTAGAATCCTACCCGGTGTTGGAGGTGCGTCTACAAACACGTCTACGCGCGGCGCAATTATAAAAGGTAACGGTGGTGGAGCAGGTGGCGGTGGAGGTTGCTATGCAGGTACCATTGTGCAATTGAATGGTGGGACAGGCGGTGCCGGTGGTTCAGCCAATGCTGTTGGTAATAACGGTTATGATAGCGGTTTTCGCTCCGCCGGTGGTGGTGCAGGAGGAGGAGGAGGTTGGGGTGCTTCGGGAGGTACTGCTAAAAACAACACAAACACAACTCCAAAGCCCCCCGGTGCCGGAGGCAAATGCGTCAACCTCAATGGCTACACGGTCACATGGTCAGCAACCGGAAACCGCTACGGTGTTATTTCTTGAGCACCATCCGCCTCAAGTCATTTATTTCTTCTTGTTGCTCCTTGATTGCTTGGATGAGGAGCGGCACAATCTTGTGGTATTGAACGGTCAAGTAGTTCTCGCCCGAAATGCTGCCTTGTTCGGCATTTGTGTCAAAGGGTGCAAGCTTGACGGCCTCAGGTAGCACCGTTTGGAGCTCTTGCGCAATCACACCTACTTGCGGCTCATAATTATGGTATCCAAACGTCTCGGCCAACTCATTTTGTGTGTAGTATACCCCGCGTATCTTTGACAGCTTGTCCAATGCGGACGTGATTTCACGAACGTCCTTTTTCAACCGCCGGTCACTGTAATAAGCGGTCACATCAGCCGTTGCTAGAATAGCCCCGACCACGTGTAGCTTTGCCGCGGGGGTGGCTATTCCAATGCCGACGTTCCCGGTGTTGTAGTAAATGAACGTACCGCTTGTCGTCCATTGCGAACTTGTTGTGGCAGGAACGCCTGTGAGATTTGCATAGCTCAAATAGTATGCTGCATTTTGACCATTGAAGAGAGCCACATTTAAGTTTGTCACGAGCGTCGTTGATGTGACGGTTAATGGAGCGGTGCCTGTGGCAATCGTAGATATGAGGCGAGTACCCGTGAGTGTCCCCGTTGTGCTTGTTGCGCCATCTGCCCTCATGAACTTGGTGGAGTCAAGGTCGTCAAGTAAATCCGCATTGAGGTTTGCTACCTTTGTGGTGGAGGTGACTGTAAGCGGTGCCGTTCCTGTGGCAATTGTGGAAATCAAGCGCGTTCCCGTGAGTGTTCCGCTTGTGGCCGTGTTAGCATCGCTCCTCATAAAAGCAGTGGAGTCAAGACCATCAAGCAACTCAGCATTCAAGTTGATTACTTTTAACGTGCTTGATACAACAAAAGGCGGGACGATTGTGGTAGTACTCAATAATTGCTTGCACGTTACTGTAGAAGTAGTCGTAATTGACCAACTCGTGCTCGTACTCGTATCTGTCCTCATAAATGACCCAATTCCAAGTCCATCTAGAAGTGATGCATTAAGGTTGTCCACCCGAATGAGGCTGCTCACTTGGAAGGGCGACACATCCGTAACTGTGCTCGTAAATATGGTGCCGCGAACTTGACCGTCCACATCTAATTTGAAACCCGAAGCAGGGGATTTCCCAATGCCCACACGCCCCGCCGTTGTCTGGTAGTAGATGCTATTCGCGTCATTGGGGTCCGCCCACCACCGCGATAGGAACGTGGGCTTATTTTTTATGAAGTCAATTGATGTGGTCGTTTGCTGATTCCAATCGCTTTGTATGACGGACGGCTTGTTTTGGATGTATGCGGGTTTCGTTGTGTCCGTTTCATTCCAATTGGGATTCACCGCACTGCCCGCGGCTCCCGTGTCACCCTTATCGCCCTTATCACCTTTTGCCCCGTCACTTCCGTCACTTCCTGCGCTGCCGCTACTTCCCGGCAAACCTGCAGCTCCGGGTGCCCCAGGGGGTCCTGGCACTCCGGGTATTCCGGGTATTCCGGGTATTCCATTAGTACCATTTGTGCCGTTTTGGCCTGCAGCCCCGGCGGGTCCCGGAGGACCGATTTCGCCCTGTAACAGTGTGGGTTTATTCGTCAAATTGTTGTAGTCTAGGTAGTAGTCGCCGTGAAGACCGTCAAGCATATCTACGTTCAAGTTGTTCACCATGGTTGCGGACGATATTTCAAAAGGAGGCTCACCCGTGGCCACCGTGACTTTAACAGTCTCTGCCATTACGTCCGTTGCTGTAAGGAGTCCAAAAACGTCGGTATCATGTCCAATCGTGAAAATGGGGTCAATGCCGTAATTGATAATCTCTTGTTTTCCATACACATTGGAATAAGTATGTGCGACGACTTGGAAAAAGCCGGTCTCGAGGCCTAGCGAGGCTGCGCCACTGCTTCCCGCGAGAAGTAATTGCCCGTTTATGCTTCCCTCAAACCGCCCGTAAAAATGGCTGAATCCCAGCCTGAAGGTTTGCCCGTAGGTAATAAGCGTTGTCACATCTACATTATCCACGTACTTCATTGATTGCGAATAGGAGCTGCCTTGGTCAGTTGTCTTGGACAAAGACAACGTAAGAGACTTTGAGACCGCATTATGGTGGATTCCTATCTCCACACTCACCTCCTTGTCAATTTGACATAAGAACATTGACATTTGCTCTGTTCCCGTGCTCGTCGGCGTGCTTAACAACACATCCCACACGGACTTGTAATTAAGGCATGGTGCAACACCCGTAAGAATCACACTCCCTGACTTATTACTCTGATATGGGGTTAGCACGTATGATTGGCTTATGTCGTTGTATACCGCATCACCCGCTAAGACAAAACTCATAGCGGCTATCTTAATGTAGTTATATATAAAAAATACTACCCTAATTCCATAAATATACCATCAAATCGGTTCAAAACTGCCTCTTCTGGGTTTATTTCCGGGGGTCGAGACGGAAGAGGAGGAGGGGGACGCCTTGGAAGATACCTTACTTGGATGGGCGCGGTAAGAGAGTTTTCTTCAAAGGGCACGGTTGAAGCCGCCTTTACAACCCTTCGTTGCTCCATCATTTCCTTATATTTTTGTGTTTCACGTGCGAATAGTTCAGGGTCGGTGTATCGGGTGGTGGATGTAATTCTTGCCCTTAACGGTGCTGGCCGTAAAGCGGCCAAAGGGGTTCCTGTCATTGCTAAAGGGTCCGGTCTAGGAAGTCCAACCTCAGGATAAAGTTCCTTTGTCCATGCATCCAAGACAGGGGCGAGTGTTTGTTCAAGGGCCGTAATGTGTGCGTTGTAAGCAACTGGCTCTGGAAGTGGGGTATCGCCTTGCGGACCGAATAACGGGTTGTTGTTCATCACAAGGTCTCTATGCAGCCTCACATTTCCGTCATTTAGGCTTTGAATGTTGAGAGCCTCGGTCGTCAAGATTTGAGAGGGGTGAATGTCTTGGAGATATTGACCCTTGTAGTCAATAACGGGCATAAGTAAAGGAGTTTGAGCCGAATCAGACGCTGTCCTTCTGACCAACAAAACGGCAGCATCTTTGCATGCTATGGTGTTCCTCACCCGTTTCCTATCATACTTCTCATACCGGAGCTCTTGGTCATACGCCTCTCGTTGTACGAGTGTTGGAAACCTTAATGAAACGCCCGTTTTACTGATCTCAAAGTCGTATCCATCAACAATCCCAATCTTGGCGGTTTCAGGAGCCGTGAAGGTCGTGGGAATGGACAAGAGGGAAACGGCACGCGTCCCAAAGTCTATGAATGTGTCCCCACTCTCACCCGATGCCATTGTTGTGATTTTGCTATGAGGATCTACGGAGAAGCGTGATTGTGGTATTGTGTACATCTTGGCAGTGGTTGACATCAAGATATCTCGCAAGATACCTATATTATTGGTACCACACGGGCTGGCGATGGGATTCCCGTAGAGGTTGTCCGTCCAATTCACGTACAGCTTTGGTTGGTCTCTTTGCACTAGTGGACTCGTGTCGAGGTATGTGGCAACCTTTGTTACCGCATAAGACTCACTGGTAACGCAAGTAGCAATGTTGGGGTTAAGGGTTTTACGGATGAGGTCAATAATTTTGTCGTCGAAGACATTGGCATCCTCGCCGTCCTCACCGTCCTCACCATCATCGGGACCCCCAAACAACCGTTTCAAGAGTCCTGCCAAGCCGCCCGTAAAAGCTGAAATGCCAAGGGCGGCAAGGTAAGCGGCCAACAAGGCTCCCAATATGGAATAGACCATATTTATGTCATCTTGTGTGAGGTATTCGGGGCGGTTCTTGATATAGGCTTGTAGTTGCGTGTTCTCCTCCTTCCAATCACTTTGAACCGGCTCAATCTTGTTTGTGATGTCAGGCCAATCCACGCCTAGCACACGGTCGCCCTTGATGGTGCCGATGACTTGGAGTTCAGTCGTTGGTGTGTTTGTGCCAATTCCTACGTTATTGGTGTTGGTATTGTATATGTTATCACTTGCGTCGGCCCAAAGTTGTTTTGGAATGGTTTCGCCACCTAAGAAGTAAGAGTAATAATCACTCATTATATATTAGCTCGTGATAATATTTTTTGTAGAAAGCCTACAGGTGATACTTCAATGAGGCAACAGGAACAGGTAATAGGAGGTGGCTTGAGTATCTAACGTTCGGTCTTACCACCTAAGCTTTCCACAAAATTATGTATCTACTGATTTCCCTAATTTTTCTACTAAATTAGGAATATCACACATCTACAACCTTTTATGCTACCTTCTCGTTTAAGGGAACCATTTACAGCTAAAGAGGCACCTGGTCGATAATTGGTTCTTGTTTCGTGTTCTTTCTGCTATAATAAAAAAGTATAGG
>Ga0209230_10000284_pt1 | contig 19847 bp, 14 predicted proteins | sample LakOntMetagenome_FD_187467 | JGI IMG/M metagenome (GOLD analysis project Ga0209230, IMG submission 187467) | Freshwater and sediment microbial communities from Lake Ontario - Sta 18 epilimnion Metagenome (SPAdes) (version 2) | ecosystem: Environmental > Aquatic > Freshwater > Lentic | place... | reverse complement strand
TAAAATCATTCCAAGCCCAAACACTCCACCGTAACACTTTACAATTATTTGACTCCTATGAGTAAATTCTTGAAGATTGATTACATTACCGTTGAATTTAAATGAGTTGGGGATCAGCGGTAATTCTTTTCCACTGAAACCCATTTTTCTTGCTAGTTCATAATCCCGCTCACACTCTGCGGCGTAAGAATCAGTTAGATTGAGGAGTTCCTTTATTTTCTCTCGATGAACATCGAATTGGCTAAAATAATAAATATCGCTTCCCCAGTTTGTGCAAATAATTTTCAAATTAGATAAAGAATCTAAATTCACATCAAGAAGCAAATAGCCAGCGTGCTGGATTTCAAGACAGTGAATATGTGAATATGAATTTTTATCAATCGCTCTCTGGATTAACCAAGTGTTCAGTTTAAATGCAGCAAAATTCAAATGTCTAATCAAGTAGTTTAAATATGGAGCAAACCGCAGGCTTGGAAAGTTATTAATCAGCTTTAAATTTTCGTTTTCTTTAATCAATTTTTGCAATAGAGGGTGAATTTTTTTATGGGTTCGTGATGCGTATATGTGTATTTCGCAATTAATATCGATGATTCGTTCAATCCAGTGTGCGGTATGAATACTATCTACCATTCCAATTATAAAAATTTTTTTCATATGTGATTTTTCTTTTTAAATAGCCCTACTGAAGATAGTGACTTAAAAACTATTCTGCTCACAGGAAGTGTCAGTAGGTAGATGACAATATGGAATTTCGAGGACCTAATCCATCCTCGATTAATGAGCAACGCCTCCACCATCCACTTCCGACCGGGCACGTTTGAATCAAAGAATGCCAAAATCGCAGCGTTATATATTGAACAAGCTTTTGCCTGTTTTGACAGGTCTTCACTCTGTGGATGCTCAGCAAGGAAGCTACTTATAACATCGATTCTCTCAAGAGCCATGGCGCGCCCTCGCATTCCAATTGAAGTGGATTCATTATGACTTCGCCACTGTGCCAAGACTTCAGGGATATGAGCAAAATCTCCTTTGCACGCGAGGCGCAGCCAGAAATCATAATCACTAACGAATCGGTATTTTCCGTCGCGACCTCCGATTAGATTAGCTTCTTTAGTTCTGAATATTGTACCAGGCCCTGGAATGCAGTGGAACTCGGCGAGAAGTTCTTCAAAACTATAATCTGGACATCGCTTTACTGAAATTATGTTGTTTTTAGAATCGATCATTTGCCAATCAGGATAAGTTGCAATAATTTCTTCGTTGGTATCTAATATAGCTCGGGCATTTTCAAATAAGTCTTCTGAAATCAATGGGTCGTCTGCACTTACGACCAATGTATATTTCCCTTTTGCGAGGCTAAGGCCTTTATTAACGGCATTAGCTTCACCAGCATTATTTTGACTAATCAACTTTATCTCTGGCTTATACATCTCAAGAACATCAAGAGTTCTGTCAGTAGAGCCATCGTTGATAACTAGAATTTCTCTATCTTGGTGGCGAGAATATTTGATTATCGAGTCTATGGTTTCACGGATTTGCGATTGTCCGTTGTAAACGGGAACAATGATCGTAAATGTAGTCACTTTAATATCTCTCGGTAAAGGTTTTCAACCTTTGAGGTTATGCTCTCTTCACTCAAATAGTGTCGGCCAAATTCTAAGTTTTTATGTGACATCTCACTACGAAGTTCTGGATTTCTAATATACCTACTGATGAGTCTTTGGAATTGGTATCGGTAAGAACAGTACTGTCCATCAGTTAATAACTCGGCCTGGGCTTGCGGATATCTTCGTTCTCCTTTCAAACTGGCAACAGGTATACCCCGTAAAACAGCCTCTGCTACCGTATTTCCAAATGTTTCGCCCAATGCATTTACATGAAGGTATACATCAAATGTTTGGTAAATATCAGCCAATTCTTTTGGGTCTTTAATTGGGTCGAGCCAGAGAATATTTTTGACTCCAAATTTCAACGCATCTTTTTCGGCTAGTCTTGATTTACCCACCCAAATTAACAAAGTTTCCTCTGTTTCAATTCTAGAGTATTCCTTTAATAGTTTCGGTGAATAAATACTTCTATCTGAGCGAGCAACTCTGCCGAAAACCAGGGTGTCTTCGTATATTCCATATCTCTGTCTCTGGCTAGTGCCCACTTTAGAATTCACGATATTTGGAATTACGCGTGACTGATTTCCAAGCTGAATCTTTTTTGATTTCATCAATGCCAAAGACGGGTAGATCCTTACGTCTGCGACAGTCTCGGTTGCACCATGAAAATTGGTCTCGATAATTTTGTACTTTCTGGAGTTCTTTCCCAAGCCTGGCAGTAGCCATTCATCCTCGCCTGATCTATGCGTATGAAGAATATCAAATCCCATCGCTTCGATTTCTTGTGTAGAGTCGATGCGAATACTTGGAGCCAATTTCGTTGCTTCCTCGTAAGTGCTAAGCAATGGTTGATCTTCATCTTGATCTGCAGTTCGCATTGGGAAAGACATTTCACTATAAAGAATTGTGATGTCTGTTCCTTTTTCAGCTAGGCATCTTACAAGTTCTATCGCTGATCTATCTGCCCCTCCGATGCCGAAAGACAGAAAGTGCGCAACCCTAGGCAAAACCATCCACTAATTTTGGCGAACGTAATTTACGTAGGATTCTTTCGTGGAGTGCTCGGGATTCGTCAATATCCGGGTAGAAAGACTGTTGGAGCTCCTGAAAAAGTAGACTCTTCCACTCTTCTTCCAATATAGACGTGGATAACCTCATCTTCAGTAAAGTCTCACGCGGGTGAAGATCTGATTTATTTGACGCGATAGCTTTTGTAAAAACTTCTGCTAGATCATTTCCAAAATATCCAACTAGGTTCGCGAAGGGAGATTCGGCTAAAAGCCCAGTTTTTTTCATAACAATTACTGCACCTCTGGTCGCAGCTTCAATGGCAGCCAGACATTGAGTTTCAACCGGTGATCCAAGAATAAAGAAGGAGGCCGAGTCATAAAGTTTCATTAAGTCTTCTTGGCTCACTCTTCTATAAATTTTTACATTTTTTGGAATTTCATCGAGATATCCGGTCTGGTCATTGCCATATTTGCTAACTAAGTCAAAGAAAATCAAAGGATTCTTGCTAATTATCTTCCGAACATCTGGCCAACCTTTTGTTTCGTCAAAGGCTCCAACAAATATACACTTATTAGGAAGTCTTTCAGCAGTGGATTTTGTTTGAATGAAAAGATCACTAATTGGCAGCGGTTGCCAAATAAAGTGATTCGTGGCATCTAGATCGATAATCGGAATTGAATTTGTGACTACGGTTGAAGCGAAACGAAGTACCTTCTTTTGCATTTTGGCAAGTCTGGGATTGAATAGATTATCTTGTAGTAAGGCAATCCCTCGAGCCCCTCTGTCAATGATTGGTAGATAACTGGCATTCTGTAGACAGACTCGCGGTCTGGCTTTGGTCTTAAAATTCAGAACGGGCCACTTTCGCAGAAATATCCAGGGAAAAGTGACTTGTCCGGTATTCCACTTATGAATTTGGATGTCATTTTTTTCTAAAATCTCTATTAAAACATCCCACAAAACACGCTCTTTGTTTATGCCCGAAAGAGAATCATTCGCTATGGCAAAACCCGAACGGGTTTTCGAGTTTACCTTACTGCTTGTGTGTCGTTTTTCACCTTCTTGAAAATGATATGCGATAGCTCGCAATGAAGTTACGTGGTTAATCCCATTAAGTTTTGCTTTACTGAAAAGCGCCTTATCTCCTGAAATACACGGCTCCCCAGGTTCTGCGATTTGATATCGATCAGTGCGTAAATAAGTATCTAAAGAATCAGGTGTGATGTTTCCTTCAGGAAATCCACCTAAGTTTAGGAATTCAGCTCGAGCGACGAGCAAGGGCATGAAAAGACCACCTTCTGCAATTCCGATTTCTTCTTTACGCAATGCGTACTTATAAAATGCTTTCCTTCGAAATCTCTTTAAGGTCTTACCAAAGTTCCTTTTTATTGCAAGGGGACCCGGCTTCAAAGTACCACTTTCAACTAATTTCGCTACAACGAAGGAGTCTTTGTCTCTTTCCATTAATATTTTAGTTAAGAAACCTGGCGCGTATGCCATATCTGAATTTACAAGCAAGCAATAATCAGACTCAGCAATACTTGTTGCAAAATTGTAAGCGCGATAGACACGCGAAATATAATGTTCGTTTGGATCTGGATTGTTAAATTGAATATGAGGTATGTTGTTGTATTTCAGGAAATCAAGTACCTCTTGAGATGCATCATTGGCGCAAAACAAAATTTCAACCTTGTCATCCTCGAATTCTTTTTGAAGAAGTAATAGTTCACCATATGCGAATTCAAGCCAATCAATTCCCGAATAGATTAAGCAAATTAATGTAACGAAGGGCTTTTTTTTCTTTTTTTCCTTGGTTGCTTCCATTTCTCGCACACCCCATAAATAATGCGAGACAGAGGTCGGGCTTGGTGGTTCTAACATTGCATTATTAAGCCAATCACTTATATTTTGTCCGAGTGAAGAAGAAATAGAACTCAGTGACTTTGTTTCCATGAATCTTTCATCGATTAAGCGCCATAAACTTCGTCCTTTTTGCCCTAAGTTCCTATATGTTAAGAATTTTTGAACAATTTTTTCCTGGGTTGAAAAACCTAAGTGTAGAATCCGTAACCAATCTTGGGAATAAATTGACTTAATGGTAACTGGATGAAGCTCTCGATGCAGGCCCGGTTCTCCAGAAAAATGCATTTTTGGTAAATTCTTCCATAGGTGGATTTTTTCAACTTTATCAAAGTATTCATCGTTACGAAAATATCCTTCAGATTTCCATAGATTAACGAGCTTAAAGCTTATCCCAGTGCAGTTTTTAGATTCAGCCTTCTGGATTAGATCTACTAATTCGGCTCGTTTGCATGTAAGAATTTCATCCAAATCCAAAATCATGAACCAGGTAGTTTTTTGAAATCTCATCTTTGCCTCGGCTAGAAGTTTTTCTCTGATTAGAAGCTCGTTTCGGAAGATTGATATTTCATTCTCAATAACATTTATTCCGGCTTGTTTCAATTTGTTGACCGTGTCGTCTTCGCTAGCATCATCGTAAACTAAAATGTTATCAAAGAGCGGCGCATTCCACTTCAGAAAATTATCAATGTGTCCAGTTTCTGCTTCGTTTCTGCAGACTGCAATTAGTGTCAGCTCCATTGAAGTAATTTACCCATTAATTTTATCTTTGTACAGGATAGTTTGGTTACATTCATAGTTCTATTGCAGAGGTAGTTTTGAAGTCAATGCAGACTTGATTTTTATTAAATCAACCGCCTTCTTTAGAAACGGTTGATTATAGATTTTTGTGTAAGAAAGTTCATCAAGATCTGCAACATGACTAGAGAAATCTTCTAAGGAGTGGAAATTGTTTAAATTCAAAAATGATTTTTGATTTATATACTCATCTGATCCCAAATCACCCCAATAGAGAGGGACTACATCGCACATATATGCATCAAGCAATTTCTCTGTAACATAACCTGGGAACAAATCGTTCTCTGGGCAGATCATAAAGTTGTAGTTTTTTACAATCTCATATTTGTTTCTCGCGGACTTTCCAGAATAGAGTCCATAGACATCCACATTTCCATACTTTCCAAGTTCCTCAATCAATCTCAACCTGGTTGGTTGTGGATTAGCCATGAATACACAGGCGAAATCTCTCTGTTTGAAGAGATTTCTTGGAAGTTCCCGTTTCTCCAGCAGTACAGCATTGGAAATTTGACGGCCGAGAGCGCTGTTTGGATTTAGCGGACGACCATGCTTCTCCTGATGATCTAGGTGCAGTTGCCACAGGGGCAAATAGAAATTAGTTCCCCTGTATGTATCTTGGTCAAAAGAAAAAAATAAATCAAAATCTTTCTGGAAAGGGGGCCTGATGTTCTCGCTGGTATACCAAATTCTTGTTTTGAAGTTTTGAGTATTTGGTTTAAATTCCATTGGATAAGATTCAGTCGTATCCCGTTGCCAAACAGGTAGCCTAGTTCGTAGCCTTTGTGCTCTCGCATAAAAATCTCGCTTGAGTGGTGGATATACGCTGACGAATTCAAAATCAACTTTCGCTGTAGCATCTTCATAGACTTCAACTTCAAATAATTCTTTTTCAAAAAGATCTGTAATAAAATTATGTTGTTTTATAAACCATGGTTCAAACCACTCGAATCTAAGCCGAACTTTAGTCTTGCTCATTGACAATCTTTCGTTAGTGTTGCTCGAATTGTACATGTCGACAACTAAAAAAGCTGAAAATCATCATTTTTTGATTGCTTCTTTGCTGAGCGTCCACCCAAGACGATACTCCATTTGCACAAGATTAAAGAGTTTCCACTATAGATAGACATCAAATCGTTGAATAATTATCTGCAGTTAGATTTTTATGTGTGGAGAAATATGTCAATATTCAATAGTTATAGTTCGCAATGATTAAAGACTAATTAGGTAATTTAGTTTCCAACTCTCAAATTTATTAAGTGTTACTAGTTTCGATTAGAGACTCTCCTCAATGAATTTTTCAATCTCCACTCTGCTATCTAGAGATAAACATTTCTGTAGTGTAAGGTGCCACTTTTCTGCCGGATAAAGTTGTAATTCTTCGAGCACTTTTTCGCCTGGAAGGTCAAACATCCTCGAATGCTGGCCGGTTCCGAATGCGTATTTTCTTTCGATGAACGCCCAGTTAAAGAGTGAGTATTTGCCTTTTCCAGACTTCACATTTGAATCAAATTCCGAGGAAGAATCATGGATAAATCCATCCGCTGAAATAGTCGGAGGGGTGAACCCATAAAATGATTCGAATCTAAATGTCATGTCGGGATCTTCTTCGCCTATGCCGAGAAGCCTTTCATCAAAGTAGCCAATATCATCAAAGACTGAAGAGGAAATTGCGAAGTGACTCCAGCTCAAATTTAAAAGGCAGATGCCTGAATCAACAGCACCCTTAGCCAGAATCTCCAAGGTTGAGAGGACGCTTTCGCGATTAACGATCAAGTCATCATTTAGGACTACGGTGATCTTCGAATCGCCGTGAAGTATCGATCTATTCCAAACAACTGATAACCCTCTAAATGTTGAAAAACAGACTGGGCTGACGCCACTATATTTTGCGAGCTCAAAGAGGAATTTTCTTCTGTGCTCCTTATCGAAACTTGAATTAAAGTCACCGTTAACGCCTACGATGATCTCTTGGGTCACTCCCGACTCACGCAACTCCTTAATCAACGGAAGACAGTCTGAGAAAAACCTCTTTGAGAATGTCGTTACTACAATCTTAAACTCCTGCGACGGGAAACCACCGCTAGGCTGTTTTGAAAGTGCAGAGATTGGAGCAAGTTGTTTTTTCTTACCCCCCCTTGAGAATCGCACAAGTTTGATGCCAAATAGAAAAGAATATTTATAAGTAGTTGCTACAAAAAAAGTGTACAACTTAACTAGTTTTGGTTTAAAGGGTAGTTTCAATGTTCACTCCACTCTTAATTTATAATTATGACAAGAGATTATATAAATATTTTAGCCCCCCAAAAGTACCAACATCGACGTATTGGCCATCATTTATCACAGCATCAACTCGAATTCCATCTGTAATCCATTTATTTATTTCTGTACTAGGAGAATTATCTCCCAAATCTAGATCTCGAAATTTCCCTCGGAAAAGTATATTGCCCCACATCAGCGGGTACGCACATTCGAATGATTTGTCTTGAACATCAACAATAAATCTGTCCTTAACTTTAACTTGACCTACTTTTCCTCGTAGTGCATTCGTGCATTCAAAAAGTCCTAATGTCACATCACCATCCGAATTGAGCAAATTCACATATGGGTTTATTGAATTTCCAATAATCGCTGTATCGGGCATTCCAAAAATTGCATCTCCATTAACGTTAGTAAACAACTCGCGCAATGTATCTGATAAAGTCGAAGGCTCTTTAATGACTAGCTCAATTGGTAAATTCATTGACTCGATTATGGGTAACCATTCAAGGCGGGTTGAAACGATTACACGCTCACATACTTCAGTGAGTTGCTTGACATGCCAGGATAAGAGAGTTTCAGTATCTGAAATTGGTAGAGCAAATTTTGGAAGCCCGAAGAACCGACTTGCTCTTCCCGAAGCGGGTAACAGTCCGATCAAGGGCATGCTTAATTATGCTACTAATTCCACAGGAGCACATCAACTTTGGCGGGTTGCCTCTCGAGTTTGCAGACTTTATATCAAAATAAGTCATGATTAGGTATTTTGTATCACCTTGGTAATCATGGATCTACAAGGAGTCGGAGAACTTCACCTAGGTCTACGTCGCCTTTGATCCGAATTTGGACGTGGCTTACGAGAACCGCGAGCCGGACCTTTGCTCTCAACAACCGGCGCCACATATGGAATTCCAGACGGTTCTTGAGCTCCGGTAATTCGCATCAAATCCTGGTCCAATGGCTTAACGCCAACGAATTTTGGCGTGACACCCGCGCGCGACGTTAAACCACCAACAGATTTCTGCTGTTTTGTCGTTGCAAGTGTTACTACAGCGCCAGATTCTCCGGCACGTGCCGTGCGACCTGAACGGTGTAGATAATCTTTATGATCTGTTGGAGCATCAACATGAACTACTAGAGAAATTCCATCAACGTGAATTCCACGTGCAGCAACATCTGTTGCCACTAGCGCGGCATTCGCTTGCTGCTTGAACAATGCAAGTGTTCGAGTACGCACAGCCTGTGACTTTCCGCCGTGCAAGGCTCCTACTGGAACACCAGCATGTGCAAGTTTGTCAGCAAGACGATCGGCACCACGTTGCGTTTTTACGAAGAGAATAGTTTTTCCATTACGTGCAGCAATCTGATTTGTGATGTCATCTTTGTCGCCAGGATGCATTACAAGTACATAGTGCTCCATCGTTGAAACCGATGCACGGTCATTCTGGAGAGAGTGAGTCTTTGGGTCGTTTAAGTACTGGCGAACCAAAGCATCAACGCCACGATCAAGGGTTGCAGAGAAGAGCAGTCTTTGACCATTTGGCTTTGCCTGATCAAGAATTTCTTTAACAACCGGCAAGAAACCCATATCGGCCATCTGATCGGCCTCATCGAGAACTGTTATTTCGAGATCATCAAGTTGTACTTCGCCCTTATTAAGCAAATCAATTAAACGCCCTGGTGTTGCAACAAGGATGGCTGTTGCTTTACGCATCGCCGTAATCTGCTTTGCGTATGGCATTCCTCCTGCAATTACTACAGAGTCATGACCGATTGTGCGAGCGAGGGGAGTTAGGACTTCATCAATTTGCTGAGCCAGCTCACGCGTTGGTGTTAGAACAAGAGCCAATGGCTTGTGTGGTTTAGCTGCTTTTCCGCTGATATTTGTAAGCAGAGCAAGGCCGAAGGCAAGAGTTTTACCGGATCCGGTTTGGCCGCGGCCAAGAATGTCATGACCGGCAAGAGCATCCGGAAGTGTTGCAATCTGAATCGGGAATGGATGTGTGATGCCTTGGGCGTTAAGTGCATTTGCAAGTGCTGGAGCAATACCTAGGTCACGGAAAGTAGTTGTTACTTCAGATAAAGGTGTTGCATCAATTAAATTAGCATCAGCTAAGTTTGCCGAGATGTAATTATCATCTGCACCAAAATCTACTGCTGCGTTATTATGAGTCTTAAATGCTTTGCGATCATCACGAGCATATGCAGGTGAATCACTGCGGCGATCACGAACTGGCTTTGCAGGACGTTCTGCGCGGTAATTTGATGCTGAAACATCTGGTGCTGATTTATGTTTTGCAAAAGTTTGCTTTGAAGGCGTACCTGGTTTGTATTTCTCGCGCTTGCTCGGGATAAAGTTTGGGCGACCATCATCCGTACGTGCTACACGTTCTTTAGCTGCATCGCGCCGTGTTGTTGGACGGGTGTCTGGTTTTTTGAACTCTGGACGCGCTGTGCGTTCGTTGCGAGCTGAAACAAACTTCTTTGCGCGAGATTCTGGCTTTGCTACTTCTTCACGAGATTCTCTTGGCTTAGAAGAAACTTTTTCTTGATAACGCTTGGCACGCATCTTTGAACGCTCTGTTAAGCGAGCATCTTTCTTTGAAAGAGTTGATGAATCAATATCTGAATAACGCTTTGTTGATGGCTTGCTAGCTGGCTTTGAAGAAGCTGCTTTAAATGGCTTAGCCGCTGTGCCTTTACGCGCTGATTTTTCTGCGCTTGTGTGGCGTGGCTTTGAAATAGGAGTTCCAGCAGATGACTTTTTGGCGCGGGGCTTTCCGGCTTTGGCAGATGCTGCTCGGCGGGCTTTTCCGGGCGCGGTTGTACGTGGCTGTAGAGACATAAAAATGCATACCAATCGAGACGACAAGCGCGTCTCGGGTATGGCCTCGAATGGGCCAGGGCGGTGATAAGACTCGCAAGTAAGTGGCCATTTGGCTCACTTTGGGGGGGGGAATTTCATCGATGCGGGGTGCGTCGATGGATTAATTATAACAGTTAATTATTGGTGCTTAATCCAGGACTACTGAACCGTTCGGCGTGCTCAAATGAACGGAAACAATTCCGGTTTCGCCATCTTGGCTTGAAGGATCAACCCAATCGATAGAGACATTCTCAAGGGCACCTAGGATTTCAGATTTAAACCATGAATCAGATAGCTGATCTTTATCTGAAATGACAATCTTTTCGATTTTGGAAACAGTTGATCCGTCTTTTGAAGGGTGATCTTCAGTTAGCCATTCGATAAAGAATGGTAGTTCTCTAGAATCAGTAATTTCTTTAACGCCGATTTGCTTCCACTTAAGGTCTGTTCCATCTGGGCGTGTGCGGTGACCATCGACTGCTTTGCGACCGAACTTTTCTTCAATTGGTGAAATGTCTTCAGTGCTAAATACCCAGGTAAGCCATCCGCCACCTTCTTGGGCTTTTTTTGAAACTGCCTTACCCCAAGGTGTTTGCTCTGTTGCTGGGTGATCTAATGGGCAAACGACTTCGATGTACTTGCCATCAAGAAGTGGTGCCGTGAAGTTACGAGTACCAAAACGTGGGTGGATACCGCCATCAACAAATGTTGTTCCTAGGCGCGAACCCAGGCGTTGCACGGTGTCGGCTAATTGATCATGGGAAGTTACATATGAGACATGGTCTAAGCGCATGGGGCAATTTTGCACCATGAAATGGGGTGCTCTTTACCAAGTTGAGGCGGGGTTAAAGGGTGCAGGTTAAGTTCTTTTTAGGGGTTTTGCCTTCAAGTAAGTAGGAATCCACGGCGTTATCAACGCAGGCGCTGCCACGGCCTTGGCCGGTGTGCCCGTCGGCATCGAGCGAGATTAGTTTTGAAGTGGTGAAGATTTTGTGGAGGCCAACAGCCCAGTCGTAAGGGGTAGCTGGGTCACGGGTTGTTCCGATGACGAGAATCGGTGCGGTTTTGATTGAAGTAATTTTGTTTGTGGTGCGCGTTAGTTTGTCTTTAGGAGCAGGCGTTAAAAACTTGCACGCGATATTTGTGTAGGCAAGGTATGGGCCAAAGACTGGTGCGCGGTCAGTAAAGCGTTGGGCTTCAGATTTAGTTTTTTCAATGCTGCGCGTGTCGGGCCAATCGAGACAGTCGATGATGGCACCGGAATCAAGTTCGTTGGATGCGTATGTGCCATCGGAAGAACGGCCACTGTATTGATCGGCAAGATCGAGGAATGTGTCGCCGAAACCGCGTTGGCCTTCAAGGAATGCAGTGCGAAGTTTTGGCCAACCATCGACATCGTCGTATAGAGCTGATGCGGTTCCGAGAACGATTAGTGATTCGGTTGCTACACGTTCGTCGTTTTCAACTTTTGTTTTTCGGGGAAGAGGGTTGGTGGCAGCTGTTGTGAAGAGCGTAATGATTGCGGCCGTTGCTTCTTGGGCGTTGGCAGGAAGCGGGCAATCATCTTGTTTTGCGCAGTCAGCAAGGAATGCGTCTAGCGCTTGGTCGAAGCCAACTGCTTGGGAAATGTTTTGTTCGAGGGTTGAAATATTTGGATCAAGCGCACCATCTAAAACCATGCGGCCTACTTTGTCGGGGAAAAACTGGGCATAAAGTGTGCCGAGGTAGGTTCCGTAGGATTTTCCGAAGAAGTTAATTTTCTTATCGCCAAGTGCTGCGCGCAGAATATCCATGTCGCGGGCAGATTCTGCTGTTGAGTAATGGGTTAAGAATTCGTTCTTCTCTTCACATTTCTTGATGAAGTCTTCTGAGTCGGCGAGCGCCTTTTCGAGTTCTGCCTCTGTGTCGGGCTTGGCATCAGATGCGTAACTGGCATCGGTTTCTTCATCGGTTAAACATTCAATTGGCGCGCTGCGGTCTACACCACGTGGGTCAAAGCCCACGATGTCGTAGCGATCGAGAACATCGGGATCAAAGACGTATTCGGCGTTATAGGCGTAGTCAACGCCAGAACCTCCGGGGCCGCCGGGGTTAACGATTAACGAGCCAATGCGGTTTTTTTGATCTTGGGCTTTGTAGCGAAGCACGGCTAATTTAAATGTTCCAACAGTTAAGTCGGCGTAATCAATTGGCACGCGAAGGTCTGTGCATTCGAAGTCTTCGTAGCATGTTGCCCAGTCGAGTTTCTGGTTTTCATAGGCAGCTAAATCAGAGAGTGGTTTTTCAATCGCTACATTGGAAGCGCATCCTGTTGCAACGAGTGCAAGGGCGAGAGTTAGAGCGGTGAAAAAAGGGGTGCGTTTTTTCATTAGGCCAAACGACACATCAAGGCTTCGATGGTTAAAAGTGGTGCTGCGTTGTGGCTCAAGTTTGTCCTAGCGTCCATTATGGCGTTGACCTTCTTTACCGTCGCGTGAGCGGGTGTTTTATGCGCATAAGCGGTTATTTGATCGGTCATATCTATGTTGATAATGGAATCTGTGGCGCCGGCCTGAACCATCATGACATCGCGATAGAAAGTGGCGATATCTAGTAGGGCGCCATCTAGTGAATCGCGCACCATGCGGGTGGCGCGGGATTTTTGTTCTTTCTCAAGATCTTTGATCGCCTTTGATCCACCCGTTACCATGCCGCGACCGGTTGCGCCTTTGCCATATGCCTCAGCAAGCGCCGCGGTTTCTTTCTCATCGCGTTCTTCACTTGCCGCGTTTGCTTCTTGCGTTGCAAGGTCGACGAGAGTTTGTGCCGCGATAAAGGCTGCGGCGATTGAGGAAAGTTGTAGTGGCAGCTTCATGATTTGGGCGCGGTTGCTGCGCACGTGTTCATTCGTTGCGATGTAACGGGCACGGCCGATGTGGCCTTGGGAAACGCGGGCTGCGAAATCTGCCATTGCGGGAGAAATGCCGTCACGGTTTTCGAGAACGGCGGTGACATCTTGGGTTGATGGCGTGCGCAGTTGCAGATGGCGACAGCGCGAGCGGATGGTGGGCAAGATGTCGTGAAGCGTTGGGGCGCAGAGCAACCAAACGGTGCGAGCGCCGGGTTCTTCGATCGCTTTGAGAAGTGCGTTGGCGGCGGATTCGGTCATGCGGTCGGCATCTTCCATAACCACCACACGCCAGCCGCCCATGGAGGGCGCCCAGGATGTGCGGGTCAGGAGTTCGCGGACCTCATCAATCTTGATGGAAAGGCCTTCAGTGCGGATGATCTCGACGTCGGGATGGCCCCCGGTCAGGGCGCTACGGCACTCCTGGCAGGTGCCACACCCCCCCTTTGGGCAGATCAGGGCTGCGGCGAAGGCAACGGCTGCTGATGAACGGCCAGAACCGGGCGGGCCGGTGAAGATCCAGGCGTGGGTCATTTCTTGAGATTCGGCGTCGGTGCGCGATGCCGCGACTGCGCCTTGCAAGATTTCGGTGATGTGGGATTGGCCGACTAAAGAGTCAAAAACGGATGCGGTCATTTAACGTTTAAAGATTTTCTTTGCAGGCTTATCTGTTTTATTTAACGCAGGAAGTTCGGCAACGCGCGCGATGATCGCGGCGTGAATTTCTTGAATCGTTTGTTTGCCATCGACAACTAAATAACGTTCTGGATCAAGGCGGGCAAGTTGCAAGAACTCTTGGCGCACGCGCTCGTGGAAGGCAAGTGGTTCTGCTTCTAAGCGATCTGGGTTGTGCAGGCGACCGATGCCGATTTCAGCTGGCAAGTCGATAACAATAGTTAGCGTTGGGAAAAGTGATTCAGTTGCCCAGCGAGAAATGCGTGCAACTTCTCCTGGTGCAAGCACGCGACCTGCGCCTTGATAGGCAATTGATGAATCAAAGTAACGGTCGGTAATTACAACTTTGCCTTCAGCAAGGGCTGGGCGAATAATTGAGAAGACGTGGTGTGCGCGATCTGCGGCATAAAGAAGTGCTTCGGCGCGCGGGCTAATGACACCGGTTTCATGTCCGAGCAAAATCTTGCGCAGGCCTTGGCCTAAATCTGTGCCGCCGGGTTCGCGCGATAAGACAACGCTTTCACCGCGAGCCTCTAACCACTCTTTAAGAAGTTTTGATTGCGTTGATTTGCCGGTGCCTTCGCCGCCTTCGAAAGCGATGAAGACGCCCGTTGTTGGTGCACCGGTGATGCCACCGAGTTCACCCTTAAGTGCATTTGCGATATCTGACCAGAGCGAAACACTTGGGCGATCTTTCATCTGGCGATAAGAGATGTAACCGATAAGGGCGGCGATTAAACCTGCGATAAGAATTGTCACTTGTGCGCCATTGAAGTTAAAGGTTACGTTTTGAATTTTGTAGGTATGAACACCGAAAGCTGCGGCAACTGCTGGAGCGATCGCAAGAACGGCAACCAAGGTGATGCGGATAAGAGATTGCACGAAGGCGAAGGTGCGACCGCGCACTTCATCGGCAACTTCCATGCCCAGCATCGTGAAGCCGGTAACCCAAGTAACTCCGCTAAATGCGCCGAGGAAGATCACCGTAAAGACAGCCAGGACAAGGTTTGGGATCAAAGCAAGGAGAACAAGGAAGATGCCTGCGGTTGTAAGAGATGCGCCAAATAAACGGCGACGTGAAAATTGGGCGAAAATCTTTGGGCCAAAGGCGATACCGATTGCAAGACCGGTAAAGACTGCGCCGAACAAAACACCATAAGCAGCGTCTCCGCCGCCAAGATCGCCCACGAATGTGCGCGCAAGGCCAATTACAGCGCCTGCTGCAGAGAAGGCACCGATCATGCCGACAACTAGACCGCGGATTAACCTTGTTTCGCTTACTGATTTCCAGCCATCGTTAAGTGATTTCCAAATGTTTTCATCTTTAGCTTTTTCAGCAGCTGCACCCTTTGGAATCTCTTTAAGTCCCCAGATGGTGAATGCGGCAAAGGCGAAGGTTGCAGCATTTGCATAGAGAGCAATGTCAACAGAGGTGCCAATTGAGAACGGGAAGAGCGATTCAATAGCGGAAGCAAAGAGCGTTAAGAGTGAGAATAAGATCGCAGCAACCGGTGCTGTGCCGTATGCAGCAAGAAGTGATGCTTGGTTTGCGCTCTCTAACTTATCTTTGCCAACCAAATTTGGAACTGTTGCTTCCTTCGCTGGTGACCAGAAGAGCGTTAAGCATTCGACCAAGATCATTGCGGCGTATAACCAGAAATATGTATTAACAATTGGGATCGAGATATAGAGTCCAGCGCGGAAAATGTCGGCGGTAACCATTAATTTGCGACGATCAAAGCGATCTGCGATAACACCGGCGATAGGGCCTAAGAAAACTGCGGGTAACAAACGCGCGATAAAGACGCCCGCGATTGCGAAGTTTGCAGTTGCATAAGATCCGCCAGAAAGTTGTGCGGCAAGTGCCGTGGTTGCAAGCAGGCCTAGCCAATCACCGAGGGATGAGAAGACCATCGAGTTCCAGAGCTTGCGGAATGCGGGGATCGCCAGAACGCTGCGCGTTGCATCCTGCGCCGGGGCGGCAGGGGTCGGCAGGCTAGCGGGCATGTGTGAAGTCTATCGGCAGCGCAGAAAGGGCCTAAAAGAGGCTTCGAATGCTCTCTTCGAGGCTGTATTTCGATTTAAAGCCGAGTTCTGTTGCTGCAAGTGACACATCGGCGCAAAGGAAGGCTGGGTCTCCGGCGCGACGTGGGGCTTCGATAACTTCGGCATCGCTTTTGTTGATGGCATCTAAAACTAATTTAACGATCTCGCGCACTGATGCCCCGCGGCCTGTGCCGACGTTGATAATCGCTGGGATTGGCTTAGTTGCGTTAGCTGCAACTAAGTGTGCTGCTGCGATATCGCGAACATCTACATAATCACGCACGCATGTGCCATCTTCAGTTGGATAGTCAGTGCCGAAGATAACTGGAGCTTCGTTGTTGCTTAACTTGCCCAAAACGATTGGTACTAGGTTTTCAACTGAGTTATCAAGAAGTTCGTGTGATGCAGTGCCGACAACATTGAAGAAACGAAGTGAAGTCCCAGAGTTACCCGGAGTATTAATAAATTCTGTAACTTTACTTTCGGCATCGAGTTTTGTTGAACCGTAAGGTGAGATTGGTGCAAGTGGGCCGTTCTCTTTGCAAGGATCCACTGTGTCTGGGCTTCCGTAGACAGCGGCAGTTGAGGAGAATAGGAACTTCTTAACGCCGTGCTTTTGGGCAAGCTTTAATAATTCTGCTGTTGCAGTGAAGTTAACTTCTTTGTATTCATCTGGCTTCTCAACAGATTCGCCAACTGCCTTTAGCGCTGCTGTGTGAACGATGCCGGCAAAGTGATTGTTTTCTAGAATATTCTCTATAGCTGTGTAATCGCGGATATCAACAACTTCAAGTTGGATTTCGGTGTTGTGCTTCTTGCGCAGGTAATCAACGCGTGAAGAAAGCCCTTGGTAGAGCGAATCAAGTAGAACTACATCTTTGCCATCTGCGATAAAGAGATCAGCGATATGTGTTCCGATATAGCCCGCACCGCCAGTGATTAGCCATTTCTCGCGGACCATGGGTTAACTCTATTCGGCTTTCTTTGCGGCTTTGCCGGTGGCTTTTTTAGCTGCTTTCTTCTTCGTTGCAGCCTTCTTTACGATGTTTTTTGTAAGAGTAGGTGCAGCATCTCCTGGCTTAACCTTTGCTGCTTTCTTCCGTGATTTCTTTGGTGACGGGCCGTTTTCGGCTTCCCAAGCACGGCGACCGGCAAGAAGTTCTAGCGCGCGCTCAATCGTTAGCGCTTCTAGGGTGTCACCACGACGAAGCGTCGCATTGGTTTCACCATCGGTTACATACATACCGAAGCGACCATCTTTAACGATAACTTCTTTCTCTGTTGCAGGATCCTTGCCAAGTTCTTTAAGTGGAGGCTTGGCAACACCGCGACGGCGTTCTTTTGGCTTTGAGTAAATCTCGAGTGCTTCATCGAGTGAAAGTGAGAAGAGTTGATCTTCGCTTGTTAGTGTGCGCGAATCAACGCCAGCCTTTAGATACGGGCCGTAGCGACCGTTTTGAATAGTTATATCTTCGCCAGCAGAGTTTGTGCCAAGAATGCGAGGAAGTGAGAGAAGTTTTAGCGCATCATCGATGGTGATGGTGTCGAGAGTCATCGTGGAGAGAAGTGAAGCGGTCTTTGGTTTTGGAGCATCTTTCTTCTTACGCTTCTTCTTTGGTTCGCCTTTGTCATCTAGCTCGACAGGTTCTTCTGGGAAGACTTCAGTGATGTACGGACCGAAGCGTCCCGACTTTGCAATGACTTCAAGGCCGGTACTTGGATCTGTGCCGAGTTCGCGTTCACCTGAAGGGGCAGCTAGAAGTTCGATAGCTTTTTCAAGAGTTAACTCATCTGGTGCAAGTTCTTCAGGAATGTTTGCAAGTTTGCGATCTTGATCTGGAATGTTCTCTTGCAGGTATGCGCCGTAGCGACCAACGCGGATTTCGATCGTGTCAGATAAATTCATGGTGTTTGTTGCACGCGCATCGATGCCGCCGAGATCGAGTGAGAGTTCATCAAGGCCTGGTTGTCCGTCTACGCCGTAATAGAAATCGCGGAGCCAATCAACGCGGCCGGCTTCACCGGCTGCGATCTTGTCGAGGTCTTCTTCCATGCTTGCTGTGAAGTCGTAATCCACGAGCTTGGTGAAGTGAGTTTCGAGAAGGCCGGTAACCGAAAAGGCTAAGAATGTTGGAACAAGTGCGCGACCACGTTTGTATACGTAGCCACGATCTTGAATTGTTTGAATGATTGAAGCAAATGTTGATGGGCGACCGATACCGAGTTCTTCGAGTTTCTTAACGAGGGTTGGTTCGGTGTAACGCGCAGGCGGCTTAGTGTCGTGGCCTTCGCAGTTGTATTCGCTGACCTTGATTGATTGGCCAACAGACATTGCAGGCAAGCGCTTATCGGTGGCTTCTTCATCTACCTTGGTGTTTTCATCGACGATATCGTCGTATGCGGCGAGGAATCCCGGGAAAGTGATGACGCTGCCGTTGGCGCGGAAGATTGTGTCTTTGGCGTCCGTTGTCTTGGCATCGAAGTCAACGCGCATCTGCATCTTTTTAGCATCAGCCATTTGGGATGCGACGGTGCGCTTCCAGATTAGGTCGTACAGTGCGAATTCATCGCGGGAAAGTTCTGGGGCAAGTTCGCCAGGAGTTTTAAAAGTATCTCCTGCTGGGCGAATTGCTTCGTGCGCTTCTTGCGCGTTCTTTGATTTACCTTGGTAAACGCGTGGTGCATCGGCGACGTGGTCGGCGCCGTAAAGTGATTTAGCAGCATTGCGTGCGGCGTTGATTGCTTGCGCGGAAAGATTGATTGAGTCGGTACGCATGTAAGTGATGTAACCGTTTTCGTAAAGACGTTGTGCAACGCGCATCGTGATCTGTGCGCCCCAACCAAGTCGTGAACCAGCATCTTGCTGCATGGTTGATGTTGTAAATGGTGGCTTAGGGCGTTCAGTACGTGGAGATTCCTCCATTGATTTAACAGTTAGCGCAGTTGATTTAAGTGAATCAACAAGTGCGTGCGCTGACTTTTCATCAAGGAGCAATATGTTTTCAAGCGACTTTTCTTTAACCGCGCCATCGGCTCCAAAGTCACTTGTTGACGCTACTTTCTTGCCCTCAACCGAAAGCAGGCGAGCGGTGAAACCTAGTTCGCAAGTAGCATTTAGATCCCACCAAGATGATGAGATGAAGGCCATGCGTTCGCGTTCTTTTTCAACGATTAACTTGGTAGCAACTGATTGCACGCGACCGGCAGAAATACGTGGCATAACTTTCTTCCAAAGAACTGGAGAAAGTCGGTAGCCGTAAAGACGGTCGAGTACGCGACGAGTTTCTTGGGCATCGATTAAGTTGTAATCAAGGTCGCGAGTGTTTTCTACAGCGGCCTGAATTGCCTCTTTGGTGATTTCATTGAAGACCATCCGCTTAATTGGAATCTTTGGTTCGAGAACTTCAACTAAGTGCCAGGCAATTGCTTCGCCTTCGCGGTCTTCATCTGTTGCCAGTAATAACTCGTCGGCGCCTTTCATTAACTCTTTGAGTTCGGCGACTTTGGCTTTTTTATCGGGGTTGATGACATATAAAGGTGCAAAATCATTTTCGATATCGACGCCTTCTTTAGACCAAGCGAGCTTCTTTACCTCTTTAGGTATGTCGGCTGCGCGCTGTGGAAGATCGCGGATATGACCGACGCTAGCCTCGACGATGTAACCATCGCCGAGGTAGTCGCCAATCTTGCGCGCCTTCGCTGGTGATTCAACGATCACCAGTTTCTTGAGGTCTGCTTTTTGCTTTTCGTTTGGCATCTATTCCTAATGCTGACCTAAGAGTGGGGAAGTGCTTCTCTTAGTATTCGATTGAAGTTGCTTGGCGTCGGTTGCGAATTAACG
>Ga0209230_10000283_pt1 | contig 19858 bp, 19 predicted proteins | sample LakOntMetagenome_FD_187467 | JGI IMG/M metagenome (GOLD analysis project Ga0209230, IMG submission 187467) | Freshwater and sediment microbial communities from Lake Ontario - Sta 18 epilimnion Metagenome (SPAdes) (version 2) | ecosystem: Environmental > Aquatic > Freshwater > Lentic | place... | reverse complement strand
TGGCAAGAATGCACTTGCCGTTGCTCAAGGCTATTGGGCATACCTATACATGGTGAATCCAGAGCAGGCACAAAAGTATCTAAAGAAACATAAATGGCTCGCTCGCTAAAGATCAAGAACCCATGAAAAAAGTCTCTATTGTCGCCTTTCTAAGCCTTTTTCTTCTTGCCGGCTGCGGACTTCTCCCGCTATCTGATGCAGAGCAAAGCTACGTAGTTGATTGCAAAAAAGTTCAAGCCAACTTCAACGAGTACAAAAAAATTCAGGATGAAATCTACAATGGCGAACGCGATGATCCACGATATGACTGGACATCTTGGTCTGGAAGCAGCTACCTAGTCACTAATGCTGGGAAAGCTACCAGAGAAAGTGCCAGCACTTTTATTAAGGCAAAGTTTCCATGGATTTATTCCGCAACAGAAAACTATTTTAAGAACATGAGCAGAGCTAAGTTTTTGGAAGATAGTCCAAGTATGTGGTCCTACGATTATGAGTCAGCTGTGAACGAAGAATTCTTCCGAATACTTGCAGCAGGAACCAATTTCGAAATCACTAAGGATGCTTTGGAGAAGTTAGAAGATGAGTTCTACACAGTCGAGGTGGATCAACTCTTTGCACTCTACGCACCAAGTGATCGATTTATGAACTGTGACGAGGCACTTGGCCTCAAAGATGAAGAATCATTTGAGTCACTCTCCAACGATTACGGTTTGAGTTCGAAAGCAGTAAACGTAGGAACCGTATTAGAAGTGTCGATAGGACTTTGGGGTTGTGAGAATCTTGGAGTTGGCTACACCCAATACGGCAAGGGATGGGACTATTGTGCAAAGAATGACTATGTCTCCGACCCATCGGATTACCCGACAACCTATGAACCAACACCGGAAGAGCTAGAAATTCTTGAAGAACGCCGTCAGGATGCAGAGAGGGAATCACAGAACCCATCTCCATCGTATTCAAGTGCTTCACCGTTTCAACTCTGTTCAAGTGCGGGAGCAGTCGTTCAAACGGAAAGCTACGGAGAACTCACCTGCAAATATGCGATTCTCAACAGAGTCAGAGCTTTAGTTTGGATGAGATCTTGAAGCGCTTACTAATCGCCACACTTATTACAACACTTGTTGGCGGAATTCTTACTACGCCAGCTAGCGCTGCCTATACCGTCAAACCAAAGGTAGGTCAGTGCTTCCTCTATTCAGCAGCAGATGTTTCAGCACCACATCCTCGCAAGAACCCCGTGAGTTGTTCTGGCACTCACAATGCCGAGACTTACCTTGTAACCAAGTGGCCGATCAAGACAAACCCTGCTGACATGCCTGATGAAGAATCTCTTGGTATGGCCGAGTCTCTCTGCCGCGCGTGGGGCGAGGAAGGCTTGATTTCAAATCCGTTCTTTAATTACTGGGCTTGGTACACGCCAGATCGTGCAGCTTGGGCGAAAGGGGAGCGCTGGCTTCGATGTGATGCGATGACAAAGAATAAGTCAGAGAAATACATTTCCTGGCGAGGTCAACGCTTGTACACGGGAGTCAACGTTTAAGTTCTTTGATCCTGCAAGGAAGGGAGTGCTTCATGCCTAATGGTGGCTTCGGTTGTGCGTATTGCCAGTTCTATTCCCCTGGAAAATGTCATTTGCGCGGGGCAAAGATTTCCTCTGACCATTGGACGGTTTGTGCAAATGTCACTTACTTGCCAAGTGGGCCCACTCGGGTGACGGATTACCTTGGATATAAACCCTTAGACACCACTGGAGTTGAGATAAAAGGCAGTATCTGCTCGATCACCTCCGATGAAGGTGCCTATGTTGAAGTCCCGTGGTTAGAAAATGAGGAAATTTTGCATACCAAGTCAGAATTTCCATGTTCATTGTGCAATAAAACTAGGGTCCCTACTAAATATATTAAATGGAAGGGTGCTGAAGTCTACTTTTGCTCATATGAGCACTACCTGACTTGGAGAGATGAAAGAATTCTCATGGGTGAAGCAATCGATAGTGCAACTCACAGCACTCTGCTTTCTTATGCGGCGAATTTCAATTCTCTGAAAGTGATTGATGAAAACACAACTCCAGAAGAGCGCCAAAGGGCACTCAGAAGAGAGTTTTGGAGAAAAACATTTAGAAGAGTCAGAAAGATTGCAGTTATAGTACTTTTAGTGATCATTGCCAGAGCCCTGAATGACTATTTCTAGAATTCCAAAGGAGACTCACGCTTGTACACGGGAGTAAACGTCTAAGTTGTTCTATCCTATGGTGAAGAAAAAGCCGACTGAGAAGGAATAGAGGAATGGAAGAGATAATAATTTCCTGCAACACCTGCGGAATAGTTGTTGACTACGACACTCAATGCCCTAATGGTTGCGATGAAGAGGTTACTGAAATGGTAAACAGAATATTTGGTGAGGAAGAATAATCAACACAGATCAAGGAGACGTCCACTCGGGTCAAACTCTAGAGTCGACTGTCCCATTCTTTGTTGGGGTGATTGGACACCGCCAACTTCGTGAAGAAGAAATTCCTAGATTGCAGCAGGAATTTGATTCTCATATCAAATCACTTCTTGCGAGCCTAAAGCTAACAAAAATCATCGTAATTACGGGAAACGCTGAAGGTGCTGACCGAATTCCTCAAGCAAGCCAATATCGAGAGCATTTCAGCATTTGCGCAGTCCTCCCATTCGCGCGAGAAGAGTATGTAAAAGACTTTCCATCTCAGAATCAGAGAGCGGCATTCGAGGATTCACTTAATCAAAGTGATTACATAGTTATTACCCCTAACGCTCCTACCGGAGAAGTTGCTGCCACAGCCAGGGATAAGGCCTATCAAGAGTGCGCGAGATGGATCTCGGATAACAGCAATTTGTTGATTGGCTTTTGGGATGGTTTAGAACCTCGAGGTATCGGCGGCACTTCAGATACCGTGAGTTACAGAACGAGTGAGGTCTACACCAAGACATTTGTGCATGAAAGCGAATCAGGTTTTCTCCACATTAAGGCTTCAAACGGCGAGAGAAACTTCAAGGAGAACTGCTCCTGCGCTGGGCACAAAGCCGTGAGCACTCGACATGTGAAGTTTTTGGATGAACTAGATAACCTGAATGGGTATATAGAGCAATCAGAACCCGCATCCGAGAACGATCAACTCAAGCTCTTTTTTAATAAGTTCGATACCAGTGCCTCAACTTTGCAGAAGAGATTCAATCGAAGAACTGTTTCACTTTTTGCTTGCGCTTTTCTAACCCTGCAATTTGCCTTCATTCAGCAACAGACATTCAGCCTTCTTTGGCTCTCCTTATCTGCCTTGGCGATGACAATCACCATCACTCTATGGTGGTCTCTCTGGAGATTACGGATCAAAAGTGCCTATGAAACCCTCAGATTTGTCGCCGAACTTCTGCGTATCCAGATTTGGTGGAATGAGTGCGGCGTCAAGATGAATGCTTTCTATGACAATGTTGAATATCATGACATTAGAGACTCCACCTACTCGCTCTTAAAGAATGTTTTTCTATATGCCAAGATTTCTCAACCGAAGATAGGGCAAGTCACCACTCAAGCTGCGAGAGAAAGTTCTGAGAACCCAGAGTCAGATTGGATTGAGGGTCAGATTAGATATCTCACTGGAGGCAAAACCAAGGTAGGCGCAATAGAACGCAACCGTATTGCAGCAAGGCGCGGATTGATATTCATGGCTTTATCCCTCGTCTTCGCTGGAACTCTCCAGGTATTTAGCACCGCAAGTTCTTTGCTGAATATCATCGAGCCAGGGTCTCTACTCGATTGGGCATTAAAACTAGTCTTTCCATTTTTACTTTCAATTGCCGCCTCTGTGGCTGCTTATGCAAAACTCATGGGATATAAAGAGGTCAAGATTCTCTACGATCTAAAGCTCAGAAGACTTGAGATCGCACTCGCACAATTACGCACTCTCGACCCTGAGGAAGACTCTGCACCAATTGTGAAGAGTGTTGGAAGCGCATCACTAACAGAGTCTCTGAGGTGGTTTCAGCTCAAAGGCGATCGCGAGATTAGACCGTTTCAGAGTTAGTTAGAAGCGGCGTTAAGCAATAGTTAATTCTCTTATCGCCAGCAATGCTTGGGTGCACCAAATCAATAGCCATCCTTCTGCTTCATCCGTTTGCTCGAAGTAGGCCTGATTGATTTGAACTTGGACATCGTTCGGTATTGATCTAAACAACTCAATTGCTCGATCACGATTACCATGATGCAACTCCAAGATGGCCAGACTCATGTGATTTACATACGTTGTATCTTCGCCTTCCTGCGAGACTAAGGCGTTAAAGCTCTTGATCGCACCTGCAAAATCATGATCTCTAGCTAGGATGTTGAGTAAATAGTTTCCTGTGCAATACAGTTTTTGACTCAAATTCTCGGGATCACAGGGCATCTCACTGCACTCTTCATAGAGGGCTACGCCAGCATCAAATGCTCCATTGTTGAGTGTTGCCCATGTGAAGGAAGCTAAACCTAAAAACACCCCACCTCGTGCAGATCTTGCCCACAAATCCAGCGCAGTCTCGGTATCTCCTGCCTCATTGAATCGATCTGCGAGAAAATAAAGTTGCTCGGCGACTGAAAAAGATTTCTCTTCAGGATTGTAAACAAAATCTTCATATAGCTCATCTTCAGATGGTTCAACTTCGAAGTTCTTCTGGAAGAAACCCCATAATTGCTCGAGAATTTCGCTGCCAGTTCCATTGGAGGCAGAAAGGCTCTTTGTAAGAAAGTACTTCAGCATCGGTACGTCACTGGCATTGATACCCGTGATGGCGGCCTTTGATTGATCTTCCTCGCCAATTAGATTTAGGAGATATGCCCTAAATAGTGAAAGCGTTGGATAACCCGTCATATGAAACTCTTCACGACAAGTCGCCATCGACTCTAGGACAGCAGCATCAAAGCCATATTCATCAAGGAAGCTATCGACTGTAGCTAGCGTCAACTTCAGATCGCTGAGGGATATATTCTCCTTCGCAAGCACCGGAACATTGCTGTAAAAAACGTATTTGCTCAGGTCATCAAAAATGTGAGCCTGGAGACCTAATTCAGGTTTGTGCTCCCAACTTCTAAAATCAGGACCGTTATCCCTTGGATCTCTATACAGGGGTTCATAGTCGTGAGCTAAAACCTCTGAATACTCCGGAAAATTCTCTGATCTCAATAGAGGTGGGCATAGTTCGATAAAACTCTGGTAGTTCCACAAGAACTGAGTCTCAGTAAACCAGCTAATAGATGTGGGATATCCAAATGAAAGCGCGGAGAACTTTATATATCTTTCAATCAAGGTCTCGATCTCATGGCCTTTAAGTCCACATGAATTTGCTCTATCGACTGTTAATGAGTGGCAGTCAAAATACTGCAGATATATAAAGAGCCCAAAGAGCATCTTGCCCGCAAATTTACTTTCTACTTGATAGATCTGCTGAGGTGACTTTAGGTGCTTGGAGATTTCAGTAAAGCCTGGGAAGACTTCGTTATCAAATTGGTTATGTAACTCCTGGAACTCAATCGAAGTATGGGACATCTTCGCGATCCCAATTTGTTCAAAGAGTGACTCAAGTGCTCTCCATGAGCCGACAATAGATTCGCGGACAGATGGATCCACTTCCAACTTTGAGGCACCATCGGCAGATAGTCGCCATCGAAGTTTGGTGGATGCATCATGAGCAGTACTGCAAGTTAATATCTGGGTAATTGAGAGCCAATAGCGCCACTCTGAACTCAATAGTTTTTTTAGCTCATCCTCTCCGGTGAGATTTACCGGATAAATTGGGATCTTATTCTCAATCGCAATATTGGTCTCACGTTTGACGTGCTCATCTACCAAAGAGTCTGCGGTGAGGAGAATTACGAATCCTCTCACCTCTCCTACGGTTTCATAGAAATTCGTTTTGTTACCTGCCGACTGACCTCCCACTAAGTGATTTCCTAATGTTTGGAAACCATCTTGTGCCAATTTCTTTGCTAATTCCAATGCGATCTCAAGATCGGCTGGCGCGTGGCTGATGTATACCTTCTGCACGGGAGTCATCATTTTCCAGCACCCAACAGTTCATCCACAATGGACGCCATCTCAACCCAGCAATTACGGTGATCCTCTTCCAAATTCGTGTTCTGGCTCTGGCTATGGACGAACTCCTGGAACTCTCTCTGCTTCGATCTACTCAACATTCCCAGTGATTGCTCTGCCTTGGAAATTGAACCTGCTTTGTACTCAAAATAGGCCGCGAAGAGTCGAACCATGGGCAACCAAATTGCGAAACTTCGAGTGGGGCATATTCCCTCAAGGTAATCTAAATCTTTCCCGCTCGTAACCGAATCAAACTCTTCTAGCCAACTAACCGCTTCATCCAACTTTTCTGGAGATTTCTTAGCCGCGTAGAGTAGACCAAAGAGTTTCAAGCCTGTTGAAAATATCAAGTATCCGAGAATATTGCTTATCTTTTTGCTCTCAGGATCATCTCCCGCGCTGATTGGCGTTCTCGCTCCGACGTCATATGCCCGTTCAAGAACGTCATCAAAGTAGTAGTTCTCTGTAACCCACGTAATAAAGAGGTCAGTGTCGTTTTCGAGAAGTTGATAGGCAAGTGAGTTCATACCCTCAGGGAAGTGGAATTGCATTGAAGAAGGAATCAGAAACAGACTCTGCAGCATATGTTGATATCGCTCTTCCTCAGGTACCCATTCAGGACGTAGAGAAGAGAATGTCCAATAGCAGGAGTAGAGAAACTCTCCGACAAGATCCTTATCCTCTTTCTTTAGATTATTCGATAATTGATCTAACTGATATCCAAGCTCGAAATGAAATTCGTTGCTGAAACCCTTAAAGTCGAATTCGGAGTCAGGAATAGCTAGCAATGTGCTGATCAAAGTACTTGCATTGTCAATCCATATTCTTGTCTTCTTCTCTAGCGGTTCCTTTTGGCTAGATTGATCGAACATTGACTTTAGCTCTCGGATCAATGCTCTTGTAGCTTCTCTAGGGGATGAATCTTGCGAGATCTTGGAAATGTCTAACCAACCCTTCCAATCACTTCCAAAGGTTGCGCTTAATTCTGCCAAGTCAGTGAAGGTTACAGGATAAATTGGGAGTTCTAGTTCTCTAGCCAAACTCATCTCGCGCTTGACGTGATCACTTGCAATGGAGTCCTTCGATAGTAGAACTATTACCGCCTTTGCTGCATCAAGAGTCTTTAAGATTACTTCGGCATAGTTCGCACCTGGTTTGACTTCATGAACAGCCATCCAAACTGGAAAATCTTTATCCTTTAGCCGCTCATAAATCTCAGTTGCTTGTTCAATGTCGGCACTGGCATGGCTAATGAAGATGGTCTCTGTGCGGACCTCTGAGCTCATCACAGGGAAAGATTACAAGTTTTCGGCCACCTCAACACACTCAGGTGAAGTCTCTATCTCTCAAGCCTGACCAGTCGCACTCTCTACATGCAATATCTGGATCACTCCCATCGCCATTCATGACGCACCCACCCACCTCATACTTCTCAAAATCAAAAGTCTCGGGATCAGGCATGCCATAAAGAATCTTGCGCAACGTGCCCTCTTCTTCGCACCCGGGGCAGATCAGCAGCTTGATCGATCGCCTGCGTCGTTTTGTAGCCATAAATTAAATGTAGGGGAGAGGACTGACATGAGTTCGGCTGACAGTTGGTGTGACACTAACCAGTCACTTTCATGTTCAGATGGGTGAAAGGCAATAAAGTGGGGAGATAGTTGTTGGAGACGAAAGAGGCGGTAAGTGATGAGTACTAGTCAGATGATGGGGATCCGCCTGCTGTGCATGTCACTTGGCTGGGGATTTGGTGCGATGATCTTTGGTACCGAAGCAGAGTGGATCTGGGGAGTTAAGAGTTTTATCTGGTGTGGTTTTGCCGGTGGAATGATTGGGATCATGCTCACGAGTAAGTAGATAAACTTACGTACTACCAATCACCCAATTAGCGGAAAGCAGCTTTAACTCATGTCCTTCGTTATGTACTCAACTACCTGGTGCGGCTATTGCAAGCGCTTGAAATCTCAATTAGCCGATCTCGGGGTTACTTTTGAAGAGATCAATATTGAAGAAGTTGAGGGTACGGCCGAGATTGTCGAGAAGGTAAATGGTGGCAATCGCACAGTGCCAACGTTGGTCTTCTCAGATGGAAGCGCGATGACTAATCCCTCAGCTAAAGAGGTAGTCGCGAAGTTAGCCTCGCTGTAAGGGAGCCGATCAAGAAATGGTCCGCCCTTACAGAATTTTGACTATTCAACACCCCAAGATCTCTGGACAACTCGTTGCGCCCCTACTTTAATTCTGCAATGCGCCTAAACGACCTTAAGTCACGCTCACTCACACTCACACTCACCTTGGCTGTATTAACAATCTCTTCACTGTTGACGGGATGCGGTTCAGGGAGCTCAGAATCAACCGAAGAGACTGCTGTAGCTTATTTTGATCACTCTACTTACATGCAAAAGTTAAAGCAGAATAGAAGCAATTGTGAACTCGAGTATATTTCTGCAGATCGACAACCAATTTACTGGCAGTCGAAGAAGACATCTGAATCAGAGAAGTACTCCTGGGTTGAGTACAACGATATCTCTGACTACTACGATTTTAGGCTTGAAGATTCTTCCTACGAGGAGTATGACGCAGAGGATGTAACCCTTGCGCAAAAGTGTGTCGATTTCCTAACATCGCAGATCAGCGAATTGAAAGTCTACGAAGATAAGGAAGCAGTAAAATTAATTGGTCTTTATCAAGAGTTGCTTACTAATCGAACAAACTTCTTAACTCAGTCACAGGCTATGGACGTCCTTGTGATAAACAAGACCAACCGAGCAAAGTACCTTGAGATCGAAGGTGCCAAACGAGCTCTCACGGACGCCAAAGAACTCATCTTTTATGAGATTAGAAAGCTGATTGATTACTTCTACTATGGCTCCGTTAAAGTCTTTATTGAACGTTGCCCGGATGCATATTCAATCTTCGGCAATGACACCATTAATGATGGCTCAGTGCTGCTTGTAAACACCTCCAGCAGCTCTAGTCAGGTCGACCTTACCGTGCGCTTTACTGACGACGAAGATGTCATTGTGGGCGACTGGGGCATTTATGAAGATGTGCCTGGAAATGCCAAAATACGCGTGGACATCAGCGCAGCCGGTGCATCCGGCGCAGTCACTGGTGGAGTGATGTATCCACCACGATGCACGATCGATTAATTGGACTGAGCTATCGTGCCCTCTTGTGCACCTCTGACTGCCTAATCTCTTGATCAAGGATGTAGACAATGGAATTGTTCTCTCATGTCCATCCTTGATCACGACCATGTCGATTTCATCGGAGTCGATGCTCTGATTAAGGAGAACGCCAATCAACTCGCCCAATTCCGAACTTTTGCTGAAAATCGAGATTGGCAAGCTTTTCACAGCAACCACTATGACTGGTGGGCTTTTCCTATTGGTTCGCCCAGCAGTTACGGGTATCGCTATTCAGTGAGTAAGGAATCAGTGAAGGCACTCAAACAATCAAATGAGTTTCTATCCAATCTCTCTGAATCTGCTGAACTGCTTTTACTTTCTTGGGGATGGGATTCAACTAAGAATGAAAATCTCGCTACCGTTGACTCGGGACAAGCTTGGGCACATTGGCCCATTCGACTCTATAAAGCATGGCGATCTATGCAGATATTTGAATTACTCGAGAAAGAGATCTCACTCAGTACCTACGCTCACTACCTACGAGAGAATGGCTATTCATTCGAGTATCAAGGACGAGATCTTTTTGAGTCAATCATGGCTAGACCAGATAGCTAGAAGGAGAATAGAATCGTCATATGAGTGGAGACCAGGTTGGAGATTCATTTTTAGGAGACGACAATTTCGACTCTTCAATTACGGGCGATTTGTTTGAATCTTTGGAAAAGTCGTTTTTGGCTTTAGATCTATCAAATCTGGATTCATCTTCAGAGGCTGAGATTGCTATGACAGTTTCAATTTTTTGGAGGGCATACAAACGAACAATCTTCATCGCTTTTGCTCTTTTAGGAGCTATAACTTCCATTCAATTCATAAATTTGATCTATTTGTCAGCTTCAGATTACTCGGATTACGTGTTTTTTGGCCTCATTTTTCTTTTGGGATACTTTTATCCAATCAGAGTGTTTTATGGCACCCTTAAAAGTAGAATTGTGTTTGCATTCTTGAAGAGACGAATTAAAATCCTAATTTTCGTATCACTTTGTTCGCTTAGCTTAGCGACGTTGCTCAGCGCCTATCCTATTGTGCGCGATTACTATCATTATTTAATCCCTTCTCCGGGTACCTGCTTGAAGTTGGATAGTTCGGATGAATCAACTATTTATTTGAACAATGTGTCCTGCTTTTCAAATAAAGCATTTCAAGTGGTGGATTATGAAATACCCAAAGACGAAGATTGCCCAAGTTCAATCGTGAATTTCTTTGACACCTGGAACGGACGTTTCTGTCTTGCCGAGAAACGGCCGCCTACGGAGGCTGAGTTAGAGATTCTTTAGGATTAGAAACCTAAAGTCGCGGATCAGGGAAGGTAGGCCAGATTGTCACATACGACGATCGTGGGAGATGATGGCTCTCCAATCCTCTACGCCTCCATGACCTCAGAGGGAATACTCTTTTTGCAGTTCGAGTATTTCGCTCGCGATGAAAATGAAGGCGATTACGAATTCAACCACACGGTTGAGTCGGAAGAGTTCCCAAAGATCGCCCAGAAATTTGGCCTTAATCCCGCCCTACCGGTGCTAGAAAACCTCATGCAGATTTCGGCAAGCGGTCGAGGGCAAGAGTTCCAAGATCTGCTGACGAATAAAGAAATTCCGAATGAATTCTGGAGCTGGCTTAACTAGTGCATTGATTAGGCATTGCTAACTACCTCACACACATGAATTAGTGCGGCAACCACGAAGTCTTCATCGAATCGAGCAACATCAATCTTTGGCTTTGCACGATAGCCATTGGCTCGTATCGCTTCAGCGTTAATAACATCAGTACCCGAAAATAGACCCAACATCGTTTCCACGAAGTATTCTTTCTTGTAGTCTGTGAATCTAACCTCTACCGTGGCATCACTAAATGTATGAAAGACGAGCGGATAGCGATATCCCTTTGAAGTCTTTACGCAGATCGCACCTGATGGTGTTATCGACTTAGTTCCGCCCCACACAAATCCACGATGCTGAAGCTCAACAATAACTCTCTCAAAGAGAGCAACACTGGTTGGCTCGTTGGCCAACAGCCAAGCTACGTACTCATCTTTACTCCACGGCTCACGATCTGCTCGTGCCGCCGTCTGAGGCTTAAGCGCTTCATACCCATATGTTTGTGGGATCAAGATCTCAACTTCGCCAGTGATATGACGCGCTAACTCAATGAGAGCCACGCGAGTACTTGAGTCTGTCTTAGCTTGAATGTACTCAACCATCTGCTTGAGCGGCTCATTAATCTCATCAACTGCCAGCAGTAAAGTGAATCGAGCAGTTTCCAGGTTGCTTGTAACTGCTAGCGACAGAGGACCCTTCGCAGTTTCAATCGATGTTAAATCAACTCCGCCACGATCCTTCCAGCGCTCGTGAAACTCATCAAAATCCAGGCGGCTAAGGCTCGCAGCATAATCAATGATCTGCCCCAGAATCTTTCGACGAACTTCTGGGTTCTTTGCCAGCTTACACTCAACCAAAGTCAACGAACCATCTTTGGCATTGATGATCAGATTATCAATCGGTCCAGAATCAGTAGCAAACTCACGACAGACATATGATTCTGGGCTTACACCAGGCAGCAGCTCAGGGAACTCATCAATCATCGCCTGCAGATGATCTTCGCTGACATAACCCGATTCAATGGGGGAGGTCCAAGCCCCACCCGCCTTGCGATATAGAACGCCCGACATCAATTAATCCTCGAAGTAATCTTCATCAATGTCGACTACAGAATATGTCCGACGCTTTTGTACGCCAATTCCATGTCGAACCATGAGGCGGCCAAACTCGTTGCCATCGATCAAAATGACACGAGATGAGAGATTCTTATCCGCATAATCACGAGCATCAGCTGAAAACGATGAGGTTGTAATAAAGACTCCACCATTTGCACCAAGACCTGCCAGAGCTCCAACAAACTTCTGAATATCGGGACGGCCAATCGTATTCTCTGCCTTATATCGCTTTGCCTGAACATAAATCCGCTGCAGACCCAAAGTGTCCTGATGAATCACACCATCTACTCCTTCGTCACCAGGACCGCCCACATGTTCAATATCGCTATCTGATGCGCCATAACCCATCGCATGCAAAAGTTCGAGAACGACAATTTCTAAGAACTTTGGTGACAAATTTCGAACGCGTTGGACAATATCTGTCGCAAGGGCAGTTTCAATTTCAGCCACCGCACTTTCGATTCTTTCTTGAGGAGTCACATCAGAGTTAACCTCGGGAAATAGTTCGCCTTGACCCTCAGAGTCACTCTTTCGACCACCCCACGCAAAACTGTAATCGGGGAACTCATCGAATTTCTTCGCAGTGAAGCCACCAGGGTTTTCATCGAGCAACTTCATGCCACGCTCTGTGATTTCTAAGTATCCGCGCTGAGGTCGAGTAATCGCACCAGCTTGAGCCAAGAACGCCTGTGCCCAGTGAACTCGTGATCGAAAGACCACAGTGCCCTTAGCGGTCTTTCGAGACATCTCTTCTTCTGTCAGTTTTTCGGAAATTGCGACATCTTCCATATTTGCCCGACGATGCATCATCCCGTTTCGCTTGAGGGATGCAAGAACGGGGATGAAATAGTGCTCAAAATTTCCGATTGTCATGAGAGAAGAATATCTTCGAAACGATAGCCGCGATACCCTGATCAGTCATCAATAATTTGAAGCCACGAAGCTGAAGTCTTATCCGGTGGAGGGTCCTTCGTAATTCTCATGCCAAACAATGGCATTGCGTTCAGGAGCGATCTCCCATGTTGCTGAAATTACAATCACGAACAGACATGCGCTATTAAGGATTCTGCCTGCTCCAACTTTGTCATGCACGGCAGTTATAAATGAGGCCAAAAGTTGACTTACGGTATTGTCTGCAATCTCTTGAGGGGACTTATCCTCTTTCTCCCAGCCCCATTTGTTCATACCATTAAGTTTGTTCCCGAGTAAATAGGATCGATGCGAGTAACTTGATTCGATAGTAGCGTCGGGCATCATCACAAAAGCTCCAGATTTAACCGAGTCCGCGAAGTAGATGCACGTTTCCTCCAGGTCAGCAATTAAGCGTTTTGTCTTGGGAGAATTTACATTGGCGAGCCCATCCATAAGCTTCTTCACTTTTACCCAATTTGGCCAAACGCGCTCATTAGATCTAAGGTCAGAGACGTCTTCACCAAGCAATCTAGTTATAAACTTACAGATCTGGTCAAGTGTCATCCGGGTTTTAGATTCAAATTCTTCACTCTCTTGAGAGTGAATTCCTTCAGCCACGCTTTCTTTGACACTTTCTTCAAGCATTCGATATTCAGCTTCGACAGCCTTCGCTATCTCAGATGCAAAATACTTGCTTTTCTCTTCTTCGCTGAGCGCTAGATTATTGGCTAACACTTTGCGGTTAAAGAATCCCACAATATTGCTCCTCAATAATTCTCTCGAATGTAGGCATAAGCACGATCAAACAATTCACCAGCGGGTGGTAAACCACTGTTCTTCAGGATCAAACGCAACTCTTGGCGGACTGTTCTATCTCCTGGGTGTGAAGTCTGCCAACCAGTGCCTCGAACAGGCTGCACCAAAGAATCTACTTGCTCAACGACTGTCTCAATTACTAATGGAACCCCTTGTGGTTTGAATTCTTCAAAGATCTGAGTGAGCGCACCCTTACGAGGATCTACGACCTTGATCTCACTTATTCGACCGTCGTCATCAGCGCGTTCAGCCTCAAGTAAGTCCTTTGCAAGTTCTAACAAATGGCGAAGGAACTCCACGCTTTCAGCAGCGCTAGAAATGCGACTCAAACGGAGCATTTCTAAGCGTTCAACAAGTGACTTCCAAACTTTAACGCCGGTTCCTCCGGCCATGCGTGCAGATATTCTCTCTTCAAGACGAGCAAGAATTTCAATTGCAGTAGGCGCGGGTTGGCCAATTTTTGGCGGCTCTGGAAAAAGCCCATTGTCTCGAAGTGCCTCTAAAACCTCTGCATCCATCGCAACCTTGTCGAGCTTGTCAGCATCGATAGTCACCTTATGTAGATGTTCGTGCACAATCTCCATCGTCTTTGCACCGAGCTTTTGCCAGAGCAGAAGATCAGCAGCATTATTCGGTGCGATAGAGGCGTAAATGCGCGCAAGGAATCTGTAGCTTTCTTCGATCGGACGAAGTTTGGTATCCGGCCAGAGGAATTCAAAGAGACCTTGGCATCTCATAAACTGTGCTGCAAAGTCATCTCTCTTTGGCATCGTGTCCAAAATCTGCTGTGCATCGTGAATCTGATCGAACATCGGCGAACTCTTATCGATATTCTCAAACTGTGCGACGGTAGAGGCAACTTCGGTTGTGAGTTCAGCCAACAAAATCTCAACATCTTCCTGATTCTGTCCCGGCTTCATAGTTGCCTTTGTAGATAACGCCTTCGCAAGATCTTTACCAAGACCCACATAATCAACGATCAACCCATGAAGCTTCTGCTGGCCCGTTATTGGGTTGGTCCATCTACGGTTAGTACGGCAGACAGCCTGGAACAAGGTATGAGCGCGCAGTGGCTTGTCTAGATACATCACGCCTTCGATAGGCGCATCAAAGCCAGTTAGTAGCTTGGCTGTAACAATTACAAACTTAAGCGGATCATTGATATCTCTGAATCGATCCTTAATCGTTGCCTCTTGCTCACGATCAATATTCCAGCGGTCCCATTCCTGAGGATCATCCTTGACCGTAGTCATGACAACAGTTGCTTCTTCGCCTTGATTAAGCAACCTGGTTATTTCATCGTAATAAGCCACACACGTCGCCCGATCATAGGCAACAACCTGTGCCTTTAGACCTAGGGGAGCGATACGAGATCTGTAGTGATCAACTATGTCTTTACATACCGCCTCAATGCGATCCTTATCCCGAACCACAATAGAGATATGTGAAGCTCTAGCCGCAAGCTTTCCACGTTGCTCTTCGCTCAGATTCTCTTCATCTGCCAACTCATCAAAGGCAGCCTGTAAATCATCGCCATTAAAGTGAAAGTTAACCAAACGCGTCTCTACATGCACAGGAAGTGTTGCTCCATCATGGATAGAACGCTCAACTGAGTAGCGGTTAAGCGCACCATCTGGATCATCCATATCGCCAAACATTGAGAAGGTGTTTTTATCTTCTGTAGAAATTGGCGTTCCAGTTAGCCCAATGAACTTGGCATTAGGCAGCGCCTCACGCATATCTAAACCAAGTCGACCTTCCTGCGTTCTATGTGCTTCATCAACCATGACCACAATATTGGCTCGATCATTAAGTAACCCAGCCTCAGCAAATCTAAAGATCGTTGTAATGATTACGCCACGAGCATCATTCTTCAGCAAAGCACGCAGCTCTTCTTTAGTCTCTGCAGTCTTAAGAGATTGAATGCCCACAGATTTGAACTCAGACTCAGTCTGTTGAATTAGTTCCAAGCGATCTAAGACAATGACAATGGTTGGCGCATCTAGTTCACTCTCATGGCGAAGCTTGGCCGCTGCATATGCCATCGCAAATGTCTTACCTGAACCTTGGTGATGCCAGATCAATCCCTGCTTCTTCTTAGGATCCTTGCAACGAGCAACTATCGCCTCTACCGCCTCAACCTGCGGGTAGCGAGGAATTACCTTGGTGCGAAGCGCCCCATTGGCAGTTCTCCGTGATGAGTACAAAGTAAAGGTGCGCAAGATATCCAGCACCATTACAGGAGTCAGCAATAACTCTGCAGACCTCAACATATTTGGAAGCCCTGGAGGCATGATCACATCAGTTGTTGATGACCAGTTCAACCACAACTCTGGTGGCTGTCCCACAGCACCATATCTAAACTCACGTCCCTCTGAAGCAAAAGACAAGACATTGGGAACAAAGAACTCAGGAGTCTTCTTCTCGTAAGCATTGTGAACATCTGTTGCACCATTGAGCCATGAGATGTTCTTATCCTTAGGAGTCTTCATCTCGCCAACAACTAACGGAAAGCCATTGACCCATAAAACTAAGTCATACCTACGATGCTCACGCCCAATGTGAAAAGTAGCCTCTGTTGTAACACGCAGCGAATTCGCCTTGGGATCTTGGAAATCAATCAAATTAACCTGTACATCTTTGTCTGTGCCCTTGTACTTGATTGTTCTACGCCCACACAACCAAGCAACAAACTCTTCATTAGATGCAACAAGTCCATCGTTTCGAACACCGAGTAGAACAGCTCGCAACTTTGAAAGTACCTCTTCAGCTCGATCTGGAACCTTTGCTATCTCAGGATTCAAGCTAACTAACCCTTTGATCACATCATCATTTAAGAACACACTTTCAAATGGGCGCAACAGGCTTTCATCCTCCGCCCATACCCAACCGAGTTGAGAAAGATGATCTGCCAAACCCATCTGAACCATCTTCTCGTCAATACTTTTCTCAATCTGAGACATCATCACGCAGCGCCCATGACCTTGTCGTAGCTGGTAGGAATCTCATGTTCACCGCTTAGAAGCTCTGACAGCAAGCCAGAGCGTAATTTCTCAGCTGATTGAATAGTTTCTTCCAGCTTTTTATTTTGTTGACTCCAGGCACCAAATACTCTTACGAAATCATGGATCTCACTGTCACTTGGAACTGCAATAGGCATCTCCCGGATCATTCCAAGGTTCACTCGAGGTCGAGTGGAGCCTTTTTGCATGCGATTTATATAATTTTGAATCTTCGCTGAATTCAACTGCATGCAGAGAAACTCAACATCTATTTTTTCAGGTCTAATGCGGACAAGGTCGGCAACGATTAATCCTTTGTCTATTTCCCTAACGATCGCTGATAGGCCAAGCGGGTCTCCTAATTTGGTCATTATGATGTCGCCATTTTGAAATGAGTGACGACGTAATTCTTGGTATTTGGCTTCACTGACAAAATCCATTTTTTTTATAACAATATAGTCTTGCTTTATATTTTGAATCTTTAGTACTGGAACACCTTCCTCGAGATAGTCCTCTCGCTTTAAGTTTGCACCGAATGGGCCATCTACAATCGCAGATTTGCCAGTAGCGCAGAGCTCTTCTAATCTTAAAATAGGAGACGTTTTGATGAAGGAATCAAGTTGACTTTCTAGTGCAGATTTTCGAGCGCTAATTGATTTAGCTAATGTGGTTTTCAAGGATCCTAGGTATGAATCAACTGATGAGATTAAGTCAACAATTCTTTTTTGTTCAGAGAGTGGCGGTAGTGCAATAATTTCCTTAAGCAATAAGGGCCGTTGTACGTATGGTTGACCTGTTCCCACCACGACTCGCTTTAAGTCAAACTTAGATTCGAGCCATAGATGAAGATATTTAGCTATTACCTTCTCGCTAGGCACTAAAGCCATAGCATTGTTATTAATCCAGGAAGGTTCTTTGGAATACCTAACAGCTCCTGCGTATGCACCAATTGCAGCCATGACTACATGAGATTGCTCAACAAGGAATCTATCTAATTTTCCCATAATTGAATTGGATCCGTAAATCCAGAATTCGCCACCTTCAACGTATTCCTCTTTAGCAACATATTTTCCTGCCACGATTTTGAAGATATCGCCAAAAGATGTTTCAACCCAACCGTCACGCATAGCCAGCAGCCTTTAACTTTGCCAGCAAAGCTTTTTCGGCAGCTGCTAATTCAGTGCGTGCTTGATCAAATGAAGCAAGAGCATCTTGGACATCAACAACTTCTGCAGCGTCAGCTTTGAGATAGCGCCCAATGTTGAGGTCCCAGTTGTTCTCTTCGATTTCATCATGAGAGACGAGTCGCGCTGAAATATTCTCCTTCTCAGCCTCACCCAAAGATTGGTAAACTGCGAAAATATCTTCAACATCTTCTTCAGTTAGAAAGTTCTGGGCTTTGCCCTTACCGAATCTCTTTGATGCATCAATAAAGAGAATATGCTTCTTTCGCTTCTTATCTTTTGTAGCTCTAAAGAACATGAGACTGGCTGGAATGGAGGTGCCATAGAAGAGGTTTGGAGCAAGGCCGATGATCGTTTCAAGGAGATCCGATTCAATAAGGTGCTTTCGAATAGCACCTTCTGCGCCGCTTCTAAAGAGGACTCCGTGGGGCATAACAACGCCAACTCGACCAGTTTCTGGCTTCATCGAAGTGATCATGTGTTGCACCCATGCGTAATCACCGTTGTTCTTAGGTGGGACTCCACCGATCGCACGTTTATGTGGATCTGTTGCCCATTTATCTGCGCCCCAATCCTTCAAACTAAAGGGAGGGTTAGCAACGACTACATCAAATTGTTCCAGTTTCCCTTTTGCATTGACGAACTTCGGATTGTTTAAGGTGTCTTCACGTCGGATCTGAGCATCTTCAACTTCATGAATAAATAAGTTCATGCGTCCAATAGCAGCCGATGTCTGGTTTACCTCTTGGCCATAGAAACGCATCTGGCGAACAGAGCCACCTGATTGTTTTACTTCAGCTGCAGCTTCGATCAACATGCCTGCAGAGCCACATGCTGGATCATAAATTGCATCTTTAGGTTGTGGGCCAAGGATGCGAACGAGTAAATGGACTACAGCGCGAGGGGTGAAGAACTGGCCTGCACTTGTGGAGCTTTCATCAGAGAAGCGCTTGAGCAAGTATTCGTAACCACCTCCTAGGAGATCGTTAGAAACTTTGCTGGGGGAGAGATCTCGTTGGCTAAAGTGGCTGACAAGCTTTTCAAGACGCTCAGGTGGCATCTTGTTGTGATCGGCCCAAGGGGAATTGCCAAAGATTTGGGCAAGTTGATTTGGATTGGCTTCCTCAATCTTTTGCATGATGTTTTGAATCAGCACACCATGGTTTTCAGCGGCACGGCGAAGATCGGCCCAATGACAGCCTTTTGGTATTTGAAAGGCGTGGAAGTCAGCAGCTGTTTCATCGTCAATATCTTTGCCGAACTTCTTGATTGCTTTTTCTTGTTCCTCATCCCACGTATCGCTAAGGCGCTTAAGAAAGAGGAGAGGGAAAACAAAGTCACGCAGGTTTGCAGGATCTACTGGGCCACGAAGGATGTTGGCAGACTCCCAAAGCCAGGACTCAATGTCTTGCTGGGTGGCTTGGTTCATCTGTGTGGATCTCCTTCGCTGTGGGTACGCGCTGGGCTAAAACTACATCCTGGTGCAGACAAAGTTAACGAAAGTAAGGCTTATCGATGCCGGCATCTAAAGGCTGCTAAGTCTGATGACCAAGGGACTGGTCAATTCGGCCACGGGGTAGCCCAAGAATTGCCCCGACAGTACGATCAGGGCATGAGAAAGTATTTCCGCGTGTTTCTTGGCTCTGGTGGTGAACACATTAAGGAATGTGTGGAGAAGAGCTTTATTGGGATCGATTATGGATTCGATACCTCGCTTGCTCCTTATCTTGCAGAGACGTGGTCCGAAAGTCGCGATCAGATAAAGCCGGTTTATTTGAAGTTCAACCCAGGGAAGACTCCTGTCGGTGCTGGACTGTCTTGCGGAGCACTATGGACATTCGGCAAAGGGATGCAGCGCGGGGACCTGATTTTTTGTCCAGATGGGAACGGAAATTACTTCAGCGGTGAAATCACCGGTGATTACCAATACGTGGAGAACTCATTCTTCCCACATC
>Ga0209230_10000281_pt1 | contig 19881 bp, 39 predicted proteins | sample LakOntMetagenome_FD_187467 | JGI IMG/M metagenome (GOLD analysis project Ga0209230, IMG submission 187467) | Freshwater and sediment microbial communities from Lake Ontario - Sta 18 epilimnion Metagenome (SPAdes) (version 2) | ecosystem: Environmental > Aquatic > Freshwater > Lentic | place... | reverse complement strand
TGCGGTACATTGCATAAAGTAATTTTGAATCTTGTCTTCACTCTTTTCACGTGTAGAAGATTTGAAATCAATTACAGCTAATTCATTATCCCATTCAGCAATTAAGTCCACACGACCTGCCATTCTGAGCTGGTGACTATACAACGCCTGTTCAAGGCAATATATATTATCAACAAATTCATCCAACTTTGGACGTAATTGTTTGAACATCATTTTATCCAGTGGCATCATTGATGCTACTTTTTTAGGTGACAATTCACCCAATAAATAAGTTTCACATAAACTGTGCAATTTAGTACCACGATTAGACGCACGTGTAGCAATTTTATTTGCTTCTTCAGCACCAACTCTTTGTCGCCATTCCATAATGGCTTTCTTATTATAGTCAGCCAACACAGTAGTCACCGATGGGTACATTTCACCACTCGGTGTGTTATATCTCCTGCCATCTTCAGTTGTAACAGCCTTTAAGTCAAAATCTAACTCAGGTAATTTTATAAATTTAAATGGCATCAGGCTTTTATTTTCTTTGTAATTTTATCAACGTGCTTCTTAACAATTTGTTCAGTCTGCACCTGTTTAATTGATTTCTTACCATATCTATCACCAACAGTGCTAGTTGGATGCGCTTCTGCAACCTTAGATAAAACTTCTTTGAATCCATCAGGGGTTTTTTGATCTAATGTTCCACCAGAATGCGATACAATTGCCGGAGCAGTCATAACAGTTTGAAGATGTTTGTTTTCATTCAAATAATCTTCACGAGCTGCAATGCTCATAAAAGAATCGAATTGTTCACCAGTTTCGGTGTTTAAAAAGCTATACGTTGGCAAAATTAAAATTCCAAATCTTTTTTATATGTTGCAAAAATTCATCTTTGGACATCCGATGTTTCATGTAATTACATTTAGAACAACAAGCTCTAACATTGTAAATCAGATATCCATTATCACTATCAATTCTGTCCAATCCATTGATTGGAACTTTTGTACCAGCCGATTCATGTAGTTTACCCTCACGAAACACTGGTTCAGAACCACAGATGTGGCAATTTTGTTGAACAATCTCAGTCCATTCCTCTAGGGACAATTGCCATTCTATGTTTCTATGATTAGGATTAGCATCACACTTTTGAGCGGTGTAAATCCTTTTCAAGTAAGACTTTTTAGGGTCTAATGTTTTACTATAAACCTTTTTCTTTTTAGGTTCTACAATACGTTGTTCTTGTTGCAAATCCATATAACCCCTATAAAAACTATACGTTACGTATATATTTATAAAAATTAAAGATTGTACCACTCCGGAATATTTCGTTTTTTCCAAGACGCTAAATGAGCCTTGTTCTTTATATAGTAATTTTTGTAGGATGCCAAAGAACTGCCAACAATTTTCACTTCGTCAGGCATCGCAGGTGTCGGTTCGGTAAAACCTACGCCTTTGGGAATGCCATTTGGCGGTGTGTTCAAAACTTCAACTAGTTTCTCGCAAGCATGTAATTTACCATATCTGTGTGTATATTCTCTCAATACTGCCAAGAATAACTGGTACAGCCATTCATAATTTTCATACGACTGTCTCAACCAAATAGCAGAGGGATGGTTAACATGAGTAGTGGAATACATAACACTATCACGGGAATCAGGGAGAACGTAGTGCTGTTGTTTGCGACCAGACTTAGATAAACGAGTAATAAGATTGCCGTCCAATACACGGTGTGCTGTAGATAAGAGCTGAGCATATTCAAGGATCATTTTGACCACGTGTTTATCATTGTGCATTTGAGCACAAGTAGTTGGGTCATTATCAAGATAAAAAATATTCATATAGAGCTAACACAATTGCGTAAAGAACTAAACCATTGATAAAAACCACGGTACATACAAATGCCGTGGAATTAATATCGTTACGCAAGTCTTCTATAAAATCAAGCAGTCTGTTCGACAGTTTCATTTACTTGGACTTCTTCGGCAACAGGATCAACCATTGCTGGCATTGGTGTAGCACCAGTCTGAGCAGCCAATTTGGCAGCAGAAGGTTTCTTAACCTTTTGACCAGGAACCCATGTTGATTGAGAAATGCCAATTGTATCGAGGTACTTTTGGACTTCTTTCACGTTGACCAATTGATAGGCTACAACTTGGCGACCATCTTTAATTGCACGAACGGTACCGTTGGCAATTGTTTTAATGTGCCAAATATATGTTGACAATCGGTACACATAAATTTCTGCACCAAGTTTTTGGTCGATTTCATCTTTGGTCACAGGTTCGCCTGAGACCATCAATGTCAAAAGTTTTTCGAAAGGTTTTAGTTTTACAGTTTTGGACATAATATATTCCTTAGTTTCAATAGTTCAATTATACACTTTGAGGCGAATTTGTCAAGCGGCATCGCCATGTTTGCCGTTAGATTGTTGCCTTTGAGCAACAAAAATCTTTAAAGTCTTGCCAAGTACCAGAGAAAATCACTTCACCTGGATTTTTAACTACCACTTTATTTTCGTAAACGTGGTACTCATATTCTTGGCAGCAATCGGTATCGGTAACAGCATGAATGTAGAATCCACCAACGGTATGTTTAAAATTGGCAATCAATTGAGCTGCAAGGCAACCCATACCATTAAATTGTTTTGTTTCACTTTGAGAGAAACCATTAACAATTTCACCAGAGCATAAAAAATCAGCCAGCTCTTGGCCATGACCTTCCAGATAACCATCAAATTGACGGTACATATTAATGATTGGTTTATCACCATCATAAACAAAAGTCAAACTACGTGTTCCCATTTTAATATTCCTCAATAGGGTTTGTTTCAATCATAATGTGTCCAAACTGAATCACACCATCCCAACCTTTTTTACCACGGCCACCACCGGTGACAAATGGTGAATCAAAATCTTCAATACAACCAAGTTCCAGCAGATTATCATAATTATTTGCTTTGATATCACTAACCAAAATACAACCAATTAATCCAGCATCCACCGAATATGAATCACCATCATAATCTTGGTAAGTGCCATCGCCATAAGCGGTGCCATATGTTGCAAACTTGCGACCATCACTTAGTTGGAACTCACCATCTATACATTTATTGCCATCGATAGTGATGCCACAAAATTCTTCCCATTCTTCATCGGTCATTACATAACATAAATCACCAACATAATATTTACCAGCAGGCATTGTCATTTCATTATTCCTTAATAAGTGTAAGCTGAAAAGTGTGTGGCATCTTCCTTTAAGCAGGTAGATTGTCTGTTTGCCGCAGATCGATAACGTGCTGACGGCGTACTAGCTCGGGGACCACGATATCTAACCTTGAAAAATTTATTTTGACTAGACATTTCACTTCTAAAAAGGTCTAAAAATTGAATTGGTACTCTATGATAAAGAGCAGTTTTACCACCAATATTAAATACATCAAACATCTTGTTTTCTCCAAATTGAATAATCATTAAGCAGCTTTCAACATAATAACTGGATACTTTACAAAACCGGTTGTATCTTTTTTGGCTTTACCTTTAGCATACAAACCAATTACAGAATTTTGCGGATCCAAAAAACGCAAATCAGAATCATCGCCATTAAAAACGGAACGGAACTTATAAGTTTCTGGCATTGGTGAACCTTTTTTAATACCAAAAACAACAGCAACATTATAACCTTGTGTCATAGCTGATAATACATCATTATCATTACCATCAGCGGCAGAAAATGTCAGGTGATAATTAGGGATATTTTTGACTTTACGACCAAGTATTTTGGTATAATCATAAAATTGGATACGTTCAAACGCTTCAAAAATATTACGATATAATTTGCCATTACGGACAACTTCATACTTTTCCCAAGCAAGGTCGCTAGTACCATTTAATCGAATAACTGGAACTAAATTTTTATTGGCACTTTGCTTAATAGCCAATTCAATATCTTTAACCAACCAATTCATAAAATACATGCGCTCTTCGAAAAACATTTGTGTTTTGCGGATACGTGCTTTTTGAATAACGTTGGTAGTTTCGCCTTTTTTAAACATACCGCCACGGCCAGCTGTATTCAAACAAGCAGCTGTACAACCAGCGGTACGCTTAGCACATGTTTCATAACCTGACAAATCAGCTGGAGCCAAATGCAAAATATAGGTATTATAACCTTCAGCCAATCCTTTAAGGATTTTGGGGTTACCAGTGGAAAGCAGTTTCATAACAATGTGTCCTTTATCAACTCAACAGAATCCATTATACAGGTTTCGGTACAATTGTCAAGCGTTTTTCGCCTGTGTTGCATAAAAACAACATTAATACTTAAGTATTAATATCACCAGGAGTACTATTCCCATGATTCCGAACGTCATGGAACGACCCACCAGAGCGCCTAGGAACGCACCCAAGGCGAATATTGAAACGGATGATAGATATATCTCCATATTATCTCCGCATGTTGGCTTGGTCTTTTGCTTCTTGATCCGAGAAAATCGGAACCGCATTAGATTTGTGCAAAGTACCAATACCTTTCATAGCTGAGCCAGTATATACTTTGCCAATGATAGGTTTTGTTGCCATACCCTCACCAGTACTTAGACTAGGATAACGTACAGTTTCCCTGCCAGCTGGCGGTTTTAATTCAGGTAGTACATAAGTATTCATTTTCGTTTTGAGTACTTTTTTATTACCTGATGGTGGCGGCATAGAATTAACATTATCTAACCATGCCTGATATTCAGCCAGTTTTTTGGCTGTTGGTTTTTTACGTTTTGAACGATTGTGTACGAATAACATCATAATGCTATTATAACACTACCGATTTTATTATGCAAGCCCTATGTTGTTTTTATGCAACAACTTCATAAGTGACTTCGTAGCCGCCTTTTCGGTCAGTCCACCAATCATCTTCATCCATCCAGTCAAAATCTAAATCCACGCTTTCTTCATAAGCATCATTGATTACATCTTCAACATCATAGGTGCCATCTTCTAAACCAGAAAGAATGGTACTAATTTCTTCTTCCTCTTTGTCTGGATAAATGTCAGTCAAAACATCTTCATCAATTTCGATTGAATACCGTTTTTCAACTTGATGCCATTCAGATTTTACAACTGTTACCATTATCATCTCCATTGTTAAATTTAAAACACACTATAATTTCTTCCATAACGCACATGCCGATTTCTTGAGCAACTCTGTATTCGTTCAGCTCTTCGCTTTCTTGACAACGTTTTAATGCTTCAAGAGCTCCACGTTCAATACACATTTGCATAACGGCATATTCATCAATCTTCACGTTCAAATCCTTCTTCTGTAAAGAAGGTTTCTATTTTCTTTTGATTGTCCCACTTTGCACAATAATAATTATCAACATCACATAGTTTCAAAGCATCTTCTTCTGAAATAACACGATGTGACATAATTTGTTGGCCAATAAACTCCTGTGAGAATTCTTTGGCAGCATCCATCGTAACTGTATCAAGTGCATATTCTGGATGTTCAGCAGGTACTTCAACCACGTACCTCATACGGAATGTGTGTACAGCTTCAACTAATGCCCAAGTCTTTTCTTCTTTTTTCTTTAAAGACCAACTACCATCACCTCGATCAGTCCATTCTAAATTATCACCAATCTTAAAATTAGATAACTCAAGTATTTCGTCAGTCAACTCAATAAACTTTTCACCATCTTCATTTTCTTTCACATCAAGTATCCATGATTTATCTGACATATTAACCTTTTAATAAAATTTGTTTGTTGTCTTCTTCTCTTAAGTCTTCTTCAAACTCAGATAACTTAATACGTTCCATTTTATCCTTAACTTCTTTTAGTTGTTGTAATGACATAGTATCATCACGCAACTTCAATTCAAGTCTTTCAATTTCTTTTTGTAATTCTGCTTTCAAGCTCATATTCTTCTTCCTGTTTTAAAAGACGATAGGTACTCTTATCGTGGTGTTTATGTTTGTTACTATATTTCTCAGAATCCGCATTTTTTCTAAACTTTGTTTTTTGGATTTTCTGAGGCTTATTTCCACCGACCAACATTTGCATCATGCTCCGAAAATGTGATCCGCCACGTTAAGTTCAATCAACTCTTGTGGCTGCAACCAAATGTCAGTAGCAGGCAACAATTTCTTTTTAACTTCACGTTCTGTAAGTTGTGTGTTTTCGACCAACAAATTTAACATGCGTTGGTTTGTATAGTCAGCTTCAATCATTTCAGATTTGATATCGTGGAATTTACCCTGTATTTCATCGGAATATTGGTGACACATGCAAGACGTATTCTTAGCAATATGTCTATGTCCTTGTTCACCTGAGGAAAAGATTAGAAATGCGGCACTCATAACAGAACCAATTCCAATAGTTCTAATTGGCAAATTGGATTGCTTCATCAAATCAATCAAAGCAAATGCATCAGTTAAATTACCACCAATAGAATTGATGTATAGTGTCAACATTCTATCATTATCTGCTTCTAAATTTTCATAAACAATCCATTGCATAGCTCGATTGATATTGTCTTCTTCAATTTCACCTGTTAGGAAATGAATGCTGTTATCCAACAAACGTTGGTTAACTATATCAAACCAACCTGCGCCATCCATGTTGTCGTCAACTAAATTCTGTTTCATTAAATTAGATGCTCTCATTTTTATGCCATTCACTAGCTGTTGTAATAATACTCATTATATCATGTTTAGGTCGGTAACGCAAGACTTTTTCGGCAAGACTAATATCGGCAACTAAAACGGGTGGATCACCTTGTCGTCTAGGCAATATATCATAGTCAACATATTCACCGGTAATTTCAGAAACTAATTTTACCATTTCTAATACCGAAACACCTTGACCTGTACCTAAATTTAAAGTTGTAGATTTCTTGCCTGATTTTAAATAATTGAAAGCATCAAAATGTGCATCAGCAACATCACAAACGTGTACATAATCACGTACGCACGTGCCATCTGGTGTATCATAGTCATCACCATATATTTCAACGTTGTTTAGATTTTGTAAGATATTAGGAATTAGATGTGTCTCAGGATCATGCGACTCACCCATTTCACCATCTATATCAGCACCACCAAGATTAAAATACCGAAAAATTACGTGATTGATATTTGAATAACGAATGGCAGTCTCAGCCATGTACTTTGAAATACCATACGGATGATTTTCTGCAATCTTACCATTCTCTTTGATTGGCCGATTACTTGGTGCATAGACACCTGCAGTGGAAGAATATATAATATTTTTCACTCTAAACATTGTCATCACATTCAACAGGTTGCAAGTGCCTGCGGTGTTAACATCCATAAATTCATTTGGATATTCCCACGATTGACTAACTTCGATTCTGCCTGCTAGGTGAAATACGGTATCAATCTTAACACGTGAGAATAGATCCAACAGGGAACTTTTTCTACGAATATCACCTTCATAGAATATATCCATGTAACGGTGTTTTGGTGGTTTACAATCATAACCAACGACATTGAAGCCTTCACGCTTCAATTTTTTACACAGGTGTGAACCGAGATATCCCGATGCGCCTGTAACTAATACTGTAGTCATATCAACTAAAAATTAATGAAATATTCGGACCAAGTTCTTCTTTGATAACATTTTGTTTCCAAGGAAAACCTGTTGGGTATTTCTCAACAGACGCAGCATTACCTTTGTCAAAAAACTCTTGCGTTACTGAATTTGGATTTCCATCCAATCTATAACACATGGTGTAATCATTCGAACAATCAAATTTTGGAAAGTGATTCTTTAACGCACTAAAAAACTGTCTATCGGCACCCCATTGGCCGTACCAAGCATGCCCAATCCTAACAGCAATGTCACGCCTAATAGCAAAACTTGAGGTATCAATGTGGAATACTTCACTATTGAAATATACAGGCCATTTGCCAAGCGACTCACAGTCATCATTACATAAGTAGTTGCCATCTTTATCATAAATTTTCCTTAACGAATATGCCCAATCATTACCTTGTTTGATTTTATCAACAAGTTTTTCCACGTGATTTGGTTCGTACCAATTGTCTTCGTCTAGATAACAAATTACATCAGCATTAACCAAAAAAGAACAAGCTGAATAGACACGGTGTCCATACCAACCTTTACCAACATTTTCTTCAAGTACAATCTTTTTTACTTTGGTTGCACCTTCGATTTTGTCAATAACACTTAACTCACTCTGTTCACCATCAATAAAAACATAATGTGTTAAATCACTGTATGTTTGTTTATCAACGGAATCAACACACCTTACTAGATGTTCACTTCCGATTGTCGGTGTTACTATTGCTACTTTCATTATATAATCCTAGTCTGTCAGATTCAGCTTCGAGCTGATTCATCAATTTCTTTTTTAATTCTTCCTCTTTTTGCAAATCTCTAGCAAAGATTGCGTCCCATCTATTGTTGTATTCATCTTGTGCTACACTAAATGGTCTTGGTTTACTTCCTTTTCCACCGTCACTCATTTTTTCCTCTCTATGTCATCTTCTTCACAATATGTTCCGTATTGTATCTCAACAATCTTACATTCACTGGCATAAGGATTAGTTAATTTATGCCATTCTTCGATACCAATATCGATGGTTTGATTTAGACCAAGAATTTTTCCTGGCAACTTATAACCACTGTTCATTTCACTTTCAACCAGACACTGGCCTTTTGTAACGTGCCAATGTTCTTTGCGGAATCTATGTCGTTGCATACTCAATGATTTACCTGGTTCAACAACCAGTTCTTTCACTTTTGTACTAGCAGCTTCATATATTACACGATAATAACCCCAAGGTCTTTCAACCTTTGGTGATTTCCATTCTTCTAAAATCCAGCTACTCGAATTCTTTTTGTCTTCACCACCGACACCAAACTTAAAAACAAGGTTGTCATCTTTAATATCCATTTCAGGAATATTATCAGCAGTTCTATCACCACCATTTGCAAAAATAATCTGATCCATCGGAAACATTTTCCTAACTTGAATGATTGCATCTTTGGCAGTACCATCATCATCATTAAATTTAATAACACGATGTACTTGGTATAAATTTTCAATAATCTCCGACCTTTCAGAGAAAGGCATAAATGCTCGACCCTTCTTGCGTTCGAGCCATGAATCACTATTCACACCAATAACCAAAAGACTACCAAGTGAACGTGCTGCTTTGATGTAGGCGATATGCCCCGAATGTAGTGGATCAAATCCACCAGTTATCAATACGACTTTCATTTTACAATGCTAAATGTGGGTATGCTTCTTTTAAGATTTTTACATCCAAAGATTTAACTTTGAATTTGCCAGAAATAATGTCTGCTAACAATTTTGCTTCTTCAACAAACAATGATTCTAACATGATTGCTAAAATTTGTTGTTGTTTTTTTACTGTAATGCCAGCAGCTCTCTTTGGATGACCAGCAATAAGATTATACAACCGATTAACTTCGGAATGTAAGTACATGTGGTTTAGACCTGCAGGTTCTTTTGACGGACGATACTCAGGTACCGTTGCATCAAATACAATATCAGGACTAAACGCATAAAACATCAACAACTGAAAAGACTTATCGCCATGTTTACGCAACGCAGCGATTTTCTCATCTTTTGTTTTTGCTTGTTCAAATTCGTGCAATATTTCATGCATCATTAGGTTAAAATTCATCAATCACTTCCAGTAAATTTTTTAAACGATTGGTAATCATATAGTTCATAAAAACTTGACGACTGTGGCCTTTCGTGTTTTCATAGGTATCTAGGATACTTCGTTTCAAGGTTTCAGGTATCAAGTTCAAATCAATCAACATTTCGTTACGCTTGAAATTACGTAACATCTCATCATTACAAAATTCTTCTGGTGACTGATTCATCCAATTAATAATCTTAGCTTCAGTAATCGGTTTCTGGCGACCACCAGTGACAAAAACATCATCATTCGTTAAAATGTTGGGAATGCCATCACTCTTATCACCACGAATAATCAATTGTTTAAGTTGAGCACCAGGTAGTGGTTCTTTAATGTATTTCTTAAGAATAGGTGAATATTGTTCAACATTAGGATATTTTTGCAGTTGAGCAAAATCTTTATCTGACGACAAAATCATCACTTTCTCTGTGGCCGAGTATTTTGTTGCCAATACAGCAATAACATCATCAGCTTCAGCAGTTTCCACATCAATTACTTTATAAGGAGAATATTGTTTCAACTCATCACGTATTTTATTGAGGCAATCAAAGATAGTATTCCAATCGTGGCCAGAAGACTCACGTGCCTTCTTACGACTGGCTTTATAGTGTTCAAAAATACCTCGGCGCCAGTAGTGTCGATTATCGCAAGCAATAATTACTTCAGGTCCGTGTGTGTTCTTAAACTTCTTCACATAGGTACGAATTGAATTAAGAATCATATGTCGAACTAACGTTTCCTCAACTTTAGTTTTTGAGGATCCGATTTGTTCCATCAGATTCGAAATAGCAACTTGGTTAAAATCAAAAATTATCATAGTATAGTAAGTATAACACAGTTTCCAATTTATTTCGGCAATTATTCATCATCACGTTGTTTTATTGCGAAAATCAAATCGGTAACAACTTTATGGTCTAATTCAGTGGCGCCATTATCTTCAAAAGGAATAACTTCTACATCATCACTGTCTTCATTATACCAAACGTAAATGCAGACTTCTTCTTTTGGTCGGTGAATCAATGCCCATGGTGTTTGTTCATGTGGAGGAAATTCATTATCCAAAGAATCTTTATGTATGAATACGGCAAATGACATTACGGCAGTGTCTGCGCCTTCTTCATAAACATATTCATTATTTTCATCATATGTTTCTAAATCGGCATAACCATCAAAAATAATTTTTACACCGAATGGTGCATAACCAGAATCATCACCTGGACGTAGGCGACCTTCATCCATTGTACAGATAAACTCTCGAACCCAGCCTTCAATAATTTCTGAATAATCACGGTCATCATTTAAATAAATTGTCATTTTATTTTCCTCACTCTAGGTTTACGATTTTTCAAACTTGCGGTCTTAATTTTTGTAGCATCATCAATTACAGAATTAATGTAACCGATAATCTTCTTCAATTGCATACGTTTAAAATTGGAGTATCCTTCTTTAAATTGTTTATCATCGGAATCCAACACTTCCTCATAATGCAGTTTTTTCTTTTGGTAAATCTTAATAATTTTGTTAGCGTGTACACCTTTAATCTCGTAGGTGTGCATTACGCCATAAGCTGAGCCCATATCTTTAAATTCGGACATAATGTAATCATCTAATTGTCCTTCAAGTTCACCGATACAATCATGTACCTTTTCATTAATACGGTCTTGAATATTTGGTGCAGTTGATTCTACAACTTCTTCAATTACAACAGGTTTTGCCTTCTTTGATTCTTCTTTAATTCTGGCAATTTCACCATTGAACCATTCAACGTCTTTAGGTGATAACTGTCCACCATTCGTAACGATTCTACAAATGAATCCAAACGTACTAGGTTCTTTTTTTAATGTGGACTCAGCACTTAGCTTCAACTTCTTTTTAAAATAGTCTGTGGCGTATTTTAACGAAGCCTTCTTATCTCGGTTTTGTGTGTACCAGTTTAAAGCCTGAGACAACTCAACTTTGGTTAACTCTTTAGTAAATTTTGGTTCACCATAGTTTGGGTCACGGAATCTATTATTCGTCATTTACAACTTCATCAAATGTTTTATTGAAAGCGTGCCGCATAACAAAAATACCATCATCAGTTTCGGGATATTTTTTAGATATATCAACAGCTGCACGTACAGCATCCGAATATTCAGTATAAGTTTTTTTATCTCCGAAAACTTCGTTGATAACTTTCTTTATTAACTGGTAATTCATTGATAAATCATCATAAGAGCCAATCATGTCTTCATATCGCTTACTGTAAGCAACTCGAAAACCATCTTTTAACTTCAAAATGTAAATTCCACTCATATTATTCTCTTTATGTTAGCACTCTATTATATAGAGCACTTTTTTTAATTTAAATCATTATTGCCTAAAATTTCAAGTGTTGTATTACCCATTTTGCTTCGGGTATTGATTTACATTTTTCTTTATTTACTGTAATATTTCTATTCGTCACAATTTTAACAGAAATATTCGGAACGTCAAGCTTTACCCAAGACGGATCTCTCGTTTTAATTACTCTTTCGCCGGTGCAAAAAAACATTGTGTCTTTTAATTCATCGGATGCTAATTTTCTCAAAAAGTGTACGTTAACCATTTTTTTCACTCAAATACATAACTGTTAAAAATGCCTCAAGGTTGTAAGCTTCTACTTCCCAAGGCTGCTCAAAATAATCTACTTCATCACAATCAATTTTTTGTCCCAACCAGCTGGACATTTGCTCATTTAGTTCGCCGTAAACATATTGCTTTACGTGTACCATTTCGTGCGCTACGGCATTTAGAATTTCCAGTTTTGATTGATTTTTATTGATTTCAATCGTAAAGGAACGTGGTTTATTCTGGTTGTTATACTCGTCAATAATGCATAAACCACTTGGTGCATTACCGGAAACTATTTTTACTTCAATATTCACAAATTTGAGCATCCGAGAGCTCAACAAAATCTCCGCAAAGTAATCTTTAGCGGAAACAAGCTCGGATTTTGACAATATTTTGCTCATATAATGTACTATTGTAACACATAGTCAAAATATTGTCAATCCTAGCGTTGTTTTTATGCAACACCAATGTGGAATTGCACATTTTTCACGGAATCTAAGCGGAAACTGCGCCAGCCTTGATTTTCAATGTCAAAAACGGGAAGAACTTCATCACTTTTTTTGCGTTCCGTGCTTTTTGGCGCAAAATCAGCAGGAATTTTATTCTCATTCAACGTACACCGCATTTGACGTTCGGTTCCGTCTGCTTTAGTGAAAAGAATATCGATGTATTCTTCAGATTTCAACAATCCAATAAGCCAATCTCTGCCTTCTGGTGTTGTGAATGCTGGTTTATCTGTTTTCATAATGTAATCTCCATTCAATTAATATAATTCAGTTATTTTTTGTTCGGTGTCTCTGATGTACCTATCAATCCATTCTTTGGACTTTTCCGTCTTCTTCAAAAACACACCATACAAATTGCTACCAATCAGACCTTTGACATATTCAACGGGGTCTAAAAAGATTGCTTCGAAATTGGAATCAAATTCAGGTTTACCTTCGTCATCTTCCTTAAAAAATACCACATGAAACCAATATCCATTATTTGGCATTTTGGTTGATACATCTTCAGCTGTTTTATTTTCTTTAGTGAAAAACACCATTTTAAGATCATCATAGTCTGCATCTTCTTCTTCAGGTGGAAGAAAATAGAAACCATCATACTCATCAATTTTCATATAGTCCTTTTTGGTGGAGTGTCAGGGAGTCGAACCCTGTGACCTACTTTCATAAGTCTACGGATTAGCAATCCGCTGCATTACCATCCTGCCCACACTCCATATTGTTATTGTAACACAAAAACTTATGCTTGTAAATCCACCACTCTGCCCCGATTAGTGTAATTATCTTCTTTGCCGTTTTCAGCATACAAAACAACACTATACCCCATTTTGACAACATCAAGAGTTGCATTGCCCACGTCATATTTGGTCTTCACATACTGTGTGACCAATCTTTCGGTATTATTCATACCATAAACTGTAGAAACTTCGGTAATTTTCATATTAGTATTTATTGGCGGGTGCCGGAGGAATCGAACCCCATCCGCTTCTTCAGCAGAACCTAGTTTTCAAGGCTAGTCGCAGGACCATTCCCGCTGCATCAACACCCAATTAATTATGCCGCCAACAACATTTTCATGCGGTCAGCTGCATACGAAGCCGCAAATGCTCCTGGTTTTACCAAAGGTGTCACGTTACATGTACCTTTAATATAACCAATTGCCTGTTGAACGACACACGAACTTCCAAACATTTCATTCGGATTAATGTCCAAGTGTACCTCAACAATACGGTCTTCTAAAACTTCTTTAAGCTTCTGAAACAACTCAGAAACTTTATATACTTCATTCATCAAGCGCATTGAAGGCTTGTTTTTGCGTTGGTCATAGTCTCTCTCTCTTTGGACTTCTCCAAAGATTTTACAACCGTGACACCCATCAATATGAACAACAACAGCAAGCGTATAGTCTGCAAACCAAATTCCTCCAACTCTAAAACGTTCTGAATCAGCTCCAATATAAATTTTGGTTTGTGGTGACTGAGCATCAATAAATGCTTTCACTTCTGCGATATCTATGTTTCTCATATTAACTTCCTATATTGGAGTGCATGACAGGGATCGAACCTGCATAATACGGATTTGCAATCCGTTGCCTAACCATTCAGCTACACATGCACATAATTTGGTGCCCCAGAGGAGACTCGAACTCCTAAAATTTGGCTTCTAAGACCAACACGTATACCAATTCCGTCACCGGGGCAAATTGGTGGACATAAGTAGATTTGAACTACTGACCTGCTCCGTATGAAGGAGATGCACTACCGCTGTGCTATATGTCCAAGTATATATGGTACCTTGTGACAGATTCGAACTGCCGACCTTCTCCGTGTAAAAGAGACATTCTACCACTGAAATAACAAGGCCTTGGTCCGGCGTAGAGGAATCGAACCTCTATTGATTGCTTAGAAGGCAACTGTATTATCCATTATACTAACGCCAGAATTGGTTGCGGGTGAAGGATTCGAACCTCCGTCCTTTAGGTTATGAGCCTAATAGTCTGACCGCTGACGTAACCCGCTATATTTGGTACAAGTGGCCGGAATCGAACCGGCACGCCCGTTACAGGCGGCAGAGTTTAAGTCTGCTGTGGCTACCGATTACACCACACTTGCTTGGCATCCCCCAAGAGACTCGAACTCTTACTAACGATTTTGGAGATCGTTGTGCTGCCATTACACTAGGGAGAATCATTATGGTACGCCGAAAGGGACTTGAACCCCTAACCAACGGATTATGAGTCCGCTGCTCTAACCATTGAGCTATCAGCGTAATTGGTGCCGAATGTCGGATTCGAACTGACGACCTATCGCTTACAAGGCGATTGCACTACCACTGTGCTAATTCGGCATATTTGGCTCTTCTACGTGGGCTCGAACCACGGACATTTTGATTAACAGTCAAACGCTCTACCAACTGAGCTATAGAAGAATAAACTTGGTCTCGGTAGGAAGAATCGAACTTCCATCTCATGGTCCCAAACCACGAATTCTGCCATTAAACTACACCGAGTAAAATTGGAGCGGGTATGGGAAATCGAATCCCAACTGCACAGCTTGGAAGGCTGGCGACACACCTTGTGCTTACCCGCAAAATCTGGAGGGTCTTGAGAGAATCAAACTCCCACTTCAACGGTCGTAGCGTTGTGTAATATTCATTTTACTAAAGACCCAAATTGGTGGAGGATGGGAGGATCGAACTCCCACTTCATGCTTGCAAAGCACATGTGCTCCCATTATCACTAATCCCCCATTGCTCTGCATTCCTCGGCGGTAATTATACTGCATCAGTTTCTCCTTTGTACCAGAGTCACATCACACACAGCTTCCACCCGCTTCCCGACAGGAACCGTTATCGCATTGCCAGCGGCCTTTTGGTTTAAAGACTACCACCCGTAAGTAACGAACTTACTTCACTTCCTGTGGGTCACAGTAGCTAAGCGTTACCCTAGCTGGACTTTGGTGGAGATGACAGGGATCGAACCTGTTGTGACATAAGTCGGAGGATTTACAGTCCCCTGCCATACCATTACGGCGGCATCTCCATTAACTTGGTACCGAGAAAGAGAATTGAACTCTTGGCCAATGCCTTATCAAGACACTGCTCTACCACTGAGCTACCTCGGCATTTGGCGGTCTGTGGGGGAATCGAACCCCCGTAAATGGATAGACAATCCACAGTAATAACCTCTATACGAACAGACCTAAAATTGGTGGGCGGGAGTGAGAGTCGAACTCACATCTCAGTACTGATTGACTGGTTCTAACCAATTGAATTATCCCAACCCGTTGGGCAGACGTAAGAGAATTGAACTCTTGATATCGGAATCACAACCCGAGGTTTTACCACTAAACTAACATCTGCATAACATATAGAAACACACTAATGAAATTACACTACCCCAGTTTCACGCTGAGTTCCCAGTAGTTACAGAGGCATTGTCCTCCTGTAAGTAATGTGTTTTTATATGGTAGGGGTGTTCGGGAACGATCCGAATTTTACTGGTTAAAAGCCAGTTACTTCACCTTAAAGTTTCACCCCCAATTGGCACTTGTTTTTGTGCTTTACGCAATGCCTTATTAGACTTGCGGTGAGCACCTGCTTTACGGAATAAAGCCAAACGAACGAAGCAGTTACGTTCCTTGGCGATTGATTTTCGCTTCATAACTTTCCTTTAAAAAAATGGCAGAGGATACTGGATTCGAACCAGTGATAACGGAGTCAAAGTCCGCTGCTTTAGGCCAGACTAAGCTAATCCCCAACAATATTACCATAATAAAATTTACTGCGAACCATTCACACCTACTTTTCACAGGCTGCGATCCTGCGCTGTGTGTGGTCATTACATTACAAGCTACCCATCACCATCGTAGCGGCTATCATGAGTATACCTAAACCGGAGACCGCCGTCCCGTTATTTGGTATAGTCCCCTAATGGACTTGTCAACGCAATAAATTTTATTATGGTACTCGGTACGGGAATCGAACCCATCTTTCCGCCTTGAAAGGGCAGCGTCCTAAACCGATAGACGAACCGAGCAAAACCAAAATTTATATTGTTAAAGAGCATTCATCACTCGTAAATACGAATGAATCTTTTTTTGATTGATTTCTCAATCCATACATGAATTGTAACACAACCACATATTTTGGCAACCATCAGTGTTGTTTTTATACAACACCAAATAAAAAACCCCAAACTTTTTAGGTTTGGGGTTTTGTTGCGGTAAACTTTTAATTTAAACTTTTACAAAACCCCTAGCCTATTATCCATTAATGCTGGGCGTGAGCTAATCCAGCCACATACTGTGGACTGTTCCGTATACTCGCCGTGTCTTAATGAATGTAACATAGGTCTTTATAAAAATTTAATTGTATGGAGTATATATCCAAAGTGTACATTAAATCTCAACAAACTTCAAATTAAATTCATCAGCACGACTCTCATACTTAATATAACCCCGAGGGTTACAAACGATTCTTGTGCTACCAATCAGGTAATCAAAGTCTTCATGCGTATGTCCATGAGTCCACAATTTAATCTGTGGATGGTCAAGGATATATTCCGACAAATCAGAACTGTATGCACCATTCATAATGTCCTCATCCTTGTATCTTGGATGCGTGGATAGTTTACTCGGTGCATGGTGGCCAACAACCACGACTTTTCGGTCAGGTTTACCAGATACCATAAGTTTTAGGTACTCTAACATTTCCTTGTGGTCATCAACTGAATCCTCAGGAGTGAATCTTGGTGTATTAAAATGTAAATTACCAACAGTATCATGGAACTCTGTTGCTCTAGTACTGTTTTTAATAATTCTAAAATCATTCATCATACTTTTCATATGCATCAAGGTAATTCCATCTTCCTTGTTCATATTGGTCCAAAGAGTACCACCAACAAACAAAACATCATTCACAGTGGCACATTCTTTATCCAGAATATGGAGATTCACCAGATAACCTAAACATTCTTTCAGTTTTGAAATTGTTTTGGTAAAGTCGCCATGATAATGTTCATGGTTGCCGACAACGTACATTACATGCTTGAATTCAGAACAACAGCCTTGGAAGAACGTATGGATTCTCACCGACCGTTCCTCATCATCTTCACCATAAGGATTCAAATCGGCAGCCACACAGATATCGCCAGATAGTATTAATACGTCAGCATTCTCGGTGTTTTTCAATTCAATCGGTCCGAACTCCAAGTGGATATCAGACGCTACTGCTATTCTCATTATTTTCTTCCATATAAAATTTACGGTACAATTTAACATAGTACTCGAATGCCAAAGGGTAATGTTCTGGATCCGGTAACCGGTCTCCAAAAATCTCTATCATTTGGCTTAAGATTCTATTAGCTTCCTCATCGGTCAACACCGCCATTATATGATACTTTCCATAAGTTGTCAAGCCTTTTTTAACAGAAACTTATCAAGAATTGCCGTGGCTTCCGGGTACTTTCCGTGCTTTAACATAATGCGCTCCGACTCTCTGTTATGCACCTCAAACTCCTGTTCCAGCAATTCACCACGACTCTGTTTGATTAATTCCAGAGCATAACTGATATCATCTTCGGTGGCTTGGTCAAACCATGCCTTAAACTCCTTATCAGAGCAAGACATAATAAAATTTAGATTATCTCTATCCCATTCGTTCATTTGAATTCCTTATTCACATAGTATTTAACCAATGTTCGCTGAATCATGGTAATTAGATCACCTTGATCTTCAGGTACCAGAAACCTCACAGGACAATGACCCCATGTAGATTTTTTTACGAACTCATAATACCACAACCTATGTTGTTTTTTCTCAGGATCAAATACAACATAGGGTCTTCCAACAAGAGATAAAAAACTCATAGATACTCCGCTGCATCATCGTAACCATTATCTATAAGCAATTGTTTATAGTATTCGGTTAGAATCACCACGAACCTCTGAAATTCAATATCGTAGTTGGACGACCAGTCAATTCTGTCCTTACCAGGTCCCCACGATTCATCTTTCCATAGAACGAATCCGGCTTCTTTGGCCATATCTTTTACAATAGTATTCATAATTTATCCTAAAATTGATTCGTATATAGAGTGAAGAAATACTCCAACACCTATAAAAAATATAAGAGGTTGTATAACAAAAAATATTAATACACCTTCAATAAATGCGGGTTCTAAAAACCTTTTCATATTACATTCCAAAATGTTCTTTAATCATATCACCAGTACCGGCACAATTGCCAGTGGCCATGATACATTCCCGAATAATATCTTCGGCAAACCCTTCAATGTCAAAGGCTTGGTTTCGGTCATAGATACCGAAAGGAGAGGGTCTGAAACCAGCATCCTCGGCTAATTGTTTAATTCGTTCATTCATTTACACTCTCCAAATCTTTAAGTAATTCCAGACAAGAATCAACCTCGCCCCAGTAATTTGCAATCACTTCTTCCCTAGAAATATCATGCCATAGAGCCACGGCCTCAATGACGCCTTCTACATTCTTATTAAAATTTTTTTCCATCATTTCACCATAAATCTTGCTTTGACACTCTCGGCCAGTTTATCGTATGTTTGGAAGCGACCTTGATTCCGAACGACCAGAGCGCACTCCAGAACGATTAAATCAACCAATCGTAGAAAATTATCTTGGCGCTTCACCATATCTTCCTCAGTAAACTCCGCTTCAATAACCAAATCATAAATTGTTTTTTGTTTCATATAATCCTCATTTAGGCATAGGCACCACATAGGTCAATAGGTAGACCCATGCCGCCACAACAACCAGTATTAACAAAATGGTAGGCAACCAATCAGTTAACCAATCACGCAACCATTTAGGCATTATGCTGTTATCCAATTCATTTCATCTTTCAGAACCACAGATTCCGAACCATCATACTCATCTATTTTAAATTGGCTTCCGACAGGTATCCAAGCCACCTCTAAATCACTCACACCACCGTCATATAGACCAGTATAAGCAATAGAACAATAAGCCTCAATACCTTGCTGCCAATTCTCAGACTTACTCAGAACAAAATCCACTATAATAGAATCAAACAACAAATCGGGAAATTGATG
>Ga0209230_10000278_pt1 | contig 19940 bp, 28 predicted proteins | sample LakOntMetagenome_FD_187467 | JGI IMG/M metagenome (GOLD analysis project Ga0209230, IMG submission 187467) | Freshwater and sediment microbial communities from Lake Ontario - Sta 18 epilimnion Metagenome (SPAdes) (version 2) | ecosystem: Environmental > Aquatic > Freshwater > Lentic | place... | reverse complement strand
ATTAGAATTGATGGCAAATTTAAGCCACACGTTCGCAGTCAAATAACTGATAATTAATTCGTCTCTGTTTATTGTTTTTTCCTATTGGTGTTATTAAAATAATTATAGCAAAAAACTATTGACCTAATGTCCTATTAGGATATATAATATACATACACAAAAGGAGAGACTATGTCAGCGACACCTCAAAATATACACAACGCCTTAGCAGGCGAATCAATGGCGCATGTTAAGTATCGCTACTTTGCAAAGATCGCCCGCGAAGAAGGGCACGAAGACATTGCCAAACACTTTGAACACACAGCAGATCAGGAATTGCAACACGCCTGGGGTCATTTAGACCTGGTTGTTGGTAAACCGACTACTAAAGAATGTTTGGAAATGGCAATCGAAGGCGAGACCCATGAATTTACAGTAATGTATCCGGAATACGAAGACATTGCAATTAAAGAAGGCATGGTTGCATTCGCAGTGGCCGCTAAAGAACAAACTGCAGAAAGCAAAGAACATGCCGAGCAATTCATAGCACTTTTAAAGAAAGCAGAAAAGCGTTTTGCCGCTCTTAAGAAAGTTGAAGAGCGACATGCTAATGCCTACAAGAAAGTTTTGGAGACACTATAATGGAACACGTATGTATTGTTTGTGGACATATCCATGATGAAGCCACAGAAGGCAAATGGGATGACTTACCTGATACCTTCGAGTGTCCCGAGTGCGGCGTAGGCAAGGTCGACTACGAAGAAGTAACATTCTAAAACAAAAGTGTGGCATTTTTCAAGATGTTGCAAAAATGCCACATTATCACCCCGGTCTTGACAAGAGACACTATATATAATACAATAGAGACAAGTTAAGTGCTAAGGCATAAATAACTTGATGAAGTTAACCAAAAGTGGTTGACGAGGTAGCAGGAATGCTATATAATAGAGACTAGTTAGCAAGCAATGTAACTTCTAAGCGTTGTAAAAATACAACAAAAAGATTTTACAAAAGTTGTTGACAAGTGTCGTAAAAGACACTATAATAAACACATGTTAGCAGCAATGGTGCTGTTAGCAAACTAAGTTTAATGAGAAACAAAATGAAAGCAATTTGTAATTTTAGACAATTTAAAACGATAGCCAAACTATCTGTGCAGATGCACGGGTCTTGGTTAGCGATTGATAGTCTGAATTCAGATCGCACACCGGAGGGCTATATTAGCTCAGGGTTCTTGGAGGGAAGTGGTTATGCTTAATTAAGCTAAACTGCTCGTAACTTTAGGAACCCTAGGATTAAAAACCCTGGGGTTTTTTGTTTTTAGACTTTCGAAAAAGTGTGAATAGGTGGTAACGAGGACCACGCCGCGCACTATAAACATGCGGCAAACGGGCGGACTAGTGGATGGCATCTCCTTTTGTGGAGAGAAAATACTAGTTATTAAAGCATACTGCCGAACAGTCAAATTGCGCAAGCAGATGAGCAGTATGTTTTAATAAGCACATTCTTTATGAGCGAACATAGTTTGCTTATGGACTAGGGGTTCCTGGTTGTGAGTGTGTTAACAAATTGGAGGATGTTCCCTATTGCCGGCTGTAACCCGGTAGGCATAACAAGTAGGGTGGCGCCAAGTGGTTCGATTCCATCATCCTCCACCAATTTTATGCAGCGGTGGCAGAGAGGTCCAATGCAATGGATTGCAAATCCGTAAAACCGTGAGTTCAAATCTCACCCGCTGTTCCAAATTATACTGTCGTCGTCTAGTGGCTAGGACGCTACCCTTTCAAGGTGGAGAAGCGGGATCGATACCCGTCGACAGTGCCAATATGCCGTTGTAGCTCTCTGGGAGGGTGACTCGTTGTCTGCGAGACTTAGGTGGGTTCGATTCCCATCAGCGGCGCCAGAGCAAATAGAAGTCTTGTTTTGATGCATGGCTTCTCAATGTTTGTTAGTTTCAATGGGTGCTATAGAAACTAATACTAATTATTGTCCGAGAGCAAGCATGGTGTAGGCGCTTCGCTGTTAACGAAGAATGAGCTAGGTTCGATCCCTAGTCGGACAGCCAGTTAAGGATAGTCACAGCAAAATTATAAACAACAATACTCTGTAAAAGTAAGGGAACGGTTCGACTCCGTAGCCGCAAGGTTTGGTGTAACGGTAGCACTAGTTTAATTCTATCCTGTTTTATTTGTTCCCGGATTGTGTAATGGTAGCACAACAGACTTTGACTCTGTTAGCCTAGGTTCGATCCCTAGTCCGGGTGCCATATTTTTGCCTCTATAGTATAATGGATAATACACTGGTCTACGAAGCCGGGGATTGTGGTTCGATTCCATATGGAGGCACCAATCATAAAGTATACTAAAGACGTATAACGCAATGCCCTTTGAAGGCTAGAATAGTATATTTTATAATTGGGGGCAGTAGTGGGCTACGGTGGATCCTTGCAAGATTCATGACTAGAAGGGTTCGATTCCCTCGGTCTCCACCAATTTTATGCGTGTGGTTAGAGGAATACGTTTGGCCTTCCAAGCCGAAAGATGCAGGTTCGATGCCTGTCGCCCGCTCCAATTTGCTTCGGTAGTTTAATGGAAGAACTTCGCTTTTACATAGCGACGATGGGAGTTCAATTCTCCAACGAAGCACCAATTTTATCTCTGCGTAATGTCAATCTGGTAGACGGCCTGATCTGGAGTCAGGAGGCTGTAGGTTCGAATCCTACCGTGGAGACCAATTTATTGCAACTTTAGCTGATGTGGTCATAGCGGCGGTTTGAAGCACCGTTGAAGTAGGTTCGATTCCTACAGGTTGCACCAATTTTAGGATGCGAACAGCAAATTCAAAAATTCAACTTTTAATTGAAAAATAAGCATCCTGTTTAATAAAGGAACTAGTATGGCAAACGTCAAACAAGGTAACTTAACAAAGAGTCCTCAATGGTGGAAACACCTTAAGGACTGGAAACGTGTGTTCTGGAAATCAGAACGTCAAGCACAAAAACGTAATATCAATAATGGAGAACACAATGAAGCGAAGCTCAGCTAAACTTTAGTGTCCCTTAGATCTCCCGTATGGTCTAAGGTGGCACGTAAAAGATAATATCAATACGAACACCCATGCTAAACTTTAGTGGCGAAGTAACCGGCTCTTAACCGGAGGAACCGAGTTCGATTCTCGGAGCATGGACCATACGGGAGTATAGTGAAATGGTTATCACAGCAGACTTTTAATCTGCCAGTTCCGGGTTCGAGTCCCGGTGCTCCTACCATATAAAAATACATTTTGCGAAAAAGAATTCCGAGATAAATCGGTAAGTAGCCTAGTGTGTTTCTATATGGTAACGTAGCATAATGGTTGTGCACCTCCTTCATACGGAGCAAGGTGTGAGTTCGAATCTCACCGTTACCACCAATTATTCCTCTATAGTTAAATGGTATAACAATCGGCTGATAACCGGTCATTACAAGTTCAATTCTTGTTGGAGGAACCAATCATAGCCTTGTAGCTCAGAGGAAGAGCAATCGCTTGATAAGCGATAGGTCGACATTTCAAAACTGTCCAAGGCTACCAGTTATGCGTGGTTAGTTAAATGGTATAACCGAACGTTGCCAACGTTCAGTCAAGGGTTCGATTCCCTTACCCCGCACCAAGGACTCTCCCTAACACACGGAGTATAATAGGAAAAGTAGTGTGTTCATAGTTCCTTAGTTCATCGGTAGAACGCTACATTGACATTGTAGAGGTGAGTGGTTCGACACCACTAGGAACTACCATATATGCAAACACATTCAAAGACTCTGCATAGCAGAGGAACCGGTTAAGCTCACCGGACGTTGACGAGCTCGAGTGTGTTTACATCTATGGTGTTAGTAGTGTAGTGGTCTGCACATTGCTCTGTGAAAGCGATAGTATGGGATCGTTCCCCATCTAGCACCCCAGTTTAAGGATAGTAACAGCAAACTTAAAAAACTTTTCTTTATACGAAAATCTAAAAGATGCTATCCTGTTTATTTTGCCCTTGTATCCTTAATGGTAGAGGTTCGCTCTTGTAAGGCGAGTGCGGTGGTTCGATTCCATCCTGGGGCACCAAGTTTATATGTCCTTAGTTCCAATGGTAGAACGGCGGATTCCAAATCCGTTAGTTGGTGGTTCGAGTCCATCAGGGCATGCCAGTTTTGTTAGAGTGTCAGCAAGAGAAAGTCACGCTGTCTAGGTTTCTTCGAAGGACCGAAGCAGTAGAAGGTAATTGGGTTCAACTCCCAGCCGCCCGGAAGGACGGATGCAAACAGGTTGCTACGCTGGACAAGTATTCCTAGTGACTTACCGAGTCCCGCTCGAGTTTATTACACGGGTGAATGGTTCCTATAACGATGGGGGAACTACTTTAACAAATTAATTTCCTCGCCTTAGTATAATGGATAATACAGCGAGCTTCTACCTCGCGAATGTGGGTTCGATTCCTGCAGGCGAGACCAACAAACAATCCCGCAGTCGTCTAATGGTAGGACACTTAAAAAAGGTTATCCTGAAAAGGATACAGTCAGCAACATCAAAATTCCATTCTAAGGAAGTGATCGTGGTTCGAATCCACGCTGTGGGGCCATAATAAAAACGCACTTGACTTGGCTATAAGCTAGGTTGTAAGGACTGCACACCACCGTCGTGAAAAGTGACGAGTGCGTTTCTATTATGGAAGATTGTCCAGCCGGGGATGCTGGCCCTGTTTTGAACGCAGGTGGAGCCGAAAGGCCAGGGTTTCGATTACGCCAGTCTTCCGCCATATTTCGAGTTAGACGTAGAGATGAGTCCCTTATTCGCTAGTGCCCTATTTCTTGAGCATGACACACCAGTAGCAGCCTAAGGTAGTTTAAACTTTCTCATACGAGACAAGCCAGTGAGTCCTTAAGAAAGATAGTTGGTCACTCGAAAACCTATTTGCCCCGTTACGCTAATTGGTAGTGCGGATTCTCTCAAAAGGAGTTGGCTGTCTGTTCGAATCAGACACGGGGCACCAATATTCGGTCCTTGGTGAAATGGATATCATCTCTGGCTTCGAACCAGAGGGTGTGGGTTCGATTCCTGCAGGACCGGCCAAGTTAAGGATGCTTGCAGCAACGTCATTTATGACACGTTGGTTCGATTCCAACTTTTTCCTGATGGAAAAATCGCTCAGCGGTTGAGCAACGGCTTCCAAGCCGTCACATAAAAGGCATCCTGTTTTATATGCTCTTATAGTTTAATGGAAGAACACTGTCTTGGTATGACAGATATCGTAGTTCGATTCTACGTTAGAGCACCAAAATAAATTAAAAATAGTCCAAAAGGTTGTTGACAGCATCAATGAAAGACTATATAATACATACATACGCTGATAAAACAGCAGTATAAATGTTCTTTAAAAATTTAGAAGTGACAATGACGCCATCGTCTATCGGTTAGGACACTAGGTTTTCATCCTGGCAAGCGGGGTTCGATTCCCCGTGGCGTCTCCATTGTTAAGTGTTATAAGGTATCGTGTAGGGACGCTTACACTATCCGGGTCAAAGCTGCCGGCGACTGATCCTGAAATAACTGCATCGGCATTGAGTATGTTTAGCGACTATCTCAGAATTTGCACATAGCACTTAACAATGGAAAATTATGCGCAAGTGGTGGAATGGTATACACGGTGGTCTTAGAAGCCACTGCCGAAAGGATTGAGAGTTCGAGTCTCTCCTTGCGCACCAAATTTGAAAGTCGACACGCGAAAAGCTATAAGGAAGTTACAGGTAGAACCTATCCTTGGCAAGTAACGGACTTTCTCTTTATGGAGATGAAGCATCAATGGTGATGCAGTGGACTGTAAATCCGCCGCCTTCGGGCACGACTGGTTCGATCCCAGTAATCTCCACCAGTATTATGGAAACTTGGGAGAGTGGTTTAATCCTGCAGTCTTGAAAACTGCCGAGTCGAAAGGCTCCGTGAGTTCGAATCTCACAGTTTCCGCCAAAGAGAGTTAATGGAGTGGTAGCGCAGTTGGTTAGCGCACTGGCCTGTCACGCCGGGGGTCGCGGGTTCGAGTCCCGTCCACTCCGCCAGTTTTGTTTATGTGAGCACACGGATACCTATACGTCTAGGGTAAGCTAACCAAGTCGATGTCCGGACCAGATGCGTGTGGCAGGCCTGACTTCATGTCGGGCTCAGTAAGCGGCTTGGATACCGCGTTAACGATAAACAAATTTTTAATAATGGGTAGCTGATGTAATGGCAGCATTACGGTCTCCAAAACCGTCCGTTGGGGTTCGAGTCCCTAGCTGCCCGCCAATATTGTTGTGAAGAAAGAATAAAGAATGTATAATGTGATATGTAATGATGTAGAGTTAGAAAATTTTATAACACTTAACGAAGCAATGGCTTACGCTAAGAGTGTTGGCACCTTTGTAACCATTAAAGGTCCAGAGTTTGAAATTGTAGGAAAGTTTGGCGTTGATAGCGTTCGTGATGGTAAGTGCCCAGATGGTGTTGCCTACGATTGGAACAAGGCTAGCCGAATAGGTAGAGTAAAACGAGAGAGAGTTTAATAATTGCCCGGGTGGTGAAATGGTATACACAGGAGACTTAAAATCTCCCGTCTGTAATGGGCATGCCGGTTCGAGTCCGGCCCCGGGCACCAAGAATAGAAGGAAGACTCCCATAATGGTATTGGAGCGGTTTGCTAAACCGTCGGTCGCTTTAAAACGTCTTCGGGGTTCGAGTCCCCGGTCTTCCGCCACACAAAGGAACGCAATATGCCAATGTATGAAACAACTGTAAGAACGCCACAAGGTGAAGAAAAGAAAAGAATCTTTGCGGATACTCCGCAAGAAGCTAAAAAACTTTTTGAAACGCTATATGGCGGTCCTAGAGCAGTTCCTTATATACCGCATATTATTCCAAGTTAGTATTATTCCCCAATAGCTCAGTCGGTAGAGTAGCAGACTGTTAATCTGTTGGTCCGTGGTTCGAGCCCACGTTGGGGAGCCATTTAAAATAAGTGTTTAAGATCAAATTCCCATAGACGGTTAGCAACTATTCTATGAGTAGCAGGCCCGGGATGCAGTGAATCCCTAGCCATATCAACACTAGGTAACCAAGGCACTTTCATTTGATGAAAGTTTTTTAGTCGTTCAATACTAGGTTGTATTGTATTTTCTGATTCGCCTAGTTGCCACGGAAAGTGAAAAACTTTAGTCTTATATCGTTCAGCAAGTAAATCAATTATAGTCAGACTACGGTCTGCTTGTTGTATTGCAAAGGGTTCGTGAACTAGCGTTTTATTGAAGTATTCTGGAATTTGCCAACCTTGATTATGCGGATTAGCATAGTTTGGCAACCAATTTTGTATATGAAACTGTTCAACAAATACAGTTCTACGCATCCACGGAGGCCGTAGATAAAATATATACTTGGGCTTCAGCTGATCTATAAAAGTAGATAGCATAGCGGCATTCATGTCAATAGAGGCGCCACCCATTGCAAGATTCCAGTATGGAATAGTTTTATTAGTTGCTTTTCGAATATGCTCAAGGATTAAGTAAGCCCAGCATTTATCAATAGGTAACCCTTCGCCTTCAGTAAAACTGCATCCTAGAAATAAAATTGGTATTTGGCTAGTGCGATCAAACTCATCGCACCGAAATCCGTTAGAGTTAAATGTATAATCGAATGAGTCGGGCTTATATAAGTTTGGACCATATTTATTTTCAGATTTATAATTTTCTTCTCGGTCAGATTGATGCCATTGCACCGTTTTATTAACGAGATAGTTTCGATAGAATGTATAATCAAGCATAATGTTATTTATAAAGGACAAAAATGTTAAAACCAACTTCAACATACAAAATGAGCAAGCCAACTAAAACAATGTTGGCACTAGGTAGATTTCGAAATGACAACGATCGTCATGCGTGGAGATCTGCAATGATTGGTGCAGAGCTTGCATCTAGAGTTGTTGTCAAATCTAAAGCAGAACGCAAGACTGCTGAGTAAATAAACAGACCCCGGTTTACACTTTTACGTTAATAAAGTGCGTTATTGCCAAACACGATAGAGGCACGGTGCATAGGATCTACCGCAAGGCTCTCTTTAGGGGCGACTTGAGAAATCACTAAGGCGGGGACGCTATCCCGTCTATATGGAAAAGAACGTGGACAGAGTAACCGCTCAGTCTAGGGCTCATGTGGTGTGAGTAGCTAGACACTTTATAAATGCTTTCTGTAGCTGAACTACACTTGAGAACACAAACCTTTTTCGATTCTAGAAAGATCAAGGAGTGCAAGGAAGATGAGGAGTTTGGCAGGTCCCGTTCGACTCGGACAGAGAGCACCTATAAAGTTATCGCGGGAAGGGTCCGGTCACCAGCGAGGTCTCATAAGCCTTTGCCATCCTTGGTTCAAATCCAAGTCCCGCAACCAGTTTCAATGGGGGTGTAGCTCAGTTGGGAGAGCGTTTGCTTTGCAAGCAAGATGTCGCAGGTTCGATCCCTGTCACCTCCACCAGTATTATAGTTAGGAGATTACCTTATGGGTGATGGCGGTAAAGGAAGTAGGCCTAGGCCATTTAGTGTGCCTAAGGAAGCGTTTGATAATAATCATGAAACGATTTTTGGAAAGTATGTTCCACCATACCTTCGTAATAGAACAGAGGAAACTATGCAAGTAAGAGTTAAAGAAGATTCAAAAGAATTTGGTCGTTGCGGGTGCGGTCGTAGCCCAACTGGCAAGTGTATTGGTTGGCATGGTTTAACTGAAGACGGCTTTAAAGAAGCCCTAGAAAAATATAAAACAAATCAGGAAGATGCTAACGGCACACCTGTTTAATATAAGTAGTAATATGCCGGTTTAGCTCATTTGGTAGAGCGCCGCTCTTGTAAGGCGGATGTGGTCAGTTCGATTCCGACAACCGGCACCAGAATTTAATGCGGGGTTCGTATAGTGGTAATACCTTAGCCTTCCAAGCTAATGCTGAGAGTTCGATTCTCTTACCCCGCTCCATATAACAAGGGAAATTTATGATTTGGTTCGAACCGCCTAATCAGATTATCAGTTGGGATTACACTATTCCTAACGCACTGTCTGATGATGAGATTAAGCTGATTGAGAATTATGCAGGTGCATATCCAGAGCAGTTATTAAAGGCTGAGATTAGAACTGAAAATGAGCCTGTTGATACAGACTACCGTAGAACTGATGTCATGTTCTTATCTGATATGGAAGTATTTTCAGAGTTATATAATAAAGTATTTGATGTTGTGTTAGGTGTAAACACTACACATTTTAGATACAGTTTAAATTATGCTGAAGTTTTACAATACTCAGTATATAAAGGATCAGACTTAGGATATTATGATATCCATGCTGATACCCAATTAAGAAATACTAGTGGCTTCAATCGCAAAATATCATTTAGCATACTGTTAAATGATCCGAGTGAGTTTGAAGGTGGCCAGTTACTGTTTCATGCAAGTAGAGAACCATTCTGTGCAGAAATGAAAAAAGGTGATATGGTATTATTTCCATCTTTCTTACCACATAGTGTTAGCCCCGTAACAAAAGGTGTTAGAAGAACACTAGTCGGTTGGGTCTGCGGACCAAACCTAGTTTAAATTTATCGGACATTAGCGCAGCCTGGTTAGCGCATCGCGTTTGGGACGCGAGGGTCGTAAGTTCGAATCTTACATGTCCGACCAATTCCCCTCTGTAGTTTAGCGGTAAAACACCTGGCTTATATCCAGCATCGTCTCCAGATTAGAGAGCGTCCTAGGTTCGAATCCTAGCGGAGGGACCAAAATAAGTGTTGACAGTAAGTCAACAATACTATATAATAATACTTTAAACAAAGGCACATGATGAACAAACCAGTTGGATTAAGTAGAGGAACGGGCATTGATACACAGCTATGTGTTGAGAATGTAGGTGGCAATCGATTCAATTTAGTTTTAATTGCATCTGCAAGAGCACGTGAAATCAAACGCCAACATCGCGAAAGCGACAAGCGTGAACATGTTCACAGTAACATTACAGCATTGGAAGATATCCAATCAGGTAAAGTTGGTATTGAGTATTTGAAAAAAGTATGAAGCAAAAGTATATAGACTTATATATGGATTGGGCATTACGCCTAACCAAACTAAGTCATGCAAAACGGTTGCAAGTTGGAGCCGTTGTAGTAAAAGACGATTGTGTTATCAGTTACGGATACAATGGTATGCCGGCTGGATGGGATAACAACTGCGAAGATGTTATACAACATTCAGATGATACAACATCGTTAAAAACAAAGCCGGAAGTATTACACGCAGAATCGAATGCGATTGCTAAGTTAGCAAAGTCGAGCAACAGTGGATTGGGTGCAGATTTATTTGTAACTCATAGTCCTTGTATCGAGTGCGCCAAACTTATCCATCAGTCTGGTATTAGTCGTGTATTCTTTGGCAACCACTATCGGGATGATAGCGGGATCAACTTTTTGGCTAAGTCCGGAGTTGAAGTAACATATATTGGATCGTTAGCTCAGCGGTAGAGCTCCGCCTTTACACGGCGTAGGTCGTAGGTTCGATCCCTACACGATCCACCAAACATGTGCTAGTCCATTTGACTAGCTGGTGGAAGCTTCACTTAACTGTGTCGCCCCAATTAGGATACTAACAGCAACTTTTAACTTTTGGCTTAAAAGAAAATGTATCCTGTTTAGCCAAAAGATATAGACACATAACGATAAAGACGTTATAATAGATACATAGCAAGCAATAATGCTTGTAGAGAGTTTTAGGATCGGCACAGCAACATTCATAATACTATGAATCGTTGGACCCTATGGTAGTTAGCTGGAGTTGAAGGGCTTGCCCGGAGACGTTGAAGGTTGCTATTGAAATAGACCAACAAGCTCAGAGTGATGGCCTGAGTAAAATAAAAGCAGTCAACAACGATCCTGTTTAGTCATAGGATGACTACAGCAATTTAAAATCTACTAACGTAATTGCTATAGAAGGTGGTCGAAGGACAGGCAGAAATGCTTTCTAGAAATAGACGCTCAAGGAATAGATAGGCCGGCAAAGTCCGGATATGATTTACATACAGAAAAATATGTAATAGGCAACATGAATGTTGCTAGGGTCTGAGTGCCGTAATTGGTCAGACCAGAAAATAAACAAATTGGCACGATCATCCTGTTAAGCGAAAAATGATAAACATTAATAAAATTTTAGTAATTGATGATTTTTTATCACTAGAGGATCAAACTCTAGTTGATAACCTAATGCGTAGTTACAAAGAATGGCAACTTATTGATGGATTGAGTCCTTTCCTTATAGAGGGTAAACAAGCCCAGGAATGGTATTGCACAAAAATACTATTTCAGGATAAATTAACTCCGTGGGATCCTGCAAAGGGTATCACTAAAATATTACATGAAGCTTGCACTAAGACAAGTATCTTTCGTGCAATTCCAGACGCAGATGTTACAATGTGCCTAAGGATTAGGTTGAATGGGACTTTTAAGTCGGCACCATTATATCCGCATGAAGATGGACCAACAGGGTATCCGAATACCTGGACCATTGTGTATTATATTAACGATAGTGATGGCGGCACACGCTTCTATCACGATGAGGGATATACGTTAGCACATACCGTGCCGTATAAAAAAGGAAGAGCAGTAATTTTTCCTGCCGAATTTTATCACAATGCAGAGTCTCCAGTAGACCACAATGTGAGAATTACAGCAGGTCTAATGTATGTTATCAATTCACAATTAAACGACAATTTATTTTTAAACTAAGCATTAAGGAAACATCATGAACGCTTTTGTAAACGCAGTAGCAAATCAAGAAGCCCGAACTGCCAATGGCATGAAGGCTCGTAAGTCAACTGCTTCGGCTTGTGTTGACTTGTTCTATAACATCGGTGCAAGCCGTGGTAAGAACATCACAGGCGACTTTACTGCCGCCTACGTAGAAAACTCTGACGTAGCACTACGTATCGCACAATGGGCACGTGATGTCCGTGGTGGTGCCGGTGAACGTCAATTGTTCCGCGATATTCTAGTTCATCTAGAAAAGCGTGACCCAGACGCTGCTTTGGCTTTGCTTCGCAAGGTTCCAGAAGTTGGTCGTTGGGATGACATCTTTGTCTTCCAAAGCCCGGTTCTGAAGTCAGCCGCTTACACCATGTTGGGCGATGCCCTTCGTGCTAAGAACGGTCTGGCTGCAAAGTGGACTCCTCGTAAGGGTCAAGTTGCCGCTGAAGTTCGTTCCTTCTTTGGAATGACTCCTAAGCAATATCGTAAGAGTCTTGTTGCTCTTACAACTGTTGTTGAAACCCAAATGTGTGCAGGAGATTGGGACAACATCAACTTCAGCCATGTGCCAAGTGTTGCTTCACGCAACTACAAGAAGGCATTCAACCGTCACACTCCAGCGTTTGCTGAGTATGTGGCCAAGTTGGTAAGTGGTGATAAGACTGTTAAGGTTAACGCCAACGCAATCTTTCCACATGATGTGCTGAAGGGAATCGCTCACAGCTACACCAAGCTGGACAAGACAGAAACCGACCATGTGATCGCACAATGGGACGCTCTGCCAAACTACGTAGGTGACGCAAGTATCCTACCTCTAGTTGACGTAAGTGGTTCTATGACCTGCTCAGCAGGTGGTAAGAGCGATGTGCGTTGTTTAGACGTTGCAGTTAGCCTTGGTTTGTATCTAGCAGACAAGAACAAGGGCGTGTTCAAGGACACATTCTTGACTTTCTCAAGCAAGCCACAACTGGTTACTCTAAAGGGTAACATTGTTGACAAGGTGACCCAAATGTCTAAGAGCGATTGGGAAATGAGCACTAACTTGCATGCCGCTATGGACAAGATCCTAAGCGTTGCAGTTAAGGGTTCTGCTCCACAAAGTGACATGCCAAAGATGTTGCTGATCTTGTCAGACATGCAGTTCAACCAATGCGCCAAGCACGACGACAGCGCAATGGAAATGATCGGACGTAAGTTCGAAGCCGCAGGCTACAGCATGCCACAAGTGGTTTTCTGGAACCTAAACAGTTCTGGTAACGTGCCTGTGGCAGCAGACAAGAGTGGCGCCGCATTGGTAAGTGGATTTAGCCCATCAATCATGACTAGCTTGCTAGCCGCTGATTTGGACCAGTTCACTCCAGAAGGCATCATGCTTAAGACTGTAATGAGTGATCGTTACGCTCTCTAAGCTGTTGTAGAAATACAACAACCCCCTGAAAACCCTGCCAATGTAATAGTTGACAGGGTTTTCTTTTGGTTGTATAATTAACGTTAAGGAGAGCAATTATGCCGTGGATTGAAAACGTAGCCGCTGATGATATTCCAAAAAGGTTTCATCACGAGGCTGGAGAGAATAGTATGCTGATCAGCATTGTTGATCCAGCAAGCTGGCGTCCTACTCCTGCCCACAAGTTCAAAGAGCAACACAACTTTGAATTTTTAGATATTGAGTTGCATGATCATGCAGACGATGAGGAAATGCGGTGTAGTCAAGAGCAAGCCAACGAGCTTGTTCGTTTACTGCAACACGCAAAAGAAAACCACATGAATGTTGTTGTCCATTGCTATGCTGGCATCTGTCGTTCGGGTGCGGTTTGTGAAGTTGGTGTCATGTTGGGCTTTGAAGACACCGGGCGATTCCGCAGTCCAAACTTGTTGGTTAAGCATCGGATGATGAAAGCCTTGGGTTGGACTTATGATCCGGACGAAAAGCCGAACTTAGATGATTGGCGCACATTTAGGAGTGTAGATTAATGTTTTTGAGCAGAAAAGATATAGAGAAGATTAAAGATGTTTTGGACAAGTTTCCAGACGTTGAAGTATTTGAGCTTGAACAAAATGGGCATAGCGGAATTGGTTCCGTAACAACTATGACGTTTGCCCAAAATGTCAACGGGCTAGAAGGCTCGTTTGATGTTGAAATTAGCGGTGTTGAGGATTGGTAAACTGTTGTATTAATACAACAACTTGCTAGTTGACAAGTTGGCAGTTTGAGCTTATAATATACATATACTGAAACACACAGGAGAGCGATATGAAACAAGACTACACAATGTATATCTACAAAACAGACAAGCGCACCAAATCAGGTGAGCGTCTTGTTTCAACTACAGTTTGGCGTAATCGAGATGAAGCGGAAATGAAACGTGAAGTCCGTGAATTGCAATACGAACTGTGGCCTGTAAGCAAAGGTTTCCGTATTGAGTTTTTCCCTTCAATGGTAACTGTTAAAAATTTAATGTCCGGTAAGGACGTCCAAATTGATCGTGACACTCCGTGGTGTTGCAATCCAGCTTCGGAGACTTACTGGTCCATGTAAAGGAACTGGTATGATGATCGTAGCAAAGTTTAAGGACAAGATTGTGCAGATCGTTCGGGTTGCTGAACGTGTGCAATTTTCAGAAGACAAGGGCTGGATCTTTATCTGCTACGACTTCGACAAGATCAACAGACGTCGAGAGCAGTTCAAGTGGGTAAGGGCTAGCGAAACAAGATTTGAGTGGGTTCGAGAATTCACTGGAGAATAAAATGGAAGATTTGAAAACATGGATTACTAGCGACTTGCACTTTGGGCATAAGAACATTATGAGCTTTTGCCCAGAGACAAGAGCACGTTTTAGAAACGATGTCGGCTATATGAACAGTGCAATGGTTGAGGAATGGAACGCTAAGGTTGAACCTGGAGACTTGGTTTACATCTTAGGTGACGTTGCATTCATGTCAGGTAGTGATGCTGGCAAGACCATGCACCGTTTGAATGGTGACAAGATTTTGGTCGAGGGCAACCACGATCGCAAGACAATGATGGATGCTACCTTCCGTAGTGCATTTAAGGAAGTTCATAAGTATTTGGATATTACATATGACGGACACAAGTGCGTTATGTTTCACTATCCAATCGCCGAGTGGGATCAAATGCATAGAGGTGCGTTGCACTTTCATGGTCACTTGCACGGTGGTGTAAGCGGCTTGGAGAAGTATCGCGCATTGGACGTGGGCATGGACTCAACAGGTGAAATTGTTATTTCCATGGATCGTGCTATCCGAATGATTAAAGACAAAGAAATTAAAGGTCATCATGTTTAAGGACAAGTTGAAGGAGTATGTAGAGACTGCTAACCTAGTTAACATGAAAGAGTGTGGCGACGGTATCTACGTGCTAAAGTATAAGAAGAAAGTGTTCTACGACAACCTGTGGAACGAATACATTGCTGAATGTCGCGGGTCTATTGTGGACAAGGATTTCAACCTAGTTGCTTATCCATTCACAAAGATCTACAACTATGGTATCGAACAGGAAGCACCAGTGCTGAACAAGGATACAAAGGTAAATGCATTCCGCAAGGTAAACGGTTTTATGGTTGCTATGACTATACACAATGGAGAACTGTTAGTATCTACTACTGGTAGCACCGACAGCCCATATGTTGCTATGGCAAAGGAAATGATGGTAACACACATGCCTTTGACAGACTGGCGCATACTGTTAGGCACAGCAGATTGCTTGGGAATGACTTTTATGTTTGAGTGCGTTCACCCTGGTGACCCACACATTATAACAGAAAAGTCTGGAATGTATTTGTTAGGAGCTCGTGAAAACACATGGGGTTCTAAGATAATGCATGACCCATTCTTTCTAATGGACTTTGCTAAGACTTTAAACTGTTACTGGGCAGAAAGTGTAACAACTAACATGGCTCAATTACAAGTGTTAGCTAAGGAATGTAAGCATGAAGGTTACGTATTCTATACTGACGAAGGTGTGAGTGCTAAGATCAAGTCACCATACTACTTAACTTCAAAGTGGGTTGCTCGCAATCCACGCACAGATAAGTTAGTAGACTTGAAGAACGACATCAAGCACAATCTAGATGAAGAATACTACCCACTAGTGGATGCTATCCGTGCTAACATTGTAGAGTATACTGCCTTAGACGAGCAAGCTCGTTTAGAGTGGGTGCGTGGACAGTTAGCATGACTTATATAACAAATAAGTTTCAATCAATCCAACTGCCTAATGAACCAGGCATGTTGGAGTGGTTGTTAGAAAAATATCCCAACTCAGGATACTATATTGTGGAGGCAGCATGATCGATGAAAGTCATTTGCCCGTAGCAGAACAGAGCCTAGTGTTCCGTTTGCGTAAGCGGGCAGAAATACGTAGGCAGATTCCAGGCAGGTTAGCAGCGGTTGAAAACAAACCAGATAAGATTGCTAACTTACTCGATGAAGCCGCTGATGAAATTGAAAGGTTACAAAAATGCCAAAGTGTTATCAATTAATTGGAGTTCCTGCTTCCGGTAAGTCTACTTGGGTTGCTGAACAAGAGTGGGCAACTGGATGTTGTATTATTTCTACAGACTATTGGGTAGAGGAAGAAGCTAAACGGCAGGGTAAAACCTATAGTGAAGTTTTTACAGACTATATGCCAAGGGCAGTTGAGTTAATGGCACAAAACGTTGTTTCAGCTAGAGAAATGGGCAACGACATTATTTGGGATCAGACTAGCACAACTGTTAAAAGTCGTGCTCGTAAGTTCAATATGTTGCGAGACTACGAGCATATTGCTGTGGTGTTTAAGACACCCGAGCATAAAGAACTTATGCGTCGATTGTTCAGCCGGCCGGGTAAGGACATTCCAGAGCATGTTATTGCTAGTATGATTGCTAGTTGGGAAGATCCAACTGAAGAAGAAGGCTTTACTGAAATTTGGTATGCAAGCTAATAGGACCTTCGGGTCCTATTTTTTTGACTTAAATTAATTCCCAGGGGTCTCTTTCAAATCTTAAACTAGCAGATATACGAAGTTGATCAGTAGGGTTCCAAACTTGATGAAGTTGTTTAACATTAATTAATGTTGATGTTATAAGACTAAATCGAGATACTTCAACTATTTCAGCATCGTCAGATAGCGCATTATAAAGTAATCCATTAGGTAATGGTTTGCTTTGAAAAGATCCTTTATTCAGTTTGTAGAATACAGTCCAACAGTTGGAACAATTTTCGATCGGAAAGTTTAAAGCAAGATCGTTCTGTGTAGAATCAATATGGGGATCATCGGCGACTTCGCTAGTAGGATAACGTATTACAGCACACGCTCTAACTTGTAAATTAGAAGCAACTAACCATTCTTTTAAATACGGACTACTATCAATCAACGGTGGCACTGGTATATGACTGAAGGTTGATCCATCGTTGGGTAAGTTTAAAAGACAATACGTTTGTATTTCAAGCAAGATATTATTGTAGTTAGGTATATCGAGCATTTTAAAAAAGAAGTCATTTCTATTCATATAACATATTTATAGGCTATATAAATGATGATACTTTCAGTCGGACCATTATCTGATAAGCGAACTACACACATTTCGCTTCCTATCGAGCCTTGCCGCATAGGTGTATTTGTAAGCGGTGGTTTAGACAGTGCAATTCTATACTACTTGATACAGTTAGAAAATAAACGAATGCATAGTATACATGAGATTACTCCGTTAATAGTTCAACGTAAGGAAGGATCTAAAAACTTTGCAAGACTAGTAGTAGCTCATGTAAATTCTTATTTTAACTTACCGCATGATACTTCAATGTATGTAGGCGACAACACATTAGCAGAAGAAGAACAAGTTAAGTCCGGAGTAATGGAAGCATACTCTATAGGTTTTAGTAAAGTGTATGTAGGATTAATACAACAACTGCCGCAGCACATGTCCGGCTGGGAACCTATACCTTATAATCAATCAGAAAGATTTAGAACTCCCTTTAAAGATTACAACAAAAGTCACATTGTAGATTTAGTAAGACAATACAAGCAAGAAGCGTTATACTATATCACACACAGTTGTTCAGCCCACGAGCTAGGGCGTTGCAATAACTGTAACGGCTGTAACGAACGCACTTGGGGCTTTGATCAGTTAGGAGTTATTGACCCTGGGACCATATAGTATCGCTAACATGATGTATATTAATTCTAAAAAAGAAACGTTCTAGTCCTTGTTCTTCGTCAAACTGTAGTTTAGTTCTGTTATGAACAAACGTCCAATTATCATATATCACAATGTCGTTAGTATCCCATGTGTGATAATACAATAAGTCGGGTTGCTTTTCGAGATACTCTAATAGTTCTCTAATCAAACTACAATCGGGTTGTAGAACACCGTCAACTTTTACACCGCAAATCCATGCATCGTTAGTAGCACCTTCGTTAAAATAATTTAATCGAAGAGACTTAATGCCAGTTACAGGTTGCGTCTTTACAATGCTATGTTCCTGTAGGTCAGTGCCTGGCTCATACCAACTTTGTTGTATAATAGTAACCTTTGGCAGCAATGCTTGCCACCCAGGTGTTAATTTATCCAATGCCAGTTCTAAATTTAACCAGCCAGTGATTCCTGAATTTTCTGGGTTGGGGTTTTTAACGATCCACAAGCTTCTAAAAGGAAACGGGTTTTCACTCCTATTAGGAATGTCCGCATGCCAGGGCATACCTGACATCTTTAATCCCTTGTCAGTTTTACTAGTAAACGGACTAATCGTTAGCTTACCCAAGTCAGTCATCATAGTTCGAGGAGTTTCGTTGGAGTAGTGATACTCCTCAGGAGCCCATGGTTGTCCAAACCGAAGTCCAAACTTTGCATAGGCCTTTTCAGTCCACGCCATACGTTTGAATACAATTAACTTTCTATCGTATAGCATGTTCCGCCAGAAATTAACATCTTGGTTAAAGAAGTCCAGGGGTTTATCAAGTGTAACGACAGATCCCCATGTGTCGTGTATGTTAGTAATGTTCATGTTATTCGTGCGTCAAAAATTAAATTAATACGATCAACGGTGTTGTTGTTCTTAAGCCAGTGTGGCACGTGATTGTTTACCCAATACAGGTTACCTTCTGCTAGCTCGCAATCGTCGTCTCGTATATGAAAGATGTTATTTTCGTTAGAAGTTATACAAAAGTGAAATCGATCAAAGTGGCTAAAGTATGCGCCTTCGTCGGTGTGGGTATCTATGCTTGTGCCAGCGTGATGATTGCTAAAGAATATACGGCCCCACTCAATGTTGTTTGCACCCTTCTCTCGCATGGCAATTTCTAACCATTCAACTAATTCTTGAAACAGTTTAACTGATGTTAGTATAGGAGTATCTTCAACTTCCATAACTTGATTATACTCAAGTGTGTTAGCCAGTGTAGAGTTAACTTTGAGTTTACGCAACATAATTGCTTCAGTATGGCGCAAAGCGTAGGTAGTCTTTTGTCTAATAGTGTTTAATGTCCACAGATGTTTTCCGTTGTCTGTTTCAAAGAACTGACGTAGGCGTGTTGCTAACTCTTGATTGCTACCAACAAGAAAACTGTTGTCTTCAAAAGGACAAAACTTAAACGGTGATAACATTAGATATTACCCCCAATTGGTAGAGTCTCTCTATACTGTTGTTTTAAGAAAGTGCAGCGAACAATAGTATCGTTAGGTAACAGTATTCGATTGAATAAGATATGCCAATAGTTTAGATACAAACATTTTGTTTTAGCTGGGACTATCATTTCATCAAAGTAATCGTAACGCTCATCGGCCCACTTACTAAATGTAAAGCGTCGAAGTAGTTTAGCGTGTTTAACATTCCATAGCGTGTAAAACTTATTGCGGCCAGCTGCTTCATTAAACTTAATCATAGTATCAAGCAGATCTCTAGCAACTTGTCGGTCACCGTTAGATCTAACCTGTGTGCCATACCATGTTGGTTCGTCGGGACTTTGATAACATGAGATAACTCCAATACAACGATTAGCATCATCGAATGTTCCAAAAGCATGGTAGGTTGTAAGATCTGAAAGATACGTTGAACAGAAAGCAGCATGATACAGTTCCGCCATTCTATCTTTTTCAAAAAAATCAGAAGTGCTTACGTCAGATCCCATATACCGAGTTGATAAG